>ERZ857951.2526-NODE-2526-length-15808-cov-4.738970_pt1 | contig 15808 bp, 14 predicted proteins | sample MGYA00519759_ERZ857951 | MGnify/ENA primary metagenome ERZ857951 (study PRJEB31778, sample SAMEA3449377) | human gut metagenome | biome: human gut; feature: human-associated habitat; material: faeces | place: United Kingdom | collected 2010/2012 ...
GGTGAAATCTGACGCGGCAGGAGGGCAAAAAGGCATAGCGTTAACAGGCCCTAACAGGCCCCAGAGCAGTTTAGCGTTTAACGTTAAGCTGCTCCAAAAGCCCGCGGTCCTTTTCCCTGAACGGCTCTGACCGGGACGGCCCGACTGCGGCCGGGTGTGGCAAGGCAAGCGGCTCTTTTGGGCCTGAACGCTGCCATGACAAACAGCCCCACGCACTGCGCAGGGCTGTTTGCACAAAAAAAAGAGGGTCAGCTTTGGACTGACCCTCTTGAACTAGCTGGCGGAGCGGAAGGGACTCGAACCCTCGGCCTCCGGCGTGACAGGCCGGCGTTATAACCGTCTTAACTACCGCTCCGTGGTGGGCAGTACAGGACTTGAACCTGTGACCCCCGCCGTGTGAAGGCGGTGCTCTACCAGCTGAGCTAACTGCCCTCGTCGGGAGACATTTAAGTATGCGAAACAGGCTCCAGAGTCAAGCGGAATTCATCGAGTAAAAAAATTTTTACAAAAACAAAATATTAACTCATTAATTTTAAACAATAATTTTTTAAAAGCTCGCGCGAATGCCGCACCTCGACTTGCGGGGCGGTTTGCGGAGTGATAGAGCTTAATCAATGACTCAGGGGTAACGGACAGCACAATGAAATTCCCATGGAAACAACTCAGAGCGGCCGCGTTATGCGGCTGTATGCTTTTGGCGGCCCAAAGCGTTTTGGCCCGCGTGGTGGACGGCAATAACATTATGGATCAGCGCATGAGCGAGAACCTCTGCGCCATTACCTTTGATGACGGCCCCTCGCGCAATACGCCCCAGCTTCTGGACATGCTCGACCAGTACGGCATCCCGGCCACTTTTTTTCTGCTGGGCAAGCAGGCTGAACTTCATCCGGGCATCGTCCGGCGCATCGTGGCCGAAGGCCATGAAATAGGCAATCACTCCTATTCCCATCCCAACCTCCGCTTGCTGTCATCGGAGCGCAAGGACGAGGAAATCCGCCGTACCGACGCCATTCTGCGTTCCCTGGGGGCCACGCCGCTTTTCCTGCGGCCGCCCTACGGCGCGTTTGACCACAACACCGTGGAAACCGCCGAGTCTCTGGGCCTTTCCGTGGTACTCTGGTCCCTGGACAGCCGCGACTGGAAAGGCCTGCCTCCGGACTACGCCAAACTGCGCAGCACGCGGGGCTATGCCTATCCCACGGGCTCGTTGCGCGGCATCTTTCTTTTTCACGACACGCACAAAAGCACGGTGGACGATCTGCCCCGGATCATTGCGGACTTGCGCGCGGGCGGCTGCCAGCGTTTCGTGACCGTGAGCGAATACCTGGAAGGCGTGCTGGACCCGGAACCCGGCCTGCTGATGACCCGGCGGCCCGTGGGCGAAGAGCCGGGCCAGATGCCTCTGGCGGCCCGTCATACTGTAGAGGGCGTGGAAGAATCCGCGGAACTGCCGCCGACCCGCGGCTGGCCCGCAGGAACGGGTCCGCTGCCTCTGGCCCGCAGCAGCAAGCCCTGGCAGCCCGAAAGCAATGCCGCGCCTTTCAGCGGGCAGGCCCTGGACCAGCATGAACGGAGCGGCGCCTCGCCGCAGTCGACCCTGCCCACAGGGTTGTCCTTGCGTCCCTCGCCCCGCCCCGACGCACCGGCGCCGCTTTCGTAACAGCCGACCGAGACTGACGCATAAAAGGCCGTCCCTGTTATTCGGGGACGGCCTTTTCCACACCCGGAGGCTACGGGGAATGAACGCCCCTCTCCGTTTCAGGATAATCTGTTTCTGAAATCCGCATAGCCGAACTCGCGCAGCAGGCGGAAGCGGTTTTCCCCACTCGCGTTCCCGGCCTTGCAGATGCCGATGGACGGCAGGCGCAGGCCGTTGAAGGTCGTGGTCTTGACCATGCTGTAAATGGCCATGTCCCCGAATACCAGACGCTGCCCGGCTTCCAGGGGCGCGGCAAAGCCGTATTCGCCGATCACGTCTCCGGCCAGGCAGGACTTGCCCGCCAGGCGGCAGGTCCAGGCCCGTTCACCGGCGGCCCCGGCGCGCGCGGTCGCGCCCTCATGGCGGTAAAAGACCTCCGGCCTGTAGGGCATCTCCAGCACATCGGGCATGTGGCAGGCGGCGGAAACGTCCAGCACGGCCACGGGCATGTCGGCCATGACCACATCCAGCACCGTGGCCGTAAGCCAGCCGGCGTTAAGGGCCACGGCCTCGCCCGGCTCCAGATAGATCCGGGCGTCATAGCGTTGACGCCAGCGCGTCAGGCAGGCGCAGAGCAGGTCCAGATCATAGCCCGGCTTGGTAATGTGATGCCCGCCGCCCATGTTGATCCAGCGGCAAGCGGGTAAATACGGCCCGAATTTTTTCTCCACGGCGTCCAGGGTACGGGCCAGGGCGTCGGCCCCCTGCTCGCAGAGAGTATGAAAATGCAGGCCGGAAATGCCCTCCAGGTCGGCGGGGTCGAAATGGCGCTGGCGGATGCCCAGACGCGACCCCGGCGAACAGGGATCATAGATGGGCACAGCGCCCTCGGAATGCTCGGGGTTGAGGCGCAGGCCGCACTCTATGGGATTTTCTGCGCGGCGCGCGCGGTTGCGCGCTTCGATGACGGGCCGGAATTGCCGCCACTGAGCCGGGGAATTGAAGACAATATGGTCCGCCAGATCCAGCAGCTCGGCGATTTCCGCCTCAGTCCAGGCAGCGGCAAAAGCGTGCACTTCACCGCCGAACTCCTCCCGCCCCAGGCGCGCCTCGTCCACGGAGCTGGCGCAAACGCCCCAGAGAGGTCCCGTTCCCGTGCGCGAGAGCAGCGGAAAGGTGGCCCAGGCCGCATAACCCTTGAGGGCCAGCAGAATCTTCGCGCCGGTGCGGCGCTGCACCTCGTCCAGAATGGCGGCGTTGGCCGCCAGGCGCGCCTCGTCCAGCACGAAGCAGGGGGAAGGGACAGGGGTTTCGTCCGAAAAAAGGAAGTCCAGGCAGTCCATGTATGTTCCTTTGCAGCGGCACCTTGCGTCCGCGCCGCAGTCAGGCTTTTTAGAGAAGAGAAACGCGGGCTTGTCTCCTGCTCCCTGGCTATCGCGGCCTACGGGCGCCGACGCTTAGACCGCCCCCTGCCGCACGCCAGACCGACGGCCATCGATAAATCGGGGAGCCACTTCGCCAGAAGTTGACGCGCGGCGATTCCGGGGCGCAGCTCGCCATGCGAGCAAGACCCGTTATACGCCGCGTTGTCGCGTTACGTTGTTAGGGGGGTGATCCGGGGGGAATGCAAAGGAGGCCTCGGAGGGGGCGCAGCCCCCTAACAGGCCCCCTTGCCGCACGCCACGTAGGCGGCCCAAACGCCGGCGGGCGGGAAATCTCCGTGCCCAAAGGGCACCCATACCGCCAGGCCCCGCTCTTCCAGGTCCGGATATAAACGCCGCCCTGGCGGCCTTATCCAACTCTACTCCATTTCCACACACTGCCACGGCAGCCCGTAGACGTTCAGATCCGCCATGAAGGGATCAGGGTCAAACTGCTCCATATTCCAGACGCCGGGCTCGCGCCACTTGCCTTCCACGATCATCTTGGCGCCGATCATGGCGGGCACGCCCGTGGTATAGGAAATGGCCTGGGAACCCACCTCGGCATAGCAGGCTTCGTGGTCGCAGATATTGTAGACGTAAACGGTCTTTTCCTTGCCGTCCTTGACGCCGCGCATGAGGTCGCCGATGCAGGTCTTGCCCTTGGTCAGCGGGCCCAGGGAGGACGGGTCGGGCAGCAGGGCCGAAAGGAACTGGATGGGCACGATCTCCCGACCCTGGAAGAGCACCGGGTCGATGCGGGTCATGCCCACATTGCCGAGCACCTTGAGATGGTTGAGATAGTTGTCCGAGAAGGTCATCCAGAAACGCGCCCGGCGGATGCCCTTGAGATTCCGCACCAGGGATTCCAGCTCCTCATGATACATGAGGTAACATTTCTTTGTGCCGATGCCGTCCGGAAAATCGTAGTTCATGGACCAGGCCAGGGGGTCGGTTTCCACCCACTCGCCGCGCTCCCAGTAGCGGCCCGGCGCCGTGACTTCGCGGATGTTGATCTCCGGATTGAAATTGGTGGCAAAGGGCTGGCCGTGATCCCCGGCGTTGCAGTCGATAATATCCAGCACGCGCACTTCGTCCAACTCGTGCTTCAGGGCCCAGGCCGCGAAAACGTTGGTCACGCCCGGATCAAAGCCCGAACCCAGCAGGGCCGTGAGCCCGGCTTCGCGAAAGCGGTCGGCATAGGCCCACTGCCACTTGTATTCAAACTTGGCCGTGTCCAGGGGCTCGTAATTGGCCGTATCCAGATAGTGCACGCCGCATTCCAGGCAGGCGTCCATAATGTGCAGATCCTGATACGGCAGGGCGAGATTGCAGACCAGATCCGGCTTGACCTGCCGGATCAGCCGGCAGAGTTCCGGCACGTTGTCCGCGTCCACCTGGGCGGTGTCGATGTCCACGCCTGTGCGGGCCTTGACGCTGCGCGCCACGTCCGTGCAACGGGACAGCGTGCGGCTGGCCAGGGTGATCCACTCGAAAACGCCGGTTTCCTTGGCCGCCTGGGCGCACTTGTGAGCCACCACGCTGCCCACGCCGCCCGCGCCGATGATCAGGATCTTCGCCATATCTGCTCCTTCTTTCTCCAAATGATAACGCCGTCGGAGACCCGAGATTCCCCTGTTCCGGAAGCCTGCTTCCGGAGCGATTCACGTTTGAAATGACTGCATTGCTCTGTAAAAACTTCTCTGCAAATCCTTGCCACGAAGTGCTGGCGGGCTTTGCTCGCCGTAAACCAGTGTTCCAAGCGTTAAATTCTCTATGGTCCGGAACAGACCGCATCGTCAAGCCGCAACGTCGCTCTTGTCCCCGTCCAGCGTCAGCACGTGCGCGTAACGGCCGCTTTTGCGGGCCTGCTCCGCCAGGGCCGCGCCCTCGCCACGGCAACGCGGGCAGGCATGGCGCGGAATCAGCAGGCAAAGGGAACGGTCCACCCGTTCCGAGCTGGTTTCAATGCGGCCCAGGCCGGAACAGTCCGCGCAGAGCCGCCAGGCCTCGCGCTGGCTTTCGCGCAGCATGTCCGTGTCGTAAAAAATATGCTTGCTCCGCACCCACCAGCCGTCTTCCTCCCGGCCTTCGGCGGGTTGTGCCGGAGGCCGCCGGTAGAGTTCCACAATCTGGTCGCAGAGCTTGGCGATATACTGGCCCACTTCGGGCCGCTGGCGGGTGGAGGACGGGGTCCAGCCCGGCTCGCGGATGTCTTCCGCCGAAAGTCCGGCCAGAGCCAGACAGATGCCCATATTGACGTAGGGCAGCGCGCCCCGGATGGCGTAACCGCCTTCCAGCACGGCGATGTCCGGATTCAGGGCCTTGTTCAGGGCCGCGTAACCCTGGGCCGACAGGCGCATATTTGCCAGCGGGTCGGTGAAGTGATTGTCCTGTCCGGCGGAATTGATGACCAGATCCGGCTTGAATTCGGCCAGAATGGGCAACACGGCATGCTCGACGGCGTAAAGGTAGCCCTCGTCCGAGGTTTCCGGCGGCAGGGGGATATTGATGGTCCTGCCCAGGGCCGCCGGGCCGCCGCATTCCTGCGGAAAACCGGTGCCGGGATAGAGCGTGCGGCCGTCCTGGTGCAGGGAGATGAACAGGGTGTGCGGATCATTCCAGAACACATCCTGGGTGCCGTCGCCGTGGTGCACGTCCGTGTCCACGATGGCGATGCGCAGGGGCCGACCGTCGGGATGGGGATAATGATCGCGGATGTACTCCACCATCACGGCTTCGTTGTTGATGTTGCAGAAGCCGCGATTGCCGTGGACCACGCGCATGGCGTGGTGTCCGGGCGGGCGCACCAGGGCGAAGGCCTTGTCCTCTTTTTTTTCCAGCACCAGGCGCGCGGCGGCGATGGCGCCCCCGGCGGACGCCAGATGGGAATCCGTGCTCACCGCGCCCACCGAGGGCAGGCAGAAGTGGGCGCGCGCCAGTTGGGCGTGGGAGGCAAAAGAAGGCCGGTATTCGGTGATGCCCGGAATGTCGAAAAGGCCCTCTTCCTGCAACTGGTCGCGGGTGTAGAGCAGGCGCTCCTCGCGTTCCGGATGGGTGGCGGAAATGGCCCAGTCGAAAGCCGGAAAAAAGACCACCCCCAGACGGCGGGCGGCCACAAGGGGCTCAGTCATCGGACTCGTCCATATTTTCGAAAATATCGGCCCCGTAACGGGCATCGGAAACCATTCTGGCGAAAAAGCCCTGGCCCAGGCCGAAGGCCAGATTGCTTTCCGCCACGGCGGCGAACAATGGGCCGTTGCCGTCGTACAAGGCGAAACAGCCGCCGCTGCCCTCGCTGCGACGGAAGACCGCGCAGTGCAACAGGCCGGGATCGCCCAGACGGCTGACGATCTCATAGTCGCCGGACTGCTTGCCCAGAGCCAGAATATCGTTCAGGACGTCGTCCTGGCGCGGCTCAAAACGCAGGCGGCTTCCTTCCGCGAGGAGGGTGTACACTTCGCTCATGCCGGGCTCCTTATGCTTCCGGTTCCGCGTGAACAGAAATTCAGTCCAGTCCTCGGCCCCGCTGCCGCAACGAGGCCTCCACCGCCGAAATGCATTGCAGCACCACATCCTCGGGCGGCTGGGCCGCGTCAATGATGGCAAAGCGCTCGGGTTCCTCGGCGGCCAGGCTCCGGTACCCCTGGCGCACGCGCTCATGAAACTCCAGGCTTTCGGCGTCGAAACGGCCTTCGGAGAGCACGGTGCCCTCTTCCCGGTTGCGCAGACCGGCCCGCTCCAGGCCGCAATGCACGGGCAGGTCCAGCAGCAGGGTCAGGTCCGGCATGAGGCCGCCGGTCGCCATGTCGTTGATGCGGCGCAGATGTTCCGGGTCCAGGCCGCGGCCATAGCCCTGGTAAGCCAGGGTGGAATCCGCGTAGCGGTCGCAGAGCACGGTCTGCCCGGCTTCCAGGGCCGGGCGGATGACCTCGGCCACATGTTGGGCGCGATCCGCCAGGAAGAGATAGAGCTCGGCCCGGCTGGACAGGCCGCGCGTGCGGGCGTCCAGCAGAATGGGACGCAGGCTGCGGCCCAGAGCGCAGCCGCCCGGCTCGCGGGTGAGCAGGGGGTCGTATCCGAGCCCTTGCAGATGTTCGGCCAGCAGGCGCTGGGCCGTGGACTTGCCCGAGCCTTCTATACCTTCAAAAGAGATAAACATTCTTCCCTCACCGCTTTTTTGCGGCCCTTTGCCGCGGACGAGGCGGAAGCCGCAGTCTCCGGTTTCGAGGCTTCCGGGGTGCGCGGGGCCCGGTACAGGGGCCGCCCCAGAGTGGCCTGCCAGGGCGTCCAGTCCTGGCCTTCCCCGCCCAACTGGTCAAACAGGCCCCGGCACTGGGCCATTTTGGCGTCCAGGTTGTCGGCATAGTGCAGGGCCAGAGCCTCAGCGGTGTGCGGCTGGCGCACCGCGCCGAACTGCAACTCGCCGTGATGACTCAGAATGAGATGCTTGAGATGGCGTTGCAGCCCCTCGTCCAGACCGGATTTAGCCAGGTACGGGGCCAGCATTTCCACGCCCAGCATGAGATGGCCCAGCAGGCGGCCTTCATCCGTGTAGTCGTTGGCCAGGCCGCCGGAAAATTCGCGGATCTTGCCGAAATCGTGGAACAGGGCCCCGGCCAGCAGGGCCTGGCGGTCCAGTTCGGGATACTGGTCGGCAATGCGCCGACAGAGCCTGAACACGCTCAAGGTATGTTCCAGCAGGCCGCCCACATAGGCGTGGTGCACGCCCTTGGCCGCCGGGCAAACCCGGAAGGACGCGCGCAATTCCTGATTGTTGAACACGCCAAGCACCAGCTTGCGCCAGGGCGCGTGGCTGAATTCCTCTTTGCAGAGGGCCAGCAGCTCGTCCAGCATTTCGTCCAGAGAAAATGGGCTGGCGGGCAGCAACGCGGCCTGGTCCACAGCCGCGCCCTCCTCTTCGGAGAGCGGGCGCAACTGTTCCACCGTGAGCTGGACCTGGTCCCGGTAGAGACCGGCGCGGCCTTCGGCCCAGACCACGGAACCCACAGGAATGTCGCTGAACTCCGCGCTGAGCGGATGCCAGATCTTGGCCTCCAGGCTGCCGCTGGCGTCGGCCAGGGTCAGCCGCCAGTAGGGCCCGTTGCGCGACTGCCCCTGGGCCGCCTGACTGACCACGAACAGGCCGCGCGCCTCGGAGGCCGGACCGATGTCTTTGACGTAAGAACCTTTTTCCATATATTGTCCGCGTTACGGCGCGCGACCGGGGCCGGGCTCCGGCCCGCCGCGCCCGTGCTTTGAATGACTCTTTTCTCCCGCGCGGGCCACGGCGGCGCGGGAATCCCTGTCTTCGCAGATTCCCTTCTTTCCGAGGTATTGTCAAATGGACGTTCTGCTGACCAACGACGACGGCATCCGGGCTCCGGGCCTCAGGGCCATGTACGCGGCTCTGCTGGAAGCCGGGCACACCGTGCATGTGGTGGCCCCCATGCGCCAGCAATCCGGGGTGGGGCATTCCCTCACGGTCTTCGACCCCCTGCGGGCCATGGAATTCGAGGAGCCCGGCTTCAGGGGCACGGGCATATACGGCACGCCCACGGACTGCGTCAAGCTGGCCCTGGGCCGCCTGCTGCCGCGCAAGCCGGACATGGTGATTTCCGGCATCAACGCCGGGCCCAATGTGGGGCCGGACATCCTTTATTCCGGCACCGTGGGCGCGGCCACGGAAGCGGCCCATGAGGATCTGCCCAGCCTGGCCGTCTCCCATGACGACCATCTGGGCAACGGAGATCTGCTGCCCCAGGCCCGTCACGCCGTGGCTCTGGCCGGACGCATCGACTGGTCCCGCCTGGCCCCTCGCCGGGTGATCAACCTCAATTACCCGGCGGGAACCCTGGATGAGGCCAAGGGCCTGCGCGCCTGCCCGCAGACCAGCGCGGTCTGGAAAAACGTCTATCTGGAGCGTTTTGATCCGCGCGGCGCGCCCTACTGGTGGCTGGAAGGCGAAATCCCGGCTCATACCATCAACGCCGGGTCGGACAAGGACCTGCTCAACCGGGGCTATATCACTGTGACGCCGCTTTGTTTTGAATTCACGGACCACGCGGGCCTGAAAGAACTGGAAGGCATGGAGCTGGGCTGAAGCGGCCGGACCGACCTGTATTCGTCATCTCCACCGCGCATAAGGCTGTCGCGCCCGGGCGCTTCCTTCGGAATGCGCCCGGCTCGCGCTCGGCGGCGGGGCCGGAAGCGGCTGCATCACGCCGTCCCACGCGGCCGTAGGGGCTTTGCCCGTCCGCTCTTCCTTCATATTGCCCTCCGAAACGTTCCGGAAAGCCATCAAAGAGAGCTTAACATGAAATAATAGTAGTTAGATTATAATATCTACCACTATATTTATCAATATAATTATATACTATAAAGATAATATAGCATTACTAATAATAATGTTGAAATAGATACAACATATAAAATCACCACTTTCAATATTTCCAATAAAATACTTTTTTTCAAAGTATTATTTTTAGCTATGATATCTTTATACCTCTTAATAACGATACCAGCTGATGAACTCAGTAATAAAATACCAAAAAACAACATAATATAGCTAGACCATCCTGGAATAACTCCTCTTACAGTTGCTCCTCCCAACAAATTCCCTTGAGAGAAGTATAATATATTCCCATTCAACACACTTTTAATCATTATTAAACTGCAAATTATACAAGATAACGCCAAAATTATAAATCCATGCTGATCCTTAAACATTTTATAACCTTTTCTAATTATCATTGTGTATTGTAATAATATATTTATACGGGAATGGTATTACCATTCCCGTATAAATATATTATTTTAGATTATGCCCACAATGAGAAAAACGTCCATACATATCCCGTGGTTGTGTGTCTGGAGTGCATTTTTGTTTTGTTAGCCCCCAAAATGAGCCGCTGGTCATAGTATCATAGCCTTCTCGAACTGCTGCCCCCAAAACTCCTCCGACAGTGTTTGCCGGAGGGGTTCCCGTTGGGACAAAACTTGTCACCGCATCCGTAACGCCAGCGACGGCTTCCGGCGCGGACGCGGCGAGGTTCCCGGCGGCAAGGCCGGTGGCCGCCGTCATGCCCACCAGCGGGGCCACCTTAACGACGCCGTCCCGCGCGGCGGTGGAGGCTTTGCCCGTCCGCTCTTCCTTCATGTTGTCCGCCGACCTGGCGGCGAACCAGGAACCGAGCAGGCCTGCGGGATCGTCCACGCAATGATCGTACAGCTTGACACTGTTTTCATCCGAGCTTGTCGCTGAACGGCAAAGAAATTTTATTTAATATTGACTATTGGATACATAAAAATATTCCTGATAAAACCAGACAGATATATAGCAAAATATAACAGTAGAATAATTTTGAAATCAAGATTATTGAACATGGCAAGCCCTTATATTGATTTATATGAATTTATGATTAATCATATTTCATTCCAGGAAAAAACAATTTATTCATAAATACACTATAACTATGATATACTTCGGAGCAAACTGTAATCAGAAGAATAAATATAAGAGATGACAAAATAGACTGCAATATAATGATGTATGTCGGTGATTCATCGTTTTTTATACGTAATTTCATTCTGCTAATTATTGTATATACTGATTTACAAATAAAATATACCCCTGGAATAAAAAACAGAATAAACATAACAGCCGCAGCAATATTAAATCCCTTATTCAAATCATATAGACCACACAATCCAATTTCTATCAATAAAATTGAAATTACTATTACTATATACTGCCCTTTGAAATCAGGATTATTGAACATGGCAAGTCCTCATATTGATTTATATGAATTTATGATTAATCATATTTTATTCCAGGAAAAAACAATTTATTCATAAAAACACTATACTTATGATATATTTCGAAACCAATCGTAACAATAGCAACGACTATTAAAAATGATAATATATTTTGAAATATAATGACATATAAACTATTTACTTTTTTATTTATTCGAATTTTAATTCTTTTTACTATAGTATGGGAGCCTAAAAATAGAAAATATATACCAGGAATACCAAAAAATATTATAGCAATAACGCTATACACATCAAAAATACTAACAAAATTATAAAAACCTGCTTTTATAAATATAAACGAAAACACCAATACGACATACTGATCTTTAAAATCAGGATTATTGAACATGTAAATCCTTTTTTGAGGGGTGTATGCACACCCCTCTTCAGTTCATCCACTATCTGGCATAACTACAATGGGCAAAACGCCCGTTGGCGTCGCGTGGCTGCGTATCCGGTGTGCACTTTACCCCAGCATCCCCATGCGCGCCGAGTTTCAATGTCGGAATCTTGAGGGCATCCAGCGCGGCCTCAGCATTCTCTCTCATTTCACCCAGATTACTGCCCACATAAGCCGCAGCCCCCGGCAACGTACTCGGCGGCGGCAATTTAGGCTCATAAAAGGCCAGCCCCGTATCCAGCGCCGCCATGCCCAGCCCCGGCCGCAGCCAGGCCGAAAGCGCGGCTTCCGGCGCGGACGCGGCGAGGTTCCCGGCGGCAAGGCCGGTGGCCGCCGTCATGCCCACCAGCGGGGCCACCTTAACGACGCCGTCCCGCGCGGCGGTGGAGGCTTTGCCCGTCCGCTCTTCCTTCATGTTGTCCGCCGACCTGGCGGCGAACCAGGAACCGAGCAGGCCCATGACAGCGCCGCCGCCGATGCCCGCCAACAGGGGCAGGAAGAAAAAACGGCCGTCCCGATCCACCCTGCCCACGGGATCGTCCACGCAATAGTCGTAGAGGTCGCCGTCGCCGCGCCGGTCTTTGGCCGGGTCAGGACTGATGAAGCGGCCCACCTCCGGATCATAGTGCCGGCAACCGAACTGCACCAGGCCCGTAGCCCTGTCCACAATCCCTCCGCCGAAACCCAGCGGGATGTACAATTCCGGCAGGCTGTCGAAGAGCACATTGCCGAAGCTGTCATAGTCCACGCGCTTGACGATGCCGCCCGCGCCGTTGATCAGGGCGCGGAACGAGCCCACCTGGTCCAGCCCCAGTAAAAAATAGTCCTTATCCGTGCCCCAGGAACCGCCCGCGATACCCAGACGCCGCACGGCCTCGCCCTGAATGCCCACATGCGTGGGCAAAGGCTCCCCGCCCCCCTCGTAGCCCCAGTCATAGCCGAGCCCGCTTCGGGCGTCCACGCAACGCACCGGCGTCTGCCGCCCCTTCCATTCCCAGGCCAGGCACAGCTCGCCGTCATCCAGAACCCGCGAAGGCATACGAGCGTTTCCTTCATAATGATAGGATCGAAGCGCGCCGTCCGGCAAGCGCACTTCAGCGAGGCGGTTGCCGTCATACCTGAATTCCATGGCCCCGCTTTCCCCGCCACGCTCCTCGCGACGGCCGGACCGGGCTTCCCGCAAGAGCGGGGAGACTGAAGCCCGCTCGGCGGCAGCGTCCTGACGCGCCCGGCTGACCAGCCGCCCGCCCTTGTCATAGGCCATGCGCAGCGCGCCCGCATGCGTGAGACGCCCGTCGACGTCATACGTATAGCGGATGCCCCGCGCCACGTCCTCCACCCGTTGCCCGGCCCCATTATAGGCATAGGCCTCCTGCTCCCGGCCGTCGCAATGCACGCGGAGCAGATGACCGGACGCATCATAGGCGTAGCGGAAGCAGCGCACGCCCTCGGGCCAATGCTCCTCCCGGCAGAGGATTTTGCCCCCGGCATCACGGTCCACCGCGACGGAAAAGCATTCGGGCACGGATTTTTTTGTCCACAAATCCTGATACATACAGCCTCCATTTTATAGGTTTACTATAAAAATTAAATTTTGTTCATGATAAATATATTTATTTTTATAGTATTGCAAGAAACCTTTTTATTTTAAAAGTATTATTTTAATTATAGGTGGTTAATCACTTTCTCCGGACGGCACTGATCCGGCCCGCGTCCCTTCCGGCCGGGCCGGCGGCCGTCGCCCTGCCGGAAAGCTTCTCTCCCTTTGCGCTTTTCCGGCATATGGGATATATGTCAGACCTCAATTATCCGGCCGGGGACCATGTTTTCCCCGGCCCATACCGCAAGCAGAACAGGAGGAAGCCATGCCTCTTATGGGTCCCAGAGAAATGTTCGCCGCCGCCTACGCCGGGCGCTACGCCGTAGGCGCGTTCAACGTCAACAATATGGAAATCGTCCAGGGCATCATGCGGGCCGCCGCCGAGGAAAAATCCCCGGTGATCCTCCAGGTTTCCGCCGGAGCCCGCAAATACGCCGGTCAGACCTACATCATGAAACTGGTGGAGGCCGCCCTGATCGAAGCCCCCGCCGTACCCGTGGTGGTGCATCTGGACCACGGCCCCAGCTTCGAGATGTGCAAGGACTGCATTGACGGCGGCTTCACTTCGGTGATGATCGACGGTTCGCACCTGCCCTATGAGGAAAATATCGCCCTGACCAGACAGGTGGTGGACTATGCCCACCCCAGGGGGGTCTGGGTGGAAGCCGAGCTGGGCAAGCTGGCCGGCGTCGAGGAACACGTCAGTTCCGCCGAGCATGTTTACACCGATCCGGACCAGGCGGTGGATTTCGTGCAACGCACGGGCTGCGACTCCCTGGCCGTGGCCATCGGCACCAGCCACGGGGCCTACAAATTCAAGGGCGAGGCCAAACTGGACTTCCCGCGCCTGGAAGCCATCAGCGCCAAGCTGCCCGGCTACCCTCTGGTTCTGCACGGGGCCTCCAGCGTGCCCCAGGAGTTTGTGGAACTGTGCAACAAGTACGGCGGCCAGGTGGGCGGGGCCAGGGGCGTGCCCGAAGACATGTTGCGCAAGGCCGCAGGCATGGGCGTGTGCAAGATCAATGTGGACACGGACATCCGCCTGGCGCTCACCGCCTCCATCCGCCAGTTCCTGGCCGAACATCCGGAACAGTTCGACCCGCGCTCCTACCTTGCCCCGGCCCGCGAGGCCGTCAAGAACATGGTGGCGCACAAGATCCGCAATGTGATGGGTTCTTCGGGGAAAATTTAGGGAAGCACTGATTAATGGTCTTTTTGCCCTCTGTCTGTGTCAGGCTCACTCCGTGCGACGGTCGAATATGTCTGAATATACTCCCTTCGCCCGCAGTTCGCCTTCCCTGGCAGAGAACAAAAATCTTCATTAATCAGCGCTTCCTTAGAGCATTTCAGATTTGAAATACTCTAAACATATTCGCACACAAGGAGCGCAACCATGCCCGTAAAATTGGGAATGAACGGCTTCGGCCGCATCGGCCGTTATCTGCTGCGCCTGCTGGCCGACGATCAGGATCTTCAGATCGCGGCCATCAACGCCCGCGCGGACAACGCCGCCCTGGCCTACCTGTTCAAATACGACTCCACCTACGGCACGTTTGCCGGTGAAGTGGATCATGATGACGACGGCATCATCGTCAACGGACGCCACGTCGCGGTGACCCGCCGCAAGGCCGGGGAATGGGAGTGGAAACGCCTGGGCGTGACCCTTGCCGTGGAAACCACGGGCACCATCAAGGACCGCGAGGGTCTGGCCCGGCATCTGGACTGCGGGGCCGAAAAGGTGGTCATTTCCGCGCCGGGCAAGGGCGTGGACGCCATGATCGTCATGGGCGTGAACCAGGAGATCTATGATCCGGCCAAGCAGGCCATCATCTCCGCCGCGTCCTGCACCACCAACTGCCTGGCCCCGGCGGTCAAGGTCGTGCATGAGAACTTCGGCTTCCGCCACGGCCTGATGACCACCATCCATTCCTACACCATGAGCCAGCGTATTCTGGACGGCTCGCACAAGGACTGGCGGCGCGGCCGGGCCGCGGCCGTCTCCATGGTGCCGTCCAGCACGGGCGCGGCCAAGGCCGTGGGCGTGGTCATGCCTGAACTGGAAGGCCGGATCAACGGCATGTCCGTGCGCGTGCCCACCTTTGACTGCTCGCTGGTGGACCTGACCTGTGAGGTGGAAAAACCCTGTGACGCCGACGCCGTCAACGCGGCGCTCAAAGCCGCCAGCCAGGGCGCGCTCAAGGACAATATGGGCTTTTCCGAGGAGCCCCTGGTTTCCATCGACTACAGGGGCAGCACCTACGGCGGCGTGGTGGACGCCCTGTCCACCCAGGTGCTGGACCAGACCATGCTCAAGCTGCTGGTCTGGTACGACAATGAGGCGGGCTTCACCAACCAGTTGCTGCGCCTGCTGCGCATGGTGGGCAAGGACTGCTGAGTTTCACAGTGTTTTTGACGTCAAAGACCCCGCCTGCCATGGATTATGTCATGGACAGGCGGGGTCTTTGACGTCGTGTCGCTTGACCGCGCGGCATGCGCGGGGAGGAAAAATTTGCCGCCCGCGCGCCGAAAAAATCAAACCTTTTTCACTCTTCCATCAAAAACATAAAAAATACAGCAGGATGCTGGTAGGAAAAATTTTCCCACCAGCTCTAATCCATATCCGGAAGAACGCCGATAGGACTATAGAGGCGGAAGGACGCATGGACGCGCCGGCATTGGGCACCGCCCGTGGCATACAGCATTCATGGAGGAATGTATGTATATCAATCATAACCAGATGGCCTCCAACGTGGCCAACACCCTCACATCCCATTACGGAAATCTGCAAACCTCAACCAAGCGCCTGTCCACGGGCCTGCGCGTCAATTCAGCGGCTGACGACGCCGCCGGCCTGGCCATCCGCGAGCTGATGCGCACCGACATCACGGCTCTGCAACAGGGCGTGCGCAACGCCAACGACGCCATTTCCC
>ERZ857951.2535-NODE-2535-length-15750-cov-5.477795_pt1 | contig 15750 bp, 12 predicted proteins | sample MGYA00519759_ERZ857951 | MGnify/ENA primary metagenome ERZ857951 (study PRJEB31778, sample SAMEA3449377) | human gut metagenome | biome: human gut; feature: human-associated habitat; material: faeces | place: United Kingdom | collected 2010/2012 ...
CGGCCTGGGACCCCACGTCGCCCGCCTTCATCGTCGACACGACGCTCTGTATCCCGACCGTCTTCATCGCCTATACGGGCGAGGCGCTCGATTACAAGGTGCCCCTGCTGCGCTCGATCACGGCCGTGAACAAGGCTGCGACGGAGGTGTGCCGCTACTTCGATAAGAACGTGCAGCGGGTCGTGTCGTATCTGGGCTGGGAGCAGGAGTATTTCCTTGTGGACGAAAGCCTGTGGGCCGTGCGTCCCGACCTGATGCTCACGGGCCGTACGCTCATGGGCCACGAGTCGGCCAAGAACCAGCAGCTGGAGGACCACTATTTCGGTGCGATCCCGACCCGCGTGATGGCATTTATGAAAGACCTCGAATACGAATGCCTGAAACTGGGCATTCCGGTCAAAACCCGTCATAACGAGGTGGCTCCCAATCAGTTCGAGCTGGCGCCGGTCTACGAGGAGGCTAACCTCGCCAACGACCATAACCAGTTGCTGATGACCGTGATGGACAAGATCGCCCGCCGTCACCGGTTCCGCGTCCTGCTGCACGAAAAGCCCTTCAAGGGCATCAACGGTTCGGGCAAGCATAACAACTGGTCGCTGGGCACCGACACGGGCGTGAATCTGTTCGGACCGGGCAAGACCGCTTCGGAGAACCTGCAGTTCATCACCTTCCTCGTGAATGCCATCTCCGCGGTCTACAAGTTCAACGGCCTGCTGAAAGCCTCGATCATGAGCGCCACGAACGCCCACCGTCTGGGCGCCAACGAAGCGCCTCCGGCCATCATCTCGACCTTCCTCGGCACGCAGGTTTCGGCCGTACTCGACAAACTGGCCGCCAGCAAGGGCGACGACGCGATCCGTTTCGACGCCAAGAACGTCTTCAAGATGAGCGGCATCTCGCACATCCCGACGCTGCTGCTCGACAACACCGACCGCAACCGCACTTCGCCGTTCGCCTTCACGGGCAACCGCTTCGAGTTCCGTGCCGTGGGTTCGTCGGACAACTGCGCCGAAGCGATGATCGTGCTCAACACGGCGATGGCCTACGAGCTGACGGAGTTCCGCAAAAAGGTGGATGCCAAGATCGAGGCCGGTATGAAGAAGGAGAAGGCCATTTACGAGGTGTTGAAACAGATGATCAAGGCCTGCAAGGCGGTGCGTTTCGACGGCAACGGCTATTCCGACGAATGGAAGGCCGAGGCGAAGAAGCGCGGTCTGGACTGCGAGACCTCGACGCCGCTGATTTTCGAGCGTTACCTCGACAAGGCGACCCTCGAAATGTTCGGTGCGATGGGGGTTTTCACCGATGTCGAGCTGGAGGCCCGCACCGAGGTGAAGTGGGAGACCTACACCAAGAAGATTCAGATCGAAGGCCGCGTGCTGGGCGATCTGGCGATGAACCATATCGTGCCTATTGCGTCGAAATACGAAGCCCTGCTGCTGGACAAGGTCTACAAGATGTCGCAGATTCCGGGACTGAACGCTTCGGCCGACATTGCGCTGATCAAGAAAATTCAGTATCATACGGCGGAGATTCAGCGTCTTACGGGCGAAATGATCGACGCGCGCAAGAAGGCCAACAAGATCGAGCAGATGCGCGAAAAGGCGATCGCCTACCACGATACCGTGTCGGTTTTCTTCGACGAAATCCGCCGCCATATCGACAAGCTGGAGGAGATCGTGGACGACCAGATGTGGCCGCTGCCCAAGTACCGCGAGCTGCTTTTCCTGCGCTGATCGCGCTCCATAGTAAGTAGTATTGACGTATTGTGCGATAATCCGGGCTTGCCGCCCGGATTATTTCTTTATCTTTGCTTCTCCGGAGGCTGCGAATAGTGTGCGGCCGCCGGATTGATTATAATAAGTATGGAGTATTTGAAGAGTTGGTTTCGCGGATTCGAGCAGGGGATTGCCGATTTGCAGCCGCAGCAGCGGGAGGTGCTGTTCCGTGCGTGCGCCGTAAACTGCGTGCATGGAGGACCGTTCGGACTCTACCGCAGTCTGTTCGAGGCGGCGGAGGGGGATTTGGACCGGTTTTTTGTGAAAATAGACGAACTGGAGGGCGTTCGTGGCGAAATCGTGTGTGCGGGACGGGAGTACAACCTCTGTTTCGAGGCTTGTTCCTGTGCCCTGCACCGTGCGGGGTGCGTGAATACGCCGATGTTGTGCGAATGTTCGCGGCAAAGCGTGCTTTACGTGATGTCCGAACTCTGGCCGGATCGGAAATTCGGGGTGGAAGTCCGCGCGTCGATCCTGCGGGGCGCGGACGAGTGCGTGCTGAATATCCGGGTCGAATGACGGACCGGCATGTGGCCGCCGGGGCGGAAAACGGTTCTGCCGGACGCAGCTCTGGCCGGTGACGCGTCCGCTACGGTGCCCGGTGGCGGAATCCGGCCCGCGCCTGATATTGTGCCGGATACCGTGCCGCCGTCGCGCTTGATCCCTGCCCGATGCCGCGTCCGCTGCGGAATCGTGATTTCATAACGCGGATAACCGTTTTTTTTGCATTTATTTTTTACTTTTGTTTTCATGAAAATCATTGCCGACAGCGGATCGACCAAATGCACTTGGCTGCTCATCGACGGCGTGCATACCCGCGAGGTGCGCACGCGGGGAATCAATGCCGTGCAGCACTCGCCGGAGCAGATACGCGAGGCCCTTGCGGAACTTCCGCCCTGCGGTGCGGCCGAAGCCGTCTATTTTTACGGCGCAGGGTGCGGACGTACGTTTCCCGACGCGACGGCGAAGATGGTCCGGGCGCTGTCCGAACGTTTCGGTGCGGAGCATGTCGAAGCCGAATCGGACCTGCTGGGCGCTGCGCGGGCCTTGTTCGGCCGGGGCGAAGGCGTGGCCTGCATCCTCGGCACGGGTTCCAATTCGTGCTGGTGCCGCGGCGGCGAAATCGTGGAAAACGTACCGCCGCTGGGCTACGTTCTCGGCGACGAGGGCAGCGGCGCGACACTGGGGCGCAACCTCGTTAACGGTATCTTCAAGGGGCATATTCCCCTGCGGGACGAGTTTCTCGCGGCGCACGGACTGACCTATGAGGAGATCATCCGCCGGGTTTACCGGGAACCTTACGCCAACCGTTTTCTGGCGTCGTTCGCGCCGTTCGTCCATGCGCATCTGGACCGCCCCGATATCAGGGATATGGTTGCGAGGAGTTTCGCCGATTTCGCCGGGCGCAACCTGAGCCGTTATCCCGCCCATCTGCCCGTGGCGTGCGTGGGCGGCGTTGCGGCCGCTTTCGGGGATTTGCTGCGCGAAACGCTGATGCGCTGCGGCCGCGAGGTGGTGACGATCGTCCGCTCTCCGGCGGCCGGATTGACAGAATATCATTATGGAAAACAGAATAACCGAACAGGCTTCGGCCTATGACGATTTACAGCGGATGTCGGTGCACGACATCCTGACGGGTATCAACCGCGAAGACGCACGCGTGCATGAAGCCGTGCGTACGACGATTCCGGTGATGGAACGTTTGGTCGAACGCATCGTCGAGCGCATGCAGCGCGGCGGGCGCATGTTTTATATCGGTGCGGGCACGAGCGGCCGGCTGGCCGTCACCGACGCTTCGGAACTGCCCCCGACCTACGGCGTGCCGTTCGACCGTGTGATCGGCCTGATCGCCGGGGGCGACGGGGCTTTGCGGCGGGCCGTGGAGCATGCCGAGGACGACATGGAAGGTGCGTGGCGCGATATGGCGCCTTACGCCCCGACCGGGAAGGACGTGCTGATCGGTATCGCCGCATCGGGAACGACGCCTTATGTGATTGGCGGCCTGCGCACGGCGCGGAAACACGGACTGCTTACCGGCTCCATAACCTGCAATCCCGCCTCGCCCGTGGCGGCCGAAGCGGAGTATGCGCTCGAAGCGGTTGTCGGTCCCGAATTCGTGACCGGCTCGACCCGCATGAAGGCGGGCACGGCCCAGAAGCTGATGCTCAACATGCTCTCGACCGCCGTGATGATCCGGCTGGGCCGCGTCGAGGGCAACCGCATGGTCAATATGCAACTTACGAATGACAAGCTCGTGGCCCGCGGCACGCGTATGGTGGCCGAAGCTTCGGGGCTGGACGAGACGCGGGCACGCGAACTGCTGCTGCGTTACGGATCGGTAAAAAAGGCATTGGAGCATGTACCGGAGTCTGAATGAATATATCGCGCGGCTGGAGCGCGAGGGTGAACTGGTCCGGATCGGGGCGCCCGTATCGCCCGTGGAGGAGATCGCCGAGATTACCGACCGCATCTCCAAGACGCCGGGCGGCGGCAAGGCGCTGCTGTTCGAAAATACCGGCACGGCGTTTCCCGTGCTGACGAATCTGTTCGGCTCCGAACGCCGCATGGCGCTGGCGCTCGGCGTCGGAACGCTCGATGAACTTTCGGAGCGTATCGACGTCCTGCTGAAGCAGGCAGCCGCGCCGCGCAATTCGCTCTCAGACAAACTGCGCGCCCTGCCGATGCTGGCCGAGATGGCGCGCTGGTTTCCCCGGACCGTGTCGGGCCGGGGCGCATGCCAGCAGGTCGTGCTGACCGGCGCCGAGGCGGCGCTCTCCGCGCTTCCGGTCCTCAAATGCTGGCCTGCGGACGGGGGCCGCTTCGTGACCCTGCCGATGGTCAATACGGTCGATCCCGAAACGGGCGTGCGCAACGTCGGCATGTACCGCATGCAGGTCTTCGACGACCGTACGACGGGCATGCACTGGCATGTCCACAAGACCGGAGCGCGCCATTACGACGCTTACAAGCGTCTGGGCCGTCGGATGCCCGTTTCGGTCGCGCTGGGCGGCGATCCCGCCTATACCTACGCCGCGACGGCTCCGATGCCCGACAACATGGACGAATACCTGCTGGCCGGGTTCCTGCGCCGCCGTCCGGTGAAGTTGGTGAAGTGCGTTACCAACGATATATATGTCCCTGCCGACTGCGACTTCGTGATCGAGGGCTATGTCGATCCGGCCGAAGAGAAGGCGGCCGAGGGGCCTTTCGGCGACCATACGGGCTTCTATTCGCTCGAAGACCGCTATCCGCGTTTCCATGTCACGGCCCTGACCCGCCGCCGCGATGCGGTTTATCCGGCTACGGTCGTCGGCATCCCGCCGCAGGAGGACGCATGGATCGCCCGTGCGACGGAGCGGATCTTTCTCGCCCCGATCCGCATGGCCCTGCAGCCCGAAGTCCGCGACCTGACGATGCCCGAAGCCGGTACGGCCCACAACGTCGCCGTCGTTTCGATCGACCGCCGTTACGAGGGGCAGGCCGTGAAAGTCGCCCAGTCGTTGTGGGGTGCGGGACAGATGATGTTCAACAAATACCTGCTCGTCGTGCCGTCGGGGACCGACGTGCGCGATTCCGATGCGCTGGCGCGGCTGTTGCGGCGGATCGATCCCGTGCGCGACCTCGTTCGCAGCGAGGGAATCCTCGATGTGCTGGACCATGCCACAGCGACGCCCGGCTTCGGCGGCAAAATTGCAATAGACGCCACGGCGGCCGGCCCTGCGCCGGACTCGGCGTCTTCTGCGCAATCCGCGCCGCGGCTGCCGGAGGGCTGCCGCACCGATCTGCTCGAAAAGTGGGGCGCGGCGCTTGCCTTCGCCGAACCGGGGGCCGAGGTTCGAACCCCTGAGGGGGTGCGATATTTCGTGCTGTTCGACCCGGCGGCGGCGGAATTGACGCCCGAAGAGCTGTTGTGGCTCGCGGCGGCCAATACCGATCCGCGGCGCGACGTGCGGACGGAGGGCGCGACGCTCGTGATCGACGCGCGGAGCAAACGTCCCGGCGAGGGCGGCAATCCTGCGCGGTTTCCCAACGTCGTGACGGCGTCGGAAGCGACCGTCGGGCTGGTCGATCGCCGCTGGACGGAGTACGGGCTGGGCGCTTTCGTGGAGTCGCCCTCGCGGCGTTACCGCCGTCTGCTGCTCTCCGGCGGTGCGCAGTGGTAGGTTCCGGCATTTGCCGGAGGGTATGTAAATAGTTTCTGCATATGGGAAAGTTTTTTACAGAACGTGAGATTCGGGCCGTGGCGGTTTTTCTGCCGCTGGCCGGACTGCTGGTGCTGGGCCTCCTCCTCGTGCGTCCGAAAGCCGATCCCGCGGCGGCCCTGCGGGCTGAAGCCGAAATGGAGGAGCGGGCCGATACGGTCGTCATGCGGCCGTTCGATCCGAACACCGTGGATTACGACGGCCTGCGGCGGCTGGGGCTTACGAAACACGAAGCCGTGAGCCTGCTGAAATACCGCGCCGCAGGCAAGATTTTCCGTATTCCCGAAGATGTGACGCTCTGTTACGGCATCAGCGATTCGCTCTTTTACCGGCTGGAACCCTACATACGCATCGGACGCAAGTATGCCATCGCTCCGCAGGAGTACCGCACGGGGCGCGTCGTCTCCGAGCCGATGCCGCCTGCGCCGTTCCGCATCGACACGGTGAGCGCGCGTTACCTGCGGGCCATCGGCGCATTGTCGAAACGGCAGGCCGAAGCCTTTGTCCGATGGCGCGACCTGAGCGGCATTTACGACATGGAGGAGCTGCGGGCGTGCTATGTGGTGAGCGATTCGGTTGCATCGGCGCTCGAACCTTACGTCATCTTCCCCGAACGCAAAGCGGAACCGATCGACGTTCCCGTCGAGATCAACACGGCCGATTCTGCCGCGCTGAGGAGCGTGGCGGGCATCGGCGAGAAGACAGTCGTCTCGATTATCGGCTACCGCGACCGGCTCGGCGGATTCCTCCGTGCGGAGCAACTCGCAGAGGTTCCGGGAGTCACGGAACGCAATTATGAGAAAATTTTGAAACAAATTTGCTGCGATAGTTGTGAAATTCGGAAAATTGATATTAACTTTGCAACCCCGAAAGTCCTTAGGCGGCATCCGTATATTCCGCCGCAGAAACTTCGGAAATTACTTAAAACAAGACAGTTGAAAGGAGGTTGGAGTACCGCTGAGGAATTGGTTGAAGACAACATATTGACCCGCGAAGAGGCAGCACGGCTGGCTCCTTACCTGCGGTTCACTACCCGAAGCGGGGCTGACGATACGGACAACGACACGACATGGGGCGAGGTATCAGGTGATGCGAACCCCGGAGGAATTTAAGTAAACGACGAAATTAAAAAAACAAAAAAAAGAATACTACTATGATTATCATGCCGGTAAAAGAGGGCGAAAACATCGAACGCGCCCTGAAGAAGTTCAAACGTAAATACGAGCGCACGGGCGTCCTGAAGGAACTCCGCCGCCGCCAGTATTTCACCAAGCCTTCGATCGCCAAGCGCGAGGCGATGCAGCACGCTGTTTACGTAGAGCACATGTACCGCGACGAGGATTAATCCCCGTTGGTACCCGTATCCATATGCCCCGGCTGAAATAGCCGGGGCTTTTTTGTCTCCCCCCCCCGGGCTTGCCGGGCCCTTCCATGCCTGCCGGCCTGTAAAATCTTCTTTCCCAACTTTCCCAACTTTCCCCAACCTCTCCAACCTTTCCTATCCCTGCTCTACCTGCCCTTTCCCGGCTCCTTTTCCTTCCGGTATTTCCGCTATTTTTTTTGCGAAAACTAAAAAATATAGTTAGAAAACTATTTAAAATAGTTGCAAATAAAATTTTTTTAGTTACCTTTGTTCCTGTAAGCCCGGCCGGCCGATCGGAGCAGGGCGGATAACAGAAACCAAAACCGGTATGATGGAAAAACTGACACGCAGGGAAGAGGAACTGATGCGCTGCTTCTGGGAGCACGGCCCGCTTTTCGTACGCGAGCTCGTGGCGCTCGCCACCGAACCCAAGCCCCATTTCAATACGCTTTCAACCATGGTGCGCGCCCTCGAAGCCAAGGGGTATGTCGCCCACAATACCTTCGGAAGCACCTACCAGTATTACCCGGTGGTGACCGAGGAGGAATTTTCGCGCCGCACGCTGGGCGGGGTCATCAGTAAATATTTCGAGAACTCCTACCTCGGGGCCGTTTCCGCCCTGGTCGAGGAGGAAAAAATCTCGGTCGACGAACTGCGCGAGCTGATCGACCATATCGAAACCCAAAACCGTCGTTAGCCATGTACACACTGATGCTGTACAGCCTGAAGGTCGGCGCCTGCCTGGCGGTGTTCTACCTTTTCTTCAAATTGCTGCTGAGCCGCGAGACCTTCCACCGCCTGAACCGGATCGTGGTGCTGGCGGCGATGGTGTTGTCGTTCGTGTTGCCGCTGTGTGTCATTACGGTCTATCGCGAACTCCCGGCCATGCCGGAACTCCCGGTGACGGAGGAGGCGGGCTACGCCCCGTCCGCGGAGCCGGAATCCCAACCTTTCCCGTGGGATAAGGCGGCGACGGCCGCTTTCCTTGCGGGAGCCGCCGCTGCGTTGTTATGGACGCTCGGGTCGGTATGCGGCGTATTGCACATGATCCGCCGGGGGCACAGGGAGCGGCTGGGCGACGGCTCCGTGCTCGTACGCACCGACCAGCCGGTCGTACCGTTCAGCTGGTACCGGTATATCGTGATGTCGGAAAAGGATCTGGCCGAGAACGGCGAGGCGATCGTGCTGCATGAGAAAGCCCACCTGAGGCTGCGCCACTCGTTCGACCTGTTGGTGACCGACCTTGCCGGGTGCCTGCAATGGTTCAACCCTGCGATGTGGCTCCTGCGCCGTGAGTTGCGCGCCATCCATGAATACGAAGCCGACGAGGCGGTGCTGGACAGTGGCGTCGACGCCCGGCAATACCAGTTGTTATTAATAAGGAAAGCTGCCGGCGGGAGGTGGTACTCAGTCGCCAACAGCTTTAATCACAGTAAACTTAAAAACCGTATTACCATGATGTTACGTAAAAGATCGTCGCGGTGGGCAGGAGCCAAGGTGCTCTTCCTGCTGCCGTTGACGGGGCTTGCCCTTGGGGCGTTCGCCCGCACCGCCTATGTTTTTCCCGATGACAAAGGTAAAAAAGAAAATGTTTCGATCCGCATCGAAGGGGCGAATTTTTACTCTTCAGACGGAAAATCCGGCAAGCCGCTTTTCGTGGTCGACGGCCTCGAGGTGGCGTCGATAGATACACTGTCGCCTGACCGGATCGCTTCGGTGACGGTACTCAAGGATGCTTCGGCAGAAGCCCTGTACGGCGAGAAAGGCAGGAACGGCGTAGTGGTCGTTTCGACGAAGGATGCCGCCGGCGGTGCGCGGGATTATTCGGTCGACGCCGAGGACGGCTCTGTCAAGGTCGTGGTGCGCGGTTCCGGGAAGATGTCGGATGTCAGGGTGAGCGGCAGTTCTACGGTGCCCGCAGATAAGGCCGGGATCGACGCCGGTGCGAAAACCCGCGGACATGTCGTGTCCGTTACCGGCAGCGACGGGAAGAAGACTGTCGTCAGCCAGAGCCGGGTGACCGTCACTGACGACGGGGGCGTGACCGTCATGAAGACGCAACCGGACGCGGTGCAGGTTGGCGGACTGTCGCCGGGGCAGGCGACCCAGGCCGCGGAAGCCGGGCTCAAAGCCGCAGAGGAAGGGATGAAGGCTGCCCGTGCCGGACTGGAGGCTGCCCGCGAATATATGTCGGGCGAGGAGTGGAAAAAGGCACAGGCCGAACTCGACAGGGCACAGAAGGAGCTCTCTTCGGCACGCAAGCTGTCTGCCGCGCAACTCGCAGCCGTCCGCGAGCAGGAGGAGGCCGTGCGCAAGTATATGGCCAGCGACGAGTGGAAAGAGGCGCAGAAGCAGATACAGGAGGCGCAGGCGCATTTGGCCGACCCCCGGGTACAGGCTGCCCTGGCGAAAGCTGCCGAGGCCGGGTCGACGGCAGCCGGCGTCGAGATCCGTCGCAAGGTCGCCGAACATATGGAGCAGACAGAGGATGCCGGTACGCTGAAGAGCAGTACGATCGTGATCCGCGGATCGGGCAAGTCGCCGTTTGAAAAGGGGGAGGAACCCCTTGTCGTGATCGACGGCAAGGTGTTTAAGGATACCAAGAAACTGGAGGGGCTTGATCCCGGCCGGATTGAGAACATATCCGTACTCAAGGATGCCTCGGCGGTCGAGAAATACGGCAGGAAAGCCCGCAACGGCGTCATCGAGATTACGACCAGGAAAAAATAAGCAGGCCATAAGTATAAAAAGTTCGTGCCCGGGACGGTTCTGCTGCCCCGGGTTTTTTCGTCGGCCATGCGATACGGGCGTGAAACTTGCAGAATTAGGATGGAAAAAGTTATCTTTGCATGTAAAATACAAAACAGAAGCTATGAAACGCCTGCTATTTTTTCTTACGGTCGCAACGCTCGTTTCATGCGGCCGGACATTCGAGCAGCGCACGGCCAAATATGCCGAGGTCGGATCCGTGAACGATAACCGTGCTGCGGTGCTCGATATCAACGAAGGGGTCGGCCGTTGGGGGTATGTCGACGGGACGGGACGGCTGGTCATCGAATGCCGTTATGCCGATGCCCGGAGTTTCGACGACGGACTGGCCGCCGTGCAGGAGCCCGAAGGGCTGTGGGGCTATATAGATACCGCAGGCCGGGCGGTCGTGGCTCCGCAATTTACGGTGGCCGGGGCGTTCGACGACGGCATGGCCTGGGTGCAGGCCGGCGAGCTCTGGGGCCGTATCGACAAAACGGGGAAAACCGTCATTCCCTGCCTTTATTCCGAGATCGGCGAACCCGATGAACGTGGCTGGATGCGTGTTCTGCGCGACGGTAAATGGGGCGTCCTGCGCCAAGACGGCGAGGTGGTAGTCCCCTGTGCCTATAACCTGATCGGCGAGCCGAACGCCTACGGGCTGATCCCCATGACGAGCGACGGCAAACATGGCTTCCTCGGCGCCGACGGGCGCGAAGTGCTGCCTTGTTTCTTCTCCTATATTTCCGATTTCAAGGACGGTTATGCCCGGACGAACTACGGCGGCAGCATGGTGCTGCGCGACGAACCTACGGCGGCCAGTGGGGACTTATCGACACGCTGGGGCACGAGACGATCCCGTGCCGCTATTACTACCTCGATACCCCGGGCGAGGGGCTCGCGGCGTTCAGGCTGGAGCAGTTCGGCAATTACGGGTATGTCGATGTCAAGGGGAATGTGGCTATTTCGCCCCGTTTCTCCGTGGCGCGGCCCTTCTCGGGCGGGGTGGCCGTGGTGAGCTACAACAATGTCAATTTCGGGCTTGTCGACCGCAACGGCGGTGAAGTCAGCTCGTTCCGCTATAAACGCATCGGCAGGTTCAACGACGGGCTGGCGCCTTTCAATACCGACCTCTACGGCATGAATTTCCAGGGTATGGAGCCCCGTTGCGGCTATATCGACACCGAGGGACGCGAAGTGATACCGGCCAAGTGGGACGATGCCGCCGAGTTCAGCGAGATGCGTGCCGCCGTGATGCGCTTCGGTACCAATGCCGAAGATTTCTACGATGCCCGCTGGGGCTATATCGCCACGAACGGTCAGCTGGTCGTGCCGCTCAAGTACCACGAGGCCTATCCGTTCAGCTGCGGACTGGCGCGTGTCTTCATCAAGGGGCTCGGGTACGGGTATATCGACCGGCAGGGGAACGAAGTCGTTCCCTGCAAGTATCAGGAGGCCGAAGATTTCCACGATTTCAGAGCAAAGGTCAAACAATACGACCGGGTGCTGACGATCGACGAGACGGGACAGATCGTCGAGCAATGACGCTCCCCGGGCGGGGAATGGCGAAAACGGGGGCCGTGGCCTCCGTTTTTTCATGCCTGCGGCTTTCGCTTGCGGGCCTGTTGCGGCGCGTTGCGCTTACTTGAACCCTACGATCTCAGGGCGGGTGGGGCGGTAGCGGTACTGTTCGACGCGCGTGGCGTTCGACAGGCGGAAATATTCGCTCTCGACCAACCCGCGTTTGCCGAAGGCGATTCCCAGGCGGATCTGCACCGTGTTGAATACGAGCCGCTCGTTGCGGAGCCGTACACCCACTCCGAACGAGGTGAAAAAATCGTTTTTGAAAATGTTAGGCGAATAGCCGATCAGTCCGAAGTCTGCGAACCCGAATACCGCGATGCGGAACCCGAGGGGCTGGTAGGGGGTGAAGACCACCGTTTCCGTGTTGAGGATCATGCGGTTGGTTCCGGTGACGTACTCTTTGAGCGCCTGCAACCCGTTGTCGTGGGTGAAGCGGATCATTTCGTCGCTGCCTTCGCCCCGGTTCCAGCCTTGCGTGTAGTTGAACGCCAGGAACTGGCGGATGCGGCTGCGCCGGAACAGAAACAGGTTCGAGAACCACTTCAGGTCTACGTCGACGGCACTGTGGCGCCACATGCCGCTTTTGAGGTCGATGTAGCTTCCCAGCGTGAAGCCGCCCATGATATAGCCCATCCCCCGGAAGCCGCCGGTCTGGTAGGACATGCCGAGGTACATCTCGTCGTTGAACTCGCCCCACGAATAGCCGCTCACCAGCTCGGCTTTGTAACCCGTCGCCAGATACTCGCGGGTACCGAATCCGTAGACCATGTTCGCCGTGTAGAATTTTTCCCGGTAGAGCCCCCCGCCGAAGAGCATGGCGTCGTGGTCGTGCAGCGCGGGGTTGTAGTCGGCCGTGACGGGCGGGCGGCGGCTGAACCGGGCATAGCTGTAACGGCCCGTCAGGAAGACGCTCGATTTGATGGAGCGGATGTAGTGCGACTTGCCGCCCCATACGTCGAGGTTGCGGACTTTCACGAGCAGCGAGGTGTCGAGGTCGACCATGTAGCGTTTCGATTTTATGTCGCTGTACGTGAGGCCGATCTCGTAGTCCGTCGGCCGGATGAACTCCTTGCGCAGCCCGAGGTTCAGTTCCGAGTTGTAGAAGTCGCGGCCGGCCGAGAAGTCGGCCGTGTAGAATGTCCCCAGCACGTTGGGGATTTTGTATTCCACGATGTTGCCGCCGTAGGAGAAATCCCTGCGGCTGAAATTGGTCTTGAATTTCAGGGTGTTGCCCGTGCCGAAAATGTTGGCGTCCGAAAGCCCGACCATGGTGCGCCCCTCGCCGTGTATGCCAGCGTCGACGCTGATCGTCCAGCTGTCGCGCGTGCGGATGACCATGTTCACGCGCGTCGAATCGAGCGAGTCGGGTACGACGATCACCTCGGTATCGGAGATGTAGGGGCGCGAACGCAGCAGCTGCTTGTTGCGCACGACCAGCTGGGGATCGAACTTGTCGCCCGGCTTGAACAGCAGGTCGCGCCGGATAACCCGTTCGCGGGTCAGCATGTGGGTTTTGTTGCCTGCGCGCTCGAACCAGTTGCCGCATGAGTCGAACGGCATCATGCGCTCGATGGTGATGTCGCCTACGGTTTTCCCGGCGTAAGGTTCCAGCAGCCTGCTTTCGTCCAATACGCGCCCGTTCATCGTCGTATCGAGTACGGGTTTGACGAAGAGCATCCTGTAAAGCATGCGCGGAACTGCGCGGCGGTTGGTTTTGGATTGTATGCTGTCGTAAAGGCGCTGGTTGCGCTCCGAGGTCGGCGTGTTCAGGCTGTCGGGGGAGAATCCGCCGGGGGAAACCCTGTCCGGCGCCCGCATGCCGGGATTGACCGTGCGGGCGAAACAGACGCTTTGCGCAGCGAGGAGGGTCAGCACGAGTATGCAAATCCGGCGATACATATCGTCAAAGATAACGTATTTTTTGATGAAAAAGTGCGCCTGAACCTGCTAAAATACAGTTTCTGGCCCGCAGGAGTTACCCTTGGCAAAAAACGGGAGGTGCCGGGTGCCGGTCTGCCCTGCCGTTGAGACTGACAATGCACCTGTTAAGGCAGCTGTCATTGCGGCTGTTGTGAAGACTGTCGATCCAGCAGCCGTTGCGGCTGACATAGCGGCTGCCTGTCGGCGGGCATGTGCCGGGACAGACGGCCGGGCCCGAATAAAAAAGACGACCCCGAAAGTCGTCTTTTTTCTGTCATATCCGGATTGCAGGTTTACCTGCGCCCCTCTTTGGCTTCGATGCACTCGGTAGCATGCGGCACTTTCATCAGCCGCTCCTTGGGGATGAGCTTGCCGGTCGTCTTGCAGATGCCGTAGGTCTTATTTTCGATGCGCACGAGGGCCATCTCCAGGTTCCGTATGAATTTCATCTGGTGTGCCGCCAGACGTCCGCTCTCCTCTTTCGAGAGGGTCGCTGCGCCCTCTTCGAGGACTTTGAACGTCGGGGAGGTATCCTCCGTGTCGTTATCGGCCGTGTGGGTGATAGTGGCGCGCAGCAGCTCATAGTCCGCGCGCGCATTCTCAAGCTTTTTCAGGATGAGCTGCTTGAACTCCTCGAGTTCGGCGTCGCTGTATCTGGTTCTTTCGTCTGCCATAGTCGTCTTCTCCTTGTTGGTTTTATGTAAAATTAAACAATTTTTCCGTAAACACCAAATTTTATATCGTTATATACGATATCGTCCGGACGCACCCTTTATATCGTTCTCAGCAAGACGCATTTGCCGTTCCCGAAGCGGTTTTGCCGCCTTCGTCCGCCCGTCAGATGCGTGTTACGGCGATCCGGATCGGCTCGTCGTCGACATCCGAATCCACGACCACGCCTCCCTCGGGCTGTGCGGCCGCCTTCACCTCGACGGCGAGCGTCTGCGATGCGATATATCCGGCATATTTGGCGATCGCGCCGGCCACGAACTCCTTCTGTTCGATCTCGACGCGGATCTTGTCCGTCACCTCGAATCCCGAGTCCTTACGGATATTTTGGATGCGGTTTATCAACTCGCGTGCCACGCCTTCCGCCCGGAGCTCTTCCGTCAGCGTAATGTCCAGCGCTACGGTAAGTTTGCCTTCCGATGCCACCAGCCATCCCGGCATGTCCTCCGAGGTGATCTCGAAATCGGCCGGGGTTACGGTGATTTTTTCAGCCCCCAGGTCGAGTACGGTCTGGGCTGCGGCTTCGATCTGGGCGATACGCTCCTGCGAGAACTCCGCGGTCATGGCGGCGATCTGCTTCATGTATTTGCCGTAGCGCGGGCCCAGCGTCTTGAAGTTGGGCTTGATGCGCTTGGTGATGATGCCCGTAGTGTCTTCGATCAGTTCGACCTCTTTGACGTTCACCTCGTTCATGATGAGGTTCTTTACGGCCGAGATATGCTGTGCCATGGCCGGGTCGAGCACCGGGATGAGGATTTTGGTGAGCGGCTGGCGCACCTTGATCGACACTTTGCGGCGCAGGGCGAGCACCATTGACGATACGCGCTGTGCCAGGGACATCATCTCTTCCAGGTCGGTGTCGATCAGCTTTTCGTCGGCCTTCGGAAAAGTCGAGAGGTGTACCGACTCGTCCGCGTGGCGGCCGCTGACGGCATTCAGGTCGCGGAAGATACGGTCGGTGATGAAAGGTGCGAACGGTGCCGCGAGCATCGAAACGGTCTCCAGGCAGGTGTAGAGCGTCTGGTAGGCCGCCAGTTTGTCGTCGTTCATACCGCCGCCCCAGAAACGCTTGCGGTTCAGGCGCACGTACCAGTTCGAGAGGTTTTCTCCCACGAACTCCTGGATGGCGCGTGCCGCCGGGGTCGGGTCGTAATCCTCGAGCGAGCGGGTTACTTCCTTGACGAGCGTATTGAGCAACGAAATGATCCAGCGGTCGATCTCCGGGCGCTTTTCGACGGGAACTTCCGGCTCCTTGCCCGTAAATCCGTCCACATTGGCGTAGAGCGCGAAGAACGAGTAGGTGTTATAGAGCGTCCCGAAGAACTTGCGGCGTACTTCGTCCACGCCGTCCCGGTCGAATTTGAGGTTGTCCCACGGCTGCGAGTTGGAGATCATATACCAGCGCGTGGCGTCGGCCCCGTAGGTT
>ERZ857951.2537-NODE-2537-length-15741-cov-3.515492_pt1 | contig 15741 bp, 10 predicted proteins | sample MGYA00519759_ERZ857951 | MGnify/ENA primary metagenome ERZ857951 (study PRJEB31778, sample SAMEA3449377) | human gut metagenome | biome: human gut; feature: human-associated habitat; material: faeces | place: United Kingdom | collected 2010/2012 ...
GGCCGATTCGCCCGTGACGGCGCTTTCGTCGATCGAGGCGAGTCCCTCGACGATCTCGCCGTCGGCGGCGATCGTGTCGCCCGCGACGCACTCGAAGAGGTCGCCCTGCCGGAGGTCCGAGCTGCTGACGATGTGCGACTGGCCGTCCGGCTCGATGCGTTTTGCGGGCGTCTCCTCGCGGGTCTTGCGCAGGCTGTCGGCCTGCGCCCTGCCGCGGGCTTCGGCGATGGCTTCGGCGAAGTTGGCGAAGAGGAGCGTAGCCAGCAGGACGACGAAGACGATGAAGTTGTACAGCAGCGAACCCTGTGAAGCGTCGCCCGTGACGGCGATGTAGATCAGCAGCGCCAGCATGACGAAAGTGACGGCCTCGACGGTGAACATGATCGGGTTGCGGACCATTTTGCGGGGGTCGAGTTTGATGAACGATTCGCGGAGGCTCCGGCGCAGCAGCGCGCGGTCGAGCAAGGAATTATTTCTGTTTCGTTTCATGGTCATTGCGTTTTTAGAAGGTCAGGTAATCGGCGATCGGTCCGAGCGCCAGCGACGGGAAGAACGAGAGTGCGGCGACGATGATGATGACGGCGAAGGTCATCAGCGAGAAGGTTCCCGTGTCGGTCTTGAGCGTACCGGCGCTTTCGGGAATGAACTTCTTCGAAGCCAGCAGTCCGGCGACGGCCACCTGTCCCACGATCGGGAAATAACGGCCCATGATCAGTGCGATGCCGGTCGAAATGTTCCAGAACGGCGTATTGTCGGCCAGTCCTTCGAAGCCCGAACCGTTGTTGGCCGCCGAGGAGGTGTATTCGTAGAGCATTTCGCTCAGGCCGTGGAACGACGGGTTGTTCAGCCATCCGATTTCGGGATTTGCGGCGGCTATGGCCGCGGAGATTCCGGTGCCGACCAGAATCAGGAAGGGGTGCATCAGCACGACCAGCGTTGCGATCTTCATTTCGCGCGCCTCGACTTTGTGTCCGAGGAATTCGGGCGTGCGGCCGACCATCAGTCCGCTGATGAAGACGGCGATAATCAGAAAGGCATAGTAGTTCATAAAGCCGACGCCCACGCCGCCGAACCAGCAGTTGATTTGCATGTTCAGCATCTGGAGCATACCGCTGAGCGGGGTCTGGCTGTCGTGCATGCTGTTGACCGAGCCGTTCGAAGTGACGGTGGTGGTCATGCCCCACATGGCCGATGCGGCCGAACCGATACGTACCTCTTTGCCTTCCATGCTGCCCATATCTTGCGAAATGCCCATCCCGGCAATTTGCGGATTTCCTCCCATTTCCTGATTGACAGAGACGGTTATTCCGACCAGGTAGGCGAAGAGCATGACGCCGTAAATGGTCCAGGCCAGTTTGCGCCGTTTGAGGTAGAAGCCCAACGCGAAGACCATCGCCATCGGCAGAATCAGGATCGACCAGCATTCGAGCATGTTGGTGAAGGCGTTGGGGTTCTCCAGCGGATGGGAAGAGTTGACGCCGAAATAGCCGCCGCCATTGGTGCCGAGCTGCTTGATCGGTACGATTGCCGCGGTGGGTCCTTGTGAGATTACCTGTTCGGTACCTTCGAGCGTGGTGAGGTGCTGCTGTCCTTTGAAGGTCATCGGCGTGCCGTTGATGATCAGCAGGATACCGACCAGCAGGGAGAGCGGCATCAGGATACGGGTCGTGCTTTTGACCAGGTAAACCCAGAAGTTGCCGATCGTCTGGGTCGTTTTAGCGGCCATGGCCTTAAAGACGCCGGCCAGTGCCGCCATGCCGCAGGCTGCCGTGATGAATTGGAACAGCATGATGACGAACAGCTGCGTAAAATAGCTCAGGCCCGTTTCCCCGCTGTAGTGTTGCAGGTTGCAGTTGACCATGAAGCTGATGCAGGTGTTGAACGCCAGATCGGGACTCTGGCCCGGATTACCGTCGGGATTCAACGGCAGGATACCCTGTGAAACGAGCAGGATCATTCCCCAGAAGAACCAGAAGAGATTAACGATGAGCAATGCCTTGAGGAACTGTTTCCAGTTCATCTCCTCTTCGGGGTTGATTCCCGAGAATTTGTAGATCCAACGCTCTATGGGAGCCATGAAGTCCGACCAGGTCTTCTCTCCCTTGTACACTTTTGCGATGTAGCGTCCCAGCGGATAGCTCAGCCCCACGAGGCAGACCAGTTGCAGGATGACGCCCAGGATTTCGGTATTCATTTATTCGTTTTGTTTTGTCGTGCCGGATTTGCGGTGTCATACCGTTCCGGCATTTACGGGTTAACGGAATTTTTCGGTGGCGCGGCCGTCAGAATTTTTCGGGCCTTACCAGTACATACATCAGATAGATGAAGATCAGGATGCTGATAATTAGTAAAATCGTATACATTTCGGGTCTCCTTCCTTAGATTTTGCCGAACCAGTCGACGCATTTGAAAAAGAACCAGTAGCAAAGGGCTCCCAGTCCGCATAAGAGTAAAAACATCAGTAATCCATTCATATCGTATTCGCATTTGAGTTTGTTTCGCGGCAGGGTGCTGCCAAACGGATGCCAGATGCAATGATTAGAGTGTATAGTATTGTTAATCAGTTATTTGATTTGGAGGAGTGTGTTGTTTGGAAAATAAAAAACCCTACCATTTTGGTAGGGTCAGCTTTCCGGAATGGAAAGGATCGTTCGATAGCAAGAATCGTTATTATGTGCATGGGCCGCTTTACACTTCGGTCGTTCCATGCCTCGGCAGTTCCGAGTCCGTATACGGTCCTCCCGGACAATCCGTATCGGGGTATCCGGAACCTTGCGTATTGATTGTTTCTGATACGGATTCTCCGGAGTATCGTGCGTCCGGAGGAGCGTGGTGCCGATAACAGGCGGGTATTATTCCGAATCGTTTCGGACGAAAGTCATCCCTCGCAGCGCATCGTCCGAATAGACGTGCAGCGAATGGGCCGTGGCACTCAGGCAGGTGATGCGGTGAATGTGGTTGTCGAAACGGCCCGGGTGGCCGATGGCGGCGAAACCCTCCTGTCCGTTCACGCGCACGACGTTCGCGAGCTTCAGCGCGGTGGGGCCGGCCTGTTCGAAAATCTCGACCTGGAACTCGCCGTCTGCGAAATAGTACCCGGCGAATTGCGGATGGGCGTGGATCGAGGTGCGGTTGCCCGCTTTCCAGCTCATCACGATGGCTTCCCAGTGGGTGCGGGGGCACCGTCCGAGGTAGGTGCGCAGGTACGATTCGTCCGAAAAGCGGTCGAAGGCATCGAGGGGGTGGGTGGCGAGCCACCCCTGGACATAGGTTTTGATCCGGGCGGCAAGCGCCTCGTCGATCGTGGCGTCTGCACAGAAACCGAGTAATCCGGTGAAAAACGGTTCATACCCCTCGGTTATTCGGGGTTGCAACGGGTAGCTGTCGGCCAGCACGGGAGTCTTGATAGCTTGCATAGCGGCGGGATTTATCCTTTTTGCAAAGCTAATCGCGGATCGGGCCGTTTCCATACGCTTAAATACCCAATTCGGGGGAGTTGAAATACTGAAAGTATTATGTAAAAAGGGGCAGGAGCGTTTCGCCCGGAGAAACTCCCGGGATACCGGTACCGTGATGGGGGCGCATCTCCGGTAACCGGAACAATGCCCGGTTCCGGCGTTGGTAACGGGTCGGCCTACAAACCGTACTCCTCGATTTTGCGGTAGAGGGTGGTCAGGCCGATGCCCAGCAGGCGTGCCGCTTCGGTTTTGTTGCCGCCCGTGTGGCCCAGCATCCGGGCGATGTGCTGCTTTTCGATCGCCCGCAGCGAGAGCGGCAGTGTGCTGTCGTCCGACGCGGGAGCACCGTGTTGCAGTTCGACGGGCAGGTCTTCGGCCCGGAGTACACCGTCCGAAGCCATAATCATGCTGCGTTCGACCACGTTGCGCAGCTCACGGATGTTGCCGCGCCACGGATGGCGCCGCAGGAGCTCCAGGTAGCCGGGCTCGATCGTTTCGACGGGCTTGTCCATCTTCGCGGCAAAGACGTTCGTGAAATGGCGGGCATACTCGTCGATATCGGACGGACGTTCGCCGAGCGAAGGCAGTTTGATCTGGAAAACGGAGAGCCGGTAATAGAGGTCTTCGCGGAAGTTGCCCGCTGCGATCTCTGCGGGCAGGTCGCGGTTGGTCGCGGCGATAACGCGCATGTTGACTTTCGTGGGTTTCGTTTCGCCTACTTTGATGAATTCTCCGCTTTCGAGCACCCGCAGCAGTTTTGCCTGCAGGTCGACCGGCATTTCACCGATCTCATCGAGGAAGAGCGTCCCGCCGTCGGCCTCTTCCATCAATCCCTTTTTATTTTTTGCCGCTCCGGTAAACGCTCCTGCCGTGTGTCCGAACAGTTCGCTTTCGAGCAGGTCTTTCGCAAATGCCGAGCAGTTGACCGCTACGAATGTCCGGTCCTTTCGTTTGCCGGCCCGGTGGATCGCCTGTGCGAAAACCTCTTTGCCGGTGCCCGTTTCGCCCGTAAGTAAAACCGAGGTATCGGTACCGGCCACCTTACGGGCCAGCTCGACTGCCGCGCGCATCGGCTTGGATGAGCCGATAATCGCATCGAAGCCTTGTCCCGTACTCCCGGCGGCCGTTGCGGCGTTGCGGCGGCGGTTCGTCCGGGCCTTGTCGACCGCGCGGCTCAACAGCGGAATGATCTTGTTGTTGTCATCCCCTTTGGTGATGTAGTCGAATGCGCCGTTCTTGATCGCCTGTACGCCGTCGGGGATATTGCCGTAGGCGGTCAGCAGGATCACCTCGCAGTCGGGTTCGGCCTGTTTGATCCGGGTTACCATCTCGACTCCGTTGCCGTCGGGCAGTTTTACGTCGCACAGTACGACTTCCGGGTGCGTACGTTCGAGTTGGCGCAGGCCCGTCGTACAGTTTTCCGCCTGGATCACCTCGTAGCCTTCGAGGCCGATGATGCGGGAGAGCAGTCCGCGAAGCTGGGTTTCGTCGTCGATAATCAGGATTTTAGCCATCTGTTTTACGCCGAAGAAAAGGATCGGTTCGGAGCAAAGATAGAAAAAACGGACGTATTTTGCAGGAAAATGGCCCGTGAGGGTGTGAACGAAGCGAATTGCGGCTATCTTTATCCCTGAGCCGTCCTTGGCTGCTGACCTGGATCTGCACAACCTGTCGCTTGTGTCCTGTGTGACCGGTGACCCGGAAGTTGCCCCTATACGTCATACATCGGCTGGGAACGGATCGGAAACTGATTGAAAACAGGTCGGGATCGGTCCGGAACAGGTTGGAATACCGGACAACGAACGGCGATGGATTGCAGGGAATGAGCCAGGCTTTGGAAATGAATAGAAGTAAATGAACTAGTAATCGGGACGGTTATGGATGAAATGAGAATGAAGCAGCGGCAGGAACCGGAAGTCTTTTATTATGACTATGCCACTCCGCTCGGCATGTTACGGATCGAAGAGAACGGTCGCGGCCTTACTGCCGTTTCGCCGGTGAAACCGGAGTGTGCCTCGTGTCACACCGGGGCCGAGTCGTTATCCGGGAATGGAAACGGTGCGGATATAGCACGGTGCCGTATGGACGAGACGCCGCTGATTCGTCGTGCCGCGGCGCAGTTGCAGGAGTATTTCGCCGGTAAACGGAAAGTATTCGACTTGCCTCTGGCCCCCGAAGGGACCCCGTTCCAGCACCGGGTTTGGGCCGTGTTGCGTTCGATTCCGTACGGACAAACGCTCACTTACGGCGAAGTGGCTGCACGGGCGGGCAATCCGAAAGCCTCGCGGGCCGTGGGTATGGCCAATAACCGCAATCCGCTGATGATTATCGTGCCGTGCCACCGGGTGATCGGCGCTGGAGGAAAATTGGTCGGGTATGCCTGCGGACTGGATAAAAAGGAGTTTCTGCTGAACCTCGAACGCGGACATTCGGAACTGTCGGGCAGGCTTTTGTGAAAAAACAGGGAAAAAAGCGGCGGGAAGCCTAACGGCAGTAAATTATTCTATCTTTGTCCTTGAAACAGAGCCGGTCAAAGAGATTTCCCGGCTGAAAAACCGAAGAAAATGAAAAGGGACAATTGTGTACGCATGTTTTTGGCAGCGGCGCTTGCGGTCGGACTGGTGTCGTGCGGTGGGGCCGCAGGTCCGCAGACCGTTACCGGAGTTGTGGTGGACGCTTCGATGAACAACATCATGGTCCGGACCGATGCGGGGGATACGGTGGACATCAGCACGATGGATACCGATCCGGCAAAGGTGCCGGGTGTGCTGATCGACGATTCGGTGCGCGTGGTATGCGCCGGCAAAGACGTGGACGGAGTGAAGGTGCTGACGGCGCAGGAGCTGACCGTCACCGTCCATTCCCCCTATTATTACATTCAGGGGACATGGCTCGAACCCAATCCGATCAAAGCCTCGGAGATGCAGGGCGTTACGCTCGAGGCCGACGGTTCGGCCGTATCGGTGGGTATGGCTACGTTGCAGTTCAAAAATTGGAGCCTTGCCGACGGGAAAGTGATGCTGACCGCCGAGAGTATCGGTAACGGCGTAAACGCTGAAACGACCGATACGCTGCAGGTGGTCAAACTCGATGCCGACTCGCTCGTACTGGCGCAGAACGGCCAGGTGGTGTGGCGTTTCGGGCGGAAAAAGTAAGTTTCTCACCGGATTAGGATTAATTCAAAGACAGGACAACCGGTCTGTAACGGATGGGTTGCCCTGTCTTTTTGTTGGGGTTTGGCACATCGCCGGCTCGCGAAGAATATTTCGGCGGCGGTGCGAATATTTGCCGGGAAAGGTTATTTTTGTGTCACGGTATCGTTCGGGGCATCCGGACAGGACCGGATAATATAAACGCGGATAATACGAATGACGTTATGGGAAAAAAGGCAGTAGGTTACCTGTTGTATAATTTCCTGATTCTCGCAACGATCGGGATTTTCCTGCTTGCGGTGGGCGGTTGGCGTGCGCCGCAGGTCGATCCTGCCCGGTCGGGATTCTATGTATTCCTCGGACTGGCGTTGCCGGTGGTGTTGTTCGCCAATCTGTCGCTGCTCGTCTATTGGTGCGTGCGGCGCAAGGTGTGGTTGCTTTTCCCTCTGGCCGCGTTATTGCTCAATACGGGTTACTTTACCGCCATGTACCAGTGGCCGGGCGGCGGAGACGAGTCCCGCCCGGCCGATCTGAAGGTGGCTTCTTACAACGTGCATGCGTTCCGGGAGCAGGGCGCCGATATCCGCCAGACGGTCCGTCAGATGGCTTATCTGTTTCGGGAAGAGGGCGCCGACGTGGTCTGCCTGGAGGAGTTCGTCCCGGCGCCGCGTTTCGGCTTGGACAGTATCATCAGCCGGTTCCACGACTGGCCGCATGTGGCGGCCGGCGTTGCGATCACGATTTTCAGCAAATATCCGATCCTCGATGCCGAGGTGATTCCCTTTCCTGATACGGACAACAGTGCGTTGTGGGTAGACCTGCTGATCAGCGGACAAAAAGTCCGCGTACTGGCCGTGCACTTGCAGACGACCGGTGTCGACCGTGCCCAGCGGAACCTCAGTTACCAGAGCCGCAACCTGAGTGTCGAAGGAAGTTCCGAAGCGATGGAGCAAATGCAGGCGAGCTATCGTGCCAATGCCGTTGTCCGTGCGCAGCAGGTGGCGCGGCTCCGGCAGATGGTCGATACGCTGCGCATGCCGTTGATTGTTTGCGGCGACTTTAACGACATGCCCTCATCCTATACCTATCGGGCGATGAAGGGAGATTTACACGATGGATTCAAGGATTGCGGCAGCGGCTACGGCGGTACGTTCCGCCATTTCAAAGGGCTGTTGCGGATCGATTACATGTTCTATAACGATGCTTTTTCGGGAGAGCGCTATTATACGCTGGACGTGCCTTACAGCGACCACAAGCCTGTCCTGATGGATTTTTCTTTCCGTTCAGGGGAGACCGATCACGGTTCCGGGAAAACAGGTTCGGAGCGATGAGCCGCCTGCAATGCCCGCAATAAACCGGTGACAAGCAGACAAGCCAATCCCCCCCCCCGACCGGTCGATGACAGGCCGCGTGCCGGTTCGGTACCTGACTCCGGGGTGTTATGAATTATTTATAAACTGGCCGGTGCGTTCGCGCTGTCGGCCGAAGCGTTCATCGCGGCGGCCCCGGTCCGGGTGGGAACGGAAAAACTGAAAGTCGATCCTTCGCCCGCTTTCGAAGAGAACCACAAATCTCCGTTGTTCTTGTGGGCGAAGTCCTTGCACAGCAGCAAGCCGAGCCCGGATCCCTCCTCGTTGTGCGTGCCGTAGGTGGTGAAATGGGTGTCCGAATGGAACAGCTTGGGCTGGTCTTCCTCCGGAATTCCCTTACCGAAATCGCGTACGTTCACTTCGGCTTTTTCGCCCAGGTCTTCCACCGTGACTATAATTTCGCTGCCCTCGGGACTGTATTTGACGGCATTGCTCAACAGGTTGCGCATGATCGTCTTGATCATATCCACATCCACCCGGACATCGACATGATCGGGCCACTCCGTCCTGATTTTGATATTCTTCAGCGAAGCGACCGGAGAGAAGAGCGTGACGGCATCGCCGATCACTTCCATCATGTCGATCTCCTGGTATACGGTTTTGAGGCGCCCGATCTGCGATTTGGTCCATTTGAGCAGGTTGTCCAGCAGGGAAAAAGTCTCTTCTGCCGTGTGGTTGGCCATCGAAAGCATGTCGTACATTTCGGGGCCGATCTTCTCGGGTGGAAGCTGCGCCATCAGCAGGTTGAAGATCATCTTGAGCGAACCCATCGGCGAGCGCAGGTCGTGCGCGATGACCGAATAGAGCCGGTCGCGGCCGCGGATCGTACTTTGCAGTTCTTTCATCTGGCTGGCGATCAAACGCTTGGCTGCGATCAGTGAAATCTGGTGCGTGACGCGGATCAACAGTTCCTCCTTGTTGAACGGTTTGGAGATGTAGTCCGACGCGCCGGTCTTGAACCCTTTGACGATGTCGTTGGTAGAGTTCAGTGCCGTGAGGAAGATGATCGGAATCTCCTGCGTTTGCGGATCGGCTTTCAGTTTCTCGGCCACTTCGTAACCGTTCATGCCGGGCATCATGATGTCGAGCAGGATCAGATCCGGGGACTCTTTTTCGACGGCCTGCAACGCTTCCATACCGTTACCCGCGGTAACGATCCTGTATTTCTGGTTTCCGATCAACACTTTTAACAGCAGGACATTCGCTATAGTATCGTCGACGATCAGCACCGTATATTCCGAAGGATTGATTTCTACTTGCATCGCTTGCGCGGTTTGGGTTCGGGTTGTGCGGCCGCGGGCCGCGGTTAACGGAAACGAATGTTTGGATTAGTTCAGCGAGCGGAAATATTCGATGGTGTGTTTGAGGCCCTCTTCGAGTTGCGTCGAAGGATCGTAGTCCAGTTTCTCGCGGGCCAGCGTAATGTCCGGTTGGCGTTGGCGCGGGTCGTCGTGCGGCAACTCCCTGAAAGCGATTTTCGAACGGGAACCGGTCAGGCGGATCACTTTTTCAGCCAGTTCGAGGATCGTAAATTCATGCGGGTTGCCCAGGTTGACCGGGCCGAGGAAATCGGCCGGGGACGCCATCATGCGGACCATGCCTTCGATCAGGTCGTCCACATACTGGAAGCTGCGCGTCTGCTGGCCGTCGCCGTAGATGGTCAGGTCGTTGCCCTGCAGCGCCTGCACGATGAAGTTCGACACTACGCGGCCGTCGTTGGGCAGCATGCCCGGGCCGTACGTGTTGAAAATGCGGATGATCTTTATCTCGATGCCGTGTTGCCGGTGGTAGTCCATGCAAAGCGATTCGGCGCAGCGCTTTCCTTCGTCGTAGCACGACCGGATGCCGATCGGGTTGACATGCCCCCAGTAACTTTCGGTCTGCGGGTGCACGATCGGGTCTCCGTACACCTCGCTGGTCGAGGCCTGCAACAGGCGCGCCTTGGTCTCTTTGGCCAGTCCCAGCATGTTGAGGGCGCCCATTACCGAAGTCTTCGTCGTTTTGATCGGGTCGAACTGGTAGTGGATCGGGGAAGCCGGGCATGCGAGGTTGTAGATTTCGTCCACTTCGGCGAAGTAAGGGTTGATCACGTTATGGCGCACCAGCTCGAAGTTGGGCCGGCCGATCAGGTGCCATACGTTTTTTTTGCTGCCGGTAAAATAGTTGTCCAGGCAGATTACGTCGTGCCCGTCGTTGACCAGGCGTGCGCACAAATGCGAACCGATGAAGCCTGCGCCTCCCGTCACTAATATCCTTTTCATTCGGTATGTAATGATGTTTTTTAAATGCTATGACAAATATAGCTTAATTTACTTATTTTTCACATAAAACTCGCCTTTCGTGTTGTGCAGAGTGGGGGGTGGTGATATTTTTGTATTTTTGTGTAAACTTCCAATGTTTCGTTTATGAGTAAGGCTACCGTTTCGGAGCAAGAGCTTGAGTCTTTGCGTCGTGATGCGGAAAGGTTCCGCAACCTTCAGCAGGTGGCGCATGTCGGGTGGTGGAAAGCCGATTTCACAGCCCGGGAAGCCTGTTTTTCGGAGATATTGGCCGATATTCTGCAAGTCGGGCCGGAACCCGTACCGTTCGAGCGATGTGCAGAGTTGATCCACCCAGATTACCGGGAACGGGTCATGCACAGCCTGGATATGTTCCCCGAGGTCGATTTTTACGACGAATCTTTTCCGGTGCGCTCTAAGGTCGGTGATATCTGGATGCATTCGCAGCTCGCTTCCAAAGAGACGGGACCCGACGGGCACCTGTTCGCACAGGGGTTTATGCGGTACCTGTCCGTCCAGGAGGCCCAGCATACGCGGGAGAGTGCGTCCCACATGCAGCTTAAAGAGCTGCTGACGCGGCAGAATAATCTTTCGCAGTCGCTGCTGATGCTGCTCAAGCATTCCGACGAACAGGATGTGATTACCGGTTTGCTCGAAAACCTGCTGCACCAGTTCGATGGCGACCGGACTTATATTTTCGAATACGATTGGGCGAAACGGACCCACAGCTGCCGCTATGAAGTGGTGCGCGACGGGGTTACCCCCGAGATCGACGGCCTGCAGGATATTCCGATCGATTTGACGCTGTGGTGGTCGGAGCGGTTGAAGGAGAACCTGCCGATCATCCTGAGCGACTTGGATGAGCTTCCGCCCGAGGCGGACGGCGTAAAGGCTGTACTCGCTCCCCAGGGGATCAAGTCGCTGATGGTCGTTCCGCTGATCAACCGGGAAGGAACCTGGGGCTATATAGGGGTCGACATCGTCGGCCAGTACCGTATTTGGAACGAGGCCGACCGGCAATGGTTCCTGTCGCTGGCCAACATCATCAGCGTCTGCATCGAGCTCAAACGCTCCGAAGCGACTATCCGGAAAGAAAAGGAGTATTTCCGCAATATTTATATGCACATGCCGCTGGGTTATGCCAAAATGCGTGTGGCTTACGACCCGCAGGGGAAGCCGGCGGATTACCTGCTCGAGGAATACAATCCCGCCGTCGAGCAAATCCTGCACGTACAGCTTACCGGCATGGTGGGGCGCAGCATCCGGGAACCGGGCTTCCTCATTTCCGAGGAGATATGGACGGACTTGTACGAGACGGTAACCAGGCGGACAGTCGTTTCGAATAAGTTGTATAAGGTTCGTAACAACCGCTATTTCAACGCGATCGTTTTTTCGACCGACCGCGACCACTGCACGGCGCTCTTTTCGGACGTTACCGAGTCGATCCGGGCGCAGAAAGAATTGCAACGCAACGAGGCGAAATTGCAAAACCTTTACAAGACCATTCCGGTCGGCATCGAGATTTATGATAAGGATGGGGTGCTGCTCGACCTCAACGACGAAGATATGCGTATTTTCGGGATCGAACGGAAAGAGGATGCGCTTGGGGTCAGCCTGTTCGACAATCCGAACGTCTCGCCCGAAGAGCGTGAAGCGATGCGCAGGGGGCAGCACATTGAGTTCTCGATGGATTACGACTTCGGGAAAATTCTTTCGGGCGGATACTACAAAAGCACTCACACCGAAGTCCGGAACCTGCTCGCGCGGTGTACTCCGTTGCGTGATGCGGACGGCAATATCGACCAGTATGTGATCATCGTGGTGGACAACACCGAATCGAACCGCACGTACCACCGGTTGCGCGACATCGAATACCGGTTCGACTATATGGCCGAAATGGCCCAGATCGGCCTTTGCAAGTGGATTCCGCGCCTGAACAGTTTCACGGCGTCCGAGCAGTGGTACAGCAATGTGAATACTCGTGGTCCGATCGCCGATATCAAGGATGCTTACGTCAAGACGCACCCCGACGATTTCGCCAAGCTCAAGCAGTTTTTCGACGATGCCGTCGCCGGTCGGGCGCAGGGGTTCCGGGATGTGCTGCGCGTGCGCAACGGCAATGCCTGGAAATGGATCCGTTGCACGTACCGGGTCAAATGCGAGGAGGGGAATGACGATATCGAGGTGATCGGCTTGAATGTCGATATCACCGAATTGAAACAGACCGAGCTGCGGCTGCAGGAAGCCAAGCTCAAGGCCGAGGAGTCGGATCGCATGAAATCGGCTTTCCTGGCCAATATGAGCCACGAGATCCGCACGCCGCTCAATGCGATCGTGGGTTTTTCGAACCTGCTGATCGAAACCGAAGACCCTGCCGACAAAAAAGAGTACGTCGATATCATCCAGCGCAATAACGAGCAGTTGCTGCAACTGATCTCCGATATCCTCGACCTGTCGAAAATCGAGGCGGGGATGGTCGAACTCTCCTACACCAAGATCGAACTGAACCTGCTTTGCCAGGAGGTCGTCAGCTCTTACATGGCCGATACCGAGCGGGAGGTGCCCATCGTTTTTGCCGGCGGATGCGACGATTGTTACATCATCAGCGACCGCAGCAAGTTGGTCCAGGTGCTTTCGAACCTGATCAACAACGCGATCAAATTCACGCAGCAGGGGTGTATTACGGTGGGGTTCCGCAAGCTTCAGAAGGGGATCGAGTTTTATGTACAGGATACCGGTATCGGTATTGTTGCCGAAAATATACAGTTGATATTCAATCGGTTTGAGAAACTCAACCACTTTGCCCACGGGACGGGTCTCGGTCTGACCATCTGCCGCAATTTGGTGGAGAAGCTGGACGGTACGATAGGTGTCGAATCGGAGCCGGGAATCGGATCCCGTTTCTGGTTTACGGTACCGTATGAGCCCGCCGGTTTGCATCGGGCAGAGGATGCGTTGCTGCCGCCTTCGCACGGTCTTTCCCAGATTTCTCCCGGTAAACCGGTTATTCTGGTGGCCGAGGATACCGACAGCAATTTCCAGGTGCTTTCGGCGATCCTGCGCAACGATTATGAGCTGTTGAGGGCCCGCGACGGCGACGAGGCGGTGCGGCTGGTCGAGCAATACCGTTTCGTGGCGGTGCTGATGGATATGAAAATGCCGGTTATGGACGGTTTGGAAGCGACGCGCAAGATTAAGGCCGTGAATCCGACGCTGCCGGTGATCGCGGTGACCGCCTATGCCTACGATCATGACCGGGAGAAGGCGCTTCAGGCCGGTTGCAACGATTACATGACCAAGCCGATGGATGTGACCGAATTGAAACAAAAGTTGTCGGAGTTCGTCAAGGACAAGCATTGACCGGATTTCCGGCACGGGCGGCGAGTCCGCTTCGCAGGGTTATCCGCCCAGGACACGCCGTTGTTTCCGGAATATATGATGTTTCTTGTGCCAGTAGTTCCCTGGACATCCGGTATGTCTGAATATCTTTGTGCCCGGCCGATCCGATCGAAGTTCAGGCAGCCCGCTTCGCTTTTTCCCAGACGCCTGTCTGCTGGCCGCGTCGCCGGCGCAGATAGGCGATGCCGCGCAGCACGTTCAGGTTCATAAAGAGGAAATAGTAGGGGACGAACAGCAACTTATTCTTGATTTTGCGTTGTGAGAGGCGGTAACCTTGCAGTGCGCAGCCGTAAAAAACCGCTTGTAGCAGCAGGATCGTACCGTAGAGAATCCGGTGCGGGCCGCCGGCGACCAGCGCGATATTCAGCGGCACGAGTGCGAACAGCAGGATCGGTGTCACCGACCAGCGCAGTACGCGGTGCGAGAGGTATTGCCACCAGAGTATGCCGTAGCGCAATGGGCTGAGTAGCGGCGCAAGCCTGCCGATGGATTGCAGCCCTCCGGCCGCGATACGCACTTTGCGCTTGCCCTCTTCGGTCATGTCGGCCGAGGCCTCTTCGAGCGCGTAAGCATTTTTGCAGTAAGCGATCCGGTAGCCCTGCATCGCGATGCGCATCGAGAGGATGAAATCGTCGAGCAGCGTATCGTCCGGCATCGCTACGAACAGTTCGCGGCGGATCGCGAACAGCTCTCCGGCGGCTCCGACGGCCGTATAGAGGCGGTCGTCCCACTCTTTGAGCTTCGATTCGTACTTCCAGTAGATACCTTCGGTCGATGCGGCCGCCTGTTCACGGCTCTGTACGACCCTCTTTTCGCCTGCCACGCAGCCGACCTTCGAATCGCCGAAGGGCCGGATGATTTCGCGGATCGCTTCCGGGCCCAGCATCGTGTTCGCATCGGTGAAAACGACCAGGGGTGTCGTGACCAGTGGAACTCCCCGGTTCAGTGCGGCTGTTTTGCCGCGCCGTTCGGGAGCAAACAGCACCGTGACTTCCGGATATCCGGTCAGCAATTCGTTCGTGCGGTCGTTCGAACCGTCCGTCACCCAGACGATTTTCAGCCGGCCGGCCGGGTAGTCGAGCGCCCGGCAGTTCCGCATCTTGTCGGCGATGATCGCCTCTTCGTTGTACGCGGCGATAAGCAGTGTCACTTCGGGCAGCTCTTCGGGCAGTTCGATGCGTGTTCTTTTGCACAGCGCCTCTTTGACCCGTACCAGCAAGTAGAGGAAAATGCCGTAGCCTGCATAAGTATAAAAGACGATCGCCAGGGCAATCCAAAAGAGAATCTCAATGGTTTTCATCATGCGTACGTTTGAGGGGTTCGGGGTTGTGTAATGGGGGGCCGGGCGGCTTGTGCCGGGAGGTTTGTCGCAGTTTTCATAAGTTTATAGCGGTAGTTATCACGTTATATGAGGTCAACTTGTTGCCGGGCCGTTTATTCCAGCCTCTCGATCTGGTCGAGTACCTTGCGCATCTGCACGTCCCACGAGAGGGTATCCTCGATACTTGCGCGGATATGGGCCGGGTCGCGGTCCACGCCGTCGAGGAAATGTAGCAAGGCATCTATGTCGATCGGGGATTCGTCGGCCGGGGCTTTCAGCACGTAAGGCATTGCATCGAAATCGCTGTCGTTCTCGGAGTAGACGAACGGAATGCCCCGTGCTGCGTATTCGCGGTTTTTCAGTGTTTTGATGTGTGTAATCCCGTTGCGGTGCCGCCCGAGGCTGGCTATGCCGAGGTCGGCCTCCTCGAAGGCGCGGTCGAGCGCTTCGCCCCAGAGCGGGCCGTGGAGAACCACCCGTTCTTCCATACCCTGTTCGCGGACCTGTTCGCGCAGTTCGGGCACGGTGAACCGGCTCCCGCCGCCGACGATGTGGAAGATCACCTCCTTTTCGTGCGGACGGCGGTAATAATCCGCCAGCCCGGCTACCACGCGGTCGAAGCCGTGCCAGAAATGGATGTCGGCGACGCCGAGCAGGTGCACCGTGTTCGAGGTGTCGTTCACGTTCGTTTTGAGCGGGATGTGTGCGAAGTCGATCCCGTTCGAGATGCGGATGGTCGGACGTCCGAAAATCGTATCGTAC
>ERZ857951.2540-NODE-2540-length-15736-cov-7.374275_pt1 | contig 15736 bp, 7 predicted proteins | sample MGYA00519759_ERZ857951 | MGnify/ENA primary metagenome ERZ857951 (study PRJEB31778, sample SAMEA3449377) | human gut metagenome | biome: human gut; feature: human-associated habitat; material: faeces | place: United Kingdom | collected 2010/2012 ...
TATAAAACCCGAATCCTGAAGTTTTCTATTTACACAAAATCGTGGACAGTGCCTTGGGATTTTTCTCACTTTCCAACAATTATTTTATAGCAATCGTTGTTCGCTGCAAATCTTCTTCTTTAGAGCTTCCTCCCACCATAATATCATAATTACCCGGACAAACTCTTACTGTATTGGATTGATCGTCCCACCACTCCAATTCTTTATCTTTCAGGTCAAACTCCACATTAACGGTCTTTCCTGCCGGAATAGATACACGCTTGAAAGCACGCAAGGTTTTGATAGGTCCTTCTGCATCTCCTTGTTTTCTAAGATAAACCTGCACCACTTCTTCTCCGTTACGCTTACCCGTATTTGTAACAGGTACAGTAAGTTTCAAAGACTGTCCGGCTGTAAGTTCATTCTTGTCAAATACAGTTTTACCATAGCCAAAGGTAGTATAACTAAGACCGTAACCGAATGGGAACAAAGGCACATCCTGCATATATCTGTAAGTTCTTCCGGTCATGTTATAATCTTCAAAGTCAGGCAACTGAGACACATTGCGATAGAAAGTAACCGGTAATTTCCCCGCCGGATTATAATCACCGAACAATACCTCGGCAACAGCCTTACCACCTTGCTGACCGGGATACCACGCCTGCAAGATAGCTTCGCACTTCTGAGTCTCAGGTTCCAAACCGATAGGTGATCCTGAACAGTTAACCAGAATAATCTTCTTACCTGCACGATGCAGAGCATCAATCAGTTCACGCTGAACGGCAGGTAACTCAATATCCGTACGATCTCCTTTCTTGAAACCAGGAAGATTTACTCCCATCTCCTCTCCTTCAAGGCTGGGAGATATACCGCTCGCAAAAATAACGATATCTGCATCCTTCACACGTTCAACAGATTTCCTTATATCCACATCTTTCTTAAATCCAAGATCAAAGTTCAACTGTGCATCACTTCTCAGATACTCAAAATCAAGTTCCAGATCATACGATTTACCAGCCTGTACCTTCATCGCATGAGTAGATTTCCTTGCACCGTGCTTGTTTGAGAAACTTTTCACTTCTTCTCCGTTCACACGAAGTCTTCCGCTCCCATAGCAATAAACCTCAAGAACAATTTCTCCTGATTCTTTAGGAATAAATGCACTGTTATAGGTTGCAGAGAAATCCGTCAAATTCACTCCCGGAGCAAACACTGTAGCCCCCGAAGTACAAAAGCGGAAAGGAGTGGTGACTTGTGTTGTGGTCACCGGTTCACCTTCACGCTTCAGGTTATTCCAGTAACGAGCCGTGAACCCGGGACCTTTGTCAGACTTACACTGGCTGAATGCACTCTGAATCAGAGTTCTTTCCACCCATGGGCAGCCTTGCTCATAGATCAGTTTATCATCAGTGCCAAGCAAATTCCGCACTCCATCAAGAATAGTGACGGTGTGCGCCGGCATTCCGTTATAATTTCCCCATTGCATCACTGAGTCATTCGCATTCGGCCCCATAACGGCTACCGTCAGTCCGCCACGTTTCAACGGCAGAAAGTTATCCTTATTCATCAACAATGTCATAGATTCACGGGCCATATTCAATGCCAGAGAGTCATGAGCAGCAGAAGCTACTACGGAGAAAGGTATCTTGGTCCAGGATACTTTTTCCGGTTCATCCATTTCTCCCAATGCAAAACGGGCTTTCATCAGTCGCTTGACAGACGTGTCTACGGTCTCTTCTGAAATTAATCCTTTTTTCACGCTCTCTATCAAAGCCTTATAACTGGAACCACACTCCAAATCTGTTCCACTGATCACCGCCGCGGCAGAGGCTGACTCTGCATCGGGATGGGTGTGATGACCACGGTCGTTGTAGAAGTCAGCTATTGCACCGCAATCAGATACTACTATACCGTCGAATCCCCATTCTCCACGCAATATCTGCATCAGCAGGCGATCACTTCCACAGCAGGGATCACCTTCAAAACGGTTGTAAGCGCACATCACTTCTTCCACTTTTCCTTCTTTCACCAATGCTTCGAAGGGTGGCAGATAAGTTTCATACAAATCACGTGGCTTTATATTCTCCGCATTAAAAGAGTGACGATTCCACTCCGGTCCCGAATGTACGGCAAAATGCTTGGCGCAGGCATGCAGTTTATCATATTTTCCATCGGCAGGTCCTTGCAAACCTTTTACCACCATCACGCCCATCCGACTTGTCAGATAAGGGTCTTCACCATAGGTCTCAATACCCCTGCCCCAGCGTGGATCACGGTAGATATTCACTGTGGGAGTCCACATGGTCAAACCCTGATAGCGTTCACGGCTATCCTGAGATGCGTAGTAGGTATTCTTCGCACGTGCCTCATCCGACACGGCATTGAACACTTCGTACACCATTTCCGGGTTAAAGGACGCTGCCATACCTATCGGCTGGGGAAAAACCGTAGCCAAGCCTGCCCGGGCAACGCCATGCAGCGCCTCATTCCACCAGTTATACGGTTTAATACCCAATCGTTCCACAGAACGGGAACCATCCATCATAAGATGCGCCTTCTCTTCCAGCGTAAGTTCCTTCACCAGAAGTTCCGCCCGCCTTTCAGGAGATAAAGAAGCATCCTTGTAGGATGGCTCTCCGCAACTTGCCAAAGCAAGGAGAGGCAGTAAGTAAAAAAGTTTTTCTTTCATCATTTCTATTCTATATTTTTACAAAAATAATATATCAAAGGAAATAGTACGACAAAAACTGCAAGATTTTAAATCCGATGGAAATGAAATCCTGCAGTTTTCTCAAAGCTCTATACCAAATACCTATTATTGCTGTGGCAGTCCATAGCCATTTGTCACTTTTCCTTTGGATTGACTGATTGTTTCATAAGGAATAGGCCAGTAATAACACGGAACACTCTCTTCCGATGTAATGCCCGGAAGAATATTGCTCAGATATATATCAATATTGGCAGCAAGAGTGCTTCCCCACTCTGTCTTCACATATCCTTCCGCTTCTAATTCTGCCGCAGTCTCACTATCCGGAGCAATATATTCAAATAACCCTTTGATAGCGGTATTATGGTTGGTTCCATTTACAGACAATCCTAACTCTGCAAAATCCAATACACCACGCCATCCCGGGAAAAGTACAGGATCATTTTCATCCGTACAGTCATAAGTCAGTTTGGCACCTGCAACCTGCTTTGTCCAGATGTAAGCGGGTAAGATGTTGCCATTCTCAAATTCATGATAACCTTTAGTCTTCAGATTTTCGGCAAGGGTTGACATTTCATTACGTACTTCCATTGCTTTTTGTGAGAATTTACCACTCCGAACCAGATCGTAACTGGTATGCCCTTCACCGAAAAGTTCAAACTTACGTTCCATCAGAATAGCTTCTTTCAGTGCTTCACCGGACAAACCGGAAATATTATGCAAATCATCTCCAAAAGCTCTTTCACGAATCTGATTAACCAGGGCTATAGCTTCAGTATCTGCATCCAATCCTGCTTTCACTTCCGCTAACATCAAGATGACATCAGCTACACGCATAATCGGTATATTGAAACCCGCGCCCATCTGAGGACCGACAAAGTAAGGATTTTGGCGGCAAATATCCCACTTATTCAAGCAAATACCTCCATCAATCTTAGCACCCGCCTTAAAAGTAAATGCCAACTCATTGCCTTTACCATCCAGCCCGGTAACCACCGCACTGACATCGCGACGTTTATCAGCGTTATCATAACCACCGTAATAGAAACTCGGCACCATACGTATACCGGCAAATACCTTATTCGGGGCAGTATTGTTACCACCGTTAGAGCCACGACCGAAATCATAGCAATACATACGGCTTGTAGCTTGATTTTGTACACAACCTATTTCAAAGATAGCTTCAGGACTCATCAGAAGATCCATTCCGTATTGAAAATGGCGTTGGAAAGGATTGTTCGCATAGCTACGCTCATCCGTAGTAACCAGTTTGGTAGTTCCTGCATTGGTTGAAAGAGCTTTCTGTAAATAGTCTTCAGCTATAGTGTAATAGTTCTTGTAATCGGAACGACGGGCATAAGCGCATTTACGTTTAGCATCCGTGCTGAGAGTTTCGAACTGTACACTTCCATAAAGTTCAGGCATATCAGTACGGATTGTTTGATAGCCTCCGGCATAAAGAGCCATTTTACCAATCAGTCCATCAACAAATGTCCTCGTAATACGCTCACCGTTCAAACCACCTTCACCTACTTTATACATATACGGTTCCGCTGCTTTCAATTTTTCAATCAATGCATCATAAATATCAAAACGTGAAGTCAGCCCGTAATCATCTACATAATTATTCTCATAGCCATACGGTACATCACCACAATGTTTAATCAAGTCAAAGTAACATAATGCACGTAATGCTTCAGCTTCACCTTTCAGATGTGTCCAGTCAGAAGTCCTGCCTGCTGCGATATCATCCTGATAAGCTGTTTTGGCAGCAATCAGGTCAGCGGTCTTTCCGGCATAGGAAATCACATTGTACAGAGCATTGAAGCTACCTTTCATGTGATCACAAGGAATCTGTTCGGGAACCAGCTTTGCATTGATATTATTGGAAGTATTATTCTCGGGGAAATATTCGATATCCGAACGGTAATGGTCGTTCCAATCGTATGCCCCATTACACGATTCACGATAAAGTGCATAAGCTCTTGACAAAGTCTTCAGAGTTTCTGCGGGACTGGAAGTTACAAACTCGTCATCTGTATTAGAAGGAGAAGAAGTTTCCAGAAAGTCACTGCACTGTGCAAACAAGACGCAACAGGCTGACGCAAATGCCATTTTTATATACTTATTCATAATTTCATCTTTTATTTAAATGGTTAGAAGCTAAGATTTACACCCAGTACGAAGGAACGGGCACGCGGATAAGTACCCCAGTCCATACCTAATTGAGGATAGGTCTTTGTAGAAGTAGACGTACTTACCTCAGCATCAATTCCGGAATATCCTGTAATTGTAAAGACATTATAGATACTTCCGTAAACACGCAGATTACTGATACCCGCCTTCTGAAGCATACTCTTCGGTAAAGTATACCCCAAAGTCAGTGTATTCAAACGCAGATAAGAGCCGTCTTCAATACCCAATGTAGACACATAGCCATTCTCACTGTATGCCAGTGGTAACTTAGCATTCGCATTGGCAGCATTCAGCTGTTCAGGAGTGGTCAATGCAACCAATTCGCCATTCACTACATCATAGATTTTATAGCAGTCCTTTACTATAGAGAGCTTATTCTCGTAAACGGCACCTTCTTTATAACCATAAAGTGCTGCCAACTTATTTACATTATAAATTTCATTACCATAGCTCCAGTTAAAATACAAACCTAAATCAAAGTTCTTATAAGTTGCATTAATATTAAAACCACCGGTATGGACAGGTGTCATATCGCCGATAACGTCCACGTCATCATCATTGATAATACCGTCATCGTTCAGGTCTTTGAACTTTGCCATACCCGGGTAAGCCAACTGTCCTGCAGGGCGTTCGTTCATACCATTGTGTAAATGATAGTTAGGGAATACAGCAGAAGAAACATCCGCAACTCCTTCTTTTAGAGTATACACCCCATTTTCATAAGTGAAATCGTCGGTAGTATAGAAGCCATCAGCAGTCAAGCCACGTACCAAGCCTACAGGGCGCCCTTCTTTCAAGACATAATCTGATTTCGGGAAAGTAGATGAAGTAGCCCATTCCGTACCATAAAGTCCAGTGACATTATCAGCCAGTTTGTCCACTTTACCGCGATTGAAGTTAATATTAAAACCAGCCGTTACATTCCAGTCCCTCGTTTTCACGAGTACACCCTGAAGAGCAATTTCAATACCTTTGTTGCTGGTCTGGCCTACATTGGCGTAGGTTGAAGTGAAACCTGTGATACCCGGAATAGCCGTTTTCATCAACAAGTCCTTGGTGGTATTCCAATAGGCATCAATCGTACCTGTCAAGCGGCTATTAAAGAAACCGAAATCAACACCGATGTTACGGGTAATCGTAGTTTCCCACTTCAGGTCCTTGTTCGCCATATCTGCACCAAGTGAATAAGAAGGCAAGAAGGCACCATTCACGGCTCCCTGGTATCTCTTGTCACTGGTAGCCTCCCAATTCTGTGACCACAAACTGGAATTTATACCATCGTTACCTACCTCACCATAGGAAACACGAAGTTTAAGGTTATCCAGCCAGTCCACATCGTTCAGGAATGCTTCTTCAGACATACGCCATCCCAAAGCGGCAGCCGGAAAATATCCCCAACGGTTACTGGGAGCAAATTTAGATGAACCATCCGCACGGAACGTAACCGTCAGCAGATAGCGTTCCATAAGGTTATAATTCAAGCGACCAAAGAAAGAAAGGATACGGCTCGGCGTAGAAACACTTGAAGAGAAATCCCCCACTCCCTTAGTACTATCGTATTGATTGATCATGGCAAATGCATTCTCTTTCGTAAAGTTTGCAGGGAAATAAGTTCCTGAGGCTTTCAGCCCGTCACCGCCCGAATCGGAAACTTCATGACCGGCCAGTATATTCAAACGATGTATCTTACCTAAAGTAAAGTCATAGCTCAAAGTATTTGTCCAACGGAGTCCCCAGCTATTCTTTTTCTCCAGATTCGCGTTACCTGCATATAGGACCTCACCGGTATTATCATCCAGATAGTTATTTATGATGGCTCCCGTCCATTCCTTATTCTGATTCCAAGTCTGGCTGAGAGACAGGTCAGTATGATAGGTTAATCCTTTCACAATTCCCCAGTTCAGCGAAAGAATACCACGCAATGACTGCTGAGCATTCGGTGCATACTTATCATTGATACGGTTTACCGGATTATATCTGTCCCACTGACTCTGTTTGGCATAGTTCTCAATCATACCTTCATTCATTGCGGATAGATCACCCAAAATATCTTCTGTTGCAATTGGACGGAAGCGATAAGAAGACGACAGGATAGACCCGCTACCATTCGTAACACCTTCATCACCCATCTTTTTAATATTGGTATAACGGGTATCAAGACTCAAATCAAGATTCTTGGCAATCTTCTGGTTCACTTTCAACGAAACATTGGCACGTCTGTAGTAAGAAGCGAGTTTCATACCATCCTCATCCATGTAGTTAACACCAAACAATACTTTGGTCTTTTCAGTACCACCCGTAACAGAAAGGTCATGATTATGAGAAAAAGAATCTCCATAAATCTTTTTCTGGATATTATCCGTCTTTACATTACGATAGCTTTCTATACCACCGGGATTGGTAGTCGTATAACGTCCTATTCCATACAGTTTCTCCAATGGTTCCATATAGCTGTTACCACCAACCGAAGCCGCACTTGCCCAGCTATATGCCAGGTAGTCATAAGGATTGAGCGCATCCATATACTTAGTCGGTGTATTGAACTTCGCATAACCATTGTAGCTGACAACAACACGTCCTTCTTTAGCCCCCTTTGTGGTAACAAGAATTACACCATTAGCACCACGGGCACCATAAATAGCCGTTGATGAGGCATCTTTCAAAACGTCAATCGACTCAATCTGATCGCCCGGAATATCACTCAACGAACCACTGACTCCATCAATCAGCACCAACGGATCATTGCTCTGTGAGATAGAACCGCCACCACGTACACGAATAGAAACAGCGGCATCGGGACGTCCATCCTGCGTTGTTACATTTACACCAGCCAGCTTACCCTGCAAAGCCTGAGCTGCATTGGCAACAGGCATAGCTGCAATTTGCTCACCCGAAACAGAGGCTACCGATCCGGTAAGATCCTTACGTTTTACCGTCTGATAACCGATTACTACAACTTCATCCAGAATCTCAGCATCTTCAGCCAATGTCACATGAACCGGCTGCCCTGCAACAATAGATACTGTTTGCGTCTGCATTCCGATAAAACTTATTTCCAATTGTTTGGCTGTACCCGGCACGGCAAGGGAGAATTTACCATCCAAGTCTGTAATTGTACCGATAGAAGCGTCGCTTACTACTCTGATATTAGCACCAATAACAGGATCACCTCTGCTATCGAGCACAACACCTGAAACAGTACGACTCTGTGCAAGAGAGATAAGGCAGATCATACTCATCAAGAGAGTAGCAGCTGTCCTTTGAACAAGTCTTTCAAAATTCATAAGTCAATGTGTTTTTAATAGTTAATGATTAAAATGATTCACTCCGCAAAAGTAGCCAACCTGTGTCATAGCAACGGAATAAAATCAGGTAACAAGAGTGTACTTTTTCAAAATGGGACAAAAAGGAGGTGGACTATTCGGGCGAAATATCGTTTTTTTCGGTCAAACAAATTCTATACTTTTCATTTATTCCCTTTTTTCTATACATTTGTTCTGCACTATTCAAAACAGTACTATGAGACGACTGATTATCTACTTCTTATACTTAATGATACCGATGTTTTCATCGGCGCAGCCCATCTGCCAGATTACTGATTTTACAGCAGAGAACGGACTACCCCAAGATATCGCATCAGCAGTTTTACAAGATCAGAAAGGCTTTATCTGGATCTGTACCCGTAACGGACTCAATAAGTTCGACGGATATACATTCAAGAACTACAAATCCGCGCCACATAAAGAATATACACTATCCAACAATCGGATAACCTTTATTTCAGAAACCGCATATGGCGATATCTGGTGCCAGACGTATGACAGCAAGGCTTATATATTCGACACGCATCTTGAAATCTTCTATGATGTTCTGCAAACAGTAGATAAAGATATGCAAAGAAGAAACTTTGTTCAGAAAATATTTCCCCTAAAAGAAGGCATAGCCTGGGTGACATGCGACAAGGGTTATTGTTACAGAATCGATGAAAAGAGATATAAAGAAAAAGACGGAATTACACTCTATAGCACATTCAATGGCTTTTTAAAAGGCGAGCACATCTTCACTATCTTCCAGGATTCCGATAAGGATGAGTGGATATTGACAGACAAAGGTATATCCATTATAGGCAACAAAAAGATCGACAGTGATTTTCCTTTCCAGTTTATTCAGGAATACAACGGTACAATTTACCTTGCTTCCGCTTCTGAAAAGATAGCCTATTATAACCAACAAACTGAAAGCATAAAATTTATAGAGTTTCCTTACCCCATCAACAAAATAAGCTCTTTAGACATAACCAACCACGGGCTACTCACCATATCCACTGATAATGGTGTCATCCTGTTCAATCCGGAAAATAAGACTTCTCAGCTAATTGATATCCGTACTCCCATGCAATCCTCCAATGAAGCTATCTCCATTTATGAAGATAAAGAGGGAGAGCTATGGATATTCCCCACTACTCCCGGAGTGATACGCTTTAATCCGGCAACAGGTGAAAAGCAATACCTCTTTACACCCCCAAAAGAGGTCGTGAATTATGGCAGAGAGAACAAAAACACCATATTTGAAGATAAACAAGGTACTTTATGGCTGATTCCCCATAATGGAAACTTCTGTTATTATGATAGGAAAAGTAAAGAATTGAAAGCTTTTTATACAGACCCGGACAATCCTCAATCGCTATTTGCCCCGCTTGTTCGCTACCATTATCAGGACAGACAAGGAAACTACTGGCTAGCCAGCGCCAGAGGAATAAAGAAAATGTCTTTCTATCCACAAATTTATAATCTGAAAGGAATAGACAGGGGATTCGAAATCCGTGCTTTCCTTTTGGATAGTTCACAACGATTGTGGGTAGCTTCCAAAAGCGAATATGTCAGGATATACCACCCTGATGGCAGCCTGGCCGGTTACTTGTCTTCACAGGGAAAGATAGGTAAAGATAAAGTATCATTCAATGCCAGTGTTTACAGCATCTGCGAAGGAAAGAACGGAACAATCTGGATAGGAACCAAAGGAAACGGCCTATTCCAACTCACAAAGAAAGCCGATGGAAATTACAACATACAAAATTATGTGTATGACTCTGAAGACCTATATAGTTTGAGTTACAATGACATATTTACCATATATTCCGATAATCATGACAACATCTGGGTAGGATGTTACGGTGGTGGATTAAATCTGCTACAACAAACACCTGAGGGAAAAGTGTATTTTATCAACCACAGGAATAAGCTACAAAACTATCCGTTCAGCACCTGCCATAATATCCGCTATATTACAGGTACGGAAAATGGTATCTTGTTGGTAGGAACCACCTTTGGTTTAGTTACATTCTCAAATGACTTTGCACAACCGGAAGAAATCAAGTTCTACAGAAATATACAAAACAGGAACAATCCTTTTAGTCTGACAGGAAATGACATTATGCATATATACAAAAATAGCCATAAAGACATCTATATATTGACATTCACCGGAGGAGTCAACAAAATCACATCCAGAACCCTACTTAGCGAAAACATTGAATTTCAGTATTACACCGAGCAGGAAGGGCTAGGATCCGATATGGTCCTATCCATGATAGAAGATTCCCAAAAGAATCTGTGGATAGCATCAGAAAATGCTTTATCCAAATTTAATCCGGAAACAGAGGCATTCGAAAACTATAGTACAGGATTTCTCAGACAAAAGATGAACTTTAGCGAAGCGATACCCACCATAAACGCCCGGCAACAATTGATTTTCGGCACAGATATGGGCTTTCTGGAAATTGTTCCGAAACAAATGAAGAAGAGTGATTATGTACCTCCTATCGTCTTTACAGATCTGAAAGTCAACGGAAAGAAATCAACTGTCTCCACCGATGATTTGAAAGAGATAGCCTTACATCCTTCGGAACGAAATATTAATGTACAATTTTCAGCATTAGACTTCACAAGACCGGATGACATACGCTATGCCTATCGTCTGGAAGGTCTTGAAAAAGAATGGAATTATAGCGATAAAAACAAATCAGCAAGCTATATCAATCTACCCGCAGGCGAATATCGTCTCCAAGTGAAATCAACAAACAGTGACGGAGTATGGGTAAACAATATCCGTACACTTTCCATCAAGGTCATTCCTACCTTCTGGGAGACTCCTTGGGCTTTACTGGCATATCTAGCAGCATTCATCCTTCTCACAGGGTTAATTCTGTATATCTTCTCTTACATCTATCGACTGCGTCACCAAGTGAATATGGAACAGCAATTATCAAATATCAAACTGAAATTCTTTACCGATATTTCACACGAGCTACGCACACCATTGACCCTTATCTCCAGTCCGGTCAGTGAAGTTCTGGAGGACCAGACCATTTCTCCTTCCGTGCGGGAACACCTGACCGTTGTACATAAAAATACGGAACGTATGTTGCGTCTTGTCAATCAGATACTCGATTTTCGGAAGATACAGAATAAGAAGATGAAAGTAATGGTTGAACAAACAGAATTGATTGCTTTCCTGATGAAAATTACAGAAAATTTCCGTCTGATAGCTGAAGAGAAACAAATAGACTTCACATTCAAAGCTGATCAAGAAGAAGTATATATATGGATAGACAGGGACAAAGTGGAAAAAATAGTATTCAATCTGTTATCCAATGCATTCAAATATACTCTACCTGGGAAAACCGTAAAGATTACAGTACAGAAGTCGGATCAGCATATCCGCATTTCCATTATTGATGAAGGTATCGGTATTGCTCCTGATAAGATAGGTTCTCTTTTCAAACGCTTTGAGACACTAAGCAAGAACAACAATATTCTGCAACCTTCATCAGGCATAGGTTTATCACTCGTCAAAGAATTGGTGGATATGCATCACGGAGATATAGAGGTCAAGAGCCAACCGGGAACGGGTAGCGAATTTAGTGTAACTTTACCTTTGGAACGTGAAGTGTTTGAGAAAGATGCACAGGCCGAATTAATCCTTGCTGATAGTTCGGACAATACAGAATATATTACCACAACTGTAGAGAACGGTATAACTGAATCTGGGAATAGCTCGGAAGAGGATTTTTTATCCATTTTAATCGTAGAAGATAATCGTGAGCTGAGAAGCCTGCTCAGAAATATACTATCAAAGAAATACACTATCCTGGAAGCAGCAAACGGAGAAGAAGGTTTGAAACTTGCATCGGAAGTCATACCCGATATGATAATCAGTGATGTAATGATGCCTGTCATGGATGGATTGGAAATGATTAAACGTATCAAGGAAAACAAAGATATCTGCTATGTTCCGATCATTCTTCTATCAGCAAAAGCATCATTGGATGACCGTATCACCGCTTTGGAACAAGGTATCGATGATTACATTACGAAACCATTCAGTTCTTCGTACCTCAAAGCCCGTATTGCTTCTCTGTTTACCAAGCGTAAGCAGTTACAGGAAATATTCATGAAGCAGTTATCAGCAAACAATGAAACCGATAATTCTAAGGAATGGACTCCTTCGGAACCCGAAGTGATGCCGCATGATAAGTTATTCATGAAAGAAGTGATGGATTTCCTGGAAGAGCAAATAGATAATCCGGATCTGGTGATCGACGATTTCGCCAACAAGCTACTGCTAAGCCGGAGTATTTTCTACCGGAAGCTTAAGTCCATTGTAGGAATGCCTCCGGTAGATTTTATCAGGGAAATTCGTGTAAAAAGAGCCGCCCAGCTGATCAGAAGTGATGTATACAACTTCTCTCAAATAGCTTATATGACCGGTTTCAGCGATCCGAAGTATTTCAGCAGATGCTTCAAAAAACACATGGGAGTTACTCCAAGTGAGTATAAAAACTCCATTAATAACGAGGAGAATAATCCGGATCAGTAAAAGACAAAGTTCTTTATAGCAAGTCCCTGACTCTGTCCACGGAACAGGAAATAAATTTTGGACTTATCTTTCACTGCTCCACTGACCTCAAAGGCTTGCTTCTCCCATTCTCCCGGAGTCTGGTTCTGATTTATCGGACAAGTGGCTATCAACTTCCCATCGAGACTTCCCTCCCTTATCTCAATCACTGTTCCGGGAGTTTCCGCCTGAAGTTCGATAGTTACTTTTTGAGGGCTCTGCTTAAAGCACATATTATTGAATACGAGCCAGTTTCCATCCCGTACTCCGGAAATAAACTGCATAGGGCGTTTTGCTACCGGACGTACTAATTTCATTCCTTCACGATCATCATACTGAGAAAAGTCTATCTCGGTAAATGCATCGTAGTGATTTCCCCTGCGATTACTTTCTAATTCAAAATAATCAAAATCGGCATAGCCGCCAGTAGCACCTTTATTCAAGTTATAACAACATAAAGCATGACGGATACCCAGAAATCCCCAGAAGTTAGAAACTCCTTCCGGACCCAAACGGTTATATTCAAGATTATCCAGACTATAATAAAACAGTAAAGATCCTTGCTTTGTCACTTCAGTGCGCAGGTATATCTTATCAGTTTTGACAGGAAGACTATCGACAACAGTCTCTCCTTCTCTTCCTCCCTGCCTCATTTCAAGCCAAAAGCCATCCGCCTTCTTCCGTACTCCCAGTTGGTACATGACTCTCCCCATTATACCATTTCCGGCAAAATCCCCTTCACGGAGTCCGGTCAAATCTAATGAAACAGTTCCGGTACTATAAGGTCCAGACACTTTCTGTGTCAGAGAATTACGCGCCCATTCAAATCCCTTTGCATACTGCGCATAAATCCTAAAATAACCGGGACGATCCGTCAGGCTCCATTTATCTTTCCGGGGTACATGATTGAATTCCCACACATGAGCCAGTTTCGAAGAACTGAAATCATCCGAATGTTGGGGAAATGTAATCTCTTGCTTGGCCTTGACTGCCGGTTTTCTATAAGTTACCACTCCTTTTCCCGGTTTACCTTCCGGGCCTACCACCGGCCAATCCTCTTCCCATTTCATCGGATACAGCATCACACACCTACCCATATAATCCCTGTCCTGGAAAGTATAGGCCCACGACTCGCCTTCAAGTGTCTCCACATATCCGCCCTGATGTACACCGGCATCGGCATAGTTGATATCATCATCAATAAGGACCTTTGTTTCATACGGACCGTAAAGATTACGGGAGCGGCTGATCATCTGTACCCCATTGTATCCCAATGCCGGATTAAATATATAATACCAGCCATTCCTTTTATAAGTGTGACATCCTTCAAAAAGATATTCATATCCCTTGGGAGCTGTTATAATCAGGGTACCCTCATCGTTAGGATCCAGTACACCGGTTCCATCATCTTTCAAACGTGTCAGGTATATTTTCGTCTTTCCATGTGTGACATATTTCTTACCGTCATCATCAATGAAAAATCCCGGATCATACAAACGCTTGTCAAACTTATGCATTGAATACGGCCCTTCCGGTTTATTACTCTTAAACATTACAAAACCATCATCGGCAATATTAACTCCTATATAATAGGTACCGTCATGATATTTAATGGAAGGAGCCCAACACAAACGACTATACGCGGTCTGCTCATTCTCCATCCTATATTGAGGACGGAAAGTGATGCTGTCGTAGGCATGCCCTATGATACGCCAATTTATAAGGTCTTTAGAATGACAGATAGGAATACCCGGCATAGCAACGAATGAGGAACTGACCATATAAAAGTCTTCACCTACCCGTATAATGTCAGGGTCGGGATAATCGGCATTAATCACCGGATTGGTATAAGTACCGTCTCCATTGTCAGACGACAAAGAAGCTGTAGTTTGTACGGGAACAGTGCACGACTGTACCATGAGTATGCAACAAAGCATTAACAACGCGAAAAAGCCATCCGCTATTTTTCCTGTAGTAATAGATAAGTTATACATCTTACATAAATATATAAAGTGAGGATGCAAATATATGCGGTACAGGGCCATCAAGAGGGGATAAACCGGTAATATACGTGCACTTTTTAGGCACACGGATATATAAAAAAACTCCCGATTAAAAGTTCTGACTCTTAACCGGGAGCTTTTTATTTTCAAGAGATAGGTTTATTATATCTTTATTCTTCGTACATCTTATCTATCACTTCCTTGTAATTCTTTGCAACTATAGGACGCTTCAACTTCAAAGTATTAGTCAGTTCGCCACGTTCCATACTGAAAGGTTCGGGCAAAAGTGTGAAACGTTTCACTTGCTCATAGTGGGCAAACTGTTGCTGCAAGGTATCTATGCGAGCACGGAACAAACCGAGAATCTTAGGATGTTGCAGCAGTTCTTCCATATTCTTATATACTCTGAAAATAGGCTGTGTAGAGCACCCTGCTTTCGCCGCTACCCTTCTGGCTGTCACATTGGCAAATCCCTCTTCCCTTGTCATGGCAAATGCCGTATCCAGGATTTTATCAATTGTGATCATCTCTTTACGAGCCATAATCCCTCTCATTCCGCTGTATTTACAGCAAACAATGTGTTCTTCTATAACACTTGTTATTTTAGTGGGTGAAGAGGTGGTTTGTCAATATGTAAATAAACTCATTCGCATATCGGGCTAATGCCCTTTTATGCTCATGAGTTTTGTTTTTCTAATAAAAATACCGCACCGGTTGCTAGCAACCGTGCGGCATCTTTATTGAAAAATTATTTAGACAGGGTATGCACCGTTTTTGGTGTCAGCCTGGGTCATATCAACCTTTTCCTGCTGTGCCTGACGATACTTGAAGAAGTCGGTAGCAACCTGAGGGAACAGAGCGTAGCTCAGAACGTCCTCATCCTGCTGTTTCCATTCCTTCATTTCGCCTTCCAGCTTATCCATCTCGTTGTCAAGCAGATCAGCGTAACGGCAGG
>ERZ857951.2558-NODE-2558-length-15627-cov-3.022862_pt1 | contig 15627 bp, 16 predicted proteins | sample MGYA00519759_ERZ857951 | MGnify/ENA primary metagenome ERZ857951 (study PRJEB31778, sample SAMEA3449377) | human gut metagenome | biome: human gut; feature: human-associated habitat; material: faeces | place: United Kingdom | collected 2010/2012 ...
CAGAGGCGATACGCTTAAAAAAGCCTGGTTTTTTTTCATCAGCCACTTTAACAGCCCGCCTTTCGCCTACTTGGTTTCTTTGTGAAGTGTGTGTTTGCGGCAGAACTTGCAGTATTTGTTCATCTCAAGTCTGTCAGGATCGTTCTTTTTGTTTTTCTTTGTGTTGTAATTACGCTGTTTGCACTCTGTGCAAGCTAAGGTAATTTTAGTCCTCATATCGGCACCTCCTGATAAAACGGATTTTTTTGCCTCCCTCGTAAAGGAAACGCTTGAATCTCCAACCTGACACAGCCGTGGCTGCTGTCTGTTGGCGGGTGGATGGTTCATTTTTGGACATAAAAAAATAACCCTTTTAGAGGTAACGTTAGTTTATCACATCCGGGTCCTTTTCGTCAACGCCTTTTTGCCGTTTTTAAGCGATTTTTTTGAAGTTTAGGTATTCTGCTTACAATCGCCGCTCTGCTAACGGCTGCGCTTGTTCTTTTTTGCCCGGCAGCGGTCCCACAGCCGTGCAGTTGTCGGTGCAGAGGATGCAAACCGGAAGAAGATGGTCCGCTTTTCACAGGATAAAAGAGGCTATATTTTATAGGAAGGAAAGAATCGGTCAAATCTGACAATCCGGCAGAGATTAAAATATACAAAATGATACAATGAACCCATTGAAACAAAGCGCTTTGATGTGATACAATGAATAGACACTGTAAATCGGCTGTTTTTTCCCTGCATGGCAGAGAAAAACATAATGCAGCCGTCGGTTGTATATAGTATGAAATAAAGATGGAATGATCTGCTGATAAAAAGGGAGTGTATTGGATGACAGGCAAACGCATCAGGGTCGCTGTGCTGTTTGGCGGCGTATCAAGTGAGCATGAGGTTTCGCTGATGTCGGTGGAATCGGTGCTGGCAAACCTGCCGCAGGAGTACGAGGTGCTGCGAATCGGCATCACAAAGGACGGACGCTGGGTGGAGTACACCGGCAAAAATGATGAAATTACAAGCGGAGCATGGGAACAGGACAAAAGTCTGCGCACCGCTGTCCTGTCGCCGGACCGCTCCCACAAGGGCTTTCTGCTGCTGGGCAGCGACGGCTGGGAGCTGGCACCGGTGGACATCTGCTTCCCGGTGCTGCACGGCAAGCACGGCGAGGACGGCACCATCCAGGGTCTGTTCCAGCTGGCAGACATCCCGTTTGTAGGCTGTGACGCCATCTCCAGCGCCAACTGCATGGATAAGGAGATGACCCACACCATCCTGGAGGCGCATGGCATCCAGATGGCAAAATGGCTGCGGGTGGACAACGAAAAGATGCAGGATTTTGACGCCTTTGCTAAGCAGGCGGAGCAGAAGCTGGGCTACCCAATGTTTGTAAAACCGGCAAACGCAGGCTCCTCGGTGGGCGTAGGCAAGGCGCACGACCGCGCAGAGCTGAAAAGTGCATGCCTGCACGCTTTGCAGGAGGACTACAAAGCGGTGGTAGAGGAATGCATCGAGATGCAGGAGGTGGAAACCGCTGTTTTGGGCAACAGCAATCCACAGGCGGCAGGTGTGGTCGGCGAGCTGGTACCGGTGGTGGAATTTTACACCTACGAAGCCAAATATATTGACGGCACCACTGCACTGCACATCCCGGGCAGGGTGGATGAGGAGATTTCGCAGCAGCTGCGCCGCACCGCAGAAAAGGCGTTTGCTGCCATCGGCTGCCAGGGCTTTGCACGCATCGACTTTTTTGTGCGCAAGGGCGACCATGCGGTCATCCTCAACGAAATCAACACCATCCCGGGCTTTACCTCCATCAGCATGTACCCGAAGCTGTGGGCACACTGCGGGCTTTCCTATCCGCAGCTGCTGGACCGCCTGATTCAGCTGGGACTGGAGCGCAACGCACAATAACCAAACCAAAGGAAGGGACCAGACGTTTATGGATAACAGGGCAATCGGGGTGTTTGATTCGGGACTGGGGGGCTTGACCACCGTCAAGGAGCTGCACCGCATCCTGCCGCAGGAGGACATCATCTATCTGGGGGATACCGGACGGGTACCCTACGGTTCCCGCAGCAGAGAAACGATTATCAAGTATGCCAGACAGGACATTGCCTTTCTGCTGCAAAAGGACATCAAGATGGTGGTGGCTGCTTGTGGTACGGTCAGCAGCACGCTGCCAAGGGAAATCTCCGCCAATCTGCCGGTGCCGTATCTGGACATCGTGCTGCCGGCGGCACAGCAGGCGTGCGCTATGACCAGCCGCGGACGCATCGGCGTGGTGGGGACCAACGCGACGCTGCGCAGCAATGCCTTCGGCAAAGCAATCCACAACATCCGCGCAGATGTGCAGGTGTACGGCAACCCCTGTCCGCTGCTGGTGCATCTGGTGGAAAACGGGCTGGTGCAGCAGGAGAATCCCATCACCCGCCTGACGGTGCAGATGTATCTGGAGCCTTTGATGAAGGAGCAGATCGACACGCTGATTTTAGGATGCACCCACTACCCGCTGCTGTACGATATTTTTAACGAGTTGCTGGACTATCAGGTCACCTTGATCGACCCCGGGCGCTGTGCGGCAGGCTCGGTGCGCGACCTGCTGATGAAAAACGGTCAGCTGGCACAGCGGCAGCGGCAGGGCATCACCGAATACAATGTCACCGATGAAACGGAATCCTTCAACAGGACCGCCTCCATCTTTTTGGGAGAACAGGTCAAAGGAGCTGTCAACCGCATCGAGCTGGGCTAGGCAGGGCAGGAAAGGGAGAAGGATAGTAAGATGGAAATTGCAAAGGATATGAAAAAGGACGTCCTCATCACCATCAAGGGCACCCAGAGAGTGGGAGGAGAGAGCGACGTCATCGAGATGATGACCACCGGCAGGTTTTACCGCAAGAACAAGCTGTACTACATCAGCTATGAGGAGACCGAAGCCACCGGCTATGAGGGGTGCAGGACCACGCTGAAGGTGGGTCCAAACGACAAGGTGACCATGACCCGCTTTGGACCGTCGCGCTCGCAGCTGATTGTCGAGCAGGGGGTGCGCCATCAGTGCCAGTACGACACCGGGTATGGCGCCATGACCATCGGGGTGATGGGCGACAGCTTTGAAAGCACCCTAAGCGACCGCGGCGGGCTGCTGCGGTTTGGCTACACACTGGACATCGAGGCAACAGTAGCCAGCGAGAACACCGTGAGCATCACCGTCAAGGAAATTTTGGCAAACTGATGCAGATTCGTCAAAACGGTATATGACCATTTTCAATAGACAAAAATCAGGAAAGGAAAGAACAAGAATGAATAAAAACTTTGTGCTGGATGCAAAAACAGAGGTAGAAGCTCTGATTCGGGACGCCTTTGCTGCGGCAGAAGCGCAGGGCAAATTGCAGGGCGGTCAGCCGCTGCCTGCCTTTACTGTGGAGATTCCGGCGGACAGCTCCCACGGCGATTTTGCGACCAATGCAGCGATGGTTTCTGCAAAGACTTTCCGCAGCGCACCGGTCAAAATTGCAGGAGCGCTGGTGGAGTGCATGGACTTTTCCAAAGCGCGTTACATCGACCGCGCAGAGATTGCAGGTCCGGGCTTCATCAACTTTTTTGTCAGCCCGGTCTGGTTTGCAGACATCGTAGCGGGTGTGCTGGAAGCTGGAGATGACTACGGCAGAAGCGACTACGGCAAGGGCGAAAAGGTGATGGTGGAATTTGTTTCCGCAAACCCCACCGGTCCGATGCACATGGGCAACGCACGCGGCGGCGCGATCGGCGACTGCCTGGCAGCGGCAATGGATGCCTGCGGCTACGATGTGACCAGAGAGTTTTACATCAACGATGCCGGCAACCAGATTGAAAAGTTCGGTCTGTCGCTGGAAGCAAGATATTTGCAGATTTTTAAAGGCGAAGAGGCAGTTCCGTTCCCGGAGGACGGCTACCACGGCGAGGACATCAAGGAAAGAGCGCAGCAGTATGCCGACATCCACGGGGACAGCCTGCTCAACTGCTCGGAGCAGGAGCGCAGACAGGCACTGGTGGACTTTGCCCTGCCAAAAAATATCGAGAAGCTGCGCACCGACCTGGAAAAATACCGCATTACCTATGATGTATGGTTCCCGGAAAGCACCCTGCATCAGTCGGGCGCGGTCAAGGCAGTGGTGGACGAGCTGACCCAGCGCGGCATGACCTATGAAAAGGACGGCGCAATCTGGTACAAGGCGACCCAGTTTGGCGGAGAAAAGGACGAGGTACTGGTGCGTGCCAACGGCAACCCAACCTACTTTACCGCAGACATCGCCTACCACAGAAATAAATTTGTGGACCGTCACTTTGACAGGGTCATCAACGTATGGGGTGCTGACCACCACGGTCATGTAGCACGTCTGAAGGGCGCGATGGATGCCATCGGTCTGGACGGCAGCAAGCTGGACATCGTGCTGATGCAGCTGGTGCGCCTGATGAAGGACGGCGAGCCGTACCGCATGAGCAAACGTACCGGCAAGTCGATCACCCTGTCCGATTTGACCGACCTGGTTCCAATCGATGCAGCCAGATTCTTCTTTAATATGCGCGAGCCAAACTCCACCCTCGACTTTGATTTGGATTTGGCGGTGGAAGAATCCTCCCAGAACCCGGTATACTATGTGCAGTATGCTCATGCAAGAATCTGCTCCATCTTAAAGAATTTGCAGGCGCAGAACATCCAGCCGAAGGACTGTGACAGCCAGCAGCTGATGCTGCTGAACAGCTCGGAGGAAAAGGAGCTGATCCGCAAGCTGGCACAGTGCCCGCAGGAAATCATCAGCGCTGCCAAGAACTATGACCCGGCGCGCATGACCCACCACTTGATGGATGTAGCGACCCTGTTCCATAAGTTCTACAACGCTTGCCGTGTACAGGGCGAGGACGAGGCGCTGATGCAGGCAAGAATTTCGCTGTGTCTGGCAACCCGCGTGGTGCTGGCAAACCTGCTCAAGCTGCTGAAGATCAACGCTCCGCAGAGTATGTAAGAATAAAAAGCGATGCGGGCGATGGGCGACCATCCGGTCGGATAAAAAGGAGTATGAAATGGAAATCCCGTTATCACAGCCGCTGCTGATGGACGGCGCGGCAAGAACAAATCTGTGGCTGGAAGGAATGCCGATGTACAGCTGTCCGGCGCAGTGGATGCTCGAACACCCCGAGCGGGTGCAGAAGCTGCAAAGGGAGTTTTTGCAGGCGGGCAGCCGGATGCTGTGCACCCCGACGGCACAGGCGGACAGTGTGACCCTGCAAAAGTGGGACGCACAGCAGCAGATGGAGCCGTACAACGAGCAGCTGGCAAGGCTGACGGTGGAAAGCTGCCGCCGGGCAGAGCAGAAAACGCTGGCAGCCGGGGTGATTGCACCGCTGGAGCTGCTGGCGGAGCCGTTTGGTGAAACGCCGTTCTTTGAACTGGTGAACATCTATGCGCATCAGGCGTTTGCCTTGCAGCGCGGCGGGGTGGACCTGCTGATTGCAGACACGATGACCACCCTGTCGCAGAGCAGGGCGGCAATTTTGGGATGCCGGCAGACCGGTCTGCCGGTGATGGTCACCCTGAATGTGGAAGAGGACGGCGAGACCTGCATGGGCAGCGATTTGGTTTCCGCCCTGATTGTCTGCCAGAAGCTGGGTGCGGCGGCATTTGGACTTTCCTGCTGCGACCGACCGGAAAAGCTGTACCATCACATCGAGGAGATTGCACCCTATGCCAAGGTACCCATCATCGTGCGCCCAAGGGCAGGGGAGGATTTTGACCACCTGCTTTCGCCCGAGCAGATGGCGCAGCAGATGAAGGGACTTTTGCAGCGGGGAGCCACCCTAGTGGGAGGCTGCTGTTACACCACGCCGCAGCACATCCGCGCCATTGGGCAGATGATGTCGGATTTTGACTTTGCCGGTGTACACATCCGCAAGGAGGACAGCGACACCATCCTGATGGCGAGCCGTACTTCCTGGATGAATACTTCGACCAGACCGAGCCGGTGTATTGTCGGGTGGATATGTCCGACGAGCTGCTGGAGCTGGAGCACAGCGGAGCGGATGTGGCAACCATCTGCATCGAAACGGTGGACGACGCATACAACTTTGCACTCAACGCTCATATGCTGCATATGCCGGTGTCCTTTTTGTCGGACAGCGAGGAAGCGCTGGAGATGGCACTGCTGATGTACAACGGCTGTGCGTTTGTGGATTCCCGCAGCGACCTGGATGAAAGGATACTGGAACGCCTTGCCAAAGGGTACGGCGCGACGGTGCGATAACAGAAAAATCAAGAATAGAAAAAGAGAGGCAGCGCCTGTTTTTACACAGGCGCTGCCTCTCTTTTTGCGTTGTTAGAGGTTAACTGAAAAATGGAAAGCAGAGCTTATTCCAAAAAGCTGTATTCTCCGCAGGCGATGGTGGTCGGATAGTCGTCGATGACCTCGACCTGTTCCCAGCGCAGCAGTTCGACCGAGCCGTCATCAGCAAGGACCAGAACAGCGGTGACAGTGCCGTCAATCTCCTGCTCAAACAGCTGCTTGAGGGCAGCGGGGGTGAACACCGCTTCAATTTGGCTGCTGCCGCCTTCCTGGGTCAGCGAGAGGGAGGAGAGGTTTTTCAGTGCAAATCCATCTGTCAGCAGAGGAGTTTGCAGCCAATGGAGGGTCTGAATATATTCGTCGTAGCTGTTGTAGATTTCGCGGTCGCCCTGACCGTAATTGATGCCCGCCTGCAACGTTTCGGCAAGCTTCATCTGCGCTTCGATGGCAGCCTTTTTGTTGAGGTTGCCCTTTTCGTCGTAGGCGTTGGTCAGGTCAAACTCCAGCTCATAGGCGCCTTCGGTCCCATCGTAGTTTAAACGGTAGACCTCCAATTTGCCGCTCTTTCGGGAGAAATTTTGTTCGAGGACATTTTTAAACACCGCATACAGGCGGGTGTCCAGCTTTTGTGGGTTGTCCTTTAATTCGGAAGCAGGACGGGTCTGCAGTTCCTTGGAAAAGTTGGGGAGCAGCGCCGTTGGTGCTGTGGTCTGCTCGGTTGCCTGCGGCTGGCTTTGGGCAGAAGGGTCGGCGGGCTTTTCTGCTTCGGGTTTAGCAGCATTGGCAGATTCGTTTTCTTTTGACGGGCTGCTGTTTTGCGTTTGCGGTTGGTCTTGTTTTTCCTCCTCCTTCGATTCCTCCGGCTGTGGGTCGGAAGAAGGAAGGGTGTCCTCGGCAGGAGTTTGCAGCTGGGCTGCGGGTGGGTCTGGCTGTGGGTCGCGGCTGCATCCGGCAAACGCCAGAGCCAGCAGCAGAGCCAGCAGACAAAGAATGGTGGTGTATTTCATAGGTGTACCTCCGTAAGGATCGGGTTTGGGTCTTGCTTTGCTTTTATTGTAGCACAGGACAGGCAAAGCCGCCAGAGAAAAAGGGAAACTGTAAACAATCCTTCTATTTTTGTAATCATATAGGCAGTTTTTCCCTTCCATAAGAGAGGTGTCCGATGCGGGCGGATTTGATGCAAAATCTGTCGAACAAATTTATGAAAGCAGCGACAGAGAGTGACAAACTTTTTGGTGGAGAGAAGGTATGATAGAGCTGTACCCAACAAGCGGACAAGCCGGGACAAAGGAGGAGGAGTGAGGCAATGGCTGTGCAAATCCAAATCAGGGAGGAAACGGTGCAGGCGTGCCTGTCGGGGGAAATCGACCATCACAGCGCAGCGCAGATGCGGGAAAAGATTGATGAAAGCGTCATCCAATCCGGTGCAAAGACCCTGGTCCTTGACTTTTCTCTGGTCACCTTTATGGATTCTTCCGGTATCGGGCTGGTGATGGGGCGGTTTCGACTGATGCAGGAAAACGGGGGCGAGCTGGTCCTTCAAAACCTGCCTGCACCGCTGCGCAAGGTGATGAAGCTGGCAGGATTGGACAAGCTGGCAAAATTCCAGTAGTTTTTCACAGAGCAAACAGCGGTATGTGGAAAACAAGCCGTACCAATGGAGGTTTTGTGATGAAGGCAATGAATACGATGCGTTTGTGCTTCGATTCGCGATCCTGCAACGAGGCATTTGCGAGGACGGCGGTGGCAGCTTTTCTGTGTGGGCTGGACCCGACGGTGGAGGAGCTGAGCGATGTAAAAACAGCGGTTTCGGAGGCAGTGACCAACTGCATCGTCCACGGCTACCGCAGCAGGATCGACAAGGTGTATCTGACGGCAACCATTGGAATCAAGCCAAAGGACACCGCTCCCTGGGTGGTCATCCGCATCCGGGACAAAGGCTGCGGGATCGAGGATGTACATAAGGCGATGGAGCCGCTGTTTACCACAGCGCCCGAGGAGGAGCGCGCCGGTCTGGGCTTTGCTGTGATGGAAAGTTTGATGGACCGGGTGAAGGTCGTTTCCCACCCGGGCAAGGGGACGACGGTGACACTGGAAAAACGGATTGTATCCAAGGCAGGAGAAGGTGATGCCCATCGTTGAGCAGCTGCAAGCCGACAGGGAAAAACAGCTCGAGCGCCAGAAAACCATCGAGGAAAACATCGGGCTGGTACACGCCTGCGCCCATCGGTTTCAGGGAAAGGGCATCGAGTACGACGATTTGTTCCAGGCAGGGTGCATGGGTCTGGTGAAGGCGACCGATGCCTTTGACACCGGGCGAGGGGTGCGCTTTTCCACCTATGCGGTGCCGGTAATCTTAGGGGAGATGCGCCGGCTGTTCCGGGACGGCGGGACCGTCAAGGTCAGCCGCAGCTTAAAGGAGCTGGGGATGAAGCTCAACCGCTGCCGAGAACAGTTTGCCCGGGAGCACGGGCGGGAAGCGACCATCACAGAGCTGGCGCAGCAGCTGCAGGTGACCCAGGAGGCGGTGGTGGAGGCACTGGGAGCCAACAGTCCGCCGGTTTCGCTGACCAGCAGCGAGGACAGCTCGGAGGTGGATTTGCCGGTTTCTTCACCGGAGGAGCTGTTGTCGGACATCCTTTCGCTGCGGCAGATGCTCGAGCGCCTGGAGGAGCGGGACCAAAAGCTGATTCGGTTTCGATATTTTCAGAATATGACCCAGGTGCAGACAGCGCAGCGGCTGGAGATGACCCAGGTGCAGGTTTCCCGCAGAGAAAAGAAAATTCTGTTGTGGCTGCGCGGTCAGTTGGTATAAAATGCCTGCGCCAACAGCAAACCCATCAAAATTATTTTGACATCCGGTTCCATTGCAAAAGGAGATTCATCCGCCCTTTTAAAATGGCATGATTCTGATACTCTCAACCCAAAAGGAGGAAGGCAGCGCATTGCGCTTTGCCTCCCTCCTTTTGGGTTTTTTGTTTTATTTTGCATCCAGCCAGCTTTTGCCGCAGCCGACGTCGGCTTTGAGCAGCACCGAAAGCTGTACGGCGTTTTGCATCTCTTCCACCAGCAGGTGTTTGACCTGCTCAAGCTCGTGCAGAGGCGCTTCGACAATCAGCTCGTCGTGTACCTGCAAAATCAGCCGGGCAGAAAGCTGCTCAGCCTTCAGCCGCCGGTAGACCTTGATCATGGCAATCTTGATGATGTCGGCAGCGGTGCCTTGAATCGGGGTATTCATAGCGACCCGCTTGCCGAAGTTGACGATATTTTTGTTGGTCGAGTGGATTTCCGGCAATCCGCGGCGGCGTCCGAACATCGTTTCGATATAGCCGTGCTGCTGGGCAAATTCCACCGTTTCTTCCATATAGCGGCGCACACCGCTAAAGGTGTCCAGATAGTTTTTGATGTAGCGGTCGGCTTCTGCGACGCTGACACCGATGTCCTGTGAAAGGGAGAAGGCGCCGATGCCGTAGACAATACCAAAGTTGACCGCCTTTGCCTTGCGGCGCATCTCCGGGGTGACAAACAGCGGCGGCATATCGAACACCTGTGCGGCGGTGTTGGTGTGGATGTCCTCGTCGGAGTTGAAGGCGGCAATCATGTTCTCATCCTGCGAGATGTGCGCCAGTACCCGCAGCTCGATCTGGGAGTAGTCGGCGTCGACCAGCTCGCAGTCCGGCTGTGCCTTAAAGAAGGCGCGCAGGCGGCTGCCCAGCTCGGTGCGGACCGGGATGTTTTGCAGGTTTGGCTCGGTGGAGCTGAGCCTGCCGGTGCGGGTATCGGTCTGGTTGAAATGGGTGTGGATGCGTCCGTCCTCGGCGACTACCTTGAGCAGACCGTCCACATAGGTGGATTTGAGCTTGGCAAGCTTGCGGTACTCCAGAATCTCGTCGATGATTTCGTGCTTGCCGCGCAGGCTTTCCAGCACCTCGGCGCTGGTGGAGTAGCCGGTCTTGGTCTTTTTGCGGGTGGGCAGACCCAGCTTTTCAAAGAGGATTTCTCCAAGCTGCTTGGGTGAATTGAGGTTAAATTCTTCTCCGGCAAGCTGATGGATGCGCTGCTCGAGCTGTTTAATCTGTTCGTCGAGCATTTTGCCGTAGTCGGTCAGGGCATCGGTGTCCACTGCAAAGCCGCACAGTTCCATCGCTGCCAGCACCTCGGACAGCGGCAGCTCGATCTCTTCGAGGAGCTTGAGCTGGTTGTTTTGTTCAATTTGTTCACGCAGCACCCGATGCAGCGGTTCGATGCAGGCACAGCGGTGCAGCAAAGCGATTTCTGTCTCGTCCATTCCTTCGGGCAGACCGGTGATGTCGCAGTGCAGATGGTATTCCTCGCACAGCCGCTCGAGGGTGTAGTCGGAGCTGTTGGCAGAGAGCAGATAAGCCGAGAGCATCACGTCGTCTTGCAGGCGGGCGATGCTGCTGCCCTGCGGCAGTGTCCAGTGGTAGAGCGATTTGCAGTCGTGGGTCAGCTTCGGGTTTGGGCGGTTGAGCAGCTCGAGCAGCTGCACCTTTGCAGCTGCTTCCTCGGATGGCATACGGTACAGGGCAATTCGGTCCCCAAAAGCCAGAGCCAGAGCACTCATCCGATGGCAGCTGTCAAAGCAGGGCAGCAGGCTGATGGGAGTTTCCTCTGGCAGGGTGTCCAGCAAAGTGGAGAGCGGGTCGGCACAAAAGCACAGGGCAGGCAGGTCGGGCGAAGCGGTGTCTAAAGCTTGGGTTGGGTGGTATTCTCCGTGCAGACCCAGCTTTTTGATCATGCTGTTCATCTCCAGCTGGGAGAGCAGCTGGAACAGCGCCTGCTCGTCGCGCGGCTTGGGCAGACAGTCAGCCAGCGAAAGACCCAGCGGAACGCTGCGGTCGATGGTGGCAAGGGTGCGGCTTAAATATGCCGATTCCTTGCCCTGCTCGAGCTTGGCACGAATGGATTTGCTGACCTCCAGCGCATCCAAATCGGCGTAGATGTGGTCGATGTCTCCGTACTGACCCACCAGCTTGAGGGCTGTTTTTTCCCCGATGCCTGCAACGCCGGGAATGTTGTCCGAGCTGTCGCCCATCAAAGCCTTGATGTCCACCAGCCGCTGCGGGGTAGTGCCGTATTTTTGGAAAAAATAATCCTCGTCGCACAGCAGCGTTTCGTTTTTACCCATGCGGGAGCTTGCCAGTAAAACGACGGTGTTTTTGCCGATGAGCTGTAGGCTGTCGCGGTCGCCGGTGGCAATAAAGCATTGGTCGCCGCTTTGTTCGCACAGGGCAGACAGGGTGCCGAGGATGTCGTCCGCTTCATAGCCCTCGCGGGTGATGATGGGGTAGCCCATGCTTTCGAGCAACTGTTTGACCAGCGGCAGCTGCTGGGCAAGCTCCTCGGGCATTCCCTTGCGCTGCGCTTTGTAGCCGTCGAACATCTTGTGGCGGAAGGTGGGCGCTTTTAGGTCAAAGGCGCAGACCACTGCATCCGGCTGCACGTCGGCAAGCAGCTTGAGCAGGATGTTCAGAAAGCCGACGACGGCATTGGTGTAGGTGCCATCCTTGGTGGTGAGTATCTTGACGCCGTAGAAGGCGCGGTTGATGATGCTGTTGGAGTCCAGACACAACAGTTTCATGGGGCAATCTCCTTTGTTGTTTTATTCGTGGGTGGTTGAGCCGAATCTGCCCTTCATGGCAAACCACAGCTGTACAAGCTGCGGATAGTAGGGGACGAATCGCTCCTCCTTAAGCAGCTGCAAAATCTGCGGCAGGGTCGCCCAGTTTGCATCCAGTACCTCCTGCGTTTGCAGGCGAAGGTCGGACAGGGCGATGTCGGACGTTTGGATGAGGTAGACGTCGTCAAAGCCGTCGGGAAAATTGACGGTGAAGGCAGGGCGTTCGTTTGTAAAATCGTGGCGAATCCCCATCTCTTCAAACAGCTCCCGGGCAGCTGCCTGTGCGCTGGTTTCTCCGGCAAGGGCGCTGCCGGCTGCGGTGACGTCCCACAGCCCGGGGTAGCCGGCTTTGTCCAGCTGTCTGCGCTGGATGAGCAGCTGACCCTGCGGGTTAAACAGGCAGATGTGTACGACCAGATGGTAGTCCCGGTCGGCAAGGGCTTTTCCATCGACACGTCGGCAGAGTTTACCGGTTTTCTGGCGGTCGATGTCGTAGATGTCCCAAAGTTCCATGGTACTTCCTCCTTTACTGCGCCGAGCAGATTTCCTTGCATTATTATAGCACACTTTGTGTGGGATGGCTTGTCGAGGACAAAATTTTCTGCTAGAATAATGGGTGGTTTTTCGGCAAAAGCCGATGGATGAAAACAATAGAGGATTTGATTTGAGATAAAACAGAAAGGACGAGCCTGAAATTGAAGATAGGAAACATCACCATCCCAAAGACAGCAGGTCTGGCTCCGATGGCAGGCGTGGGAGACCGCGCCTTCCGCGAAATCTGCAAGGAGTTTGACTGTGCCTATGTGGTCAGCGAGATGGCAAGCTCCAAAGGGCTGAGCTTTCAGGGAAATAAGACCGAGGAGCTGCTGCTGCTTTCCGAGAAGGAACGACCGGCAGCCATCCAGATTTTCGGGGACGACCCGCAGATCATGGCACAGGCAGCGCAGTTGACGATGAAGTTTCAGCCGGACATCATCGACATCAACATGGGATGTCCGGCACCGAAGGTGGCAGGCAACGGCGGTGGCAGCGCACTGATGAAGGACCCGCAGCTGGCAGGTCGGATTGTCAAGGCGGTCAGCGCGGCGGTGCCGGTGCCGGTGACGGTGAAATTCCGCAAGGGCTGGGACGAAAATTCGGTCAATGCGGTGGAATTTGCACAGATTATGGAGGAGAACGGCGCGGCTGCCTTGTGCATCCACGGAAGGACCCGCCAGCAGATGTATGCGCCCAGCGCCGACTGGGAAATCATCCGGCGGGTCAAGGAAGCAGTGTCTATCCCGGTGATGGGCAACGGAGATGTGACCGATGCACTTTCCTGCAAGCAGATGTATGAGCAGACCGGCGTGGACTTTGTGATGATTGGCAGAGGCGCACAGGGCAGACCCTGGGTGTTTAAGCAGATTGACCATTACCTGCGCACCGGTCAGCTGCTGCCCGACCCGAGCCTTGCAGAGAAGATGGAGATTTTGCTGCGGCACATCCGCCTGCTGTGCGATTACAAGGGCGAGAAGATTGGGATGCGTGAGGCGCGCAAGCACGCAGCGTGGTATTTTAAAGGGGAGTACGGTAGCGCAGATTTTCGCCGCAGGGCAGGTCAGCTTTCCACCTATGCGCAGCTGGAGCAGCTGGTGCAGGAAATGCTGTGGCAGCGCGGTTAAAGGGAAAGAAAAACAGTTGCCCGCGCCGGTGGAATCTGCTATACTGTATAGAACCGTGAATTAACCGGAATGTTTGGAAAGGAAGATTGGAATCAACATGGAGGAACAAGGGCGAAGTTTGTGCATCGTACCGATGCAGCCGCAGCATATTGACCAGCTGGAGCGGCTGGAAAAGGAGTGTTTCAGCGCACCGTGGAGCTATGACGCGCTGGTATCGGAGCTGTCCAACCCGCTGGCAGTCTTTCGGGTGGCACAGCAACCGGACGGCTCGGTGGCAGGATATGTGGGGATGCACCACATCGTCGACGAGGGTTTTATCTGCAACATTGCGGTATTTTCGCAGTACCGCCGGCAGGGAGTGGCAACGGCGCTGATGCAGGAGCTGGATGATTATGCCAAAGAAAACGAGATGGCGTCGGTATCGCTGGAGGTGCGACAGTCGAACCTCTCTGCCCAGCAGCTGTACGAGAAAAGCGGCTTTGAAGTGGTGGGAAAACGCAGGAACTTTTATGTCAATCCTACCGAGGATGCCCTGATTATGACCAAAACCTATGGCGGGTTGTTTTAGCCCGGAAAGTAAGGAGCGTGTTGTTTGTATGAAGATACTGGCGATTGAATCCTCCTGCGACGAAACCGCTGCCGCAGTGGTAGAGGATGGCAGAAGGATTATCAGCTCGGTCATCAATTCGCAGGTGGACGAGCACAAACTGTACGGAGGGGTCGTGCCGGAAATTGCCTCCCGCCGCCATGTGGAGAACATCTGTGCGGTGGTGCAGCAGGCGCTCGAGCAGGCAGGGGAGAGCTTTGAAAGCATCGACGCGGTCGCAGTGACCTATGCGCCGGGCTTGATCGGTGCGCTGCTGGTGGGCTTAAACTATGCCAAAGGGGTGGCGCTGGCTTCGGGCAAGCCGCTGATTCCGGTCCATCACATCCGCGGGCACATTGCAGCCAACTACCTGACCCACCCGCAGCTGGAGCCGCCGTTTTTGTGCCTGGTGGCTTCGGGCGGACACAGCCACATCCTGTTAGCGCACGATTACACCCACTTTGAGGTGATCGGTCGCACAAGGGACGATGCAGCAGGTGAGGCGTTTGACAAAGCAGCCAGGGTGCTGGGCTTTCCGTATCCGGGCGGCATCTACATCGACAAGGCAGCCCAGCTGGGTCAGCGCGGACACTACAAGCTGCCAAAGCCAAAGGTGAACGGCTCGGATTTTGATTTTAGCTTCTCGGGCTTAAAGACAGCGGTCATCAATCTTTCCCATCATGCCCAGCAGAAGGGTGAACAGCTGTCGGTCAACGATTTGGCAGCCGATTTTCAGGGGACGGTGGCAGACATCCTGACCGACCACCTGATGCGTGCTGCTCAGTTTACCGGACAGAAGAAGATTGTCATTGCAGGCGGCGTCAGCGCCAACAGCGGACTGCGGCAGGCGCTGCAAACAGCGTGTGCGGACAGAGGATATGAGCTGTACCTGCCGCAGCTGAGCCTGTGCGGGGACAATGCAGCGATGATTGGCTCGCAGGCATACTATGAATATCTGGCAGGGGTGCGCGGGGACCTCTCCTTAAACGGAATTGCCTCGTTGCCCGCTTAAAAGAGCATAAGAATAAAGAAAAACCTCGGTGAATTTTTCACCGAGGTTTTTTGATACCGAAAAGCAGCGATTAGAGTGCGAAGGCATCGTGGATAGCGTTGACTGCCTTTTTGCCCTGCTCTTTTTCAATCAGAACCGAAATTTTGATTTCACTGGTAGAAATCATGCTGATGTTGATGTTGTTTTCGCCCAGTGCTTCGAACATGGTGGCGGCTACACCCGGGTTGGAGAGCATACCAGCACCAACAATGGAAACCTTGGCAACATTGTCGTTAAAGTTGACCTCTTTGCCGCCTACCGTCTGGCAGAAGGCTTCGGCAATCTGCATGGCAGCATCCTTGTGAGCAGTGGAAACGGTAAAGCTGATATCCTTGGTGCCCTCACGTCCGACCGACTGCAGGATGATGTCTACGTTGATTTTGCTGGCAGCCAGC
>ERZ857951.2567-NODE-2567-length-15574-cov-3.550809_pt1 | contig 15574 bp, 15 predicted proteins | sample MGYA00519759_ERZ857951 | MGnify/ENA primary metagenome ERZ857951 (study PRJEB31778, sample SAMEA3449377) | human gut metagenome | biome: human gut; feature: human-associated habitat; material: faeces | place: United Kingdom | collected 2010/2012 ...
CCCGCCGCAAGCACCCGTCGCAGCGCTCCCTCACCTCACCCGCGCGGCCCGTTCGCATAGAAGCGGGCAAGCGACTCGTCGCGGAATTCGTCGAAGTAACCGCCGTCAATCGAGGCACGAATATCGTCCAGCAGCTTTACGAAGAAACGCTCGTTGTGGATCGTCGCCAGCGTGAACCCATTGAATTCGCGGGCGCGCAGCAAGTGGTCCACATATGCGCGCGTGTAATGCTGGCACGTGTAGCAGTCGCACCCCTCCTCAAGCGGGCCGAAATCGAACTTGTGCTGGGCACGCTTGACGTTGTAGCGCCCGTCGCGCGTGAAAATCGCCCCGTTGCGCGCGCACCTCGCGGGTGCAACGCAATCGAACGTGTCGCCGCCATTCTCCACACATGCGAAGATGTCGTCGACCGAGGCGATGCCCAGCACGTGCCGTGGCCGGCTTTCCGGCATCGCGTCGCAGATCCACGCGCACGTGTCTGCGATGATACGCTTCTCGATCGCGCCGCCGATGCCCACACCGTCGAAGTCCAGCGAGGCGATCTGCTCGGCCGCATGCCTGCGCAGGTCCTCATAGTTCGCGCCCTGCACCACGCCGTACAGTGCCTGGTACGGTTTGCCCAGCCGCTCCTCGGTCAGCCGCTGGTGCTCGGCCACGCAACGCTGCGCCCAACGGTAGGTGCGTTCCACCGAGGCTTCCTGATACGAGCGCGTGTTCATCAGCGTCGTCAATTCGTCGAACGCGAACATGATGTCCGCGCCGATTTTATGCTGGATGCCCATCGAGATTTCCGCGGAGAAACGATGACGGTCGCCGTTGAGCGGCGATTTGAATGTCACCCCATCCTCGTCGACGAACGCCAGTCGTTCCTTGCCCGCCGCGATCACGTCGTCCGATTTCATGCCGGTCACGTCCATCGCCAGCGTCTTCTTGAATCCGGCTCCCAGCGACAGCACCTGGAATCCGCCGGAATCGGTGAACGTCGGCCCGTCCCAGTTCATGAATCGCGCGAGTCCGCCGGCCGCGTCGAGCACATCCTGGCCAGGGCGCTCGAACAGATGAAACGCGTTGGACAGCAGACATTGCGCCCCCAGCTCGCGCATGGTCTCCGGCAGGACGGCCTTCATTGCCGCCTGCGTGGCGACCGGCACGAAGGCCGGTGTGCGGATGTCGCCGTGCGGCGTGTGGATGATGCCGGTGCGGCCGTAACGGCGGCCGCCACGGCCTTTGCCGTCAGCTGAATCGGGCAGTTGCGTAAGGGTTTCGAAAAAGAATGCGCTGCGGTCGCCGGGCCTGCCATCGGCCGCGCCGCGCGGGTGCTCCAGAAAACTCGTCATACGATTACTCTAGGCGATGGCCGGGAAGGCGGGAGATGGCGCTCGGAAAGCCTGCTGCGGGCTTTCCCGGCGGTTCGTGGCGTATCGTTGTCTCAAGCTGTCCGGCTGATGCGTCCGCTTTTCGGACGGGATATCCGCGGGTTTCAGAAGAATCGTTTTGCTGCTGACCGGTCGGAAATGTCGTACGAAACAAGGCCGAAGGCCTGCTTCATGATAACGGTAGATAATTCATTCTCTCCTTCCAATCAACGTTCAGGAAACATCCAGAGCAGGTATCTTTACTCTTACGTAGAGCTTGGCGGCGCGCTGGCTCACAGATACGAGCCCCAACCCGCCTGCTGATACTTACGAATATTGAAGGAGACAACATGGCTGACAACAACAACGGATACTGGCCCGCCGATAACGGCGGCCAGCCTGAGCAGCCGCAGAACGACAACCTGCAGCAGGACGCTCCGACGACCTCGGATGCGCAGGATCAGCAATTCGCCCAGGAGCCGCTGGGCGCGCCTCAGGAAGCGCCCGCGCAGAACGACGACGCGCAGCAGCCGCAGCCCGAAGCGCAGGATACCCGTCCGACCCAGCCGTTGGCGCCTGTCGCGCCGACCTCAGAGCAGGCCCAGGCTTCCGAACCGACTCAGCCGCTGCCGCCGCAGCCGACGCAGCCGACGCAGCCGCTGTACCGCCCGGCACCGGAATACGGCGCCTACGGCCCGACTCCGACTCAGCCGGAGCCCCAGCAGCCGCAGCCGACCCAGCAGCAGAATCAGAACACGGGCAACGGCGGCAACCCATTCTTTAACGGCAACCCGTTCATGACGCGCCCGACGGACGACGCCTCACAGCAGAATCGCCAGAACGGCAACACGCCCTACGGTTTCCCGTTCGGCCCGCAAGGCCCGAACGGCGGCCAGGATCAGGGCATGGCTCAGCCGGAAGACGGCGGCAACGCGTCTCGCGGCGGGAGCTCCGCGGCCAGCCACATCGTGACCGCAGTGGTGGCCGCCCTGGTGGCCGCGGCGCTGTGCCTCGGCGTTGGATACTTCGCGCTCACCTATGGTTGGGTGAGCACGCCGACGACGACATCGCTGACCAACGTCCAGTCGAACAAGTCCGGTACCGGCAGCGCCACCGCCAAGACGGGCGAGGCCGCCGACTGGAAGACCGTGGCGAGCGAGGTCTCCGGCTCCGTCGTGTCGATTCAGGCGGCGCTGAGCAACGGCACCGCCAAGGGGTCGGGCGCGATCGTGAGCGCCAAGGGCTACATCGTCACCAACAACCACGTGATCTCCGGCGCCCAGCAGATTCAGGTGACGCTGTCCAACGGGCAGATGTACACCGCTCAGGTGGTCGGCACCGACACCACCACCGACCTGGCGGTCATCAAGCTCGACAACCCGCCGAGCGACCTGAAGGCTGTGGAATTCGCCGACTCCGACAAGCTCGCCGTCGGCGAGGACGTCATGGCCATCGGCAACCCGCTGGGCTATGACGACACCGCCACCACCGGCATCGTGTCCGCGCTGAACCGCCCGGTCACCGTGACCGATGACTCCGGCTCCGACATCGTCACCAACGCGGTGCAGATCGACGCGGCCATCAACCCCGGCAACTCGGGCGGCCCGACGTTCAACGCCGCCGGCCAGGTGATTGGCATCAACTCGTCGATCGCCTCCACCGCGACCTCCAGTGATTCCGCCGGCTCCATCGGCATCGGCTTCGCGATTCCGTCGAACCTCGTCAAGCGCGTGGCCAACGAGATCATCAAGGACGGCAAGGTCAGGCACGTGGCCCTCGGCGTGACAATCACCACCGGCACGGTCGAGGCGGACGGCGTGACCCGCGCCGGCGCCAAGGTCACCGCGGGAACCTCCGGCTCCGCCGTGGTGTCCGGCAGCCCCGCCGACAAGGCCGGCCTGAAGGTGGGCGACGTCATCGTGGCGTACGACGGCAACGCGGTGAGCAGCACGTATTCGCTGCTCGGCTATGTACGTGCGTCGGCGCTCAACGACAAGGTGACGTTGACCATCGTGCGCGGCGGCAAGACCATGGACGTCGAGGTGACGCTCGACAAGGAGGAGTCCGCGGTGAACGGCTCCGGCAGCTCGAACTCGAACAACAACCAGAACAACCAGAACAACCAGAACAACCAGAACAACCAGAACAACCAGAATGGCAACGGCCAGAACGGTAACGGCAATGGCAACGGCAACAACGGCAACGGCCAGAACGGGTACGGCAACAACGACTACGGCAACGGCGGGTTCTCCGATCCGTTCGGCCTGTGGTAAATTCCGCTCCCGAAGCCGCTGACGCTGCCTGACGGCTGACATTGCCCGGCAGTTGACATGGCTCGATGATGGAGGGGCCGGTGCGCTTGCGCCGGTCCCTCCACTTGTGTCTGCGGCCATGTTCCCGCGGGCCGTTGGCGTGTCCTTTCGCAGTTGTTGCTAGAGTTGGTAGAAGCCGCGGATGGCATGTGCCGCCGCGCAACATAATCGAACGAACAATTGAATATCGAATAATCTTTTTACGCCGTGTATCGCCTGCCCTCGCCGTTTTAGGCAGTGCTGCCGATGGGTTAACAAGGCGTGGGTCGCATGCCGTTCGTGATTCCGCGCTTGTTGCTGGGATGACGGACGGTCCGTATACGAGCGTAAGGAGATACGATGCGTAAGTTCATCTATCTTTGCAGTCATCTGTGTGTTCAAGTGCCGCTGTTGCCGATTGCCGTGCTCACGGTCATTCCGCTTGCCGTGTGCCCGTCATGGCGGCCGTGGGGAGCGGCGGATATTCCTATACTGGGCAATCCCGGCGTGGGCCAGTGGATTGTCATCATCGTGGTGGCGTACACGATCATCGACACCGTGCGCGGCATGATCGACGATTTGCGGCATGGCCGGGTCGGTGTGGATCTGCTGGCTGTCGTGGCGATCGCCGCCACGGTCGCCGTGCAGGAATACTGGGCGAGCTGGGCCGTGGTGCTGATGATCTCGTCCGGCGAAGCCATCGAGGAATACGCCCAATCCAAGGCCGAAAGCAGCCTGACCGCGCTGATGACGGCCGCGCCCCAGACCGCGCACGTCGTGCGACGGCCCGGCGTGGGCGTCGCTGGTGTCAACACCGGCGACGGCAGCGACGGCAGCTCCGACGACCGGGGCGACGGCTTCCGCAAGGTCGCCGCTCTGCCGTCTTCCGCCGCCAGCGGGTCGTCCGACGCTGCGACTTCCCACTATGACACCGTTGCCGTGGAATCCGTCACCCCCGGCGATGTGCTGATTGTGCTGCCCGGTGAAACCGTGCCGGTGGATGGCGAGCTGTTGTCCGGATCCGCCACGCTCGACCTGAGCAACATCAACGGTGAGCCGGTGCCGCGTGGAGTGTTCGCGGGCGCCCGCGTCATGTCCGGCGCGGTGAACGGCTCGACCACGCTGACCATGCGTGCCGCCGAAGCCGCCAGCGACTCGCAATACCAGCGCATTCTCGCGCTCGTCGCGGCCGCGCAGGATTCCCGCCCGGCGGTGGTGAAGACCGCCGATGTGCTGGCAGTGCCGTTCACGGTGCTCGCACTGGCGATCGCGGCCGTGGCATGGTTGGTGTCCGGTGTGCCGACGCGCTTCGCTCAGGTGCTGGTGCTGGCGACCCCTTGCCCGTTGCTGATCGCCGCCCCCGTCGCGTATGTGGCGGGAACCGGCCGACTAGCCAAGTCGGGAATCCTGATCAAGACACAGGACGTGCTGGAGAACCTCGGCCGCGTCACGCACGTGTTCTTCGACAAGACCGGCACGCTGACCGTGAAGCAGCCGCAGGTGACCCGCGTCGAGATGCTGCCCGGTGCCGGCACTCACCTCAATGAGGACCACGTACTGATGATGGCGGGCGTGGTCGAGACCTATTCCGTGCACATCCTCGCCAAAGGCATCGCGAAGGCCGGCACGGAAGCTCTGTCCCGGCTGCATCGGCGGTTCGAGGAGGGGCAGCGGCTATGCCCGCAGCCCGATGCGGACTGGCCTGGTCACGGGCGTGATTATCCGGTCGTCAAGCACATTGATGAAGACGCCGGGAAAGGCATCTCCGGCGAAGTGAATGGGCATAAGGTGCGCGTAGGCAGACTGTCTTTCGCGGCCTCAAGCGAAGATGGGTTCCTGCCGGTTGAGCGGATCGTCCCGGGCCGGGCCACGACTGATGGAGACCGGCGGCCCGGAAAACAAGGTGAGGGGCGGCTTGCGGACGAGATCCGTACCCGTTTCGGCATGCTCGCGCCGGATGAAATGGCCTCGTACGTGTCGGTCGACGGTCATCTCATCGCCCGGATCGTCCTGCGTGACGTGCCGCGCGCGAACGCCAAGTCGGCGCTCGCGAGCCTGCGCGGTCTCGGCGTCGCCAAGCTGTCCATGCTGACGGGAGACAAGCGATCCTCCGCCGCCATCATCGCCAGTGAGGTCGGCATCGACGACGTGCATGCGGAATTGTTCCCCGAAGATAAGGTCACCGCTGTCACGACCGCGACCGTGACGCCATCGCGCGGCGTGACGATGATGGTCGGCGACGGCGTGAACGACGCGCCCGTGTTGGCCGCCGCCGATATCGGCATGGCCATGACGGACGGCACGTCGACTGCGGCCTCGGAGTCCGCGCAGGTGGTGATCCTGAACGACGACATCGCCGCCGTTCCACGGGCCATCGCCATCGCTCGCCGCACCAAGCGTGTGATGCTGCAAGCCGTGCTGGCCGGTCTCGCGCTGGCCCTGATCGGCATGGTTGCGGCGGCGTTCAACTTGATTCCCGTCGTGGTCGGCGCTTTTCTGCAGGAAGCCATCGACGTGGTAAGCATCCTCTGGGCGCTCACCGCGCTGCTTGACCGTGACTGACGGGCCGTGGTCGACGGGCGAGAACGAATGTGACATTCGACAACAATGGGGGCAATGCCGGGAAATCCCGCCGTTGCCCCCTTCCGTGATTCGGTGGCTTGCGATAACCTATAACGCGTGACTGAATCTGAGAACAATGAACTTCGTATCGCCGTGATCGGCGCCGGTCCCGCCGGCATCTACTCCTCCGACATCTTCCTGCGCCAGCTGAAGAAGCTCGGCGAGGAGCTGGGTCTGGGCACCAAGGCCCGCATCGACCTGTTCGAGAAGCTGCCGGTCCCGTTCGGCCTGGTCCGTTACGGTGTGGCCCCCGACCATCCGAGCATCAAATTCATCGCATCCGCGCTGGAGAAGACGCTCGACAACCCCGACATCCACCTCTACTGCGACGTGGAATTCGGCAAGGACGTGACCCTGGACGACCTGCTGGCGCGTTACGACGCCGTGCTGTTCGCCACCGGCGCCGTCAAGGACAAACCGCTGAACCTGCCGGGCGCCGACCTCGACGGCGTGTACGGCGCCGCCAAGTTCGTCGAATGGTATGACGGATACCCCACGGGTGCGCGCGAATGGCCACTTTCGGCCGAGAACGTCGCCGTGATCGGTGGCGGCAACGTGGCGATGGACGTCGCGCGCGAGCTCATGCGCAACGCCGACGACCTCAAGGCCAAGACCGACATCCCCGACAACGTCTACGAAGGCATCCAGGGCAACAAGGCCAAGGTGCTGCATCTGTTCATCCGCCGTGGCGTGGCCCAGGCCAAGTTCAGCGTGCAGGAACTGCGCGAGATGGAGAAGCTGCCCGGCGTGCAGCTCATCATCAACGAGGACGACTTCGAGCTGGATGACGACACGATCGAAGAGGCCGGCAAGGACAAGCTGACGCGCCAGATGGTCGAGGAGCTGTTCACCATCCGCGAGATGGCCGAAGACATGGAAGATGACGGCGACGTCGATTACGAGGGCAACCCCGCAGATCGCAAGTATTACGTGCACTTCAACTCCGCTCCCACCGAGATCCTCGGCAAGGACGGCAAGGTCGCGGGCATCCGCGTGGAGAAGACCGAGACCGGCGCCGACGGCAAGATGCACCGCACCGGCGAATTTGAAGACTACCCGGTCGAGGCCGTGTACCACGCAATCGGCTACAAGCCCGCCGAAGCGCCCGGCATCACCTATGACGAGAAGGGCGCCCACCTGGCCAACGCGAACGGCGATGGCCGCATCACCACCGAGGCCGCCGGCGGTGACGTGCGTGAACGCCTGTATGCCACCGGGTGGGCCAAGCGCGGGCCGGTCGGCCTGATCGGCTCCACCAAGTCCGACGCGTTGATGATCGTCACCAACATGCTGGAAGACCTCGCCAAGGCGGCTGAAGGCGGCCGTGTGGCCGTCGACCGCGACCCCGAGTCCATCGACCGCCTGCTCGCCGAGCGCGGTGTCAAGCCGATTGACTTCGCCGGTTGGAAGAAGGTCGACGCCTTCGAACGCTCCGAGGGCGCGAAGGAAGGCCGCGAGCACAAGAAGGTCGTCGAGCCGGATCAGATGCGTGAGCTTGCTCACGCCTGAGCGACCTGTAGCGCGACTCGTATACATCGATCAAGCCGCCTCCCGCGTGATATTGCGGGCGGCGGCTTGTTTTTGCCCGTACTTGTATCATCCCGTGCCTCCGGAATCATTTCATTGTGCTCAAGGCGCATATCCAGCCAACTGTCAGACAGTGAATTTAGTGTGTGGGCTATGGACGGTAAATTGCATGTGCGCGGCCACTTCAACGGCCTGAAAACGACGCTGCTCTTTGCGTTGATGTGGGCCATCATCATGTTGATCTGGTGGGCCACCGGCGGTGACCGCGGCACGCTGGGCGTATATATCGTCATCGGTCTGGTCTCCACGTTCAGCACGTACTGGTTCTCCGACAAACTCGCCATCGCCTCGATGGGTGCCCGCGCGGTCACCGAGCAGGAAGCTCCAGCACTGTACCGCATCGTGCGCGAACTCAGCGCCAAGGCCGGCAAGCCGATGCCTCGCATCTACGTCGCCCCGACCATGAGCCCCAACGCGTTCGCAACGGGCCGCAACGAGCGCCACGCAGCCGTATGCTGCACGCAAGGCATCCTCAACATACTCAACGAGCGCGAGATTCGCGGCGTCCTCGGCCACGAGCTCATGCACGTGTACAACCACGACATCCTCACCTCCGCCATAGCCTCCGCACTGGCGACCATCATCACGTATCTGGGATACTCGCTCATGTATTTCGGCGGCGGTCGCAGCAACGACCGTGACAACTCCTCCGGCGCCTTCGGTCTGATCGGCGCGCTGTTGAGCGCGATTCTCGTGCCGATCGGCGCCTCTCTGATCCAGATGGCCATCTCCCGCACCCGCGAATTCGACGCCGACGAGGACGGCAGCCGCCTGACCGGCGACCCCGAAGCGCTCGCCTCCGCCCTGAACAAGATCTCCTACGGTGCTCAGACCAATCCGATGCCGAAAACCGCGGGCACGCAGTCGGTGTCATCCATGATGATCGCCAACCCGTTCTCCGCGCGCGGATTCTCGAAGCTGTTCTCCACGCACCCACCTACCGACGAGCGCATCAGCCGGCTCATGCAGATGTCGCAGGAGATGCGCAATTCCGGCATCGGCGGCGGCAGCCCGCATTACTTGTACTAGCTTCGTTGCGCAAGGCTCGCGGGCATCGCCGTCATGTGATACACTGACGACTTGTGCACAAAGCACTGCGGATGTAGTTCATCGGTAGAACGAAAGCTTCCCAAGCTTTAAAGGCGGGTTCGACTCCCGTCATCCGCTCCATTTCGCATCGTTGCAAAACCGCCGTTTTCCCTTGTGCGAGTAGGGGTGAGCGGCTTTTCTGTTTAACACTGTTTTTCACTGTTTTTCCTCGTTTTTCCGTGAAAATGTGGGCAGAATGTGGGCAAAAATAGGGTGCCGAGAATGGTGTGGATACGGTGTGTCGGGGTTCCTCCGGCTTGACATTGTAACCCGTTTGGGTTACAATGGAGGAGTCGGCAAGGAAAGGAGGTGAACATGCAACAGGTCACGGAGCTGCTGAAGGCGGCGGGCGAATTTCTCGCCGGGCTCGGGGCGGTCATAGCACCCATAGCCACGGTGGTGATTGCCCTCCACCGGAAGCCCGAACCGCGCAGGCCGCCACGGAGGCGGCGCAGGCGGTGAGGAAAGGGCCTTCCGAATATCCCAACTATCCGGAAGGCCCGGCTCCCATCCTATCGCATGGGACATCATGAACGACAGACTGGGATTATGCTCGCTGGTCATGGCGCTCGGCGCGTTCGCCGCCGGGTTGTCCGGACACTCGATACCGGCAGGCGTGCTGGCGCTGTGCGCCGGGACGCTCGGATACCTGGCGGGGAGGCGGAACGGATGACGTTCGCGGATATGCTGGATGAACGGGGGATGCGGCAGTCGCAGATCGCGCGCGCCGCCGGACTTACCAGACAGCGGGTCAACGAGTGGGTCAGGGGCGTGCGCGACCCGAGGCTCATGGCGCTCGGCACGGCCAGAAGAGTGGCGGACGCGCTCGAGATGACGATCGACGAGTTCGAGTCCCGCCTCTGACGCAGATATGCAGAAGCGCCCCTCGGCTCCATGCATAGGAGTCGAGGGGCGCTTGTGTTTAGAATCTGCCGGTGTTGAGGCGGCTTTGGAGTGCTCGGGCGGTGCCGGGTCCGAACCATGAGTCCTGGGCGACGCCGAGGTGTTTCTGCAGGGCGCGGATGGTGGCGGGGCCGAGGAGCCCGTCCGCGGTGAGGTTGAGCTTGCGTTGGACGGCGCGGATGAGGTTGGATCCGCCGCCACCGTAGCGCACGCACGAGTCCACGAGCGCGGGTCGGCCCCATGTCCGGCCGTCCGGCCTGTACTGGCCGCTGATGATGCCGTCCACGCTGGTGCCCATGACCTGCTGCCAGCGGCGGATGGTGGCCGGCCCGCAGGAGCCGTCTACCGTGAGCCGGCCCGTGCCGCCGCCGGACGACGTGGCGCCGCCGTTGTAGGCGGGGCGCAGGATGGCGGCGATGGTGTTCCATGCGCGGGTGCGGCGTGCTACGCGCCCGTTGTTGGTGTTGCCCTCGATGGTCTGGATGTACGAGCCGTGGTTGGCTTCCACGAAGCCGATGTGGTCCACCACGCCGCCGTCCCAGTTGAATATCACGATGTCGCCGGGTTTGGCGCTGCGCGTGCTGACCGCGCGGGAGCGTCCCGCGCTGAGCACGTATGGCACGTAGGCGGCGGGCAGTCCCGGGAACGCTTGGCCGGCACGGCTCATGACCCAGCTGACGAACATGGCGCAGAACGGGACGCCCGACGCGCCATAGTAGGAGCCGTGGGATTGGGCGTACCAGCGCCCGTACTTCGTGCCCGGCTGCGGGTCGGTCCAACGGGAATAGCCGATTTCGCCCGCCGCGATGCGCAGGACTTCACTCGCCGTCGCCATAGGACACCTCCTCGATGGGTGCCACGTCAGCGGTCGCGTCCGCTCCCTTGGAGTCGGACACCGCGTAGGCCGCCTGAGCTGTCCCGGTCGTGGCGTCGGTGTCGGTGGCGATGATATTGGCTTTGAGCGCGTCGGTGAGCTGCTGTCCCTGCACGGCGGCACCGGTCAGGTTGTTGTTGCGCCACCACGCGTACACGGATGCGATGACGGCGATGACGCCGGTGATCGCCGTGCTCACCTGATCGGTGGTGAACGGGAGCTGGCTGATGCCGGCGATGCTCAGGCCGGTCTGCGCGACGCTGAATAATTGGACGATGAGCAGGATGATCGCCTTGGTGCGTTCCACGGTCAGGCCGGGAATCGCCGGGCCGGTGGCCTTGTGGTCGGCCACGCCGGTGGTGTTTGCCATAATGGTTCTCCTTACAAAAGAAGCCCCACGGGTGTGGGACTTAGGTCAGTCGGTTTTATAGAGGCGGACGCTCAGATGGGCGTCCGCGTAGGTGACGCCGAACATCGTGGCCGGCATCGGAAGCCACCGCCGCAGGTGCTCCCGCACGGTGACGGGCGCATCAACCGACTGGGGGCCAGCCCGGATGGTCAATGTGGCCGTGCCGGGCTTGACGCCGTTGATGGTGATGCTCATGATGGCTTTCCTCCCAGCCGGGGCGCAATGGGCGCATTCTGGATATCGTTGTTGATCTGGGTGCCGTGGCCGTTGCCGCCTAATCCGTGATAGGCGTCGTAGACACGTTGGGCGCGGAGTTTGAAGTCATTGTCGGCGACGCCGTGGTGGTCGTGCACCATCGTGTCCTGCTGCTGTTCGAGCTTGCACAGCAGAAGCGTGCGCAGCGCCTCGTCTACGAGTTTTTCGTGTTCGCAGCCGCGCCTCATGTCGGCCATCAGCTGCTCATGCTCCGACCTTCGGGTCTCCTCGTCGGCGATCTGCGAGCGCAGGTTTTTGAGTTGGTGCCAGAGGCCGGCGGCTATGGCGCTGATGGCGGCGATGAGGAGGCCGGCGGTGACGCTGGTGATGATGTCGTCAGCCATGTGGCTCCTCTCTGATGGGATGTCGCATTGGCGATCCTCTCTGTGTGTGGTGGTGGAATCCCACGGTGCGTTGGTATTGTTTAATACGGGTGGTCGGTGGCGGCGAACACCAAAGGCAGGCCGATTTCGTCGAGCATGCCCGGCAGTTCGCCGTCCGCGTATCCGCAGACGCTCCGTGCAACCTACGCCACACGTTCGGCACGTTGGCTATCAAGGCCGGAACCGACATCAGCGTGGTCGCGCGACAGCTCGGACACTCCGACATCCAAACCACCGCACGGTATTACCTCAAGCCCGATCTGAGCGTCCTCAAGGACATGCAGAAGGCATGGCAGAAACTCATATTGACCTGCTGAATAGCTTTCCGTAACCCTGTACAATGCGAAGGGCTTCACGGTCATCCGCGCCGGCAGCAATCAGGGTTGTGTAGGCTCGCTCTGCTATCCGGTCGTCTAATCAACGATCAAGCGGCACCGTGATGCAGCCCTCGACCCAACCGCCTTTGCCGAGCGTCATCTTCGCGGCCGAGCGAAGGCTGATCTCGTTGCCAGCGGTCTGCACCTCGACGCCATGAAGCCCCATGCTCGAATTGGACACCGTGGCGCAATGCACCTCGAACGCGGCCTCCAATCCAGTCGGAAGCCTGAAAAGCTTGGACGTATCCCATATCCTCGGGGCAGTCCAGTCCGTGTTGACTCGAATGGCATGAAACGCGACGATCAACATCCCGCCGACAAACGCGGTGCGATAATCCACGTTCCAGTTAGCGTTTGGTTTCGTGAGGGTTACGGAATCCCACAGTTTCGACATGGGAGGCAGCTGTTTGATGAGCATGACCGGCGTGCCGGGCGTGATCCCGCTGATCGGGATGCGGGCGATCGGGATCCACGCCGTGTCGGAGGCCGAGTGGATGCTGCCCGACGGGACGGTCGGGTCGGCGGCCGTACCGGTGTTTGGCGTGCCTTTGAGCACGGCGATGGCGGCGGTCTCGATGTTCTGGCTGTTCCGTGTGTATTTGAGGCAGACGAGGTCGTTGCGGTTCTGGCCGCTCATGCCGCTTTCGATGGTCGCGGTCTCGGCCTCGGTGACGCGCGCGTATCGTCCTTCGACCACGAGGTTGAGGACGGGGATCAGCGCGTGATTCGCATCCTGCATGGTCACCGTGGGGAAAGTGCCGTCGCTGCCCTGCAGCAGGTAGCTGCCGTTGCCGATGACCCCGGCCTGCATGGCGCCCATGTCGCCGCTGGTGATGTGCGGTGTGCCGCCCTTGCCTGTGATGAGCGTGGTGGTCATGTCAGCCCTTTCCCTTGGTAAGCCATGCCGTGTAGGCCGCGTCCTGCGTGGCGGCGAGTTTCTTGAATTCCTGCTGGCATGAGGTGCATGCCAGCGCCTCCTGCGTCACTCCGTCCGCGGTGGTGTGTTTGATCTGGTGCCAGTCGCTCGACGTGCGCGGATCCCCTTCGGTGAGGTATGCGCTGTCGTGGCAGCGGTCGCATGTGTATTTGGTGATGTTCGTGGTTTTTGCCATGCTGTTCCTTTCAGGCGAGTCTTTGCCAGACGTGTCCGCCGATGATGGTGTGGATTTCCTTCCATGTGCCGCCATGGTCGTTGGGGTTGCCGGCGACGCACCAGTAGAGCGAGCCGATCGGGTGTGCGGCGAGGAAGGATGCCTCTGTCGCGCTGGATTGTGCGGTGATGGTGCCGTCCGGTCCGACGGTGATGGTCCTGCCATCGGGTTTGACGCCGCCGAGGGTGGCGGTGGATGCCACTGGCAGCGTGTACTTGTTCGCGGCGGACTGGATGCCGTCGAGCTTCTTCTTGTCTGCGGCGGCCATGAGCCCGTCCGCCGATGATGTGGCCTGTGCGACGGTGATGGCAGCCGTCTCGTCGTTGCGGGTCACTGTGACTGGAGCCGACGCAGTGATGTCCAAGATTCGCGCCTGCGCCGCGGCCAACGCGTTCTGCGCCGTGGTGGTGGCCGTGTCGGCTTTTACGCCGGCCTGTTTGGCGAGGTCTCTGGCGCCTCCGATTTCGGCCGCGGCGTCGCTTGCGGCCTTGTTGGCTTCGGTGGCGGTTCTGCGGACCGTTTCGAGGTCTGCGGCGGTCACATCGGCGCTGAACGTCCAGTTGGAGAGGGTGAGGCCGCTGCCGGCGTAGTAGGCGTGGCCGTCTCCGGAGCTTGATCCACCGCCGCCGGTCTCGCCGGTCGATTCCGTGGACGCGGTGGTCGCCTCGTAGGTTACGGTCGGGATGCCGTCCTTGACTTTGATGATCTTCTTGGTGATCTCGGCGGTGACCCTGATGCCGGTGGTGTTGTCGCGGCCGGTCACGGTGTCGCCCACGTCGAGGTCGATGCCGCCGGTAACGTCGAGGTCGATGCCGCCGGTAACGTCCACGTCGATGCTGCCTGTATCTCGCAGCTCCTGGAGCTTTGTCTTGCCTTTGGTCTCGAGTTCGGCGGCGTCGGCGTTGCTGAGCTCGTAGACGCTTGCGCGCTCGTCCGCGCCTTTGATGGTCTGCGTGTGGCTGAGCGTGCCTTTCTGGTCGGCGTACCAGTGGACGACGATCCTGTCCTTGAGTTCGCCCTTGCCGAGGCAGATCAGGTGATTGATCGGATGCGAGGCGAGTGTCGCGTCGAAGTCGATGAGGTCGGAGTCGATGAGGTCGCCGGCGGCCGTGATCGGCGGCGCGTCGACTGTCACGCCGTTCTGCGCTGCGGTGATGCGCAGCCGCAGTCCTGATGCGCGCAGCATCTTGGACAGGCCGCTCCACGCGTCGCAGTACCGGTCGAACCGCCAGTTTGCGTTTTTGGACGCGCCTTCCGTGACGGTGATGATGTCCTGCAGCCCGATACGGGAGATGACGGTGCGCAGGAGCGTGCCGATCGTGCCGCTCACGGTCAGGTAGTCCTTGCCTTTGTCGGGTTCGAGGATCTTCGAGGCGAGCAGGCCGTGCCAGTCGCGACCGTGGTAGGTGAGCTCGCCCTTGCCGCCGGTGACGCTGGTCTTCACGTCGTCGACGATGCCGCCCCAGCCTGTCCCGTCGACCCACCATCGGCAGCCTGGTTTCAGGCGTGCCGGGCATTGGAGTTCGAAGTCGTTCTCCCCCGACCCGTATGCCAGGTCGAGCGTCCATGAGGCGTACGAGCCGGACGGCGTGCCGTTCGTGTCGGTGACGATCAGGTCCATGGCGGTTCGCTCCTCTCTTCGATGGCGGTCAGGTCGAATTCGAATCCGCCAGCCCAGCTGATCGTGCTCGTGCCGGGGGGAAGCGGTTCGAAGATGTAGGTGCCGGATCCGCGTCCGGTGCCGCGCATGGCCTTGGCGAAGAGGTTCGTGCGCAGGCCGGTGTCGGAGATCATGATGACGGTCCTGGCGTCAGCGGTGCCGTCGATTTCGAGTCTGCTGCCGGCCGGAATGGTCGCGTCGACCTCGTACCGGTTGGGGCCGATGATGACGTACGGGTTGACGCATGGGCCGAAGATCGTGAGGCGTATCGGCTGCGGCATGCCGCTCGTGTTGGCCACGGTGTCCAGAATGCTCATGCCGCCGTAGTCGTGCGGATAGTCGTGCGGGTAGTCAAGTCCGCTGCCGGCGTCGGTTCGCGGATCGTGATGCGTGGTGGTCTCCCTCCGCCACACGCCGTCCAGGAGCACGACGGTAAGCTGCGTCTCGACCATCGTGGACGTGATGGTCTGCGGTTCCGCCTTGACCACGTAGGCGCGAGTCGTCCACCCGTCCGCGTCGAACGTGCCGGGCGTTCCGGCGGCCACGTCCGCGTCGAACAGGCGGCGAGTCGAATCCACCTTCTCGGGGCAGCGGACATAGGTTAGGTCAAGCTCGGCC
>ERZ857951.2578-NODE-2578-length-15518-cov-4.033176_pt1 | contig 15518 bp, 9 predicted proteins | sample MGYA00519759_ERZ857951 | MGnify/ENA primary metagenome ERZ857951 (study PRJEB31778, sample SAMEA3449377) | human gut metagenome | biome: human gut; feature: human-associated habitat; material: faeces | place: United Kingdom | collected 2010/2012 ...
TGACAAGGTTTTTCTGCATAATTCTTTCTTTTATAATGGCTTGTACCACAATATTTGGGCACAAAAGTAAAAAAAAAGATTCTCCCTACCTTATAATATAAGGAGAATCTAATGTTTTTTAGTAAAATAACGTCAGCCCGATATAAATCAGTTATAACTATAAATTTTCTTTTTCAGCGTATAGGAGTATTCGTAGGAGGTGGAAGAACATACCAACGGTTATGTTAAATTCATGTTTAAATAGGTTCGAAATTAATTCGTATTTTATATACGGAAGAAAAAGTACTCTACTTATAATTAGAATTTGAAATAAAATATGTTAAGTTAATAATCTGCTTCATTTGAAGTAAGGTCAACAATTAATGGATTTGTTGGTTTTTAACAATACTGCAAAGTTAGATGAGGTGTGGAAAACAGATGTGCAATATTCTCCAAATAAGGTGCACAAAATGCTATAAAACGCTTTGTGATAGTACAGGAAGCCACTTTTGAAGTTGTGGGTAAATATGTTTACATTCACTAGGAAAACCTATCGGATAAAATAAAATGTTGGTTAGTATAGATTAATATCTGTATATTCTACGTACATTTGTCTCGTTAGTATTTTAGTTTTCGTTTAACAACTGTTGAACTATCGATTTATATATGTTGAACTATCGTTTGACAGTTGTTGAACGAAAACTGACTAGACGATGAAGTAAATAGTATATGAGGATGAAAAGAATAATCTTCCCCAATGAAAAACAAATGAGTAATGAGTGTTAATTATGACCTTTACGAAACACCTAATCCTGACAAGGAAGGGGAAGTGTTGCCTTTACATGCACGTGTGCTATCGAAGGGTAGTTATACTGCCGAAGAATTTGCAGATCAAGTTGTAGCATTTCAGCATATGCCTCATGCGCAAGTGGTGGGTATCATAGAAGCTATTTCGAAAGAATTACAGCATTTGCTTTTGAAAGGATTTTCCGTTGAATTGGGTGATATTGGCTATTTTACTCTTTCTTTGAGTGTGGACAAAGAAGTGACTGAGCCAAAATACTTGCGTTCACCATCAGTATCTCTTAAAGACATTAATTTGAGAATAAACCGTCAGTTTAAGAAGGATGTTGAGAGTGAATTGGTATTGCAACGTTATCATTCTCCCTTTCGTGTGAAGAATCCGTGTATTAACCGACAGGATTATGCTTCACTTGTCGGAAAGACAAAAACACAGGCATTGAAAGATATAAATGCTTTTATTGGGCAAGGTATTTTGAGGAAGTATGGGACAGGACGTTCGGTGGTCTATATAAAGGCTGAATAAAATAATAAAAGAATTTTTGCGATAGATTAGAAAGATAAAATCTGATTGATAAAACTAGTTCCGGCTTAATCTATTACACACGTCAATGTAGTCAGATTAAGCCGGAACTGATTTTAACTCTTTAATAAAGAGTACATCTATATTCTATCACTCTTTACTCTTGCATAATAACTTCTCCTACGACTTTGATTAATTTGAGTTCTTCCTGATATGCATCCTGAAATAGTTGCCAGATCATAACTCCGCCAAAATCATTATCCATTACATACTGGCATTTTTTCCGGATAGTTGGTCGTCCATTATAATATGTTTTACCGAATTGGTCAGCATCGGCTATTTCTTTTATATCATACGTCTTTCCGAAATGAGTAAGTATTCCATTAAAGCGGATAGCTCCTACTTCATCCTTATTGACATCATTGTCCCATGAATAGCCATAGAATGGCAGACCGCCGACAATCTTTGATTTTGGAGCTTGGAACTTGGTTATCCAGTAGTTCATATCATTTACAAAATCGTTGTAAGAGGCATGTTGTCCCGGTGTGGACGAGTTTCCCATTACCCTGTCATAGCTCATAATATTGATATAATCAAAGTACTCCTGCCATTTAGTGGTATAGTCTTTCCAGCAGATTACAGCACAAGTCATTAACATATCGGCACTTTTGGCTTCGTGTAAAGCTTCGGCGAAAGCTACGAGTGAGTTCGTGTTCCAGTGGTTATAATCTTCGTAGTCAATATCAAATCCGTCGAGCTGGTTGGCTTGGGTGAAATTCACAATGTTGGAAACTAATGCGCTTCTTGTTTCTGCATTGTCGATAGCAGCTGCAAATTCACCATTACTGTTTTTGTTAAGAGAAATCAGCACCTTTACCCCGTGCTCCTTTGCTTTTGTGCGGATTTGGCGTAGTTTATTTTCTGGTACCTTGTCTGTATTTAGCGTACCGTCCGATTTCACATGTGCGAAACTTACGTTGATGTGTGTCAGATACTCCCAGTGAATATTATCGAATTGCGCATCAAAATCAAAGTCATGTGCAGGCAAATAACCGATAACGACCTTATGTGATGTCTCCGGCTCTTCCTGTAATTCAGGAAGCAGAACCGTATATTCGGAGGTTAGTTGATAGTCGCTGCTTGTCACGGTGAACTGCTGTTCTGTTTCCCAACGTTTCACTTTCTGGGGATCGGGGGAGATACTTGCTCCCCCTGATAATTGATAATTGACTCCTGTGATTGCCTTTCTGTTTGTAATACCGCTGATACGGATTACTTTGTTTTCATCATTGATGTTTCCTCTGTAATAAGTACCACCGCATTGTAATGTGAATTGTGCGATTTTGGCTTCCGGTTTGCCGGCTATTGCTTCCGAGTCGTTGCAACTTATACATACGGAAGTTATCAGCATAAATATAATTTGTAGTAATATCTTCATTTTCTTTCTTTTTGAGTGATTAATTGTTATTCGTCTCCCCATTCTATTGGAGCGGTGTATTCCCACCAGTCGTAGGTAGCTGTTCCTTTAGCTACCCCCAGAATGATTTGGGCGTTAGTCCCATAAGCTACTCCGGTGTAGGAAGGGATAGAACGTAGTAGTGCTCCGTCCAGATGCCATTCCAGTTTCATGCTTCCACTGGGGGTACCTTCCAGAATGTTCATTTCCACGGTGTATTCGGACTTCTTGTTGTTGAATGGATATTGTATGACACCACCGTCGGAAGTACCGCAACGGGCATTCTCACCTTCTCCTTTGAAGAGCATCCACCGTATCTCTTTTTCTCCGTAGAGGAAGTAAAGCTGGCATTGGGCATCGTTGCTGCTTGCGCTGATGTGGAATTTGTAAGAGCCCGGTTTCATGCCCTCACGGGAGATACGGCAATTGGTTCCTTCATAGGCAAAGTTTACTGCGCCGTCTGCGAATACCGGTTTGCCGGCAGTAATAGTCCATTCGTTATCCACAAAGGAATGACGTTCCGCTTCCACTTTATTCCCTTGTTTTAGAGCGATGACTTTCACGATAGGTTCGCTTCCGGCCTGTGCCTTACTGGAGATTCGGAAAGTTGCTTTCAGTACGGACGAACCGGTGTTTTCCTGCAAGTTGATTACTATATCATCCGTTCCATTGTACTCAGTTTTTGCAAATGAATACCATTCATCTTCTTCATTTTCTTTTTCTACTATCCATTCTCCGTTGGATTCTACATGGAGTGTGACTGTTGCATCATTGTAAAGTGCACGTAGGCTTTGAGTGGTCGGAGTGAGTACAACACCTTTCTGTGTACATTCAACGTTTGCCACTTCTTTACCGTGACGGTCATATATGACTACTATCCCGGAGCGTTGTTCCCCTTTGTTTTCCAAGGCTTTCAGTGTTACCATGCCGTCGAGTGTTCCGTTTTCTCCGGATTGTATAGAGAGCCATTCGTCGCCTTCGGTGACTGCTGCCGACCAGTTCTGGTTGGATTTAACATTGAATGAGCAGGTCGTTTCTTCTTTTTCAAGCAGTAGGTCGTCTGCGTTTTCGAGCGTTAAGTAAGCTATGCCTTTTTGTATAATGCTTACCTCTTTGCCAATCCAGTAATCACTTTTGATAGTGACGGTATCTGTACGATCGTCCAATGAGGTATTGGGGGTATAGGTGATTTGTACATCATAGAGTTCATTGGCTTCGCCCTGATTCGGTGAAATAGTGCACCAGTCACTGTGATTGCTGTAAACAATCCATGGATCGGTTGATTTTACCTGGATAGAGACTGTTTCTTCACCGGAAGCGGCAATGGTGTAACTGTCCGCTGCTTTGTAGCGTAAATCTACCCATTTGATAGGTTCGTCGTCTTTACAGGACTGGACAGACCACGAGCTGATGAGGATTAGCGTACCTAGTAAAGTACGCCAATTCATTATGTTATGAACAAGTTGTTTTTTCATATATTCGTCTTTTCAATTTTTATTCAATATTGGTGACTTCGTATGAAGTGATAGTCATTGTACCTTTTTTTCCTGCTGTTCCTGCGATAAAGCCAAAATAAGGGAAATTACCAGCCGAACCTGTTGTTTCAAAGAGATTCTCATATTCTGGCGTTGTGATGATTTGGGTCCAATCAGTTTCTCCCTCTAGCTTAATAAAGACCTCTATTTTAGCTTTTGTTTTATTATCCGGAGTAGAATAAGTGTGAGAGACCTTTAGAGCTTTTAGTTTATTCAGGTCAAATGGAGTACATTTATAGTCGTCATTCGAGCTTCCACCTCTATATTTGAAAGTCCAAGGATTGGCTCCAACCCCTAACCAAAAATTCCATCCGGGAATTGGTGAGGCAACACAATTCATATTTAAACAGCGATTATCATCCACTTCAATGTTTGAGAAGTGCCATTTGTGAATAGCTAATTTCCGAGGTTTATTGATGTAATAACGACAATTGGCATTTCCTGTTTCTTCAGTGAAAGTGATTGCGCCTGTTGCTTCATCTATGGTTCCGGGAGTTCCATTTAATTCGTATGAACCTCCAGCCTGCCTTACTTCCAGAGTCGTTGCTTCTATACCTAATGTTTTATCTGTCGGAGTTAAAGAAATTACAGCTTTCCGGGTCGTGAAATAGATTTCAGATTGACTGGTTGCTGTTATATTACCGTCTATACTTTTTTCAACTTTTAGCCAAGTGGCGTCAGATGATACTTGCCAATCTACGTTTGCAAGTACTTGATAAGTTTTTGTTTCTTTATCTTGACCACCGTCGAAAGTTACATCTGTGGTTTCTGCGAATTCCAGCATAATCCCGTTTTGTGTGGCTGTGATTTCTGTTTCATATCCTTCGGAAACAATGGTCAGTGTGGCTGTACGTTTCAAACCCGTATTGGGTTTAGCTGTTGCTGTAATGGTAACCTTTTCGCCGTTACCTTCTCCCTCTTCTTTGTCAAGTGTCAACCACTGATTGGAACTGGTTACTTTCCACGCTTTATTGGAAGTGATGGTAAAGGTAGCTTCACCACCTTCACTCGGGAACGGATCATCGAATCCTTGTACGAGCAGTGTTCCTTTCGCTGCTTGTGTGATAGTGACCGTTTTGCTCTCCTTTATTCTGTCTGCGGTGATAGTCAGGATAGCCGTTCGCTCCTGTTCATCCGGATTTTCTTCCATGATGACAGAGACTTCGGCGATAAGTGAACTTGCTGAGCTCATTGCCGGAGTAGGTACGCACCAATTCTTGTTGCTTTCAATCTTCCAGGGAGTATTGGAACTGATATTGAAAATAATCGTATTCGGGGATTTGGCTAATACGGCATATTCCGATTGGGCGTCTGTCTCTAATAGAGGAGGAAATTCGGCTTGAGAGTCGATGTTGAATTCCTGGCATGAATTCAGGCTGAATGTACATACTACTGCCAAACAGCATAATATTGTATAAAATGATAGCTTTTTCATATAGCGTATTGTTTTTTTATTGATGATATAAATAGATTAATTGGTCACCACCCCGTATTCTGAGGATTCAGGTTTTTATTTTTGAATAACTCGCTTTGCGGAATAGGATAGAGATACATCCGTTGGCTCCATGTCCTACTTTTATAAAGCGTTCGTTGGAAATTCCATGTGCCGTCCGTTGCTCTTTCGATGTTTACGCCGTAGAGCTCCTTTTGGGTGTCCTCCCCAATTTGCCACCTGCGTATATCCCAGAAACGGTGGTCTTCGAAAGCGAATTCAACACGCCATTCATTCTGCAACGCTTTCATAAATTCGTTCGGGTCGGTAATGGATACGGTTGGCATGCCGGCATTTATCCTGACTTCGTTTAGCGCCCATTCCGCTGATTTCGGGAAATCACTGTTGGTATATTGTGGGTTCTTAAATGCCATTACCATAGATTCTGCGTAGGTAAGCAATGTTTCCGCATAGCGGTAGACAATCCAGTGATGTTTGTTGACTACTTCTTTGTCCGCTTCGAAACTGGTAGTCTCTTGGATATATTTCCGTAAGAAGTAACCGGTTGGCGAACCACCTTCGGAAACAGATGTATAATCACTTCCACCCTTATATACCGCAATTTCGGAACCTTTGAATGTCATACCATTGGCCAGAATTGTGCGTCCGAAGCGTGGATCACGGTTGGCGTACGGATTTTGCGGATTGAAGGCCGGGTCTTCACATTTCCAACCATTATCGGTCAGGGTGACAGGATAACCATTAACGGTTTGGAAGGCATCTACTAGATTCTGTGAGGGGAATGTGGCAGTGGCCGGTGTGGAGCGTGTTCCTTCGGTGAACCGAATCGGGAAGTTATTACGCTCGAACGTGGCGCTATCACCGTTCATGTGAAATAGGACGACTTCCGGTGAAGAAATATTATTTGCTTTCTCATTCGGATCGAGTTGGTATAAGTCTGTCTTGATAATGTCATAGGCAGCTTTGGCGGATGCTTCCCATTTCTCTTGGTTGTTGGACGGGTTGTGCTGTTTGCTTGCTGCATATAGCAGGGCTTTTGACTTCACGGCCATGGCAAAGCCTTTGGTGATTCGTCCGGTTTCGTTATTAGGCTGACCGACGTATGTTGCGGGCAGATTGTTTGCACCGTCTTCACATTCGGATACGATAAAACGGATCACTTCTTCAAAAGGGGTTTTACCGATAGCGTTTGCCTCTTCGGTCGTAAGAGTTTTCAACGGCATGGCGATGTCTCCGTATCTGCGGGCAAGCTCGAAGAAGTAGTGGGCTCTAAGCACGCGTGCTTCATACGGGAAGTAACCCAGTTGCTTCATCCAGTTCTCATAATTGGTGTTATACTCATAGCGCGACAGGTCTACGTCTTCCAATGATTGAAGGAATTCATTGGCTGCGCGGATGCCTTTATATAGTGTCCAGCTGTCATCGCGGGTTTTAATAGCCGACCAGTTGCCATTGGTCATATCCTGTATGTTGCCTCCCGTTGCTCCGAATTCGGCATCATCACTGGCGCAATCTCTCATCGCTCCCCCAATGACGCCAAAATCTTGCGGCATAAAGGTATATACATGGGTGAGCATTTGTTTGGTCTTATCGAAATACCGGTAAATATCTTCCCGGGTATTTAATCCGTTCGTTTCATCGTAATCCAGATAATTGCAGGATGCGAATGCGATGATAGAACTGTATGCTATTATGATATGTTTAATTTTCATATATCTTAATTGTATTTCGGGTTAAAAGTTGAACTTGATTCCTGCCCAGTAAGAGCGTGTGGAAGGGTATATGGCTCCCAATTGTTCGGGGTCGGCAAAACCGATATTGTCCAGTGAGAAGAGGTTGCTTCCTTGCAGGTAAACCTTCATGTCCGCAAAACGTATCATCTTTTTGGGGAATGTATAGCTGGCATACAGGTTCCTTAGCTTGATGAATGAACCGTCCCTGTACCACAGTGAATTGGCGCGGTAGTTGTTGGCGTTGGTGAGGGTGGTGAGGCGTGGCATGGTTGCTTGGGATGCATTCTCCGGTGTCCATGGAGTTTCGTTATTCAGGAATGTCTGTGAGATATTTCCGTTATTCACCAATGGTTGGTATAGCGGTGAATTCAGCAAGCTGGTAGTGACACCCGTCATTCCCTGAAAATCGGCGGAAATCTCGAAGTTCTTATAAGAAGCGGTGAGGTTGACTCCGAAATAAAACCGGGGTACACTCGAGCCGAACATCTTTACTACGTCTTGTTCATCTATTCTGTTATCTCCATTCTGGTCTTTGTACTTGATGTCACCCGGACGTACGGTAGAGAATGTCTGGACGGGGCTGTTGTTAATCTCTACCTGGTCGTGGAAAAAGCCGATTGCTTCCAGTCCGTATCTCTGCCCTACCCGGTTTCCTTTGGTATACAAATAATCATATTGCTGGTATTCCTGTCCGTCATTGATGATTTTGCTGTTGACGTAGGAGGCATTGGCACCGATACTGTAATTAAAATCTTTGCCTATTTTGTCGTTCCATGAGACAGAGGCGTCAAAGCCTTTGTAGTCTTGGATACCGGCATTCAGTTTGCTTACACCGATACCGATGATATTGGAAACAGAAGGTGACCCATTGATAAGAATATTGCTTCTTCTTTCGTAAAATCCTTCCAGATAAACGGACAGGCGGTTTTTGAAAGCGTTCAGTTCCATTCCATAGGTGACTTTTTTTGATTTTTCGATTGTCAGATTCTCTACGGGAAGGTTACCTTCTGCCAGCCCGTAAAATTCGCTGGCATTGTTGGTGAAGTAATAGGTTCCACCGTTGGCACTACCGTATGACTGACGGTAAAGTTCGTGCTGCATATTGCCATCCCAACCGGAGATTCCGTATGAAGCGTACAGCTTGAACAGGTTGATTGCTTCAACGCTTTTCATGAATTTCTCGTTAGAGGCAATCCATGCGGCAGATATTGCCGGGTACAAGTGGAAGTGGTCTCCTTCGGGCAGGAATGCCGTACCGGAATAGTTGAGTACTCCGTTGATTGTGTACCGGTCGTTATACATATAGGTGGCATACAGTATGCCGGATTGTCTCTTGGCTCCCTTGTTTCGCCCGTTAGCTGTGTAGGATTGCTGGTCGTAGATAAGCGAGGCGTTCAGGTCGTGTACACCGCTTTGTAGCAGATAATTGATTTTAGCCTGAATGTTGGAACGCATATAAAGTGACCTGAATTTGGAGTCGCCGTGATTGAGGGTTTCCGAATCTTTTCCGTAGATGACGGGAGTAGTCACTAATGTGCCGTCGGGAAGCATGGAAGCTTGTGTGTCCATATATTTATATTCTTTCGTAGCCGTGTCATACATAGAACCGGAGTTGTCGAACGCTACGGATACTTCTGCCGAAAGACCTTTCAACAATGCGTCCAGTTCCTGTTTCAAGGTGGCGTTGGCTAGTAGTGTGCCGTAGGTGGTCCGGTAGTTACCGGTACTTTCCAGCAGGGCAACAGGGTTGTTGGCTCCATACGTACTGTTCCCGCCATACGTACCGTCTGCGTGGCGGACAGGGAATACTGCGGAAGGGGTATTATAGATGATTCCCGCAAGCAAATTGGTATTGTTGGTACCAATACTGTAAGCGTTATTAGTTTCCTGCAATTTCCCGAGAATACCGACCTTGAAAAAAGTGCTCGAAGTCAGGTCCACATCAATGTTGGTGCGGATATTCAGGCGTACATCCGAAGGTTTGGTACTATATCTCCCGTCGGCTTTTTTGTCTTTGAAGAGAGCCGTGTCGTGCATATAGTCGATAATGGAGTAGTAGCGGAAACGGTTGCTTCCACCGTCGAAAGTAAGATTTAAGCGATGATTATCGGATATTTTGTTATACACTTCATCCCACCAGTTCACGTTCGGGTATTCGTAGGGATAGGTATTGTTTTTGAATGCGTCCAGTTCGTTGGGCTGATAGCGTGTATTCAGCCCGTCAAGTGCCAATGCCGTGTTGAGGCTGTTAGCGTATGTGTAGGCATCGGCAAATTCTGGTTTACGGAACTGGCTACTAATACCGTACTGGTATTTGGCGGTTACTTTCAGCTTGTCATCGTGTCCGCGTTTAGTAGTGACGAGTATGACGCCATTTCCGCCTCTCACCCCATAAAGGGCGGATGCCACAGCATCTTTCAGAATTTGGATAGATTCGATTTCCGAATTGCTGATGTCGGATAAATCGCGTGGAAAGCCGTCTACCAATATAAGGGGGATATTTCCGTGAATACTTAACGAGGGAACGTTTTCGGCACTGGAGCCATTTCCTTGATATACATTTAATCCGGCTATTTTGCCGTACAATGCTTTGGCGATATCTATTTCGGGTGCTTTGTCGAGCACTTTGCTGTTGACGCTTCTGGTGGAGCCGGCAATTGCTTTTTGGGGCATTTCCGTCTGATATCCCAATTGCACCATGTCCGGCAAACTGTCTCTTTTCTGTTCCTGTGCGAATGCAGGAATAGTGAAACCACCGATTAATGCTATGATTATATATTTCTTCATAAGATATGATTAACTTAAGTTATTGTGTAAATTTACCAGCCGGGATTTTGGGTCATTCCATATCCCTTGTTGATTTCCTTTTGTGGGATAGGTGCCATATACCATTTGCTGTCCCAATTGTTTGCCCAGTAACGTAAAGTCAGTTCGTAAGGTGCGAAAGTAAAGGAAGTGGGGTTATTGACCTTGTCTCCTTTGGAATACAGACCATATAGCTTTTTTCGGAAATCGTCTTTGCGTCCCCAGCGTACAAGGTCGAACCAACGCACTTCCTCGAAGCCGAATTCCAATGCCCGTTCGCGCAGGATAGCTTCCCGCAAGTCAGACTGTCCGATGTCGGAAGGCAAATCGGAGAGTCCTACACGGTTGCGTACTTGGTTGACATAGCTAAGGGCATTTTCGGGACCTTCCACTTCATTGATAGCTTCTGCATAGCTCAACAGTACTTCCGGCAGACGTAAATAGGGCCATTGGACAGGGCGGTTTTGGCGATCGCTTGCAGCTTGAAGGATGAACTTCATCATTAAGAATCCGCTACCTTCGGCACGATAATCCTGATGGTTGGTATATACAGGGGCTTGCGTATCATTGAAATAACGGTCACCGGGAACAGCTACATTTTCATATAATCGCGGGTCGCGGGTAGGCTCTCCGTTCTCGAAAAAAGGCTGTTTGGAAGGATGCTCCCAATTAAAATTCTCCGGAAAATCTTCTCCGTCCGCCCAAGGGAACATATTTACATAGTTCAGCGTGGGACCGGAGTAGAAACGTTGATCGAACAAATTGTTGTGGGTGCTCTCGTTATATCCCCGTCGGATAGAAACCAATACCTCTGTCCCGCCTCTGTCATAGTATCCGGCACGATAGGCAAGGCGGCGTGCCTGCGCGGTCGGTTCTGCTGGTTGTGTCAGGGCGTATTCTTGCCTTCTATCTAGTTCGGCAAAGAATTCCTGTCCGGCTTTCATCGCATCTTCCCAACGTTTCTTGCTGTAATTGCCATAGCAGGTATATTCATCCGCCTGACTATGCCATTTGGTGTCGGAGTTGAAAGTAGGACTGGCTGCAAACAGTAATATCCTGAGTTTTAATCCCATGGCTCCGGCTTTAGTCATGCGTCCGTCTTCAATTTCATCCTGTTTCCATTTCAGGTAGGGGATTGCTTCGTTCAACAGGCCGACAATCTTGTCTGCCGTTTCGGCAAAGGTGAGACGGGGAAATTCCATTGTTTCGTTCGGTTCTATTGAATGGTCAATCCAACATACACCGCCTACATAGCGGAACATTTCAGCATAACTCAAGGCAATAATCATTTTGGCTTCGGCAATCCGTTCGTTGCGCTCGTCTTCTGTCATATCAGGCACTTTTGCTACATTCTCAATATATATCCATGCATAACGGATTGCGTTGTACTGGCTTTCCGAACCATAACGGTAGGCTTCGGCATTTGCTAATGAGTTGTTGGCACTCAACAGGCCGTTGTAATAGAGGTTGGTAGGACCGTCGGATGCGTTGTTTCTGAAACTCTGATATAAATCGCTGATTGCCTCGAGCAGGTTTACTCCCAGTTTATTATTGGGTGCTGCCCCCGTAGGCAACCCATAAGGCAGATAGGTATATGCGCTTGTCAACACTTTGTCTGCATTGATTTTGGAGCTGAACATGGAATCCAGTACTGCGCCTGAACTTTCGGGTTGGCTTCCCAGAAATTTGTCTCCGAATGTCAGGTCTGAACAGGAGCAGACACCGTAAACCAGGCAGATTGAAAGTAATTTTATAATATTCTTCATTGTTGTACGGTATTTAGAAGTTAAGATTGACACCTACACTATAAACTTTAACCAATGGATAGGCACCTACATTGTTTCCTAAACTTTCCGGATCTAAGATGTCGAGGGGTGAGAAAGTCAACAGATTATATCCATTGAGGGAAAGTCCGAGGCTTTTGGCGCCGATTGCTTTTAGGAAACGTTTGTTGGTAAAGGTGTATCCGATTGTTAGGGTTTTCAGGCGGATATACGAGGCATCTTTCAGCCAGAGGGTAGAGTTCTCCGAGTTCCATGTTTCCGAAGTTTCTGCTGCACGCGGATATTTAGCTCCGAGTTGGTTTTCTTCCGTCCACCCTTGTTTGTAGAAGTAGTCCAACAGACCTCGTTTACCTGCATTGGTAAAAGGAATACGGTATTCTACTTGAAGCATTTTATTGACGTGCGTTGCACCGCTCCATTGCATGCTGAAGTTGAACCCCTTGTAACTGAATCCGCCATTGAAACCGAATACATATTCCGGTCGTTCCGAATAACCGGTTGTCATCCGGTCATCTCCGTCTACTATATTGTCGCCATTCAGGTCGGCGTACATGGCGTCACCCGGATATACCTTGACCGAAGGTTGGGGAAGTGAAGGGTTAAGTACCAGTTCGCCGTTTGCGTCTTTCGTGAAGTCGCTGTACTGGTAGAGCCGGAGATATTTATACACATTAGTCGGACGTTCCGTAGAACCGCTGGTCTGGTTCATGTAGTCATATTTGTTGGGCACTTCGTCCATATAGATGATTTTGTTGCGGGCGAAAGACATATTGGCGTTAGCATAATAATGGATACCGTTGTTCAATGTATGGTCCCAACCCAATGAAATTTCATATCCATGATTATCCACTTTTCCGATATTCAAGTTTGGTAGTCCGGTGGCGATGATAGAAGGGGTGGAATTTGGTGATATAAGGATTCCGGTACGTTTTTCCTTGAAGTAATCGACACTCAATGAAAGTCTGTTGTTCAACATTTTCAGGTCTATACCGTAATTCTGTTTGTCGGCTGTCTCCCAGCTGACGTCGGTGTTTCCCGGAGTTCCGAGTATATATGCCTGACTGCCTGTCGGATTGGAAACCCCGAAACTGTACGTACCGTTTTGTGTCCATACTCCCGGCATATACATAAAGCGGGTGCTCGAACCGGTATCGCTACCTACGCGTCCCCAGGATATTCTCCATTTCAGGTAATCAATCAAAGATTGTTTTTTCATAAATGCCTCTTCCGACATGATCCAGCCTACGGAAGCGGACGGGAATAAACCGTACCGGTTTTTACCCGGAGCAAAGTTCTCGGAACCGTTGTATCCAGCATTAACGTCTATTAGGTATTTGGATTTGTATCCGTAAGTGGCGCGTCCTACAAAACCTACATATCCTCGTGGCATATATTGGTAAGTGGCGTCTGTTCCATCCGATTTTTTCGGATAGTAATTACGTGACTGGTTGTAAAGAAACAATGCGGTGACTTTATGGTCCTTGTTGAATGTACGGTCATAATTGATTCTGCCTTCGATATACCAGTTGCGGTCCCTGCCGTAATCTTCGGAATAATTGAGTGGAGTGATACTTCCGTTCGGCACATAGACAATGGTTTTATCATAATCCGGGTCGGTCTGCGGTTTGGTAGAGTCATCCATAAATGATTTGTAGTAAGCAGTTTGCGATTCGACTGTACCGCCTGTACGATACTTGTTCAGCCTGAACATATTATCATAAGAAGCTTTGACTGAAACGGAAAGCCCCTTGGTCAATATATCCAGTTTTTGTGTGATGTCTACATCTGTGTTCAGGGTGGTCTTGTATTCCTGGTTGTAACCTTGTCCCCAATATATGCTCAATCCGTCACGGCTTACTCCTACTGGAGTTAATGCGCCCGGAGTCATAGTCCGTACTCCGTTTACTATGCCGGGACCGGCAAAAGGAAGTGCCCATATCTGGGTATATACCCAGGGGTTGTCGCTGGAAGCTCTCGGCTCCTGCTTTTGTCCTACGTTGCCGCCGATGTTCAGTTTCATGGTGGTTGTCCGGGTCAGCTTGAAGTCGAGATTGGCACGGTAATTATAACGGTTGTACTTGAAGTTATTGTCATAGGGCAGCGCGTCAAATTGTTTCAAGATACCGTTCTGATAAAGATAACTTAAAGATACGAAGTATTTTACCGCCTCATTGCCACCGGATATGTTGATGTTGTTTTTAGATTGTATGAATAAGTCGTTATACATATAATCTCCCCATTTAGTATTGGGGTACATAATGGGGTCCGAACCAGTGCGGTATGCTTCTATCGCTTCACGGGTGAAGTACATGGCTTTGTCCGTCACCCGGTCATTTTGTTGCTTCATGTTCCAGTAACGGGCGAACTCGTAGCTTCCGGTTTGCTGGACGTATGATAGCGGTTGCTGCACACCGGTAATGGTGCTGACATTGATAGTCGGCTTGCCGGATTTTCCCCTTCGGGTAGTGACAAGAACTACGCCGTTTGCGCCGCGTACTCCAAATACCGCCGTAGCGGAAGCGTCTTTCAGGATAGAGAGGTTCTCAATTTCATTCGGGTCTATCTGTGAGAATTCACGTTCTACGCCGTCTACCAAAATGAGGGGAGAGGAAGCACCACCGGTTAGCGAACCGCTACCGCGTACAAAGATAGAGGCGGCATCATCACCCGGCTGTCCGCTTGTCTGCACAGTGGAAACTCCCGGCATTGCTCCTGCTAACACATTGCTGATACTTGCTACGGGGGCTTTTAGCAATTCCTTTGTGTCGATAGATGATAAAGCACCGGTCAATGTTGCTTTTGTCTGTGTACCGTAGGCAACTACTACGACTTCATCCAGTGATTGTGAATCATCTTTCAGAGTAACGTTGACAGTTCTATTTTTGCCTACTGCAATTTCCTGTTTCTGATAACCGATGAATGAGAATACCAATATGGCTTTCTCGTCCGGTACTACAATTGTGTATTCGCCATTGATGTCGGTTATGGCACCGATAGAAGTGCCTTTAACCAGCACATTTGCACCGATAACTTCCATTTGTGTATTATCGACTATCTTACCTGTGATTTTTATGCCGTTCTGTGCAACTGCGGGCATAGAACTACAAAAAACAAAGATAAATGACAATACAAAGAAACGAAGCCATCCTGCTCGAATTTTGCTTTTTCTTTTCATGTGATTGATTTTTGTGTGATTAATATAGTTTTAGTTAAAAGGGTGCTTTTTGCGGACAGGCGGCATTATGCTGCCTGTCCGGGTTGTGTTAAGTGAAAAACCTCTTTATATAATTATTGAAAACTGACGATTCCTGACTGTTACGAATCGTTTTTTTATTGTTTCTTCGGGAGATAGGCAGCGAACGGATCGTTGGTCTGCATCAGCCATTCTCTGAGTTGCTTGTGCAGGGCGCGGACTAATTTAGGTCGTTCTGTTGCTATATTTTTCATTT
>ERZ857951.2581-NODE-2581-length-15498-cov-4.043968_pt1 | contig 15498 bp, 16 predicted proteins | sample MGYA00519759_ERZ857951 | MGnify/ENA primary metagenome ERZ857951 (study PRJEB31778, sample SAMEA3449377) | human gut metagenome | biome: human gut; feature: human-associated habitat; material: faeces | place: United Kingdom | collected 2010/2012 ...
AGACCTGGACAGCGAACGGCTTCTGACGCGGCCCAGGGGACAAAAGACGCTTTTCAAGGCTGCCTCACACGCGGCGGAAGTAGCCGCCTTCCCAGGCCAACCCCAGATGATACTGCACAAATCCGTCAATAGCCCTGGCACAGGCCCGGCGGTCCATGGACGGCAGATCCTCCACCGGCCAGGCAGAGGGAAATTCTTGCTGCACGCGGCGTAAAAGGTCAAGCCCCGCCATGGAAAGCTCCACGCCGTAGCGCGCGGCCAGGGCGGGTTCCCGCGCCCGGCAGGCGGCGCAACGCATCTGCCCCTCGTCCACCACAAACAGCGTCCTGTCGGTCAGGGGCGCGCCGCACGCGCCGCACTGGCCCAGATTGGGCGCAAAACCCAAGGCACCGGCCAGACGCAGACGGAAAAACAGCGGCAGCAAAGACGGCAGGCGGGGTTCTTCCTCCAGAACGCGACGCAGATCCTCCACCAGGGCGAAGGTTTCGTCCGCGCCTTCCTCATTGACGCCCAGAGCCTCCACAAAGCGCAGGCAGTTGGCGGCCAGCCCCATGCGCTGCCAGTTGCCGCGCAGGCACTGCGGCCCGGACAGCAGCACGGCCTCTTCCAGATTAAGAAAATTTTCCCTGCCCGAGGTTTTGACCCGGCATTGCAGGGTGTTCAGCACGTCCAGACAGCCGCAGAAACGCCGACGGCTGCGGCTGCCGCCGAAAGCGAACAATGTCAGCAGGCCGCGCCCGCGGCAGAGCAGTTTCAACCAGAGATCAGACTCGCGAAAATGCCCGATGCGCAGCACCACGGCCTGATCGGCCCACTCCATCACTGCCGGGCCGAGGGCGGGAAGGTCAGGGTCCTCACCTGGCCGGACTGGCCGGGCGCGGGCATGTCCTCCCCGTTGTAGCGGATGCGCACGCCGCCGGCATTGCCCAGCTTCAGTTCCAGACTTTTGGTGAAGGTCAGGGCAAAGGTGTCGCCCTTGCGCAGGGAGAACTGCCGGGTATCTGTATTATCGGCATTGGAATGGATCCAGCATTCTTCCGTGGCGGTGATGATGACCTTATGCTGTCCGGGGGACAGCGCGCCGTCCGCCGGCTGGGCGGGCTGAGTCGCGTTCTGCCCGATCGCGGGCTGCGCCGGAGCGGCCGTTGTGGAACTCAACCCCCAGGCAGAGGCCGGGGCCGCATTCTGCGCGCTGCCGCCCGCGCCGCCGAAGGCCGGGGCTGGGGCGGATGAGGGCGTATTCACCCCGCCGGGGGACGCGGTAGACGCGGCGGAAGCCGGAGCCGCCACAGGCGCGGCCTCAGGAGACGGAGAAGCCGCCGGGGCAAAAGCCTCGGACTTGGCAGCCGGGGTTTGTGACGGGGTTTGAGCCGAATCCGCAGCCGGAGCGGAAGTCTCCCTGCCCGGCACGCTTTCGGCGGAATCCGGCGTTTGCAACGGCGGCGAGGGCTGGGCCAGACGCCGCGTCTGACGGCTCAGAATTTCCAGAGCGCCCTGTTGCCAAGCCACATACGCGCCTCCGGCCACCAGGGCCAGCACAATAAGCACGCCCAGCCATTTCAGGCTTCGGCCGGGGGCCAGGGATTCCTCGGGCGTGTATACGGGCTGGGGTACGGCCGGGCTCGTGCCGCCCAAGGCGCAAACGGCTTCGTTCACTTCCTCGGCGGCCATGCCGAGATAGGATGAATATGAACGGATAAAGCCCTTGGCATATGCCAGATGGGGCAAAGACGAGGCGTCGCCTTCCTCCAGAGCGCGCAGAAGACGGGCCCCGATTTTCAGATGATTGGCCACATCTTCGATGCTCAGGCCGCGCTTTTCGCGTTCGGCGCGCAACGCCGCGCCCAGTTCCTCTAAAGTCATGTAAGCCTCGTGCATGGTCCGCCGCGCGGGGCGCGGCGGCTTACAGCCGGATGTCGATAACGGCTTTGTTCCGCAGCTGGCTGGTGTAGTCCTCAAAGCGCTCCATGGCCTTGGGCTGACGCAGGATGGCGTCGATCTGCGGAGTGGCCTGTTCCAGGGTAAGCTGTTTTTCCGCGTTGTCGCCGCCGGGCCGGAACAAATGGACCTGAGCCTTGCGGCCCTGCAGGTCGAAAATGTCGGTCACATCGCCGGGTTTCATTTTGATGAGCCGCCCTTCCCATTCCGGATTCAGGCGGTCCCATTCCACGGGCCCCATGTCGCCGCCCTTGTCTTTGTTGGGGGCGATGGAATACTTGGCCGCCGCCTCCTCAAAACTCAGCTTGCCGGATTTGATCTGGGCGGCGATGGATTTGGCATTGACGTTGGGCGCATAGACCAGCACGCCCATGTGCAGGCCGCCGCGATCATAGAGATTGTCTTTATGGGCTTCGTAATATGCCTTGATTTCGGCGGGGGTCACCACCACCTTGCGGCCCACTTCCATGCCCATGATTTTCTGGCGCAACAGAGATTTTTCGAAGTTCTGGCGGATTTCATCAATGGAGATCTTCTGCTGGGCGAGCTGGGCTTCAAACTGCTGCTTGGTCAGATTGCGGGCCTTCATCATCTTGGCGATCTCGTTGTCCACCTCGGAGGGGGAAACGCTGATCTTGAGACGCTTGGCTTCCTGCCCCAGCAGGATGTCCATGATCATCATGTCCAACACTTTGCGGAAGACCTTGTCCACTTCCTTGGCCTGCGCGGGGTTATTGGGATTGAGTCTGGCGCGCCCCAACTCCGGCAGGGCCGTTTTCTGCAGGTCGAACATGGTGATGACCTGACCGTTGACCACCGCCGCCACCTTATTGAGCTGAGCGGCCTGCACGCCGCAGACGCCGCAAAGCCAGATTGCCAACAGCAGAATAAACGTTTTCTTCACTGCGAGTCTCCCTTTGAAGCAAGGAAATTACCGAAAGCGACGCTGACGGCGCAACATCCGACCCCCAAAACACAGGCGGGCGTCTCTCCCACGCCGCCGACCACGGGCGGCACGCGGGCTTTGTCTAGAGATTTGCAAAATCGCTGTTATGGGCATCTGCCTACCGTAAAACGGCCTGAGATGCAACGCCCGGCGGCTCGGACGGAAATCAACGCCGCCCGGTACCGGCCGCGTCGTCCTGTCGCGGATTGCGCGCAATGTCCCGCTCCGACTTTCGACCACTTTTTTCTTCCTGCCCCGCCTGTCCGCCGGACACGGCATCCGGGCCCGGAGACGCGTCAACGGCATCGGTCCGGGCCTCTTCGTCATCATTCTCATCCGGCTGGGCCTGTCGGCCCGAGGCCGGGGTCAGCAGCTCTTCCTTGAGCAGGGGCGAAACCTTGATTACAGCCCTGGACAGACTGCCTTCCAGCCATTGCTCAAAGGCCGCGTTCTTTTTCCGCTCCAGCAGAATGTGTTCTATCAGCGGATAGGCGTCGGCCATGTCCAGGCTGTGGGCTTTCTGCCGTTCCACCAGCGCCACGGTCTGCCAGCTTCCGTTCTGGCGGCGGGCCGGGGCGCAGGCGCCCGGTTTGAGCGCCGACGTATCTTTGTTCCAGGGCGGCGGCACTTCATCGCCACGGACTTCCAGGCATTGTACCAGCAGGTCGGAACGCGGCGTTTTTCTGCCCGCCGGAAAGGCCGCGCAAAAGACATCCAGAGCCGAGCGCTCTTCTCCGGAAATCAGACAGAGGTCAAGCGTTTCAGGCAGCTGAAAATCCGCCTGATGCTCCCGGTAATAGGCGCGCACCTCATCCAGACTTACCCGGATGCCGGGCAGCAGCACCCGCTTTTCAAAGGTCAGCATGGCCAGATGGTCGCGCATCAAGGCCTGCCAATCCGCTTCGTCCAGGGATTCGTCGGCCAGAAACTCGGAAAGGCCGCCGGGCTCATAGTCCCCGCGCACTTGGGCCACGGCCAGCTCCAGAGCCGCGTCGCCCACGGGAATCTGGCGGTGTTCCAGTTCCTGGCGCACCAGGGCATGGATGATCAGCGTGCCCAGGGCTTCGCCGTATCGGCGTTTCATATTTTCCAGGGAAGAGCTCTGCAAAGTGCCCAGCGCGGCGGAACGGCTGTCCAGCAAAGACTGCACGGAACGCAAATGGACAGGTTCGCCGTTGACCGTGGCCACCACCCCCTCGGGCAGACGGCTCTCCAGGCAGGCCGCGAGCAGGAAGCAGCAGAAAAGCAGCGGAATGAACCGCACAGGTCGCCCAGGCAGCAAGATGCCCCTCACCGGGTCAACCCGTGGCTTTCATCAATAAGCCCGTACAACTCGCCTGCCGTGAATTTACCGTCCAGCACAATGGTAAGCCAATGTTTCTTATTCATATGATATGCGGGTAATACAGCGCCCGGCTCACTGTTTAAAAGCACATCCAAAACATGATCGCATTTCAGATTGACGACCTCGACATCGCCCTTGCCCGCCAGGCCCAGCGTCGCCCTGGGCAGATTCATGATCACGCCGTACCACTTGCCGCTTTCCGCATGACGCAGCACGGCGTATTCCGGATACTGACGCCAGGGGTAGTCCGGTTCCGTCTGGAACTTCCTTTTGACATAGGCCAGTATTTCTTCACGGCTTGCCATACCATACCCCCTTCACGCGACCATCTCAGGAAGCCGCCGTGCGGATTTCCTCCAGGGCCACGCGCACTTTTTGCAGACCTTCGCTGAAAGGCAAGTCAGCGGCCAACGGCAAGGTCAGGCCCGCCGGGGGATGCAGGCGCGCACCCGGCATTTTGGCCGCCAGCTCCACAATGCGCTCCGGTTGCACGGCGGTCTGGCCTTCAGGCCAGACCATACGCAGATGGTCGCGGTGCACATCGGCCCGCTGCACCTGCAGCTCCGTAAGGAACTGCTTGAAGTCCAGCACGGCCAGAAAGTTGGTCAATTCCTCGGGGAAGGGACCGAAACGGTCGCGCATGGAAAGCGCGGCCTCTTCCCTGGCAGCGCCGCCCACGGCCGAGGTCAGGGCCTTGTAGCAACGCAGACGCTCTCGGCCGTCATCAATGTACGACGCGGGAATATGGGCAGGCAAGCCCAGAGTCAGTTCGGTTTCCACGGCCAGGGCCGAGGGCGTGCCTTTGAGGCGGCCCACGGCTTCCTCCAGCATTTCCAGATAGAGCTCCAGTCCCACCCGGCTCATATGCCCGGACTGCACCTCGCCCAGGATGTTGCCCGCCCCGCGCAGGCGCAGGTCCTCCATGGCCACCTGGAAACCCGCGCCCAGATAGTCCATGTCCATGATGATGCGCAGGCGTTCCTCGGCCACGGCCGTCAGGCGCTCGGCATCGGGCACCACAAAGAAGGCATAGGCCTGCCGGTCGCTGCGGCCCACGCGGCCCCGCAACTGATAGAGTTGGCCCAGGCCGAACATCTGGGCCTGATCCACCACCAGGGTGTTGGCGCGCGGAAAATCCAGGCCGGATTCCACAATGGAGGTACAGACCAGCACGTCCAGCTCGCCATGCCAGAATTTGTGCATGGTGGTTTCCAGTTCGGTTTCGGACATCTGGCCGTGAGCCATGCCCACCCTCGCCTGAGGAGCGAGCTTGCGCACGTATTCCACCACGCGCTCCAGGCCCTGAACCCGGTTGTAAACCCAGAAAACCTGCCCTTCGCGCTCGATTTCGCGCTCAATGACCTTGCTCAGAACCGCGTCGTCGCGGCGCAGCACCGCCGTGGCTACCGGCTTGCGGTCCTGCGGCGCGGTTTCGATGATGGACAGCTCGCGGATGCCGGACATGGAAAGCTGCAAGGTGCGCGGAATGGGCGTGGCCGTAAGGGTCAGCACGTCCACATTTTTTTTCAGGGCTTTGAGCTTTTCCTTGTGGCGCACGCCGAAGCGCTGCTCCTCGTCCAGCACCAGCAGGGCCAGATTGGGCAGTTTCACGTCGCTGGAAAGAATACGGTGGGTGCCGATGAGAATGTCGATCTGCCCGGCGGCCGCGGCCTTGAGCACTTCCTTCTGCCGGGGCTTGGTCACAAAACGACTCAACAGCCCCACATTGACAGGGAAACCGGCCAGACGCGCCCGGAAGGTCTGGTAATGCTGTTCCGCCAGCACCGTGGTGGGACAGAGCAAAGCCACCTGCCGCCCCTCGGCGGCTGCGCGGAAGGCCGCGCGCAGGGCCACTTCGGTCTTGCCGAAGCCCACGTCGCCGCAGATCAGGCGGTCCATGGGTTCGCCTCTGTCCATGTCGTCCAGCACGTCCTGGATGGCCTTGGCCTGGTCCGGCGTTTCCTCAAAACCGAAGGTGGCCTCGAACTCGTGGTACAGCTCGCCCGGCGGATCGTAGCGGAAGCCCTTGGCAACCTTGCGGTAGGCGTACATTTCCACCAGATCGGCCGCGATTTTTTCAATGGCCTTGCGGGCCTTTTCCTTGCCCGCGGCCCAGGCAGGGCCGCCCAGACGATCCAGGGCCGGTTCCACGCCCTCGGTCCCCTTGAAGCGCTGAATCAGGCCCAGACGGTCGGCAGGCACATAGAGCTTATCCCGCCCGGAATATTCAATGAGCAGAAAATCGTTGGCCGCGCTGTTGAGGTCCAAGTGGTGCAGACCCGCGAAACGGCCGATGCCGTAATCGCGATGGACCAGCAGGTCGCCTTTCTTGAGGTCGTCGAAAGTGTCCAGGCCCTTGAAGGCCCGGGACGCGGCGCGCGGTGTTTTTTCCGCGCGGGGATAGATGATGTCCTCGCCCAGAACCAGACTGTTGTCCCAGACCAGTTCCACGCCGGAACGGAAGGGTGAAACCAGGGCGAACAGGCCGCGCCCTTCCGGCGTGTAGCGCAACGCCGGAATGATGCCGTCCTGCTCGGCCAGTTTCAAAAATTTGTTGCGCCCCCGCTCGGAGGAAAAGCTCAGAATAACCTGGCGGCGTTGGCTCTGCCATTCCTTGAGCCCGGCGGCCAGATGCTGCCAGGGACGGTCCTGAGCGGCGGGCAGCGGGAAAAGGTCGCTGAAGCCGTGCAGAGCGCGCTCCTGAAAGTCCGCCCCCCGCTCTTCCACGCCCATGACCAGGGGTTCGGCGAAGGCGCACTGGAAATTCCGCCAGGGCGCGGGCTGCGAATGCTTGCGCAGGGCCAGGGCCGCCGGTTGCTGCAAGGGCGCGTCCTCAGCCTCCAAAGCCTCCTTGAGCGCCAGCCGCCCGTCGCGCAGAGCTTCAGCGCTGTCCGCTTCGCCGGGGAGCAGCCAAAGACTGTCGGCGGGCAGCCATTCTTCCAGCAGGCTGGGCGAATCGCACAATACGCCGGGCAGGATGCCCGCGCCGCCCCCGTCCAGGGCTTTCTTGAAGGAATAACACTCGTTTTCGTTGATCCGGCCCTCGCTGAACAGCTGATCGCAGCGCTTGCGGGCCGCCGCCAGGCCGTTCTTATCCAGAGCCAGCGGACTCACAGGCAAGAGGGTCAATTCGTCGAGAGGCCGCAGGGAACGCTGGCTTTCGGCGTCAAAGAGGCGCATTTCCTCAATGGCGTCGCCGAAAAATTCCAGCCGGACGGGCTTGGCGTAACCGGGAGGGAAGATGTCCAGAATATCGCCGCGCCGGGCCATGTCGCCGGGGCGCGTCACCAGGGAAACGCGCTCATAGCCCCATTCCACGGCCTGATCCAGGATGAGCTCCGGCGAGTATTCGCCGCCGCGCGAGAGGCCCAGACTGCGCGAATCAAAAAAATGCAGGGGCATATAGCGCAGCAGCACGCTTTCCACCCCGGCTACCACGCAGCGCGGGCCGCCCTGGGCCAGAGCGTACAGCGCGGACATGCGGGCGGCCCAACTGTCCCTGTCCCGCCACTGGCTCATGGCGGGCAGGCTCAGGCAGGGACTTTCCCATACGGCCTGACCGATGGGGATATCGCCCAGGGAAAGCTGAGGCAGAAAAAGCGTCAGCAGGGCGCGGGCCGCGTGGAATTCCTCACGGTTACGGGCGAGCAGCACCGAGCCGCGCCCCTGGGCCAGAGCCTCGCAGGCCAGACGGCAACGCGTGGCCATGCCGCTGCGCTCCAGATAGAGTTGTCCGTCCCGGCTTGCAAGCAGTGCGCTGAAATTTTGCATGGGTCACGCCAAAGGAAGTGCTGAGTAATGAGTTTTTTTGTTCTCTGCCAATGACGGCGAACTGCGGACGGGGGGAGTATATTCCAAATATATTCGACCTTCGCACGGAGTGAGCCGGACGCGAACAGAGGGCAAAAAAACCATTAATCAGCGCTTGCCCAAGAATGAGGGCGGCCTTGCAGCCGCCCTCCATTTGAAATCATCGGGCCGAAGCCTAATGCGAACCGCAGCCGCCGGAGCAGCCGCCGCATCCGCCGCCGGTTTCCGGCAGCGGCACCGTGGGTTCCACGGTGAAGCCCATCTGGCTCACATCAATTTTGACGCCTTGTATCCGGGCCAGCAGATCCTTGTTGAGGCAGAAGGTAAAGCCGGCCTGCTCCTCGCTCTGGTCCTCGTCTGTGGCGGCGTCCAGGGCCAGCATGAGCTGGGGGCCGCAGCAGCCGCCGGGGGCCAGATAAATCCTGATATCGCTTTTTTCCTTGTCCGCAAAATAGCTTTCAAGCTCTTTACGGGCACTGTCGGTCAATTCGAGCATGCTTCCTCCGTGTGGGGTGTGCCGTCAAAATGTTTTCGCGATGATGCGCGAAAAACGGATGCCTGGAAACCAAGGCGCTTTGGCGGAACTCCACACGAGGCGCGGCTTGAAATTAATGGCTGCCGCAGCCGCTGGAGCAGGAACCGCAGGCGCTGCCGCCGTCAGCGGCGGCCAGGGGCACCGTGGGTTCCACCGCAAAGCCCATATAGGTCAGGTCAATTTTGACCCCCTGCACCTGGGCCAGCAGGTCTTTGTTGATGCAGAAGGTAAAGCCGCCTTGTTCCTCAGACTGATCCTGATCATTTGACTCATCCAGAGCCAACGCGAGCCGCGGCCCGCCTCAGCCGCTGACTGAGTAGATCCGGATCGTTTCCTTTTTCTTATCCGCAAAGTACGCTTCAAGCTCTTTGCGGGCGGTATCCGTTAATTCGAGCATTATGTCCTCCATAGTTGTAATCCCCAAATATCTAAGGACAAGCGCGCGGCTTGTCAATTGGCGGCAGGGCTTTTCTTGGGCGGCGAAAACGGCTATCTTTGCCCACGCGGCGCTGACGCCGCCCGGAGGAGACATGAGTTCGACACTGCTGCTGGAAAAAAACGAGATGGCGCGGATTCTGGACCGCCTGGCCTCCCAGGTGCTGGAACGGCACGCCCGTTGCGAAAACGTGATGCTGGTGGGCATTCAGCGGCGCGGCGCGGACCTGGCCCGCCGCCTGGGCGCCCTGATCGAAGCACGGCTCGGCGCCCCGGTGCCGTTGGGCACGCTGGACATCAACCTGTACCGCGACGACTGGACCAGCCTTGAGGGCAAGCCGCACATCGGCCAGTCCAATATTCCCGGCAGCGTGGACGAGCGCGTGATCCTGCTGGTGGACGACGTGCTCTTCAGCGGACGCACCGTCCGCGCGGCCCTGGAGGCCCTGCTGGACTACGGCCGCCCCAGGGCCGTGGAACTGCTGGTGCTCATTGACCGGGGCCACCGCGAATTGCCCATCCACGCCGACTACGTGGGCCGGGTGGTCAACACCAGCCGCCACGAGCATGTGGACGTGCTGCTGGAAGAACGCGACGGCGAGGACGCGGTACGTCTCGGCGACAGTTAACCCCGTTTTGACGCTTCTTTTGCACCTCTTATGGAACGGCATCCCGCTGTTCCGGCGCGCCCCGGCGCGCGCAAGCCTGTGAGGAAACGGCCATGTTTCTGCACCAGACCTGACGCAAAACACTGTGCTTCACGGCGTGGAGCGTATGCGGACGGCGGCGCGGGAAATTGCGTTTTTTCCTCATCCGGCAGGCCTGATTTTCTGAAATCCCCGTCCGCGTAGCCGGTCAGTATGACTGACCGGCGTTCGCAACGGGCGCATGCGCGCCCATAACCTGGGGGGTTTTCATGAAATCGGGATTCAACATTCTTTCCACCACCACGGGCATTGCGGTCACGGGCCTGATTTTCGGCGCTCTGGCGATTCTGCTCCAGCATTCGGGCAATCCGGGCAATATGGGCATCTGCGTGGTCTGCTTCAACCGCGACATCGCGGGAGCGGTGGGCCTGCACCGGGCCGCCGTTGTCCAGTATCTGCGTCCGGAAATCCTGGGCATGGTTTTGGGGGCCTTCACAGCCGCGCTGGCTTTCGGCGAATACAAACCGCGCGGCGGCTCCTCGCCCATCGTCCGTTTCCTGCTGGGAGCCATCGCGGGCATCGGCGCTCTGGTCTTTCTGGGCTGCCCCTGGCGCGTGATTCTGCGCCTGGCAGGCGGCGACGCCCATGCCCTTTTCGGTCTGGGCGGGCTCATCGTGGGCGTGGGCATCGGCGTGCTCTTCTTCCGCAAGGGCTTTTCCCTGGGCCGCAGCCAGAACCAGGGCAAAATTTCCGGCCTGGTCCTGCCCGGCATCATGCTCAGCCTGGTTGTCCTCTATCTCATGGACCCTCAGATTCCTGGCCAGCCGCAAAGCGGCGTACTTTTCTACTCCATCAAGGGACCCGGCTCCCAGCATGCTCCCTTTCTGCTTTCCCTGGGCGCGGGCTTGCTTGTGGGATTTCTGGCCCAGCGCAGCCGTTTCTGCACCATGGGCGCGTTGCGCGATGTGATGTTGTTCAACCAATGGCATCTGGCCCTGGGCTTCCTGGCCATGCTGGTCGCGGCCCTGGCGCTCAACCTGAGCCTGGGCTCCTTTCACTGGGGCTTTGAAAACCAGCCCATCGCCCAGCCCGACGACCTCTGGAACTTCCTGGGCATGGTCACCGCCGGGCTGGCTTTCGCTCTGGCCGGAGGATGCCCCGGACGCCAGCTCTTCATGGCCGGCGAAGGGGACAACGATGCCGCCGTGTTCGCCGTGGGTCTGATCGTGGGCACGGCCATGGCCCACAATTTCGGCATGGCCTCCAGCGGCGCGGGCATCGGCCCGCACGGGGCCGCCGCCACGCTCAGCGGACTGGCCATCTGCCTGTTCATCGGCTTTTACAACTGCAAGCGAGGTGCCTGATGTCCACTCTTATTGATACGCGCGGGCTTTCCTGCCCGCAACCGGTTCTGCTTTTTCTGACCGCCGTCAGGGAAAACGCCAACGGCCCGTTCAGCGTGTTGGTGGACAACGACGCCAGCCGCGAGAACGTGAGCCGCGCTGCCCGCAATCATGGCTTCAGCGTGGAAACCCTGGATGAAGGCCAGGGCGTGACCCGTCTGAACGTCGCCAAAGCCTGAGTTTCTTTTACAGCATCTTGCGTTTGAAATGTACACATTTCAAACGTGAATTGCTCTGAACCCGGCAGAGGGAGGCGTGCAATCCGCACCCTCCCCCGCCGGAATATCTTCCAAGCGAATCCGGCCCGGAGGAAACTATGACGCAAACACGAAATTCATGGTTCGCCCGGCTGTGCGGCGGCCTGCGGCGCGCCTGGCGCTCCGGGAAGCCCGTCGAAGAAGCCGGTAACGCCAGGCATGGCCTCAACGACCGGGGTCTGCTGGTCTTCGCCCACACCGGCGAGGTGATCAGGGCCGAGCGTACGCTGCGTGAGGCCGGTTTCACGGTGGAGGTCAAAGGACCGCCGCCCCGGTTGCGCACCGGCTGCGACATGGTGGTGGTTTTTCCTCTGCTCAGCCAGGCGGCGGTGCTGGAACGCCTCAAGCAGGCCGGCATTGAACCCGAGCAGGTCGTCAGCGCCCATGACGTGCTGCTGGAGCCCGTATCCCTGTTCCAGACCAAGCGCCTGGGCCGCTGGCTCATGGTGCGCGCGGCCAATATGAAAATCACCATTGACACGGCGGACGAACGCATCGTCAATATTTCCGGCGGCGGCTGCCCGGACGTGCCCTGGCTGGCCCAACGCCTGTGCGGCCTGCGGCTTTCCGAAGCGCCGGAGCCCCTGAGCCTGGGGCAGACGCTCTGCTGCTACAGTTTGCAGAAGGCTTTTGAGGAATTACGGAGGCAACGCGCATGTGGCTGATCGTGGGTACTGTTCCTGATGCGGATTTCGCCCTGACCCCGGACGCCGTTACAGCACAAAGCCGGGTGGACGGCGACGCGCTGCTTCTGCCCGACGGACGCCGCGTGCCTGTGCGGCGCGGCACGGCGGCTCTGGCGGCCACGGCGCTGCTGGCCTGCGCATCCTGCGATTTTCCCGCGCCGGGCCTGCTTCTGGCCGGAGATACCGGCTCGGGCACGGGCAGCCGGGCCGTCTACGCCTGGCTGGAGGAACATCTGCCGGAACTGGCCGCCGCGGCAGGCGGCCGAACCGGCGGCCAGGCGGGCGGGCTGGCTGGTCTGACCTTCCACTATCTCTTCCCGGATCTGGATTGGCACAATCGCGTGCTCATGGCCCTCCAGGCCCTTGAACGCAAGCCGCTGCTGGCGGCCGACGCGGGCTTCATGTACGTGGCCAAGATGAGCGGCTATGCCGACGCCTATGACCTTTTCACGCCGGACCTGGGAGAACTGGCCTTCCTTGCCGACGAAAAAGCGCCTCACCCTTTCTATACGCGAGGCTTTCTGCTGGCCGAAGAAGAGGATGTCCCCGGCCTGCTGGCACGCGCGCGGCAACACGGCAATTGCCCGTCCAACCTTATTATTAAGGGTCAGGCCGATTATATCGTCTGTAATGGGGAAATCAGGGCTACGGTGACGGAGCCGTCGGCAGCGGCCATGGAATGCATCGGCGGTACGGGCGATCTGGTTACGGGCCTGGTCACGGCGTTTCTGGCCGGGGGCCTGCCCCTCTGCCGGGCGGCGCTTTCCGCCGCGCGGGCCACGCGTCTGTTGGCCCGGCACTGCGCTCCCACCCCGGCCACCCAGGTTGGGGAACTGATCGCCCGCCTGCCCGAGGTGTTGCAAGCCGAACGCGAAGCCATTTTCGCGCCGCTGACCGCAGAGTAGCCCGGCCCGTTACGACCCAGGAACGGGATTTGCTCTGAGGTCAAATCTCATTAAACCGCCCCTGAAAAAGCCTATTTCTTGCGACGCTGCCTGCGCCGCAGCGTCACCCGCCAGACCCAGGAAGCCAGCAGGGCCACGATAATGCCCAGAAAGGCCCGCAAGGTCCGCGAGGCGTTGAAGGGCCGTTCAAAGCCCCAGCTCGCCGCCCGGTCCCAGGCCGGGTGGTAAATGGCCCAGCCCAGAAAGAAGATCAGCCCCAGCGCGCCCAGAGCCCCGACCAGCCAGTAGAGGGGAATGGGCTCCTCCCAGAAAAAGGACGAGCGGTAAAAACGCCGCCGCGCCAGACAGACGGCCAGCAGCACCACGCTGACCATCAGGGCCACTTCCCAGGAAAAGCCCTTGAGCAGCGCACCCGCAATGCCCAGAATCAGAAAAGTCACAACCAGCTTGAAGGCGCGGGCCTGCCGCCGCTCCAGTCCATAGGAGAGAAAAAGCAGAGCGGCGCCGGAAAAAGCGCAGATGAAGTGCCCCACGGCCAGCGCACTTTTGGGCAGATACGTGGTGAGCAGGGCCACGCTGTGCGGCAGAGTGGGCAAGGTGGACGACACCAGCAGAATCAGACCACCCACAAAAGCCGTATAGGCCGCGATGGAGTGCGAGAGCACCGAAAGCCAGCGCCCGGCCTCGCGCAGCATGTGGCGGCGCTGGCGGGCCTCGTATACGGCCAGCAGCACCGCCGCGGCCAGGAGCGGTATAATATAGTAGATGAGCCGGAAGAGCAGCACGGCGGCAAAGACCATCTGCTCGTGGGACGTGTGGGTGAGGTGCAGGATGACCAGTTCGAACACGCCCACGCCGCCGGGGATGTGGGTCAGCACCACGGCCACCTGGGCCATGAGATAGCTGGGCAGAAAATCAAGGAAGCTGACGCCCATGTCGCCGGGCAGCAGCACGTACATGCAGGCCGCGGCGGCAACAATGTCCACCCCGGCCACAATGAACTGGGCCACGGCGATGTGCGGCGCGGGAAAGACGAACTCCTTGCCGAAAATATGTACCGGCTTGCGCACCGTGAAACAGAGCACCAGGTAGGAACAGGCGACCATAAACAGAATCACGCCCAGAATGCGCACATCCGCGATGGGCATGTGCCTCAACAACTCGTCGGGAATCACCGGCGGGGCGATCATGAAGATGATCCCGCACAGGCCCAGCGCGCCCACCCAGAAGGTCACGGCCAGCATGAGCACCAGACGCACGATGTCCGTCAGGGAAAAACCCCAGGCCGAATAGAAACGGTAGCGCACGCTGGTGCCGCCCAGCAGCGCGCCGAAATTATAGCTGACGGCCTGGCCCACAAAGGAAACCAGGGCCACGCGCGGCAGGGGCAGTTGCTTATGGATGGCTTTGAGCGCCAGCCAGTCATAGCCCACCAGGATCATATAATTGATGACCATGAGAACCAGAGAGAGGCCGATACGGCCATAGGAAATCTGCAGGATGCTCTCTCGGATCTGGGCGATGCTGTAGGCTTTGAGCTTATTATACAGAAGATAGACCGCCAACAGAAAAATAGCGGTGATCAGAATGGGCCCCAGGTAACGCAGGTATTTTTTCATGGCATCCCGTGAGCTACGATAACGCGCCGGAGCGCGGTTCTTACATCCTTTTCAGCATATACGCCGCGCCCCCGGCGCGCAAGCCCGGAAGGCCGCACCGGCCCATCATCCTCCATTGTTGTGAAAAAATCTTCCGGAGCTTGACCACAACGCGGGCAACGGTTATGGTGAGTCCGCAGTCACGCTGATGTCCCTCGATCGGTTTTAGCCGGTGAGGGTTTTTGCTGCGTCTGCCGCACTCCAAAAGTTTTTTTCAGCAAAAAAATCGCGCAGGTGCTCCGCTGCCCGGCAGCGGAGGCTTTTTTTGTGCGCTGTGAGGTTGGACATGACAAGCATTCCCATTTCCGTGCAAGGCTATAAAAAACTGGAAGAAGAGCTGGCCCGCCTGAAGAGCGAGCGCCCGGCCATCATCCAGGCCATCAAAGAAGCCAGGGAAGAAGGCGACCTGCGCGAAAACGCGGGCTACGACGCCGCGCGCGAGCGCCAGGGCATGGCCGAGGCGCGCATCAAATATATTGAATCGCGTCTGGCGCTCTATCAGGTCGTTGACCTGGACAAACTCAGCGGCGACAAAGTCATCTTCGGCTCCACCGTGGAAGTGGAGGATGTGGACAGCGGCGAAAGCCGTAACTTTACCATCCTCGGCCCGGACGAGGCCGATCCAAGCAAGGGGTCCATCTCTTTTCTCTCGCCTGTGGGCCAGGCTTTGCTGGGTAAGGAAGAAGGCGACGAGGTCACGGTGGAAATCCCGCGCGGCCGCGTCACCTATGAAGTGGTGAGCATCGCCTTTAACGGCAGCAAGGTGCTGGGCTGAACAGCTGACGGCTCTCGAAGAACGGATCCGTTCCACAAATAAAAAGCGCTCATGGACCAAGACCGGCATGCCATATGCCGCAGCCTTGGTCCATGAGCGCTTTTTAGAGCGTTTTGATATTGAAAATATCTCAACGCGCGGTGCGGATTTTCCGTGAA
>ERZ857951.2599-NODE-2599-length-15408-cov-11.381554_pt1 | contig 15408 bp, 8 predicted proteins | sample MGYA00519759_ERZ857951 | MGnify/ENA primary metagenome ERZ857951 (study PRJEB31778, sample SAMEA3449377) | human gut metagenome | biome: human gut; feature: human-associated habitat; material: faeces | place: United Kingdom | collected 2010/2012 ...
ATATGCATGAAGGGAATTGACTAAACTTAATCCCCCAAGAATTACAACTGAGCCAGAATCAGGGCTATGTATATAGAAAAAAAAGCGCCTCCATAATCTTCGAAAAGACCATGGAGGCGCTATTTATTATTTATCTTTCGTTATCTATATCTGAAATTTCAGAAGAAACAAAATCAGATACCCAATGATTTCTTCACTGCTTCAATCTTTTCCATTGCAGCAGATTCGGCAGAAGCATAACAATTGCGGCAACCCATTTCACCCTGAACTTCCATATAGAACTTAATCTTCGGTTCTGTACCTGAAGGACGAACAGAAACTTTGCTACCATCTTCTGTGAAATATTGAAGTACGTTAGATGGTTCCGGCATATCGATTGTAGTTACGTTACCTTTATCATCTGTCTGCTTCAGTGTCTTATAATCTTTGCTCAAGATCACTTTAGAGCCACCCAATTCTTTCGGAGGATTGGCACGGAAGTTCTCCATCATAGCTTTGATTTCTTCTGCACCGCTCTTACCCGGTTTCACTACGTTTACAGTAAACTCTTTAGAGAATCCGTATTCTACGTAGATATCCAGCAACAACTGATACAAAGATTTACCATTATCTTTTGCCCATGCGGCAACTTCAGCAATCAAACAGCAAGCTGATACGGCATCTTTATCGCGAACGAAATCTTCGGCAAGGAATCCGTAGCTTTCTTCACCGCCACCGATATATTTCTGTTTGCCTTCACGCAGACGGATTTCACGGGCAATCCATTTAAATCCGGTGTAGCAGTCAAGCATTTCGATATTGTTCTTATCTGCGATTTTCTTGATTAGTTCAGTTGTAACGATTGTCTTCACGCAGAACTCGCCACCTTTAATCTTACCCAGTTGTTTGTACTGTGTCAGAATATAATAAAGGTACATCATACAAGTCTGGTTACCGTTAATCAGTACCCATTCGCCCTTATCATCCTTGCAAGCAATACCCACACGGTCAGCATCCGGGTCGGAAGCCATAACGAGGTCAGCATCAATTTCTTTGGCAAGGTTTACAGCCATAGAAAGAGCTTCCGCGTTTTCCGGGTTCGGAGATACGACAGTCGGGAAGTTACCGTCCTTAATCATCTGTTCGGGCACAGTAAATACGTTTTCGAATCCCCACATTTTCAATGCACGAGGAATCAACATCATACCTGTACCATGAATCGGAGTATAGACAATCTTCATATCTTTGTGACGGGCAATAGCTGCCGGATCAATAGAAACAGTTTTCACCATATCCAGATAAATCTTATCGATGTCTTCACCGATAATCTGAATCAAATCCGGATTTCCCTGGAATTTAATATCGGCAGCAGAAGCAATTGCATTTACTTCGTCGATGATACCTTTATCGTGTGGAGCCAATACCTGTGCACCATCGTCCCAATATGCCTTGTAACCGTTGTATTCTTTCGGATTGTGAGAAGCAGTCAGGATGATACCGCTTTGGCAACCGAGGTGACGGATGGCGAAAGACATTTCCGGTGTCGGACGCATGTCGTCAAACAGATATACTTTGATACCATTGGCAGAGAAAATATTAGCAGAAGTCTCCGCAAACAAACGGCTGTTGTTGCGGCAATCGTGACCTACTACTACAGAAATCTGCGGCAGGTCTTTGAAGTTCTTTTTCAGATAGTTGGAAAGTCCTTGAGTGGCAGCACCTACCGTATAGATATTCATACGATTGCTACCTACACCCATAATACCACGCAGACCACCAGTACCAAATTCAAGATCTTTGTAGAAAGCTTCAATTAGTTCGGTTTTATCATCGTTTTCCAACATACGTTTCACTTCAGCCTGGGTTTCAGCATCATAAGCCGGGGTTAGCCATTTTTCGGCTTTTTCAGTGACCTGTTTAATAAGTTCCTGATTTTCCATTTCGATTGTTATTTATTGGTTAATGAATTATTTATTATCAATTTCTTGAGCACACAAATGTAAAATAATAAGTTTATAATTCCTATTCTTTTAATTGAAATTTGAGAATTAAGAATTAAAAAGCGATATACTTAATACCTAATATCTCATACTTAATATCTATTCTTGTGGCACTTTATATCTGTCACCAGTCTGCTTGACATATTCCTGCAAGAATTCTTTCGGATATCCGGGACGCATCACTCCGGCAGGTTGTCCGATAGAATTACGCTCAAACTTACCGTCTTTAACACGTTTCACCACTCCATCATTGTACTTCACAATCAAGAATGTACCCAATTGTTTCCAAGTATCGAAAGTGCTCTGTGCGGTCATATTTGTATAGTTTGTCAGAAAGTCAACCGCTGCGTTCTTATCTTTTGCCAGCAGTTTGGCAGCCATTTCTTCAATGCCTTCCTGTGCATTGTTGAAAGTAGTTTCCATTTCTTTCTGCGCTTCCCGTACATCACCGATCATCAAATCATAACGCGGATAGACCATATTAGATACCCAGTTGAAAATCCAGAAAGCAGAATTCCAGGAGAAAGTAATATAATCGGCCCCATCTACACGGGTATAACATACCGGCACTTTAGTAGCACAACAATAAACCGGGGTAAATACAGCCATGTTCGCATCATCCACGCCAAACCAAAGTACACCGCCTATCGGGTCCGGCTTATGAGCCCGCATTTGTGCAACAAATACAAACCCGCTTTGTTGAGTGGAAATCGGACGTTCGTTGAAATATTCCTGGCCGTCTACTTTGAAGTTCAGAGGAGAAAGACGATAAGGTGTCTTATAAGGTCCGGCTCCGAAATCATTGGAGATGTCAAGAGGCGTTCCTTCATAATGGTCGCGCATCATATCTTTCACATCTTGCACGGATAACTTATGTTTCGGTTTCACAAAAAGAGGCATCGGCGTATTGGTCTTTCCCTCAATGTAAGGAAGATAATCTTTTCCGTTATCTGTGAACTTATTAAAATAGCTCCACACGCGAGCCTCACAGAAACGACGTGCACCAAAATCAAGAGGCGCATAGGCTAATGAGAAGCTAAAGTCTTTGTTTACTCCATTAAAATATCCCTTCTCACGGGCAAAAGAAACGACATCCGGAGAGTACATACAGTTTTCCTTGTCGTTCATATCAAACTGGTGGATACGTGACTGGTTGGCATGGGCCGAAATGCAATCATCAGGCACACGTACAGCTACCCAAACTGCTCCACGGATGCCGGGACCTTTACCAATCATTTCCATAATCCATATTTCGTTCGGATCGGCAATAGTAAAGGATTCTCCTTCGCTATAATAGCCGTATTGCTGCACTAAGTCGGTCATGATCTTAATTGCTTCACGGGCAGTGCGCGAACGCTGCAAACCGATATAAATCAGACTTCCGTAATCGATAATCCCTGTAGAATCGGCCAATTCCGGACGTCCGCCGAAAGTTGTCTCACCAATGGTAACCTGATATTCATTCATATTACCGACTACATTGTAAGTCTGGCGTGCCTGCTCTATTTCTCCCAGATACTTGCCGGTATCCCATTCATAAACTTTCAGCATCGTCCCTTTTGGATAGGTAGCAGCCGGATAATGATAAAGTTCTCCGAATAAGCCGTACGAGTCGGCAGAATAGGAAACAATCGTCGAGCCATCGGCAGACGCATTTTTTCCGACAATCAGGTTGGTGCAGGCGAAGGTGTTCGCCACAGCCGCCATCAATACGGCGGCACAAAGAATAATTCTTCTCTTCATAATAAATATATGATTCACTTTTAATAATTTACCAAACAAAGCTTTCACGGGCCACTGTTTCATTCCCACAATAGTCGGTCACTGTAAATTCAACAGTATGCTTGCCTCCTTTCTTTACGCGTTTGGGATCCAACGTACATTCCCAGTATGATTTCACAATATTGGGACGTCCGAAAAGCGCATACTTTCCGTCAATCGTTCCACGATAGGAAGCAATTCCGGTGCCCTGATCTTTCAAACGATAGACAATTTTTCCGTTTCTTCCCCACTGATTCTTGTTGACAGGGATAATCTCCGGCGGGATGGTATCGATGGCAACAGTGTAAGTTCCCAACTCCCGGATAGATGCTTTCATGTATCCGTCTTCATACTTTCCGCCTACGCTGTACTTTCCTCCTTTGGGAGTTATGCGGGCCACATAATATTTCGTCGTATCGGCAATTGGTTTTCTACGCAACCCGATACACAGTTCACAAGCTGCATGCAGCGGAACCGCCTTATCATTCAGCTGATAAGTAAAAGCAACGGCACCACTATCCGCCTTCACCTGATAATTGAGGAGAACATCATCATACAACATTCCTTTCGGAACAACCAGGTTCAATCCCGGTTCTTGCAGATAATTAGTCTTATTCCAAGTAAAATAATATTTCTCCCGATGATTCAACGGTTCAATCGGCTGTTTCCGACCCCGTACGGTGAAACTATATTTGGAAGTGTTTCCGAAAGCATCTTTTAATGTATATAAGAACTGATAGTCCCGTTCCTCATCAATCGTCACCAAGCCACGGTTATCATTTGATGCTTTTAGCAGACGCAAAGTGTTGCCCGGATCAATGAATGATTTCATATATTGCCCGTAAGTCCAGGAATTAATCATCCGGTTCTCTTCCTGCGAGAAGCGATCTACGGTGCTGCGAAATATTTCATTGCCATCTACCGTAAGCACAACCGAATAAACTCCATAATGGTTATTCACTCCATCCATGTAATCGTATGCTTTGATCCCCACACCTATCACTCCCCATGCTTCCACCGGACGCTCGCTATTAGGAAGGATGGTTTTATTCTCTTGCTTTCCATCCACTACTCCTTTACCCAGTTGTGGAAAAAATAGGATACCATCCGCTTTCGGAGCACGCGTATCTTTTATTTTCGATTGAAAGAAAGGCATAGGGTCAATATAATCTCCCGATTCCGTTTCAAATACATCCAGGTGAAGATGCGGACCGAACGAATATCCGGTATTTCCGCTCCATGCGATCTGCTGGCCTCCTTTTACTGGATATTCTCCCGGTTCGGGAACAATCTCTACTTCCCAGTTTTCTTCTTCATATTGAAGTTTCTCCACCCTTTCGGCAATGGGAGAAACAAAACCACTCAAATGGCGGTTGATCGTTGAATAGCCATTGTGATAACAGACATCAAGTACATATCCCGAACCATTCGTGACGCGAATACGCGAAATATAGCCATCAGCGAGAGCACGAACGGGTTTACCGATTACTCCGCCTGTCTTAAAATCCAGTCCGCCGTGGAAGTGATTGGAGCGGATTTCTCCAAAGTTCCCACTCAATGTAAGAGGAAAGTCAAAAGGAGGTACAAAGGTTACTTGCTTCTTCTCTTGTCCATACCCTCCGATGCAGCAAGCCAACATCAAAGCAGTGATATATCGTCTCATCATTCCGTTCACTTTTTTACTCCCGCAAATGTACACTATTCCCACTAAACTATGAAATATCCGAGGAGAATGATGACCGTAGATACTAGTTAATATTTCTTTTTAATGTTATATTCATTGCAAATTAGTAGTCATTATGTTATTTATATTAGTACTTTTGTAGCCGTTTTTTAATTATAATTAAAAGTTAGAAACTCAATGAGAATGTATGTAAAAGTAATGGCAGCGGTCATTGCATGTATATTGCTGAGTGGAGAAGCGCTCTCGGCATTTGCAACTACCCCCGCTACAGAAAATCTGAGTTGGTTTAAAAAGAAAAAGAAGAAACCAGAAGAGAAAGAAGAGAAGAGTAAAAGCGACTACGAGAAATTAGTGGAAGACAGTAAAACGACCAAAGGGATGTTTGCTGTACATCAAAAGAAGAATGATTATTATTTTGAAATTCCCACCTCACTTTTGGGACGTGACTTATTAGTTGTCAATAAGCTGCAACGAGTTCCTGCCGAACTTAATGATGCGGGCGTAAACCGTGGAGTAAACTATGAGAATCAAATGGTTTGCATGGAATGGGACAAAGCGACGGGCAAACTAATGTTACGTCAACAACGCCCATTACCTCTGGCCCCCCAAACGGACGCTATCTTCCGTTCGGTAAAGGATAATTTTATCTCTCCGCTGATTGCCGCATTCAAGATCGAAGCAGTCAATGCAGATTCTACGGCATTAGTAATCAAGGTGAATGATATTTATGATGGTACGGAAACCAGTATCAATAACGTATTTACCAATATTAATCTGGGTACTTCGGCTATCAAGAATTTATCACGTATTCTATCCATCAAATCCTTTTCAAACAATGTCGTGGCAACTTCCGAGTTGACTACCCGGGTAACGGAAGGTACTACTACTGTTTATGTAACGGTGGAAGTTAGTTCTTCTATTCTCTTATTACCCGAAAAGCCGATGATGGGACGATTCGACAATCAGAAGGTCGGTTATTTCACGAATCCGTTATTAAGTTTTAGTGATGCGCAGCAGCGTACGGATAAGACACAGTATATCACCCGCTGGCGTATGGAACCCAAACCGGAAGATCGGGAGGCTTATCTGAAAGGTCAGATGGTAGAACCTGCCAAACCGATTGTCTTCTACATTGATAATTCAACTCCTTACCAATGGCGTTCGTACATTAAGAAAGGTATCGAGGACTGGCAGATTGCCTTTGAAAAGGCTGGTTTCAAGAATGCGATTATCGCCAAAGAAATCACGGACAGTATGCATGTAGACATGGATGATGTCAATTACTCCGTACTGACTTATGCTGCTTCAGAAAAGAAAAATGCAATGGGACCTTCTCTGTTAGATCCCCGTTCCGGAGAAATCCTGGAAGCTGATATTATGTGGTGGCACAATGTGCTTTCTATGGTACGTGAATGGATTACTGTCCAGACCGGAACAGTGTGTCCGGAAGCACGTAATGTACAATTGCCTGATGCTTTGATGGGAGATGCCATTCGATTCGTCGCCTGTCATGAGGTAGGCCACTCTCTGGGACTCCGCCACAATATGATGGGTTCATGGGCTTTCCCGACAGATTCATTACGTTCCGAAGCATTCACTTCCAGAATGAACTCTACCGCTTCATCTATCATGGATTATGCACGATTCAATTATATCGCACAGCCTGGAGATGGCGTGAAAGTTCTTTCTCCGCATATCGGTCCATACGATATGTTCGCTATCGAATATGGATATCGTTGGTACGGAAAGAGTACTCCGGAAGAAGAAAAAGATATTTTATTCGATTTCTTGAGCAAACATACTGATCGGCTTTATAAATATAGTGAGGCACAGGACGTCCGCGATGCGGTAGATCCACGTGCACAGAACGAAGATTTAGGTGATGATCCGGTTCGCTCTTCTTTACTTGGCATTGAGAATCTTAAACGTATCGTTCCACAAATTCTTCAATGGACTACTACCGGTGAGAAGGGACAAACTTATGAAGAAGCATCTCGCCTCTACTACGCTGTAATCAACCAATGGAACAACTATTTATATCATGTCCTTGCCAATATTGGCGGTATCTACATTGAAAATACAATTGTAGGAGACGGCGTTAAAACTTACACATTCGTAGAGAAAGAGAAACAACAAGCTTCACTGAAATTTCTGATGGATGAAGTTTTGACATACCCTAAATGGCTGTTTGACACGGAAGTGGGGCAATATACTTATCTACTTCGCAATACTCCCATCGGAAAACAGGAGAATGCTCCTACACAAATCTTAAAGAACGCCCAAGCCTATATCCTTTGGGATTTACTTGGCAATACTCGTTTGATGCGTATGATAGAGAATGAATCTGTCAACGGAAAGAAGGCCTTTACAGTAGTGGAGCTTATGGACGGACTTCATAAGAATATTTTCGGTGTTACCGAACGCGGTGGCATCCCTAACGTTATGGAACGTTCTTTGCAGAAAAACTTCCTCGATGCATTACTTACAGCCGCTGCAGAACCGGAAGCTGTTAAAATCAACAAGAAGATCGCCAACGAACATTTCTTGCTTGACCACGCTACTCCTTTCTGTAGCTGTTACGCTGCCGAACAACGTGCACTTCGTCAGGAAGAGCGGATGGGGGCTCCACGTGTGCTCAATTTCTATGGCAGCCAGCTCAACCGTATTTCAGATGCTATTTCTGTGAAACGCGGTGAATTATTACGTATCAAGAAGTTGTTGCAGAACCGTCTCGGAACTTCCGATACTGCTGCACGCTATCATTATGAGGACATGATTCTGCGTATTAATACTGCTTTAGGAATCAAATAAAACCACTTATTACTTTAACTATCTACATTAATGAGAAAAAAATACTTGTGCATTCTTATATGCCTCTTTGCAAATGCGCTGGCCTTTGCCAGCGCTGCTAATCGTACAATCACCGGAGTCGTTATATCCGGTGAAGATAATGAACCTCTGATCGGTGCTTCCGTATATGTTAACGCAGATGACTTAAAAAAGGCCGGAGCATCACAGACTTCTCTAGGTACTATCACTGATATGGATGGTAAATTCTCCATTTCCATTCCGGAAAAGGTGACTAGGTTACATTGTAGTTATATAGGATTTGAAGAACAAGACATCGTTTTGCAAGCAGGAAAAGATACTTATCGTATTGTACTTCAAGCTTCTGCACACACATTGGGAGACGTCGTAGTAACCGGTTATCAAGAACTGGAACGTCGTAAACTGACTGCTGCCATTGCCAAAGTAGATGTAACAGATGGAATGGTAGGTGCTGCAAAAAGTATCGACCAGGCATTAGCGGGACAAATCGCCGGTGTGGCTGTAACGACAACTTCCGGTGCACCGGGAGCTCCAGCACGTATTCGTATTCGTGGCACGGCTTCACTGAATGGAACACAAGACCCGTTGTGGGTATTGGATGGGATACCTTTGGAAGGGACTGATATTCCAGAAATCAACAAAGATAACGATAATGACATCGTAAATATGTCACAATCTTCTATCGCAGGTTTAAGTCCAAACGACATTGAAAGCATTACGATATTAAAAGATGCAGCTGCTACTGCTATCTATGGTGCACGTGCTGCAAATGGCGTAATTGTGGTAACAACCAAAAGAGGAAAAACCGGAAAACCTGTTATTAACTTCAATACTAAATTGACTTATACTCCAAATCTCAATACTTCACGACTCAACTTACTAAACTCGGAAGAGAAAGTCGATTTGGAACTTCAATTGTTAAAAGAAGCACGGTTTGACATATTATGGGGATTAACAGATCCGATACCGGTATTTCCTGAAAAAGGAAAAGTTGCTGCTATCATGAAACAATATAACTTAATAGACATCTATAAAGAACAGGGGTGGAACGGACTGACACCTGAAGCCCAAAATGCTATAAACAAACTGAAAACAATCAATACAGACTGGAATGATATATTATTCAGAGATGCTTTCACGCAAGAATATAACTTTAGCATTTCCGGTGGTAGCGAAAAGGTTACTTATTACAACTCACTTGGTTATGTCAAAGAAAACGGAAATGTACCAGGTGTAAGCATGAGTCGTTTTAATCTGACCAGTAAAACGTCTTACCAAATCAACAAAATATTAAAAATTGGAATGTCTATTTTTGCCAACAGACGCAAGAATAACACATTTATGACTGATACTTACGGACTTATTAACCCTATATATTATTCACGTATCGCCAACCCTTACTTTGCTCCGTTTGACGAACAAGGAAACTACCTTTACGATTACGACGTAGTCAGAAGTAGTGAAACAGATGAAAAGCAAGGCTTTAATATATTCGAAGAACGAGCAAACACCAATAAAGAATCTGTCACCACAGCCATCAATTCTATCTTTGATGTTCAGCTACGTTTTAACGATCAGTGGAAAGTTTATTCACAGATTGGTGTGCAATGGGATCAATTGTCGCAAGAAGAATATGCCGGGATAAATTCATATAATATTAGGAATATACGTGAAACCAATAAATATTGGAAAAATGGTGTACAAACCTATCTTATACCAGAAGGAGGCATGCTTAAAACAACTAATAGTACAACCTCACAACTCACATGGAAAATACAAGGAGAATACAAAAACACATTTGGGGATATACATGACATACAAATAATGGCTGGTTCGGAAATTCGCAAAAACTGGGTAGACAACCAAGCCTCAACCGGATACGGATATGATCCCAAGAAACTAACATTCCAGAATCTCATATTTAAAGATGAAGCACAAGCCAATGATTGGAATCTAAAAACTAAATCGTACAAGGAAAACGCTTTTGCTTCTTTCTTTGCCAATGGTTCATATACTTTAATGAATCGTTATACATTGGGAGGAAGTGTGCGCATGGATGGTTCTGATTTATTCGGAGTAGATAAGAAATACCGTTTCTTACCAATCTATTCGGTAAGCGGTTTGTGGCGTTTATCTAATGAATCGTTCATTAGACAATACAAATGGATTGATAATTTAGCTCTTCGCCTTTCTTATGGTTTACAAGGAAATATTGATAAGGGAACCTCTCCATTCCTAGTCGGGAAATATGATAATGTGAATATTTTACCTGGCTACAGTGAAGAAAATATTATTATCAATAGTGCTCCCAACAGTAAATTACGCTGGGAAAAAACAGCATCTTACAATTTAGGAATGGATTTTTCCGTACTCAATCAAGCCATTAATCTTAGTGTAGATTACTACTATAGAAAAGGAACAGACTTAATTGGTTCTAAAGCATTAGCTTTGGAAAATGGATTCACTAATATGTCTATAAACTGGGCTAGTATGGAAAATAAAGGTGTAGAAGTAAATCTGCAGACACGTAATATCACCACTAAAAACTTCTCTTGGTACACTACTTTCAACTTCGCATATAATCAAAATAAAGTACTAAAAGTACTTACAGATAAAAGCCAAGTGACTCCTAGTCTGGAAGGATATCCTGTAGGTGCAATCTTTGCCCTAAAAACAAAAGGTATAAATCCTGATACAGGGCAAATCTATCTTGAGAATAAAGAGGGCAAAGCTGTCACTGTGGAAGAATTATTTAGAATGACATCAAATGAAGACGGGCTTGGCACTTACCAAATAGGACCGAATAGCGAAGAACAAAGAGATTTCTACAGCTATGTCGGAACGTCAGACGCTCCCTATACGGGCGGTTTTCTAAATACGTTCAATTACCGCAATTGGGAACTGAACCTGAATTTTTCTTATAATTTTGGAGCACACGTAAAAACTACTCCAAGTTATAATGTGTCTGACTTAGATCCAGGACGCAATATGAATAGAGACATACTGGATAGATGGACACCAGAAAATAAAACAGGAAAATTCCCTGCATTAGCAACGTATAACTACAATCCGGCTGACTACTACTTGTTCAGTACTCGAAATGACATTTACAGATCACTGGACATCTGGGTAAAAAAACTAAGCTTTGTACGCTTACAAAATATTCGTCTTGCTTATCGGGTGCCATCCGAATGGCTGCATAAACTAAGTATCGGCGGAGCAACTGTAGGATTAGAGGCTCGTAACCTATTCGTTATCAGCTCTAATTATGATAATTATATGGATCCGGAGTCAATGGGCAACCTATACTCTACCCCAGTTCCCAAATCCATTACCTTCAATCTAAGTCTTAACTTTTAAAAAATATATTATGACAAAGAAAATATATTATATATTCACATTAATAGGAAGCCTGTTATTATCTTCTTGTGATAGTTATTTGGACATACAGCCAGTAGGCCAAGTAATTCCCAATACGCTAGCTGAATACAGAGCTTTATTCACAACAGCTTACAATACAGCACTCAATGACAGAGGAATATGCGAAATCAGAACAGATATCGCAACCATATTACAGTCTGATGCCACTTCCAAAAATTCTTTAGGAGATGTTGAAAAATGGAATGATGTTAATCCGAATGCAAGTACGAGACAATTTGGATGGGCGGCCTATTATACCAATATCTATTATGCCAACGCAATCATCGATAAAAAGGATGAAATATCAGAAGGAAGCCAAGAAGATATTAATCAATTAGTTGGAGAAGCTTACCTCATGAGAGCATATATGCACTTTATATTGGTCAACCTTTATGGACAACCTTATACAGCTGCCGGAGCATTAGAAACCAAAGCAGTTCCTCTCAAACTCAATACTGATTTAGAAGAAATACCATCACGAAACACTGTAAAAGAAATATATACCTCCATATTGTCTGATATAGAAACAGCAAGGAAACTGATTAATAAAAAAGAATGGGAAGTTCAATATTCATACCGTTTCTCAACATTGTCAGTAGATGCTATGGAATCACGGGTATATTTATACATGGGTGAATGGGGCAAATCTTATGAATCTTCGGAACGTGTACTAGCCGGAAAATCAACATTAGTGAACCTAAACGATGAAGGAGACAAACTTCCTAATGAATTTACATCTGTAGAAATGATCACTGCCTATGAAATTTTCCCGAATAGCGATTATGCCGGATCACTCTTACTATACCCTGCATTTTTACAAGAATATGAGGAAGGAAAAGATCTACGCCCAAACAAGTACTATCAAGCAAATAAAAATGGAGATTATACTTCTATCAAAAGTGGTGAATCTAGATTCAAATGTACTTTCCGCACTGGAGAGTTTTATTTAAATTCAGCAGAAGCTGCTGCACATTTAAACAAATTGCCTGAAGCACGTTCACGACTTCTAAAGTTAGTAGAGAATCGTTATACACCAGAAGGTTATGAACAAAAGAAGAATGAAATAAATGCGATGAGCCAAGAAAAGCTAATCACAGAAATTCTGAAAGAACGCGCTCGTGAGCTTGCTTTTGAAGGACATCGCTGGTTTGATTTACGCCGAACTACTCGACCAGAAATCAAAAAAGAAATAGAAGATGTGACCTACACACTTGTACAAGATGATTCCCGCTATACATTGCGTATTCCACAAGATGCAATTGATGCCAATCCTGGATTATTAAACTAATAACATATTACCATCTATACTCTCATAGATATCACTAAATAACAAACTATAAAAACTCTCTTTACCAAAAGCGTAAGGGGAGTTTTTTTATTCTGTCCACTAACTACTTTATATTTTATCTACACATCTCGTCCATCGCTAAATCTTTATCCCCAAAAGAATTGCCGATTAACAGAAAATCCATATCTTTGTAGCGACTTATTACGATTAATAACGTAGAAGCGTTTAGAATATTATCTCTATTCAGAATCTGGTAAATTCTTTAATTGGGGAGATAATGGCAACTAAGCGTTCACGTCTTTGTTATATGCAAGGGCGTGGACTCTGTTGTTCATTTCCCAATAGGTTTACCAGAGCCTTGAATAGAATGAACTAACGACGTCCACGCTTCTCTTGTATATATATGGTATCCGGACGCTTACCACACAAACAATAAAGAAAATGAGCAGCACTATTACAAAGTTCTTCGCTTCTTTTTTAGCTTATGGGGTAGCTAATAAGAAAAAGCGCTTCTCGGCCATTGGCCGTTTCTCTGAAGGATTGGCACCGGTTAAAGGAAAAATCCAATGGGGATACATTAATAAAGAATATGACATTGTCATTCCTCTAATGTATGAACGGGCTTTCTCGTTTAAAGAAGGATTAGGGATGGTAGTACTCAATTCTCAATACGGATTCATCGACCATACCGGACAAATACGGATTCCGTTTAAATACGCAGCCGCTCACTCGTTTGAGCAAGAATGTGCACGAGTATGTCAGGATGGATTATGGGGACTGATTGACAGACAAGGAAACTACATTCTTCCACCGACTTACAATCAAATAGAGCAATTCGCGGAAGGATTAGCCCTCGTCTCACTACACAACAAAGTTGGATTCATTAATAAGAAAGGAGAAGTTGTCATTCCGCTGGAATATGATAATGGATGCTCTTTTTCTGAAGGATTAGCTGCCGTTTGCATTGAAAGCCAGTCGTCCAAGTGGGGATACATAAACAAAGATAATGAAGAAGTACTTCCTTTTAAGTACGATATTGCAGAACCCTTTTATAACAACATAGCTCGAGTGGGTCTCTATGGAAAAAGCATGAAAATCAACAAGCAGGGCAGTGAATGTCTATAAAACAACCACTCTACGCATTTATTCATCTCAACACGCGAAGACATTCTGTTCTAAAACATCCCCTTACGAACAACAACGTAAGGGGATTTTTCGTACTTTCGAACATGTTAAATCTTTAATACGCAACATTATGATTATCGGAGTACCAAAGGAAATCAAAAACAATGAGAACCGTGTAGGCATGACACCTTCGGGAGTGGCTGAAGTGGTAAAACAAGGGCATCGGGTATTTATCCAACATACAGCGGGAATAAATAGCGGTTTTCCGGATGAAGCATATCAAGCTGTCGGCGCACATATCCTGCCAACAATAGAAGATATTTACGCTACTGCCGAGATGATCGTAAAGGTGAAAGAGCCGATAATCACTGAATATAACTTAATAAGAAAAGGACAGTTACTATTCACTTATTTCCATTTTGCTTCCGACAGGGAGTTAACCCTTGCCATGCTCTCCAACAAATCAATATGCCTGGCTTACGAAACTGTAGAAGAAGCAGACCATACACTACCTTTATTAATTCCGATGAGCGAAGTTGCCGGACGTATGTCTATTCAGGAAGGTGCCCGTTTCTTGGAAAAGCCGCAAGGTGGAAAAGGTATTCTTTTGGGAGGTGTACCAGGTGTTAAACCGGCTAAAGTATTAATTTTAGGTGGCGGAATCGTAGGTAGCAATGCTGCGCAAATGGCTGCGGGAATGGGGGCAGACGTCACTATCACAGATATAAATCTGGCACGTTTGCGCTATTTGAGTGAAACACTACCTAAGAATGTAAAGACATTGTATGCATCCGAACTAAGAATCAGAAAAGAATTGCCGGATGTTGATTTAGTTGTCGGTTCCGTATTGATTCCCGGCGATAAAGCACCACATCTGATTACTAAAGAGATGCTTTCGATGATGCAACCCGGCACAGTATTAGTAGATGTAGCAATTGACCAGGGAGGATGCTTCGAGACTTCTCACCCAACCACCCACAGTGCACCGACCTATATTGTAGAGGGAATCGTTCATTATGCAGTAGCTAATATCCCGGGAGCCGTACCTTATACTTCCACTCTTGCACTGACTAATGCTACCCTCCCCTACGTGATCGCTTTAGCAAATAAGGGATGGAAAAAAGCCTGCAAAGATAATCCGGCATTGGCTCTCGGACTGAATATTGTAGAAGGAAAAATCGTTTATAAAGCTGTAGCCGATGTATTTGGTTTGAAGCACGAACCTGTCAGCCTATAATAAATGGAAATTTAGCGGTTAAATGGGAATTTATCGGTTAAATGAGAATTTTGCAGTTAGGCTGAAAGCCTTACAATTATATATT
>ERZ857951.2610-NODE-2610-length-15363-cov-3.589365_pt1 | contig 15363 bp, 9 predicted proteins | sample MGYA00519759_ERZ857951 | MGnify/ENA primary metagenome ERZ857951 (study PRJEB31778, sample SAMEA3449377) | human gut metagenome | biome: human gut; feature: human-associated habitat; material: faeces | place: United Kingdom | collected 2010/2012 ...
TAACCGCTTGACCACGGAGCCGAAGTTTTTGATTTGTCTGCCGTGATTTTTGCTCAGCGACAAGTAGTATATTATCATAAGAAAACGAGTTTGGCAAGTGTTTTTTGAAAAAAAATCAAAAATTTTTAAGATTTGTGTTGCCGTGCATTCAGAAGGAAAAAATTTGCCGGGTCAGGGCATGGCTTTTCGATATTCTTCCGGTGACATACCAAAAGTCCGGCGGAAAATGCTGGCAAAATAGCTGGGGCTTTCAAATCCGGTATGCAGAGCAATTTCCAAGATAGAAAGCGAGCTGCCGGTAAGAAGATCTGCGGCTTGGGTTACGCGGTACTGGTTGATATAGGAAATAGGCGTTGTGTGAAAGTGCGTTTTGAAGAAACGACAAAAATATTGTGGATTCATATTGAGTATAGCAGCAAGATCTGAAAGACGGATTTTAGAATCATAGTTATCCTGAATATAACGTAAGAGTTTTTTACACTGATCAGATCTTTCTTTTTTACGAGTGCAGAGGGGGTCCGGATGAAGAAAAAGCTGGTATTGCGCCAGAAGTGCAAGAATCCGATACATGTCACTTTTGATCAGAAGAAACCAGCCGATGGGTTTGGTATCGTATGCATACAGGATTTCCTGGAAAAGCTCAGATAATGTCAGTACAAATGTTTTCTGTGTCTGAGAGGAGGCTTCAGCAGCAGAAAGCTCTTCCAATGGAAAAGCCGGAAGAAGCAGTTGATGAGAGAGCAGCGGACGAATCCAGTCTGCTTCACAGGAATCCAGATAGGCACATGAGAGAATTTCTGGAAGAAATACAAGGGCATGGTGAACCGAAGGGGTAGTTCCAATGCTGCAGAGCTGATGCAGTTCGTGACTGTTGATGAAAAGAAAAGTACCTTCGGAAATTGTCCGGGTTTCAGTTTTCAGTGTCAGAGTGAGAGTACCTTTTTCAACCCAGATCCATTCTAATTCTTTATGCCAGTGAAAAGGAACAGAGAGCCCGCCATGCGCATAATCCTGATGATAGATATGGAGCGGAACAGGTTCGGTTCCATGCACGGTAAAATCCCGGATTCCGCCAGAAAGAACAGGGGAACAAGATTCAGGAGAAAAGAGCTCTTTTGAACGTTCTTTTTTCATAAAAGTCAAAATCCTTTCATTAAATACGAAAATCAGGTTAGAAAATATAAGATAATATCATTATACTGCTCTTATGGGAAAAAAGAAAGAGAGGACAGAAAATGAAAAGAGAGTGGTGGCATAGCTTAACCGTATATCAGATTTACACCAGAAGCTTCTGTGACAGCAACGGAGACGGCATCGGCGATTTTGGAGGGATTCTGCAGAAGCTGGACTATCTGCAGGAGCTTGGTGTTGGAGCCATCTGGCTTTCGCCTTTTAACGATTCTCCTAATTACGACAATGGATATGATGTCAGTGACTATTATAAAGTAATAGAAGAAGCGGGCACAATGGAAGAGCTGGAAGAACTGATCGCAGCCTGTGAAAAGCGGGAAATTGTGGTCATGATGGATCTTGTTTTAAATCATAGTTCCCATCTGCACCCATGGTTCCTGGAAGCTAGAAAGGATCGAAACAGTAAATACCATGATTTTTACATCTGGAAGGAAGGAACGAAGGAGCAGCCGCCAGAAGGCGGCGGAGCATTCTTTGGAGGAAGCACCTGGGAATGGGTGCCGGAGGTTCAGGAATATTATTATCACAGTTTCAGTGTAATGCAGCCGGATCTGAACTGGAAAAATCCGTCGCTTCGGAAAGAGCTGTACCGGATGATCCAGTTCTGGATGGATAAAGGGATCCGTGGTTTCCGGCTGGATGCAATTGACAATATTGTAAAAGATGGACATGGAGGAAATGATACTCATTCAAAGCAGATTCATACATACTTAATGGAAATGAATCAGAATACGTATGGAAAATCAGAACAGATCCTGACAGTGGGGGAAACCGGAGGTGCTACGGTAGAAATGGCACAGCAGTATTCTGATCCGGAAAGCCAGGAGCTCAGTATGATTTTTCAGTTTGAACTGATGGGAATCGACGGCATCCGAAGTGGAAACTGGGATCCGAAACCGTATACGCTGCAGCAACTGAAGCAGATCTTTGAAAAATGGCAGACGGGACTGGAAGAAAAAGGATGGAACAGTCTGTTCTGGGGAAACCATGATTTTCCGCGTGTCGTATCGCGCTTTGGAAATGACAGGGAACCGTATCGGGAAAAATCAGCAAAAATGTTGGCTGTCCTTCTCCATGGGATGAAAGGAACTCCTTATATTTACCAGGGGGAAGAAATCGGTATGACAAATGTGTCAGGGCTTCGGATCGAGGACTATCAGGATATCGAGTCTGTAAATTTTGCCGAAGACCGTAAAAAAGAAGGCTGGGAGGAAGAAAAAATTCGTACCTATCTTGCACGGAACAGCCGGGACCATGCGCGGACGCCAATGCAGTGGAATGCGGAAAAACACGCCGGATTTACAGCGGGAACACCGTGGATGGCGGAAAATCAGAATTACGAGGAGATCAATGTGGAAAACAGCAGAAAAAATCCGGATTCCCTCTTCTATTTCTATCAAAAACTAATTGCGCTGCGTAGGAAAAATGACACTCTTGTTTATGGGGATTTCCGTCTGATTGAGGAAGAAAATCCGGATATTTTTGCTTATGAGAGAAATCTGGGAGAGAAAAAGCTGATTGTGCTCTGCAATGTCCGGGATACCGCGGCAGAGATGAAAGCCCGATATGATTTGACAAAAGGAACGGTTCTGATTCATAATGATACAGAAAGTCTCACAAAAGAAGTGTGGAAGTTACAGCCGTATGAGGCATACATGGTTGAACTGTAGAAATGGCTGAAAAGTTTTGAAAAAGCTGACACGGTTTCGAATCGTATTTCCAGGCTGTGGCGAAAAAAATCATAACAAAAGTTTTACTTTGTAGTAAGGAAGACAGAAATGAAAAGCAGCAGGAGAAGAAAACTGCAGGAGCAACTGGAAACAGGAGGGAGAAAATGTATCGCGTTCTTCTTGTAGAAGATGAAGAAATTGAACTGGAGACATTGCGGGATTATATTGACTGGAAAAAGAACGGGATTTCCAGAGTATTTACCGCGCGCAATGGCAGAAGGGCACTGGAGTGCCTGGAAGAAAATATGGCAGATATTGTGATTACGGATATTCAGATGCCAGGAATGAGTGGAATTGAACTGGCAGAGACGATCGTACGCCGGGGGTATCCATGCAAAATTGTTTTTCTGACAGGATATGATGATTTTTCCTATATCCATTCCGCTTTTCAGGTGAATGCCGTGGATTACCTTTTAAAGCCATTTACGATTGAAGAAGTAGAAGCATGTCTGAAAAAAGTGAGAAGTGAACTGGAGAAAAGTGAGATAGCAGACTGGTCGCGGAAAACGGCGGCGAAGCAGTTGCTGGAAATGGCTTTGCGGGAAAAACAGGAAACAGAGCTTTTACGGAAAAATTTCCGTGGTGTATTTGGAGAAGAACTGGAAGAGTGCAGGTTTGGAATCATAGCGGTTTATGGAAAAACGGAAGAAAACATCTGTAGCAAAATTCAGGAAAAATACAAGGGCATCCGTTACATCAGCAAAACGGAACGGATCAGCATTCTGCTGCTGGCGGGGTATCTGTCGGTGAAAGATACGGCATTTCAGATCTGGAATGATTTGAAAGAAGACGCACCGAGAGCCGTTGGATGGTGCAGTGGAGCATGGACAGCTGACTGCCTGTACGAAAAGGCGGAAAAACTTCGGAACTGTTGTGTTCTGGCATTTCATATGGATCCACCGGAACTTTTCTGTGCAGATGAAAAAGAAACGGAAGAGGAAAAAGCATATCATTTCCGGGAACAGAAGGAGCGGAGAGAAGAAATCTGTCGTCTGGTCAGCAACGGGAAAAAGCAGGAAACGCTGCAGACCATGAAAGATTATTTTCAACAGCTAAAGGGGCTTGCGCCGAAAACATTTGCGGGAGAAGTTTACAATCTCTATATGTATCTATGGAACCGTCTTGTTTTGAGCGATGAACTGCTGGAAAACTGGATGGAAGCAGAAAAAATTTTGAGAGAAAATGAAATTTTTGAAGCAAACAACAGTTATCAGATGCGGGAAAAGATGAAGCAGTATCTGGAACGGATGTTGGCATTTTTTGAAGAACAGAATCAAAATCCAAATTACTATGCCGTTTATCAGGTAAAAACATATCTTCAGAAGCACTGCTCGGAAAGCGCAGATATCGAGAAGCTGGCCGCGGAGGTCGGTTTGTCTCCGAATTATCTGAGGAGCCTGTTTAAAGAGGCAACAGGAAAAACGATTTTGGAATACAATACGGAAATGCGTCTGCAGAGGGCGGCGGAACTGTTAAAGAATAAGAAAAATAAAGTACGGGAAGTGAGTCTGGCGGTTGGATATGAAAATGTTTCTTACTTTGGCGTTGTTTTTCAGAAAAGATTTGGAGTGACACCAAATGAATATCGTAAAATGGTATAAAAATCGGAGTTTTCAGTTTAAACTGGTGATCGGATATCTGGTACTGGCACTGATTCCAATGCTGTGTGTTACCTGGTACAGTTATGGAAAAACAAGGAACGTGCTTCTTACTGAAGCATATCAGAGTGCAGAACAGGAAGCAGAACGAATTGAAAAAAATTTTTCTACGATGGTCGTGCCTTATGAAACAATTCTGGATGTGCTGTATGTGGATCAGATGCTGAGCGGATATTTGTTTCAGGATTACAGCAACGATTCTTATGAAGATATGTTTTACTATATTGATAAGAAGCTCAGCGAAATCTGTCTGATGAATGCAGGAATTTACAAAATCTGTTTTTACAGCAACAATGAAACGCTTCCGCAGGATAATTATTATTTTTATTCCATGCAGGATCTAGATCGGAGGGAACGTGTGCTGACATTTGATGCGATAGGGGAAACGGTATTCTGTGGGACATCTGGAGACGGAAAAGCATTTCATATGAATCGTCTGATAAATTTTTATCCACAGGGCGGGATGAAGAGCGTACTGTCGTTACAGATTGAAAATCAGCAGATACAGCCCCTCCTCGAAACAATAAATTCCACCGATGAAATTTATCTGGTGGATCAAAAAGGATATATTCTGGCTGCTTCCGAACCGGAAATGGCAGGCCTTCCGATCCGGACCAGAATGCCGGAAGAGGATCTGGAGCAGAAAGCGCAGATTGAGTTTGAGCGTGACGGCATTTCAAAAATCGGAAATATCCAGAGCGGAGTTTTCGGAACAAAAATTCTTGTGATTTCGGATAAGGAGACGGTTTTAAAAGACGCAAAAGCTGTTTCAAGAAGGATGATGTTCCTGATCCTCTGCAGCGCGGCTATGGTATTTCTCTGCATTATCTGTTACACAAGATGGCTTTCCACGCGGGTGCAGAAAGTGGTGTATGCAGCAAAACGGATGGGACAGGGAGAATTTGATTACCGTCTGGAAAATATGGGAGAAGATGAGATCGGACAGATCGGGCTGGCGTTTAATCAGCTCAGTGATCAGATTCAGGAGCTAATTCGGGAAAATTACGAAAAGAAAATCCGGATTCAGACGAGCGAACTGAATTTGCTGCAGGAACAGATCAATCCGCACTTTCTTTACAATGCACTTGCGGTTATTTCAGCACTGGCGATGCGGGAAGGTGGAAAACAGACGATGCAGGCGGTCAAAAATTTGTCCAGCTTCTACCGGATTTCCCTGAATAAGGGAAAACAGGTGCTTTCCATCCAGGAAGAAGTGGAACTGCTGCAGAGCTATCTGAAAATCCAGCAGATGCGTTTTCGGGACAGCGTACAGGTGGAGTATGAGATTGCAAGAGAAGTACTGACATATCGAACCATTAAACTTCTTCTGCAGCCGCTGGTTGAAAATGCCATTCACCATGCGAGAAAAGAGGAAGAAGTTCTCCACATTGCGGTCAGAATTCAAAAAGAAGAAAGGGATGTGGTATTCCAGGTGACAGATGATGGATGTGGAATCGAGGCGGAAAAACTGATTAAACTGCGAAGTTCTCTGCGGCGCTCAGAGGAAGGATATGGACTGAGAAATGTTGCAAACAGGGTTCGTCTGGCTTATGGAGAGAATTATGGTGTCCGAATAGAAAGCCAGGAAGGATATGGAACGACAGTTTCTGTCAGAATTCCAGTAAACGAATAAAAAATCAAACAAAGCAGAAATAACTTCGTATTGTTTGCATAGAAGAGGAAACAGAAACCGGCTGATAAAGGTGATTTTGCCCGTCAGCCGGTTTCTGTTTCGTTAGATATTGACAGAAATCGTAAGAAAACAACAGAATAAAAAAGAGAATTATAAAACTCCGTTAAATCGAGATAGAAATCATAAAAAAGTGAGATTGTTGCAGGACAGACTATCCATTAAAATGGAAACATAGACAGCAAGAGTGTACAAGATGAACAAAAAGAAGAAAGAAGGAGAAGGCATGAAAAAAGAAAACGTGCATGCAAAGCACAAAAAAAGCCTCGCGGAACGGTTCTGGAAACAGAAATATCTGTTTTTACTGCTGCTTCCATCGTTGGTATGGGTCATTCTGATCTGCTATGCACCAATGACAGGACTGTATATGTCCTTCATCAACTACACGCCGCAGGGTAGCGGCTATTTTGCGGATATGGCGAATTCGCAGTTTGTCGGTCTTGACTGGTTCAAGTATTTCTTTTCCACAGATTTCACAAAAATCATGAGAAACACACTGGCAACCAGCTTACTGACACTGTTATTCTCATTCCCGCTGCCAATCATTCTGGCGCTTTGCCTGAATGAAGTTCGAAACCAGAAGGCAAAGAAATTTGTACAGACCGCATCTTATATTCCCTATTTTATTTCCTGGGTTATTGCGGCAAACATTTTCCTTACATTCCTTTCTTCAGACGGCGTCATCAACAATCTGTTAAAATTCTTCGGATTAACCGATGAGTCGATTCTGTTTTTCCAGAAAGGACCATATTTCTGGTGGATCATCGCGATCGCAAATGCGTGGAAGGTACTTGGATACAATGCGATTATCTATATGGCGGCAATCTCCGGCATCAGCCAGGATATGTATGAAGCAGCGGATGTGGATGGTGCGACGAGAATGCAGAAGATTCTGCATATCACACTTCCGGCATTAAAGCCGACCATTATGATTCTTCTGATTCTGGCAATCGGAGGTGTTCTGAATACAGGATATGAGCAGCAGCTGTTGATGTCTAATGATGCTATTTTAAATTATTCTGATGTACTTGATACGTATGCATACCGCTATGGTCTGAAAAACGGAATGTATTCTTACGGTACTGCAGTAGGATTCTTTAAATCCGCAGTCTCCTTCATTCTGGTCATCAGTGCAAATGCACTTTCGAAGAAATTCAGTGATGATAATACGGCACTGTTTTAGGAGGAAGGAAAATGAGAGAAAAAGCAATTAAAATCAAAAGAAAACGTTGTGCCAGTGACTGGTTTCTTGATATTTTCAAAGTGGTTTTTCTGGTGTTAGTTACTGTGATCTGTGTGTATCCGTTCTGGAACATTTTTGTGGTATCCATTAACGATGCAACCGATGCACTGCGCGGCGGGCTCTACTTTCTGCCGAGAAAACTGAGTCTGGCAAGTTATAAAGATATTCTGGGACGTGCCACATTTTTGCATGGCATTCTGATCACTGTACTTCGTACTGCAATTGGTACACCGCTGGCGGTCCTTGTCACGACAGCACTTGCCTATGTGCTTTCCAGAAAAGAGCTGCTGTTCCGGAAACAGCTGAACCTGTTCTTTATCTTCACCATGTATTTTGGCGGCGGAATGGTTCCGTATTATATGGTATTAAAGAGCCTTGGAATGCTGAATAATTTCATTGTATTTATTTTCCCGAACCTGGTAAGTGTTTATAATATGATTCTGGTAAAGAATTATATAGAGGGAATGCCGGCAGAGATTTTTGAATCGGCGAAAATTGACGGAGCAAATGATCTGACAGTTTTCTTTAAAATGGTAATTCCATTGTCCAAGCCGATTATTATGACCATTGCACTGTTTGTTGCAATTACACATTGGAATTCTTGGTTCGATGCATATTTGTTTACGAATGCACAGTCTTTAAAAACAATGCAGTCCATTTTGGTTGAAATTCTGAATCAGTATCAGACTTCATCAGCGAACCAGGCGGCAAATCAGGCGTCACAGACCATTACACCGGACAGCATTCGAATGGCTGCTACGATGATTGCGACCATTCCGATTATCATGGTTTATCCGTTTATTCAGAAATATTTTGTTAAAGGAATCATGCTCGGATCTGTAAAGAGCTGATGATAGAAGGAGGAAAAGAAAATGAAGTTCAAAAAAAGTATCGCAATGGCGATGAGTGTCCTGATGGCAGCGGGAATGCTTGCAGGATGCGGATCAAATGGCAGTACATCATCAAGTACTGCATCCGGCAGTGCATCATCTGCATCGGGCGAGGTATCAACAGACGGAGTTACGATTTCTATCTTTGACAAAAACTCCGGAAGCAATACCTTTGATGATCCAGTTGCAAAAGCAATTGAGGAAAAAACAGGTGTCAAAATTCAGGTAGAAAATCCAACCGGAGATCCGCTGGAAAAATTGAACCTGATGCTGACCGGTCAGAATTACCCGGATATCGTCCTGATGGATCGTGGAAATGATATTGTAAACCGTTACATTGAGGCAGGCGCACTGCTTCCGTTGAATGATCTGATCGATGAGTACGGCCCGGATGTAAAAGAGATGTACGGGGAAACCTTAAACAAGAGTCGTTATACCGATGGAAAGAATTACTATCTGAATAACTGGTACGGAGAAGATCCGGATCCGGTAGCCGGTGTTCTGATGCGCTATGATTATCTGTGCGAAATCGTTGGAAAAGACCGCGCAGACAGCGATGAGCCATTTACACAGGAAGAGTATATTGACATTTGTAAGAAATTCAAAGAACTTCATCCGACCATTGACGGAAAAGAGAGTATTGCCATTACCTTTGATGCAGAATCCAAAAACTACGATGGAACATTAAAAGGAATGTATGGTCTGAAAACATATTATCAGGATGGGGACAATCTGGAACATGTTGCCAAAGCACCAAACTTCAAAGAGATGATGTCCTTTGCCAATGAACTGTATACCGAAGGCCTTCTGGACAAAGAGTGGGTTGTCAACAAGAAAAATCAGTGGACGCAGAAACTGTCTGCAGGCAACGTATTCAGTACCTTTGCTTCCTACTGGGATACCGATGCAGCAAATACAGCACTTGCTTCTTCTGTAGGAGAAGATGCAAAATTCTATTCCTATAAAATCCTTGGAAACGGAATCAGTGCAGATGAAACTACTTACTCCGGAAGAAGTACACTTGGCTGGGATGCAATCGCGATCACCAAGAATTGTAAAAATCCGGAAGCAGCCATGAAGATGATCAACTACCTTGCAAGCGAAGAAGGACAGTATCTTCTGATGTGGGGTATTGAGGGAACCAACTGGAATATGGAAGATGGAAAACACGTTCCGAACGATGATCTGATTGAAGGATTCCAGACGGATTTTGACAAAACAAAACTGGATACCGGCGTCCGCAAATGGACCTGGTTTGTAAAGAACGGAAATGGTACAGACGGAACTCCATACGATGTATCACAGTATAAAGTAAAAGAGACCCGGCAGGTGGCTATGAATCACTTTGGTGAGAACGACAGATGGGATACCGCAGAATTTGCAGGCCTTACCCCGGCAGGAAGCACTCCGGATGGCTTGAAATGGCAGAAAATCCAGGATATCTACGATCAGGAATATCCGAAGATTGTGAATGCAGACAGCCACGATGCGGCAATGGAAGAGTACGACAAGATGATTTCCGAAATGAATGACGCAGGACTGGAAGATGTAGAAAAAGTTATCACACAGAATTATCAGGAGCGTATGAAACTCTGGAATGAGTAAGCTAAAGTAAAATAAAAAAATCACACACGGAAAAGAACCGGCAGAAATCGAAATACAGATTTCTATGTCGGTTCTTTTTTATCAGAAGAAGCATTGCGATTTTCAAGGAATCTGGATATAATGAGGAAAACTGGAAAAACAGGGAAATCCAACCGCATGAGACAGGAGGCATCGTACATGGCAGCGAAAGAACAGTTAACCGCAATGGAAATGATCTGGGGATTTATGAGTGGGACGACAGGACATATGGGAAAGACGGACTTTGCGCCGCAGAAGGAAGCGTTCGGGGATTTTGCATCTCCGGAAACGTATTTTCCGCGCGTGGTGCCGGAGAGCGAAGGCATCTCATCGGAAAAGCTGACGCAGATGCTTCGTGAGCTCGCCGCTGCGCGCCATACGGACATGCATCATCTGCTGGTCCTGCGGAATGGACATGTCATCTGCGAATGCAATTTCGCCCCATACCGCAGCGGCATCTGGCATGCGACGTATTCTATGTGTAAGAGCATCACTGGCATGGCGGCTGGTTTTCTGATCAGTGAAGGAAAACTTTCCCTGGACGAGAACGTCTATGATATTTTTGAAAAACGAAACGGTCTGCTGCAGAAGATCCTGCGCCCGAATCTGACCGTGAAGCATCTTCTGACGATGAAGAGCGGCGTACAGTTCAACGAGATGGGCGTTGTTTCCGGCAACGACTGGGTGGACAGCTTCTTAAATGCGCCGGTCAAGGGAACACCGGGCGAAGCGTTTGAGTACAACAGTATGAACACGTATCTGCTGTCTGCAATCATACAGGAGCGCACCGGCATGAAAATGGTAGATTACCTGCGGCCGCGTCTGTTTGAGCCTCTCGGCATCCGGAAAGTTTTCTGGGAGAGCTGTCCGGCAGGGATTACGAAAGGCGGCTGGGGCCTCTTCCTGTGCCCGGAGGACGCGGCCAAGCTCGGGGTGATGTACGTGAACGGCGGAAAATTCGAAGGAAAACAGATCGTCCCGGCGGAATGGGTCGCAGCGTCCACCTCCGTTCATGCGACACCGCCGGAAAAGATGGGAAAATATGGCTATGGTTACCAGGTCTGGATGGAGGAGCGGCCGGGCAGCTTTGCGTTCAATGGCATGCTGGGGCAGAACGTGCTCGGTTATCCGGATACCGGCGTGGTGATTGTGACGAATGCGGGCAGCAACGAGCTGTTCCAGACGTGTGAGATGCTCGACATTGTGCGGAAGTATTTCGGCGCGGAATTTGGTGCAGAGCTGAAATCCGGCGAGGCGGAAAGCCCGATGGCATATCAGAAGCTGGTGCAGACCTGCCGTGATCTGGAGGGCGCGAAAGAGACACCGGGAAGAATCCTGCGCGGCGGCTGGAAGCGGAGAACACCGGGGCCGCGGAACAGCGGAACACCGCGTCAGATCGACATGGCGCAGCTTCTGCACGGAAAAGAATATAAAATGGAGGACACGCATGTCGGCATGTTTCCGCTGACGCTGCAGGTCTTCCACAACAACTTTTCCGACGGCATCCGCCGCATCGGTTTCTTCTATGAAAAAGGCCGTTTCTTTGTCGAGCTGACCGAGGGAGAAAAAACACAGCGCATTGAGATCGGTCTTACGGGGTCCAAAGTTGTAGAATGGGTGGAAAACGAGGAATCGTATCTGCTCGGAACGACGGGACAGTTTGCGGAGAATGAAGACGGAGAACTGGTGCTGAAGCTTGAGTTTGCATTTCTGGAAGAGGCCGCAAGACGGAAGGTCAAAATCATTTTCCAGCGTGATTTCGAGCGGATCAGACTGGAGTGGAATGAGACGCCGGGCAAGGATCTGATTATCGAGGGCCTTGAATCCCTCGTGACGGATATGGCGATCGCGCCGCTTCTGCCGTCGCGGTTCCGCGAGCGGAGCCTTGACATGATCCATCTGCTGATGGCACAGACCATTGAGCCAATGGTAGAGGCACACCGCGTGCGGCCGGGGAAAGAAACGGAGACAGAAGAAGCGGCAGCGGAAGCTGAATCGGCCGCGGCAGTGGAAAATGCGGAAAACGCAGAAGAAACGGTGTAAAAACAGAAAAAATCAGAAGAGAAATGTGGATAAAAAAGGGAATGGAGCTGCCGGATGCGCAGTTCCATTCCCTTTTAAAAATACAGATTACAGATTCAAAGCCATATCGCCGGATTTGATCAGGTTTGCCTTGCGGAATACCTCTGAGAAGAACAAGGTGATCACAGCCGGAAGCACGAAGTGGAGCAGAATGATTTTGATGATGACGAGCTTCGGATCATCGTAAGCGATCATCGTCTGATACGTTGTGATCTGTCCGACAAGACCTGCGGAACCCATGCCGCTTCCCGTTGCATTATTCTGCATATTGGCGAGGATTGTGGAGACGGGTCCTAAAATCGCACTCGAGAAGATGACGGGCAGCCAGATCAGCGGATGACGCATGATGTTCGGCACCTGAAGCATCGAGGTTCCAAGACCCTGTGCGACAAGGCCGCCGAATTTGTTTTCCCGATAACTTGCAACCGCGAATCCGACCATGTTGCAGCAGCAGCCGATCGTTGCGGCACCGGCGGCAAGACCGGAAAGATTCAGAATGATGCCGAGTGCAGCGGAGCTGATCGGCAGTGTCAGAACCATACCCATGACGACCGAAACAACGATGCCCATGATGAACGGCCGCTGTTCCGTTGCCCAGTTGATGATGCTTCCAAGGCCTGTCATCATCTGGGAGATCGGCGGTCCGACGAGCAGTCCGACAACGGAACCGGCTCCGATGGTGATGACCGGTGTCACGATGATATCAACCTTGGTCTTGCCGGAAACCAGATGGCCGCAGGTGATGCCTGCGAAAGCTGCGATGAAAGCGCCGAGCGGTTCGCCAGGTCCTGCCAGAACGGCATTTCCGTCCACAAAGAATGTGCCGCCGGTGATCTTGCCGGCATAACCGCCGACCATGGCGGCGACGGCTGCAGAAACCGTGACAAGCGGGCTTTCCCCATATTTCACTGCCACGCCGACACCGATACCGGCACTTGTCAGGGCTGCGGCAGCTTTTCCAAGCAGATAGATCACATTTCCAGTCGAACTGCCGATCAGAAGACCGATCTGCTGAATCATCGTACCAATAATCAAGGTTGCAAAAAGACCCTGCGTCATGCCGCCGAAGCCATCAATGAAGATGTGCGAGGCGACTTTTTTGATTGTTCGCATATGGATTCCTCCTCATGTATGTGGTGTGTTACTGTATTCACAAGTGACTTGTCAGTCGACTTTTAGTCTATCATAAGATGGGGGCGGGTGCAATCCTTTTCCGGGGGCATAAGTTGACAAAAGAAAGGGGCACGCTTATAATTGAGACAAATTCAGAGCGCTTCCAGAAAACAGCGCAGACAGTAAAAAAGTGATAAAGGAGACGCATGGGAAAACAGAAAAAGAAACAGAAAAAACGCGGCAATCCGCTTTGGACTCTGGTATTTTTAGCGGCACTTGCTGTTTTCTGCTTTTCCGGGTACAAGCTGATCGGCATTTACCTGGATTACAAGACCGGCACGGATGAATACCGGGATCTGCAGCAGTATACGACGGAAATTACAAAAACACCGGAGACACCGGCACCAAAGAAAACAGAGGAGCCGCAGGCGGAATCCGAACCGGCGGAGCCTTCCGAACCGGAGCCGGAACCACTGTCGTATCCGACAGAACCGCCGCTTGCCGTCGATTTTGAATCCTTAAAAGCGATTAACCCGGATGTGAAGGGATGGCTTTATATCGAAGCTCTCGACATCAGTTACCCGGTCGTACAGGGGCCGGACAATGATGCGTATCTTCATACGACGTATGAGGGAACGAGCAACTTTGCAGGTTCCATTTTCCTCGATTACCAGAATCAGGGTGATTTCAGTGATGGAAACACAATCGTTTATGGTCATAATATGAAGAATCTCTCCATGTTCGGAAAATTGAAACAGATGAAGGAGCAGGAAAAATATAGGGACAGCGTCTATTTCTGGATGCTGACGCCGGAATCAAACGATGTGTACCAGATTTTTTCTGCCTTTTATACGGAGGCAGACAGTGATGTCTACACGCTGTATTCCGGCGGGGGTGAAGCGTTTGTACAGTATCTGAATACCATGGCGGCGCGGTCAGAGATCCCGGTGGAGCAGCCGGAGATGGATGAACACAGCCATATTATTGTGCTGTCCACCTGTGCGGCGAGCGATACGACTGGACGGTTCGTCGTTCTGGGCGTGCGGCGGAACCGGTAATAATTGGTCAGAAGGAGGAATGACAGATGGAAGAGGAAAGAAAAATCGAAGAACTGCAGAGATTGATTGATACGCATGAAAATATCGTATTCTTCGGCGGCGCGGGCGTGTCCACGGAGAGCGGGATTCCGGATTTCCGGAGCGTGGATGGCCTTTATCATCAGAAGTATGATGTTCCGCCGGAGACAATTGTTGACACAGTACTTGAACAAGATATTCATCTGGTAGGATTAAGTGCTTTGATGACAACAACTGTCGTAAGTATGGAAGAGACGATCAGACAGCTTAGAGAGAAAGCTCCGCATTGTCTTGTGATGGTAGGAGGCGCTGTACTGAATCAGGACTACGCAGATATGATAGGAGCTGATTTCTATGGCAAAGATGCCATGCAGTCGGTTCATTATGCACAGAGAGTTTTTGGAACTGAAGAATAGGAGGAGATCAAAAATGAGAGGATTACAAACACCGGTTCGTGCAATCCGAAGACAGGTATTTACAGAAGTTGCCAAGCTTGGATTTAAAGCAAATGCAGAGACATTGGTAGCAGATATGGAAGCAATTCCATATGAAATTGTAGGAGAAGATTCAGAAGTAAAATACCGTGAGAGTATTTATCGTGCAAGAGCAGTCGTAAGAGAAAGACTTCGTCTTGCGATGGGACTTTCCCTTCGTCCGGAGAATAAGCCGGTCCATTTGACAGCGGGAGTTGAGGCCAGTAATATTTCTGAGAAATATTATGAGCCGCCGCTGATGCAGGTGATTCCGTCAGGCTGCGAGAGCTGTGAGGAGAATAAATACGAGGTCAGCAATGTATGTAAGGGCTGCCTTGCACATCCTTGTCAGGAAGTCTGTCCGAGGGGCGCTATTTCCATGGTGAATGGAAAATCCTTTATCGATCAGGATAAATGTATCAAGTGTGGAAAGTGCAAGTCTGTCTGTCCATACGATGCGATTGCCAAGAAGGAGCGTCCTTGCAAGAAAGCTTGTGGAGTGAATGCGATCACATCGGATAAATTAGGACGTGCTTATATTGATGCTGACAAATGTGTTTCCTGCGGAATGTGTATGGTAAGCTGCCCGTTTGG
>ERZ857951.2656-NODE-2656-length-15126-cov-5.236812_pt1 | contig 15126 bp, 8 predicted proteins | sample MGYA00519759_ERZ857951 | MGnify/ENA primary metagenome ERZ857951 (study PRJEB31778, sample SAMEA3449377) | human gut metagenome | biome: human gut; feature: human-associated habitat; material: faeces | place: United Kingdom | collected 2010/2012 ...
CCGCTTTTGGCGCTGCGGCGCACCTTTTCTTCCGCCTCCAGCTGCGCAAGGTTTCGATACACAGCGCTGAGACTGATCTGCTTCTCTGCCAGCGCGTCCGCCATCTGGCGTGCAGTCAGCAGTTCGTCCGGGTGCTCCCCTAAAAAAGCAAGCAGGGCTCTTCGCTGTTTTGTATTATAGCCTGACATCAGCCGCCCTCCAATATGCGAATCATTCGCAGATATTATAGCATCATTTTCCTCTTTGTCAATATCATCCCGCGATAGGATATTCAAAGTTTTGTGTGGGATTTTTTAATTTAAGCCCTATTTCGACCGAGCGACTTCTCCCAACTTTTCTGTGGGATTTCTGTTTTAAGCCCCGATTTCGGGTGAGCGACTTCTTCCAACTTTTATGTGGGATTTCCTCCGAGTAAACGAATTGTATATAAAAAAGGAAGCTGGCATCCAATAGAACACCAGCTTCTCTCCAACCCCCGAAGATATTTTGTATAATCTTAAACTTACAGTTTGACATGAGTCATTTTTCTTCTTGATAAGGTAAGTTGACCGCGCACATGACAGGTTCATCTTCACTACGGCAAAAGAAACAAATATTCTGTAGGTCTTTGGCTGCACGAATGGTTGCGTATTCGTGCAAGTGCGGCAAATACACATCTAACCGGTGCTGTTCGTACTTGAAGTGCTGCGGGTCATAGTCCCACACGAAATTTGTGTTCAAAATAGCGACTCGAACCTCTGATTGAAAATGATATTGCGGGTATTTCCAAAAAAGTTCTGCTGATGGGCTTGGCTCATCGTAATAGATGTCTGCAGGTGAATGTCGAGCATAATCAACTTTATCTGCAAAAAGTTCACAGTCGTCATTTCCTTTAGTACGATAATATCGATCAGCAGTTAGAATGCTCGCGTTTTGCTTGATGGCTATTGGGACTTGTTCTTTCAACTCCTCAAAAAACTTTTTCGGGTCATTTATGAATAAAAAACTGGCAGTATCTTTTCTGTAGCACATTTCATCCAAGTACCTATCAGGCAGAAAAGACACCACATGAGGGAATATAGGCATCTTGCCATCATTTATAGCAGCTACTTTCGCTGCGTCGAATGAATAGAAGCACATAGCTGGTGTCAAAAGTGTCGGAATGAAACGCAGATAGTATGTATCCGTTCTGGGGTCATATAAGGTTTCAAGGTGATTTCCCATAGGGATACCGTGTGAATCTTTAACATTCATCCGAGAGTCACCATTTTTCAGGTGGGCAAAAACACATTCTAATTGATCTCCAGTTACCTTGTCGCCTGTTTTTGAATAATCAACCCAGTTTGCAGCACATCCAAAAGATAGCGTCCTTGTATTATAGCACTGTTCAATACGTTTTGTAGAACCAAGTCGCATAAGGAGGATAGTTGAAAAATGGCTTTGTAACATAAAAGTTGGTTCTCCTTTCTCGTCCCAATGGTTATTTCAAACTCAAGAACAGCGCCGCCCGACACCGGGCGGCGTTTTCGCATATTTTATCAGTCTGTTATTGTTAGGGTGACTGATGTAGTTCCGTTATTGATTTTCCCAGCAAAATCCACCAAGCGAATGGTGGTAAAAAGCAAAAATCGGAGCCGTTCTGGCTCCGATTTCTACTTTTTGTTACCCTCAAGGGATGATTGTTATTTAACTTTCTCCACAGAAGCGATTGTGCCCTCAAAGGGATCAACCTCCGATAACGCGCCGGTGTAGGTCACAGTGACGGAGTCACCCACAGCAACATCATCATACCCTTCCGGCTTTGCGGAGGAGTCGATGGAAAACTGGTAGGAAGCGCCTTGGTCATCCGTCACAACAAACATAAAGTCCTTTTTCTCGTCCAGCTTGCCGGTCAGGGTGCTTTCCTCCTGCTGCGCTCCGCTTTGAGTGCCGGCATTGGAATCTGTGTCCGTGCCGGATGTCTGGCTGCCGCAAGCGGTAGCCAGCGCCAAAATACATACAACCGTCAGCAATACAAATAATTTCTTTTTCATCATACGAATCCTTTCTGATATGCTTCTTTTAAGAGGTCTTGATAGATGTTTTTTTCAATCGTGAATTCCGGCATCCCCATAGAGCCTGCCGCAATCGCGAATTCGTCGAAGACCAACACGAGATTTCCGTTTGCGTCGAGATAGAAATTCTGCTCCGCGTCGATCCCAGCAAAATCCTCCGGGAAGTATGCGAGGGCTTGATTTGCGGACATCTGCGCTTCCACTTGCCGCAGCACCTCATTGGACAGCGTTGACACATAATCGGTCCCGTCGCGGAAGAGATCCCTCAGGGAGATCACTTGTCCCGTTGCTTTGTCAATGTGATAGAAGCGGCTGAAGGCATAGCTGCTGGCTTCCGTTTGTGTGGCGTCTATGCGAAGGGTAAACCATGTGTCCGTGTTGGTAAGCACCACGCTGGATACACGCAGATCCTGATAGCCATTTCCGATGCGTTCACAGTCTTTGTAAAACTGCGTCAGCAGCTCGTCGGTGTATGCGCGGACTTCCTGATTTACCGTATCAGCTGCATCGCTGCCGGATAACTCCGGTACGGAGATATCCATAGAACTATGTCCATCATTGTAGGCGTAACTCCGGAAGGTGACCACTTTCACCAACGCCCCCAGCCCAGGGATCTCCGCCATCGCTGCCGCAGCTGCGGGGGATACGTTTGGAATTGTGATGAACAGCGCAAGCGCTGCCGCGGCCCATGTTTCCCAGTGGCGTCGCTGACGCCGCCGGGAATTTTCGTCCAAAGCCGCGCAGGTTTGGAACACCCGACCGGCATAATCCTCCGGGAGCGGAAATGATTCCTCGGCGGCACGCTGGTGGAGCAACTCGTCAAATTGATCCATAGACCCCTCCTTGTTCATCGGTCAGCAAAAGGCGCAGCTGCTTTCTGCTGCGGGACAATCTGGTTTTTACTGCTACATCGCTGATCCCTAAAGTGCGGCTGATCTCCCGAATGGAAAATCCGTCGTAATAGAACAGTGTTACCACGGAGCGCATTTCCGGGTTTAATGATAGCACCGCTTCCCATAGGGACAGCCGCTCAGTCGGATCCGGATCGTCTGCAGGCAGAAAGTCCTGTACTTCAGACAGATCAGTGATTGGCCGGTACTTCCGGCATAGGTCATAGCAGTTGTTAACTACGATCCGCAGGATCCACGATTTGAATTTTGCAGGGTCCCGCAGGGCATCCAGCTTCGTAAAGGCAGTACAAATGGCACTCTGTACCGCATCCTCTGCGTCTTCGTCGGTTGACACGATTGCCCGGGCGGTTCGGAACATGGCCGTCTGATTCTGCAGCACCAGACGGGTGAAGTCATCTTTGTCTAATCTTTTTACCACACTGGATGACCTCCTATCAAGCCCCTTGCTTTCCGGTCATCTATATAGACGCTTTGAGCACGAAAAAGGTGGCAGCATTTGAATTTTTTTCTTTGGCTGGAGTGGTTGATCCGTTTTGGGGCGCTGGCCCCTTTTTTTTTGTGTTTGGCAGAGTACAGGGCAGATTGCCCGATGAATGAAATCTGCTGTGATTCCGATATTTTTACCATATACCAGAATGAGACCGGTTTTGTCAAGAGGAGTAACCTCTATGCATCAACTCAAACCTTTTCCTCGTAAGTGCTCAATAACCACCCGCATTTCCAAGGTTGAGTAAGTGTGAGAAAATGATATGCAGTCAACAAAAACTGCGTGTAAGTTTTCGAATGCGAAGGGAGTACGTGTAAGAAATGGAAGATGTGTTGGCGATCCGGGATGAGTATCGTCTGCAGGAGTGGAGCCAGATCATCCAGGCGGGGCAAAACAGTGGGCTGAGTAAGCGAAGTTTGACCGGGAGGCTGCGTTTAAGTCTATCATCGGAGTAGGACGCCAGAGCGAGAATACTGTTGTTGCTGAAGAAAAAAATGCAAAGAAGAATAGTGACCGGGTGCTGCGGGCCTATTATCTGGATCGGGATATTGATAAGGCGTTGCGTAGGATGGCGTTGGAGGAAGGAAAAAATCTGACGGAATCGGTCAATGACGCTTTGCGAGCCGGATTGACAAAATATCTGTAAAAATACGAGGAAAATTGAAAAGGCAACCTACCACTGGCGTATGGTGCGAAAATGAAATAAAAATTTTTTTAATTTTAGGTGCGTAGTTTTGCTTTTTTCTGTACCTATATAAGTGAATACCTGTTTTAAGGCTTTTTTGAAAGGAGTGTTTTTGATGATGGATACCGGGCAGCGTGTGAAGCTTGTCAAAAGCCGAGCGTGGCAAATACGCCGCCGACAGGAAAAGCACATCACCGAGCGATTGTCGCTTGTGTCTGTTGCGCTTTGCTGTTGCCTTATTTATGCGATGGGACATTTCCCCGACCGGTCGCCGGGTGCGGTGCAGGGCTTAAACGGCGCAACGATGCTGCTGGAAAACGTGGGCAGCTATGTGTTGGTTGGCGTGATCTGCTTTATTGCGGCGGTGGTCGTTACCGTGTTTTGCACACGATTGAGAAAGAAAAACAATAAACAGGAGGAACGAACTAAGGAGGATGAGGAAGCATGAAGAAAAGGTTTTTAGCGGCGCTGCTGAGCCTGTGCATGACGCTCACGCTGCTGCCAACTACGGCGTTTGCAGCGCTGAGCGATTCGCTGGGCAACACACTCAAGGAAAATCAGGCGATTTTGGAGCAGCTCTCCGCCTTGACCGGCGGCAGCAGCGACCAAGTGCGTTCCGTGCTGAACGCTTTGGGGCTGCTGGATGAAGCCGGCAATTTCAAGGTGGATCAAACCATCACGCTGGACGGCCAGGTGTTGACACTGGCGGCTGTCATGGAGCTGCTGGAAAATCCCGCCACGGATCTCACCCGTATAGCCGACGTGGATGGGACTCCGGTGGCGCTGGGCGATTTGAAGACCATGATCCAAATCGAACAGGAGCTGCAGCGGATCAAGGACACCTATTTCTCCGGCAGGGAGTTTACCGGGGAAGCTCTGGAGAATCTCAACAGCCTGATGGAGCAGCTGGAGCTGCAGGGCATCAGTTTGCGGTATCCCGCCTCTGCCACAAAGCCTGAGGGCGTTGAGACGGTGGATATGAGCGGCATGACGAGCCTAACGCTGGGGGATCTCAAAAACAACAGCTGGGACTCCGGGACTTTTACTGTATACGGCGGAAAACCGGTCGGCTTTTCCTACCGCATTCAAGAAGGCCAGCTCAGCGAGTATATCGACGATGTGGAGGTCTCGATAAACGGGGTGAGTGGGGCCAATCAAGGCGACGGGTCTTACAAGCTGATCTATGACGAAGTCGCCCCAGGTTACAGTTTAATTTGTAAAATCACTGTCAAGGTTACAACCAAAGGAGGAACCTCAGCCTGGCACGATAATTCTTATTCCTATGGCGACCTGCTGGGGATGATTGAATTTTACGATGCGAAAAATCTGGTGTTCTATGACGGTGACGCTTATGCCGACCACTGTCAGCTCAAGCTAAGAAAGACGGTTGACGCCCCCGCAATAAAAACATCAATGATCGCGCCGGACTATGCTTACGAAAAAAAACCAGGAGAAATAATTTCGGAATTGTGGATTCCTTTGCTGGCAGATGGATACACTGTCGGCGGCGGTGCCAACAATCCGAACTTCGTTGAACTAAGCGATACCATCAGAGTTTTGGAGGGTGCCCGCAACTCGGTGCTTCCCGACAGCTCCCCCAAGTTTTATCAGCCATACCAAATCGACGCCAGCATCAAGTTTGACTGGAGCAGAGAAAGCGTAGCTGCCTATACTGGCCCTGCGCCGTATGGCTATAATAGTGCCCAACCCTGTGCCCCGTTCTATCTGACGGAGTACAAGCTCGATGGAACAGATCTGGAGCTCAGCAGCAACAAAACGAGAACGCTGGACTGTACGATTAAAAAGGGCAGTACGGTCGACATCTCCCTGCAGTCTACCACGCAAAACAGAGTGGATCAGCAGTACTATCTGCCCTTCCGACTGTATCTAGACTTTGATAAGGTATTTGGCGGATACAATAACTCCTCCGCCACCGTCAATACCAGCAACGTCTCCGCCAAGCTGGTGGACACGGACAAGCCCACCATTCAAAGCGTCACGGCCCCGGCGGGAACCTATGCCAGCGGACAGCACGTGCCCATCACAGTTACCTTTAGCGAGTTCGTGGATCTTAGAAGCGCCAGCGTGACCATCAATGGCAAAGTGTATAGCGCCGATGCGCTTTCCATGAACGACTACGGCGTCACGGCAATGCTCTGGTACCCGGTGCAGGATGTGGATGCCATCGCGGTCACCGTCAGTGGTATGACCGGCGTGAAGGATGTTTTCGGCAATGAGCTGGATACCTCACTCTATCAAGGCAACTCGATTGCCGGCGTTGCGCTGAGGAGCGTCTTGATGCGCAACGCTCCCACCGCACTGACCGCCGACTACGCCAACGGCAAGGCATCGTTCACGATGAACGCCAACATGGAGCAGGCCTACATGACCAAATACAGCAATTATCACACCCCGGCAGGCACAGAGCCGAAGGAAGCCCCTTTCCGCCTCGAACTGAAGTACGGCTCCGCAGATGAACCAATCCATCTGCAGGTCTATCTGGACACAGAGACCGGAGACTTCACCGTCAGCGACTACGAAATCGCACCACCCTCTGATTTCGGCCGCACCTATACGGTGACGCTGCAGGCCAACGAGGGCACGAAAGACGCTCCTAAGTGGGTGAATGTTCTTCCCCTGACCCGGCAGTTCACGGTGCAAAAGAGAGTTCCCGTGAGCACGGTGACCATCGTCCCGGAAGCGAATGACGCCGACTATACGATTTCCCTCGCCGATTCCACCCGCCCCACGCTTAAGGCAGAGGTTTTGGGGGCAGGCGGTGAGCAGGCCAGCTACACCACCGGTAAATGGAGCAGCAGTGACCCGCTCATTGCCACCATCGACGAGGATACCGGCGTTGTTGCTACCACAGGAGCCAAAGTGGGAACCGTCATCTTTACCTTTACGGCGGACAACGGGACTGTGGACACTGACAATGATGATGTGTCGGGCCAGTCACAGCCCTATACCGTGACGGCAGGCGATTCCCTGGCACTGGTGATTCCCGGCAGCGCGTCCATCGTGACGCGGAAAAATCAGCCCGCCACCGTGCTGTGGAGCTCCAACGCCGCGCTGATGGCACCGGGCAAAGAGTTCCATTACAGGATTGACCTGTATGAGGGCCACTACGAGAATGAGGCGGCGCTGAGCGGCATCCAGCCCGTTGCGTTTTATACCGCCGGCAAAGATGAAAACAGCGTGCGGATCCCGGAGAAAGTGCTCTCCGAGCTCTCCAACGGAAATGACCCGGCCTACACGGTATTGGTCTCCATGCCGCACCCCAAGGCCGAGAGTGAGGACATCCGCCTGTCGGCACTTGCCTGGATCATCGTGCAGGCACCGCCTGCCACGGCCAAGCTGACACCGCCCCAGAGCATTTACCTCAAGGATACCGACGGCGCCGTCAATATCGACTGGTCGGTGGAAAATGCCACTACCGGCGCCTCTCAACTGCCCACGCTGACCATTACCCGGGTCACAGAGGACAACACCACCACCAAAGTGGTGGACGGTGAGCGCCTATCCGGCACCTCCGGAAGTTACTCCCTGTCACTATGGAGTGTGAAAGCCGGCAATCTGAAGGACACCTATCAAGTGGTTTTGAGCGTGGAGAATCCTGGTGAGGAATCTCCCAGCACCGACTCCTTCCCCCTGTATGTCTACGATGCCGACGCACTGAAGGTGCAGGACGACAAAGGAAACACGATTTCTGTGCTGGCCATGGACAATACCTCCAAGGTCAGCGGCACCCTGCCCACCGATACAGATAAAATTTTGCAGCTGCGCCAGGAGTTGGGGCTGATCGAGTACATCGGCATCAACTATGACGAGTACGGATGGAACTCCTTTAAAGACGGCATCCAGTGGGCCTCCGACAACAATGCCATTTCCGTCAACTACAAGCAGGGCGGACTGTATGAGGACATCAAAAACTTCTCCTTTGATTCCTACCTTCCCGAAACCAAAATGGCGCTGTCCGGCCGGGCCAACGGCACCGCAGCCGTCACGGCTACCCATGCCGCCACGGGCATGAGCGCCGCCGTACAGGTGACAGCGGAGACGCTGCAAAATAAGTTCTATCTCTTCCAGCTGACGCCTGCGGCGGAAACTACGCTGCAATACACCGACGGCACAGGTGCACCCAAAACGGTCACGACCAACAGTGATGGCGTGCTGGCGCTTTACGAACCCAACGGAATCGCCAGTGAGGTGTCTCTGCGGTCCGGCACCGACAAGGATATTTATCTGGGCACCATCTATAAAGAAAATCTGCGTTCCGGCGAGCGGGATGCCACAAAGCTGCAGCTTTATCCCTTGAACACCTTCACCCTTCGGCGAGTCGCCCGGGCATCTGTGACGCTCATCAAACCGGGCGGCGATCCGCTGGCGAACAAGACGGTGACCGTTCGCGGCGGCGTTTATAAAAACGGAGGCTACTGCCAGACAGCTCTGCTGGGCTCCAGGGCAGGAGCACTTGTCAGCGGCATCACCGGCGACACCTATACCACGGATGCGGCGGGAAACATAACCGTCTATCTGGATTCCACCCAGTTCTGGTCGGCCGAAAAGGGCGAGAGCAACACCACGCCGCTTTCCGCTCTGGATCAGCTGGAGTACATTCTGGAGATCAGCGCAATTGACGGCGACCAGTACTATCCGCTGCTGCTGACCGTCAACGGCAAGCTGGGCGTGGACGATGTAATGCGCACCGCAGAGGGCGTTGTCTCTCTGGAGCGCGTGCCGCCGGGGGAGGAAAACAAACCCTTCATTGTGGCGCAAAGCGTTGATTACGGTCTTGCCAACGGTCAGAAGGTGGATGTCCGCAGCTCGACTGGGAAGATTGGCCCTAACAGCAGCTTTAAAACAGCAAGACTGCACACCACCATGTTCCTCTGGGGCGAGGATATTGCCGACGCGCAGAATTACAGTCTCAAGCTGGCGGACGAATACGGCGTTCTTCCTGCCGCCCAGAGCAGCAGTACCAAGCAGTATCCCTTCTCATCCATCCCCGTAGCGGAAAACGATCTGACCCTCACCGAGGCCACCATGACCACCTCTGGATGGATCGCCGACGGCAAGGATGTGGGTATGAAAACGCAGCTGAGCCTGAACGGCAGCCTGCTGCAGGAGAAAATAATGCCCTTCCGGGTCGTTGATCTGACCCGAGTGCCCAAGGTGACAGAGGATGACCGCGTCACCGGTATTCTGGCGACGATGACCTCCTCCAGTGGAGTGAATCAAGTTGACTTTGGCGAAGTGGACGGCAGTAACATTCTCAAGGTGCTGACCGGACGGCTGGATGATCTGAGCGGTCCGGTGGACACTTCCGTGTTCAAAATGATCATCACCCCCAGCGAAGATCCCTCCGTGTTCCGTGCCATGATTTGGGCCGGGTACAATACGCTGGAGATGGAGGACATGGACTATTCCGAGGACGGCGTGGCGTTGAGTGCGAATGTGCTGACGCAGAACCTGGAAGTGGGCGTGCCAGGTACCGGGGACCTGAGCCAGATGGCCCAAGGCACCTATGATCCCAAGGGGGAATACAAAGCCAACTCCATGGCTGGCAAGGTCACCAACACGGATCTCAACTTGCAGTTGGAGGGCTTTTACGAAGCGGAGATCCGCTATAACGCCGAAAAAAAGGAGTGGGAGGTTTTCACCGTAGGCGGCGGCTTTACCGCCGGCGTTGGCGTGGGCTTCACCTTCAGCGTGAACGCCATGGCTGGCCCCGTGCCGTTGACAGCAACCTTTGAGCTGGGTGGTGCCATTCAGCTGGATTTCCGTACCGCAGTGCGCTACGGCCAGCAGGGACAGGATCTTGCCTGGAGCGATCCCACGGCCACGGCAGTGAATGACTTTTTGACCACGCTGCGTATCAACGCCTATGTCCACGCGTTTGGCGGCATTGGCTTTGACTATTCGGTCGTGGCGCTGAAGATCGGCCTATTCGGCAATTTGGATGTGGACAGTCAGAATAAGTTCCTCTCCCGCACCTATCTTGCCGACAAGGAAAAGCGCCAGATCAACGGTCAGGCCCTGGGGATCCAAAGCGAAGTGGGAATCAAATTTGTGGCAACCTTCCTGTTTATCTCCTACGAGGCGGTGATCGCCTCCGGAACCCTTGGAGCCACCAAGACTTTTAATGACTGGAAAACAATCAACGACTACTGGGATAACGCCACCAGTGGGCTGAGCCTTGCCTCGCTGCGGATGGCGGCGGCCCAGAGCGGAATGCAGGTGGCTTCTGCCAGTGCAACGCTCCAAAGCCGGGACTATCTGGAGCAATATGCCCGTACCTGGGGCCAGCCCCAGCAGCGGATGATGCTGCTCTCTCTGAACTCCCCCAGTGGGCTGGAAAGCATCCAGACCAATGCCAACCCCACATCCTATCCACAGCTCAGCGATGACGGGAAGGTATTGGCCTACATCAACGACGGCGACAGCAGCAGCATTTACGACAGCCGGGCACATTTCTCCACCCTCAGTGGCGGCGTCTATTCTACCTCCAGCAAAATTGACGATCCCGCAGAGTTCCCCGGCTACGGCGACACGAGCGTTTCTTTGTCCGGCACTGGCAGCTTCGCGGCGGCGGCTTGGGTTCGCATGGGCACCGAGCTACCGGGTAAAAATGCCGGTGATACCGTGACATTGGAAGAGCAAAACCTGCTGATGAACAGCACGGAGATCGTAGCGTCCGTCTATAGCGGCTCAGCCTGGACCTCCACCCGCCTAACCAACGACGGCACGCCGGATCTGGCCCCAGCCACGGCAGTGGGCGGCGACGGCAAGGCCATCGTGTTCTGGCGCAGCGTCTACACCCCCGATCCCGTGAGCACTTCGGGCAGCAACAACCTGCTGAACTTCACGACCAGAGATTGTATCATGTACCGTCGCTATGACAGCGGCACCTGGAGCGAGGCCAAAATGCTTTATAACGGTGCTACTGGCCGCGTGAAGGCGTTGCAGGCAGCCATGCTGCCCGACGGAACCGCTATGGCGGTTTACTCGCTGGACCGCAGCGGAACCGGAAATACCTCCGACTACGAGATCGCCTATTGTACCGTGGATGCTGACGGAATGCCCGGTACAGCCATGCTGGCAACCTGTGACAGCAATCTTGACGAAAACCCCCAGGTCGTTGCAGCCAACTTCGGCATCGGGGATGACCGATTTGTCATCGGTTGGCATAGTGTCCGAGACGGCAGCAGCGATATTCAGCTGTTGGCTGTGGACGGCAGCGGCACCATGTCCAACAGTTTCCCCGGCTCTCTGTCTGCCCTGACCAGCAGCGGCAACGCCGTCGTGGGCGGAGACTTCCGCTTCGCTTCCCTCAGCGAGAATTATCGCAGCATCAATGATCTTACCATCGTCTGGAATGAGACTGTCAATAACGCCAACGGCGCGGTAGATCACGGCATTTTGAAGGCGGCCAAGCTGCGCCATGCCGCAAATACCTACACACTCTCCGCACCATTGAAACTGGCAGAGCTGCCGGATCGTACGCTGGCTGACCACTTTGATGCCTATGTCAGCGGCCCCAATCAGGTGCAGGCCGCCATTCAGGCCACCCAGTATGACGACAGAAACCCGCAGGTAATCAACGGCGTGACCGTTCCGGGTGAGGAAACGATCCTCTATACCGCTACCTCTGATTTTATCACCGATGCGGTGGCAGTGGAACAGATCGGTGTGGATTATGCAACGCTGGCGCTGAACAGCCTGACACCCATTCGCTTTACCATCCGCAACACCGGGCTGAACGATGTGAAAAACCTAACGGTCAGCCTTGGCAGCGGGGAAACCGCAACCCTTACAGAAACACTGCTGCCCAATGAAAGCACCACCCTTACCGTCTGGCACCATGTGGAGGACCACGTGACCGACCCGCGCTATACCATCACCGCCGACGGCATCAACGAAGAAGGCAAAGTGTATCTGGATTATCCCGACATTGGCATCTCGCAAATGGAAGTGATTGCGGAGAGCGCCGGCAAGCGCACGGTGCGCATGACCCTCTATAATTCCTCTGCCGCCACGCTGGCCGGCGGAAAGGGCCGCGAGGTGAAGCTTGCGTTCTATGCGGATGATCTGCATACCAAACCTGCAGTGGTAGCCTGCACCACAAACGGCGTATCGGTTCGCGATAATGAAATCACCGTTTCCGAAGACAGCGTCCTCGCCCGCATCGATCAGGGAACCTTTACACTGGACCTGACCTATGATCTGGGCGAGTATATGAACTCCATTGGCAAAACCGAGATCCCCAATGTGGGTACCTATCTGTACGCCGAGGCGTGGGCGGAAGGTCAGATCGGTGGAACGGGAAGCAATCAGCGCCTGCCGGAGTATGACGGCAGTGACAGCGAGGCCAGCGTCCATATGACCGGCGCACTGGCCCGCACCGGAGAGCGGCTGACGATGGATGTGACACAGGGGAACGACGGCAACGGTCACAGCACCGCCGCCATTACCCTGCGCAACAACTGCCTGCAGTCTCAGAATAGCGCAGAGCTGGTGGCCACGCTGCTGGATGCTGCCGGGACCATTCTGGAAACGAAAAAGACCAGTATTGGCGGTGCCATCTCCGGGGAAACCTTCCGGACGGAAACCGTCACCTTCTCCCGGCTTGGCACCCGCGTAGTGGTGCGAGCCGCAGTGCCCGGTGATGACATGCTGACCTTTGAAGGTCTGGCAGTGGGGCTCGGCGATTTTACCGCCAACGGAACGAACTATACCTATACGCTGCAAAATGATAGCGGAGCAACATCTACGCTGGTCACAGCGGTGTCTGGAAACGGCGAGCCCGTGAGCATCAACGGGCAGGCTCTGTCCACCGGCGGCAGCGCAACCGTTGCCATCCCCAAGAGCGGCACAACCAACATTGTCGTGGGAATCGGTGCTAAAACTTACACGCTGACGATTCTGCGCAATAGCGGTACAGGCGGCAATGAAGGCGGTGGCGGCGGAGCGACCAGCTACACGCTAACCTTCGATACCAACGGCGGCAGCGCCATTTCCAAGGTATCTAAGACCAGCGGCACCACTGTTGACCTGACCGGCTATACGCCTACTCGTGACGGCTATACCTTCGATGGTTGGTACAGCAATAGCGACCTGACTATCAAAGTCACTTCTATCAAGCTGACTTCCAATACCACCATTTACGCAAAGTGGACGGCAAAATCGGATATGTCTTTCACCGATGTGGCAGACAAAGCATATTACAGAGATGCCGTTGAGTGGGCTGTTGACAACGGCATCACGAAAGGCACCACCGCAACGACCTTCAGTCCTAACGCTACCTGCACCAGAGCGCAGGCCGTGACCTTCCTGTGGCGCGCCGCTGGCAGTCCCGAACCCGAAACCCGCACCATGCCGTTTACCGACATCCCCGTGGGCAGCTATTATTACGACGCTGTGCTGTGGGCGGTGGAGAATGGCATCACCAAGGGCACCAGCGACACCACGTTCAGCCCCAACATGACCTGCACCCGCGCCCAGATCGTCGCATTCCTGTGGCGTTCCGAGAAGTCCCCGGCAGCGGGTACGGCCAATCCCTTTGCCGATGTAAAGTCCACCGCCTACTATGCTGATGCGGTACTGTGGGCGGTCAAGGAGAACATCACCAAGGGAACCACCAACACCACATTCAGCCCCGACGCGGATTGCACCAGAGCGCAGATCGTGACCTTCCTCTGGCGCTGCAAGAAGTGACCGGCTGACATACGGCTAAATATCAAAGCCGCTGGCATGACCACATAAGCGAACATCGGACAGCGCAGCGGACGGGCATCTCGCCCCGGAGCTGCGCTGTTCTCTTTTCTCTACAAGAAACAAATCAATGACATTTTGAGCTGCGCCGCTATCCCAGCGCGGCAAGGAGACAGCATTATGAAAAGAATCACAAGAATCATTCGTCCGATCATCTGCATGGCCGTCCTTCTCTTTGCCATGACCACGGCAGTCATGGGCTGCTATCAGAAAGAGACGGAGCCTATCGACATTCCCGGCAGAACGCCTTCCGGCACATCTGCGCCTCAGCCATCAGCGACTCCCGCAGGCGAAGTTATCCCCTCGGTGGACAGGCAGGCAGAGTTGGCGGAAGCCAGAGCGAAGAATCCCGACACCGTGGCATGGCTGTATATCCCCGGTGCGGAGGTGGACGACCCTGTGATGCAGGCGGAGGACAACGGCTATTACCTGAAGCTGGATGAAAACGGCGAGTACGCCATGTGGGGCTGCTATTATGCCCATTGTGAAAACGAAATCGGCGGCAGGGATAAGCTGGACAAAAACACCACCATTTTCGGCCACTCCGCCAGCAACTGCGACCCGGACGGTGTGCGGTTCACCAAGCTCTACCGTTATATGGACGCAGACTTTGTAAAGGAGCATCCGTATATCTATCTCTCTGTGGATGGCGAGGATATGATTTTTCAGATCACCGCGCTGTTCATCACGGATATTGGCTTTGACTATATTGCGCCTGATCCCACGGGAGATGATCTGACCAGCTTCTTTGAGACGATTGTGCGGAAAAACTGGCTTGACTTTGATGGCGTGACCTTCTCCGAGGAAGATACCGTTCTGACCCTCTCCACCTGCTGCCGGAAGTATGACAAGGCCAACAGCGGCAATCAGCGGCTGGTGGTCATGGCGAAGCTGCTGCCGGAGGGCGCAACCGCACAGGAGTTCAGCGTATCTCTTGTGGATAGTCCTGAAATGCCCTAAAAGAAATCAGAATACGACGATAACAGGACACCCATCCTTGCGGTACTGAAAAGCAGCGTATGGTATAGGGAAAACGGCGGCTGCTCTGTACGGGGCGGCCGTTGTTTTTGCTGTCCCAACATTTTTCAGATGAAAGGGACCTATGCGTATGACAGGAGAGCACAGGAGGTGCCGCTAATGCTGCGGCGACGAGCCGCGCCGGGAGCATAGCCGGGCGATACCCGGACACCGCAGGATACCTATGCCCTCCGACAGCCGCCGACAATTACCATACTG
>ERZ857951.2660-NODE-2660-length-15103-cov-3.259104_pt1 | contig 15103 bp, 8 predicted proteins | sample MGYA00519759_ERZ857951 | MGnify/ENA primary metagenome ERZ857951 (study PRJEB31778, sample SAMEA3449377) | human gut metagenome | biome: human gut; feature: human-associated habitat; material: faeces | place: United Kingdom | collected 2010/2012 ...
GTTCCGAAAGTCGGCTGTATTGAAAGCTGGGGGATATAAGCATTTTCCTTTGTTCGAGGATTATTATTTATGGGTACGGATGTTGATGGATGGTGCTCGATTCTATAATATTCAAGAGAGTTTACTTTTTTTCCGTTTTTCTCCAGATATGTTTAAGCGGAGGGGGGGATGGAGGTATGCCGTAACGGAGGTGAAATTACAGACTCTGTTTTATAGGATAGGTTTTATCGATTTTTTCTCCTTAATAAGAAATATCTGTATTCGTTTGGTGACTCGTCTTCTCCCCAATGACTTTCGCTCTTTACTTTATAAGAGATTTATACGAAATTAAATTATTCTTTCGCTTTATTTCGTATATCCGTACGGTGATTTCCCAAAGCTTTTTTGTGTTAGAGATCCCATGGTAAGGCCTCCCCTAAAAGGAGGCTTTTTTGTTTCCGGAAACATGACATTATGCTTCTCACCACCTTTGTATTACAAAATACTACCACATCATGCCCATGAGCCAGAATGGAATGGCGTTGCCTACAGGGTAGTCGGTGTTGTCTCTCAAGATGTAGTCCGCTTCTTTAGGATTTTTGTTTTTTCCTCCAACTTCTAGGGTTTGTGATACATGGTCTTTTGTAATCATATAATCACCTTTCTTCTCGTCTTTCATGGCGTTTATCTCGTAACCTGCCCTAGAAAAGCAGTGGACAGTGTAGGCTTCACGTTCCGTTCCTTGGTCTGCATTCAAAACCTTATAAGCACATGGGTCTGCGAACAACATTTTTGCGCCAGTGCTACGGGCTTTCGTGTCATTGGGGTACTTTACTATTTTCAATAGATCTACACTTTCCATCACAAAGAGTAGTTGATAGAGTTTTTCCGCTCCTATTCCCCAGTCAGAGCATAAGGAGGTGACTTGTACACGAGGTATTGAGGAGTTTGCCAGTGTGCCGATAATGGCTCGCATCACACGTAGGTTGTTTTCGGAAATGCTAGGCAGGAAGAACGGTATATCGTTATTGAGAATTTTGTCGATGATAGCCATGTAACGTGCTTCGAAATCTTTCTCTTGGTAGAAAGGACGTGTACCGTAACTACGATAATTGAGGAAATGGTTCAACAGCTCCGCATCTGGTTGTGTAGGTAGTATTGTGTCTCCTAGTTTATACTTGGGGTATATTTGGCCAGTTTCAAGATATAGAAATTCTCTGAACGACATTAAAGGCATCTGTATCGCTACATAACGTCTGGACAAGTCGGCTTTGCCATCACGAAGTACTAACGATGAGGAATCTGAAATCCAGATGATTTTTCCTGGATAGTCATCATACAAGGCCTTCAGATGTATGCTCCAGTTTGATGCGTAGTGAATCTCTTCGATAATAACACCTTCATAACCAAGCATGAATACGCTACTAACTAAGTCATAGAGCGGTTCGCCAATAATCTTCGGATTATCAGCAGAAAAGTATAATAAGCGCCTGCCTTGTGAATGATGGAGTAGAAATGTAGATTTGCCACATCCTCTGGCACCGGTTAGCATCAGGTTTTTAGGGAGCTCATCAAACTCCGTGGTAAATGGTCGCAATCTCTGCGGAAGAGCCGCTAATCGGCGTTGCATGGCCGTTACCAGTGTTTGGAGTATATTTGTATTCATTCTATGGAAATTATATTTACGCACAAAATTACCGAATTATTTCTATGATAGAAAGAATTTATGCAAGAATATTTCTGTGCCAGAAAGAATATTGGTGTTTTTCTTTCTGTTACGGAAATATTACGGTTCTCGGATGGATATCTTTGAAAGGCCTCTTTCAAGAGGGAAATGAGTGGCTTATGGATTGAAAATAAAACCCTCCCTTTTGCTTATAAAATGTAAGCTTTGTTAACCAAACGTCCGATAAAAACATTTTTTCCGTGAAAGTGTCAATTATTTTATGTTTGTTTAAACAATATGTTAGGTATTGTCTGTATCTTTGCGGCAAAATCAAAAAGTTGATTCGACAATGGAAGTATTGAAGCACGAGTGTGGTGTTGCCATGGTCCGGTTACTGAAACCCTTGGAGTATTATCACGAGAAGTACGGTAGTTGGATGTATGGACTGAACAAGCTCTATTTGCTGATGGAAAAGCAGCATAACAGGGGGCAGGAAGGAGCGGGCTTAGCCTGCGTGAAGTTAGAGGCAAATGCCGGAGAGGAATATATGTTCCGTGAACGGGCCGTCGGGACCGGAGCTATTACCGAGATATTTGCCGCAGTTCACGAACACTACAAGGATTTAACCCCCGAGCAACTCAACGATCCGCTATTCGCCAAAGCCAACCTACCTTTCGCCGGAGAGCTTTATATGGGCCACCTCCGTTACAGTACCACCGGAAAATCCGGAATCTCTTATATCCATCCTTTTTTACGACGCAATAACTGGCGTGCAAAGAACCTTGCCGTTTGCGGAAATTTCAACCTGACAAATGTTCATGAAGTATTCGAGGAGATCACGGCGACCGGTCAGCATCCCCGGAAATATTCCGATACGTATATCATGCTGGAGCAGCTGGGACACCGGCTGGACCGGGAAGTGGAGCGCCTGTACCAAAAGTGTGAGGCGGAAGGATTGAGAGGGATGGATATCACGCATGCCATCGAGGATCAAATTGATTTGTCGAACGTGCTGAAACGCTGTACCCCGGGCTGGGATGGTGGTTTCGTGATTTGCGGTATCACCGGTAGTGGCGAGTCGTTTAGCGTACGGGACCCGTGGGGAATCCGTCCGGCCTTCTATTATGCGGATGATGAGATTATCGTGTTGGCTTCCGAGCGTCCGGTTATACAAACCGTGATGAACGTGCAGGTAGAGAATATCCGGGAGTTGAATCGGGGAGAGGCGATACTCGTCAACAAGAAAGGCGAGTGGCATATCTCCCAGATCGTGGAGCCGAAAGAGAATAAGGCTTGTTCCTTCGAGCGTATCTACTTCTCACGGGGTAGCGACGTGGATATTTACAGGGAAAGGAAGCGTTTGGGAGATAATCTCGTGCATCCGATCTTGAAAGCGGTGGATTATGATTTGAATCATACCGTCTTCTCTTTTATCCCGAATACGGCTGAGGTCGCTTATTTCGGGATGCAGGAGGGATTGAACAACTATTTGAATAAGCTGAAAAAAGAATGGATCGCCGATCGTAGTCACTTGCTTAGGGAAGAGGAACTGGAGCAAATCCTTTCCATGCGAATCCGCTCGGAGAAAGTAGCTATAAAAGATATAAAATTACGTACATTTATCGCTGAGGGCAATAGCCGCAATGATCTGGCGGCGCACGTATATGATATTACTTACGGAAGTATTGAACCTTTTATCGATAATCTGGTTGTGATAGATGATAGCATCGTGCGGGGTACTACCTTACGCCAGAGTATTATCGGTATCTTGGATCGCCTGCATCCGAAGAAAATCGTGATCGTAAGTTCTTCTCCACAGGTACGTTACCCGGATTATTACGGTATCGATATGTCCCGGATGAACGAGTTTATCGCTTTTAAGGCTGCGGTGGCCCTGTTACGTGACCGGAGGATGGAATACGTGATCTTGGACGCTTATCAAAAGGCGAAGCGACAACAAACAGCGGCGGATGGTCCGTTGGTGAATTACGTAAAGGAGATATACGCCCCGTTTACGGACGAGGAGATATCCGTTAAGATGGTGGAGTTGCTTACACCGGCCGGGACACAGGCGAAAGTAGAGATCGTCTACCAGACTTTGGAGGGCTTGCATGCCTCTTGTCCGGAGCATCCGGGTGACTGGTATTTCTCCGGCGATTACCCGACACCGGGCGGGACTCGGTTAGTGAACGAGGCTTTTATTCACTATATGGAAGAAGAATATTTAGTGAAATGACACAACATACAGATTCTATGCAGACAAACAGAACAGCAACTTTGATGTTAGACGACGGTACCGTCTTCCGTGGCTACTCTTTCGGCTATGAGAGACCGGTGGCTGGCGAGGTCGTGTTCAATACCGCTATGACCGGATATCCGGAGAGCTTGACGGACCCTTCGTACGCAGGCCAGTTGATGGTGTTGACTTATCCGCTCGTTGGTAACTACGGTGTCCCGCCTCGTACGTTCGAGCCGAACGGGATCGCTACGTTTATGGAGAGCGAGAAGATCCACGCCGAGGCGATTATCGTTAGCGATTACAGCCATGAGTATAGCCACTGGAACGCCGAGCGCAGCTTGGGCGACTGGTTGAAGGAGGAGAAGATCCCGGGCATATACGGTATCGATACGCGTGCGTTGACTAAGAAATTGCGTGAGCATGGCGTGATGATGGGACGTATCGTTATCGGCGATGCCGATAACGAAATTGGAAATGGGGAATTGAAGATCGAGGATTATGAGCATGTGAACTATGTGGATCGGGTATCGTGCAAGGAGATTATTTGTTACCTGCCCGATGGTACGAGCCAGACCTGTTCTTTATCGGAAGCCTCCGATTCCCGATTCTCGATTCTCAATTCTCAATTCCAAAAGCGCGTCGTGCTTTTGGACTGCGGCGTGAAACATAACATCATCCGTTGCCTGTTGAGGCGTAACGTGGCGGTGATCCGTGTGCCTTGGGACTACGACTTCAATCAGCTGGAATACGATGGCTTGTTTATCAGCAACGGTCCGGGCGATCCGGATACCTGCGATGCCGCCGTGCGGAATATCCGTAAGGCGCTTTCCGGGGATAAGCCGATTTGCGGTATTTGCATGGGTAACCAGTTGTTGGCGAAAGCCGGCGGTGCTTCTATCTATAAATTGAAGTACGGTCATCGTAGCCATAACCAGCCGGTACGTATGGTAGGCACGGAGAAATGCTTCATCACCTCGCAGAACCATGGTTACGCCGTGGATAACGATACGCTGGGTGAGGAGTGGGAACCGCTGTTCATCAATATGAATGACGGGACGAACGAGGGTATCAAGCATAAGACGAAGCCTTTCTTCTCCTCTCAGTTCCATCCCGAGGCTTGCAGCGGGCCGCTGGATACGGAGTTCATGTTTGATAAATTCACGGAATTGTTGTAGCCGGGGATTTACGCCCACCCTAAACGAGGGATTAGGGCAACCCTAAATGAGTGTTTAGGTCTACCCTAAACGGGCGTTTAGGCTTACCCTAAAAGAGAACATTAAAAAAAGTAAAGCAATGAAAGAAGATATAAAGAAAGTCCTGATACTCGGTTCCGGAGCCTTGAAGATTGGTGAGGCGGGCGAGTTCGATTATTCAGGCAGCCAAGCCCTGAAGGCGATTAAGGAAGAGGGGATTCAAACGGTATTGATCAATCCGAATATCGCTACGGTACAGACATCGGAAGGAGTTGCGGACACGGTTTATTTCCTGCCCGTTACTCCTTTTTTTGTGGAAAAGGTGATCGAGAAGGAACGTCCGGAAGGTATCTTGCTCGCTTTCGGCGGGCAGACGGCGTTGAATTGTGGCGTGGCCCTTTACCAAAGCGGCGTGCTGGAGAAGTATGGCGTGAAGGTATTGGGTACCCCGGTGCAGGCTATCATGGATACCGAGGATCGGGAGTTGTTCGTACGCAAGCTGGATGAGATCGACGTGAAGACGATCAAGAGCGAGGCCGTAGAGAACGCCGCTGACGCTCGTCGTGCGGCCGCTGAGCTGGGGTATCCGGTCATCGTCCGTGCCGCTTATGCGCTGGGGGGCTTGGGTTCCGGTTTCTGCGACAATGAGGAAGAATTGGACGTGTTGGTAGAGAAGGCTTTCTCTTTCTCTCCGCAAGTATTGGTGGAGAAAAGCTTGAAGGGCTGGAAAGAGGTAGAGTACGAGGTGGTGCGCGACCGCTTCGATAACTGCATCACGGTATGTAACATGGAGAATTTCGACCCGCTGGGAATCCATACGGGAGAGTCTATCGTGATTGCCCCCTCGCAGACCTTGAGCAATACGGATTATCATAAATTACGTGAGTTGGCGATCCGTATCATCCGCCATATCGGTATCGTGGGCGAGTGTAACGTGCAATACGCTTACGATCCGGAGAGTGAGGATTACCGGGTGATCGAGGTGAACGCCCGCTTGAGCCGTTCTTCGGCCTTGGCTTCTAAGGCGACCGGTTATCCGTTGGCTTTCGTGGCCGCTAAATTAGGCTTGGGCTACGGTTTGTTCGACTTGAAAAACTCCGTGACGAAAACGACTAGCGCTTTCTTTGAGCCGGCTCTCGATTACGTGGTATGTAAGATCCCTCGCTGGGACTTGGGTAAGTTCCACGGCGTGGCTCGTGAGTTGGGTTCCAGCATGAAGTCGGTTGGCGAGGTGATGGCGATCGGACGTACTTTCGAGGAGGCTATCCAGAAGGGCTTGCGTATGATCGGGCAGGGTATGCACGGTTTCGTGGAGAATAAGGAGTTGGTGATCGAGGATATCGATAAGGCTTTGCATGAGCCTACCGACCGCCGTATCTTCGTTATCTCGAAGGCATTCCGAGCCGGTTATACGGTAGACCAGATTCATGAGCTTACCAAGATAGACCGATGGTTCCTACAGAAACTATATGGAATCATGCAGACCTCCAAGGAGCTTCACGCTTTCGATATGAAGGGGATCCAACGTTGGCGCATCAATCCGGAGTTGATCCGCCGGGCGAAGATACAAGGTTTCTCTGATTTCCAGATCGCACGGGCGATCGGTCTCGACGGGGATGTGGAGAAGGGTATGATGTTGGTTCGCCAGTTCCGTAAGGACCATGGCATTCTTCCGGTGGTGAAACAGATCGATACCTTGGCCGCCGAGTATCCGGCGCAGACGAATTACCTGTACCTGACGTATAGCGGAACGGAGAATGACGTGACGTACTTGGGCGATCATCGCTCGATTGTCGTGCTGGGTTCCGGCGCTTATCGCATCGGTAGCTCGGTGGAGTTCGACTGGTGTGGCGTGCAGGCCTTGAATACGATCCGTAAGGAGGGCTATCGTTCCGTGATGATCAACTACAATCCCGAGACGGTGTCTACCGACTATGATATGTGCGATCGTCTTTATTTCGATGAGCTTACCTTCGAGCGTGTGATGGATATCCTTGAGCTGGAGAACCCCCACGGCGTGATCGTCTCCACCGGCGGCCAGATCCCGAATAACTTGGCGATGCGTTTGGACGAACAGCATGTGAATATCTTGGGTACGTCAGCTAAGAGCATCGATAATGCCGAGGACCGTGAGAAGTTCTCCGTCATGTTGGATCGTATCGGCGTGGATCAGCCCCGCTGGAAAGAGCTTTCTTCCATGGAGGATATCAATGGCTTCGTGGCGGAGGTAGGCTTCCCCGTATTGGTTCGCCCGAGTTACGTGCTGAGTGGCGCTGCCATGAATGTCTGCTCGAATCAAGAGGAGTTGGAGCGTTTCTTGAAATTGGCCGCCAACGTCAGCCAAAAGCATCCGGTGGTGGTAAGTCAGTTCATCGAGCATGCGAAAGAGGTGGAGATGGATGCCGTGGCCGATCATGGCGAGATCGTGATGTATGCCATCAGCGAGCATATCGAGTTTGCCGGGGTTCATTCCGGCGACGCTACGATTCAGTTCCCGGCCCAGAAATTATATGTAGAGACGGTTCGTCGTATCAAGCGTATCAGTAAGCAGATCGCTAAGGAGCTGAATATCTCCGGCCCGTTCAATATCCAATATCTGGCGAAGGGCAATGAGATCAAGGTGATCGAGTGTAACCTTCGTGCCAGCCGTTCTTTCCCGTTCGTGAGCAAGGTGCTGAAGATAAACTTCATCGAGTTGGCTACCCGTGTTATGCTGGGCTTGCCGGTAGAGAAACCGAATAAGAATGAGTTCGATTTGGATTACGTGGGTATTAAGGCCTCTCAATTCTCGTTCAATCGCTTGCAGAAAGCCGATCCGGTATTAGGGGTCGATATGGCTTCCACGGGCGAGGTGGGTTGTCTGGGCGACGATGTATCCGAGGCGGTGTTGACGAGTATGCTCGCTGTCGGGCAACGGGTTCCGGAGAAGAATATCCTCCTGTCCACCGGTACGCCGAAGCAGAAGGTAGCCATGCTGGATGCCGCTAAGATGTTGGCGACGAAAGGCTACAACCTATTCGCTACGGGAGGTACGCACCGTTTCTTGGCGGAGAATGGCATTCCGAGTACGAAGGTGTACTGGCCGAGCGAGAAGGGAGAACCGCAGGCGCTTAAGATGCTTCATGAGAAGCAGATCGATATGGTCGTGAATATCCCTCGTGACCTTTCCGCCGGCGAGCTTGACAACGGCTATAAGATCCGCCGTGCCGCCATCGACCTGAATATCCCGCTAATCACCAACGCCCGTCTGGCCAGCGCTTTCATTCAAGCTTTCTGTACCTTGAGCGTAGATGATATCTGCATCAAGAGTTGGCAAGAATATAAATAAATGGGGGCTTGATGTAAATCAAGTGGTATTTATTTCGTAAGTTTGCGGAAACAAACAAAAACAACCATGAATATGGATACAGCGATATTTATAGCTCGCAGGATTGCGGCGCAATCGATTCTACTCAGTGAGGAAGCCGCCCAGAAACTGGCCTCTATCTTAATCCGGACAGAATTGAAAAAAGGCGCCCTGTTTTTGAGCGAAGGAGAGGTTTGTACGCAACTCGGTTATGTCTATAAGGGAATGGTTCGCCAGTTTTACTTCAAGAATAAGAAAGAGCTGACCGAGCATTTCGCCAGCGAGGACAACATCTTCATTTGCATCGAGAGCTTCTTGCGCCAGCGTCCCGCTAATCTGTTGGTGGAGGCCTTGGAGAATACGGTGCTGTATGGCATTCCTCATGATCCTTTATTGGCATTGTGCGCCGAGGATTACGAGATCGAGGTCATGTATCGCCGCCTGTTGGAGAATTCGCTGATCCTGTCTCAACGGAAGGCGGATTTCCTTCGTTTCGAGACCGCTAATGAACGTTATGCCCGCTTATTGAAAGAACACCCTGAGATCGTGCAGCGTGCCCCCTTGTCCCATATCGCCTCTTATTTGCTGATGACTCCCGAGACATTAAGCAGGGTAAGGGCCAATATGCAGCTATGAGGGGCTTGTAGGTGTTAATTATATACGGTGTCGTATATGATATATAAGATAAAATTAGTATGAAGGTAGGATTATTTATCCCATGTTACATTAACGCGGTGTACCCCGAAGTGGGTATCGCCTCGTATAAATTGTTGAGGCATGTGGGTGTGGATGTCGATTATCCGATGGACCAGACCTGTTGCGGACAACCCATGGCGAACGCCGGCTTCGAGGATGAGGCGGCTCGCTTGGCCCTCCGGATGGAGGAACAGTTTAAGAACTATGACTACGTGGTAGGCCCCTCGGCCAGTTGCGTAGCCTTCGTAAAAGAGAACCATCCCCATATCTTGGAGAAGCGGGATCACGTTTGTATGAACAGCAAGAAGATTTATGATATCTGCGAGTTCTTGCACGACGTGGTGAGACCGGAATCCCTGCCGGCCGTTTTCCCGCATAAGGTGAGTATCCATAATAGTTGCCACGGGGTGCGTGAGTTGCATCTCTCGTCGCCCAGCGAGCGTAATATCCCGTACTATTCCAAGTTACGTGATCTTCTTTCCTTGGTGAAAGGTATCGAGGTGTTCGAGCCGAAGCGGGTGGACGAATGTTGCGGTTTCGGCGGTATGTTCGCCATCGAGGAGCCTGAGGTCTCTACTTGCATGGGACAAGACAAGGTAAAGGATCATATGAGTACCGGCGCCGAGTATATCACCGGGGCGGATAGCTCTTGCCTGATGCATATGGAAGGGGTTATCAAGCGAGAGAAACTTCCGATCAAGACTATTCACATCGTTCAAATATTAGCGTCCGGATTATGAGTACGAAACATGCTATAGCAGCGGCCCGTTTCCTAGAGAATAAGGAGAATGAGGCTTGGCACGACCATACGCTTTGGATGGTACGTACCAAACGGGATAAGATGAGCCATTCGCTTCCCGAGTGGGAGCGGTTGAGAGAGTTGGCCTCGGAGATCAAGCTTTACTCCAACAGCCATCTGGACACGCTTCTGGAGGAGTTCGAGAAAAATGCGATCGCCAACGGGGCTATCGTGCATTGGGCGAAAGATGCCGAGGAGCATAACGAGATCGTCTTGCGGATCTTGCGCCAGCATGATGCCCGGAACCTGATCAAGAGCAAATCGATGCTGACGGAGGAATGCCATATGAACGAGTTCTTGATGTCGAAAGGAATCGATGTGGTGGAGAGCGATTTGGGTGAGCGTATCTTGCAATTGATGCATTTGGCCCCGAGCCATATCGTGATGCCGGCGATCCATATCAAACGGGAGCAGATCAGCGAGATGATGGAGCGTGAGATGGGAACGGAGAAAGGGAATATCGACCCTACCTACCTGACGCATGCCGCCCGTAAGAATCTGCGTGAGAAATTCCTGCATGCCGACGTGGCGATGACGGGCGCTAACTTCGCCGTCGCCTCTACGGGCGAGATCGTGGTTTGTACCAATGAGGGAAACGCCGATATGGGAACCTCCTTCCCGAAGGTGCATATCGCTACGATGGGGATGGAGAAGATCGTACCGAATCTGGAGGCATTGGGCGTATTCACTCGTTTGCTGGCTCGTTCGGGTACGGGGCAACCCATCACGTCTTATACTTCTCATTACCGCCGTCCGCCCGAGGGACAAGAGTTCCATATCATTATCGTGGATAACGGGCGCAGTGATATCTTGGCGAAACCGGATCATATTCGTACGTTGAATTGCATCCGTTGTGGCGAGTGCATGAATACCTGTCCGGTATATCGCAGGAGTGGTGGCTATTCGTATACGTATTTCATTCCGGGACCGATCGGGATCAACTTGGGTATGCTGAGGAATCCGGAGGAATATTCGGATAACGTATCGGCTTGCTCCTTATGTCTTTCTTGCTCGAACGTTTGTCCGGTAAAGATCGATTTGGGCGAGCAGATTTACCGTTGGCGGCAAGATTTGGATAAGATCGGTAAGGCGAGCAAGGAGAAGAAAGTGATGTCTTTCGGCATGAAGTTCTTGATGGAACGTCCGGGATTGTTCAATACGGCGTTGAAGTTTGCTCCGGTAGTGAATCATTTGCCCCGTTTCATGGTCTACAATGGCTTGAACGCTTGGGGCAAGGGACGTGAGCTTCCGGCTTTCGCCAAGGAGTCGTTTAATGATATGTGGAAGAATAATAAGGTGAGATAATGAGTAGTAAAGATTCTATATTGGCGAGTATCCGTCGTCATACGGGTGCACGCCACGAGATGCCTGAGCTTACGTTGGAGGCGATTACCTATGCGGATAAGTTGGCTACGTTCTCGGAGGTGTTAGCCGGGGCGGGTGGCAAGGCCATCGAGTTAAAGCCCGGCGAGGATGTGAATGAGGTGATCCGCCGTGAGTTTCCGGAGGCGAAACGTATCGCCTCGAATTTGAAGGAGATTACTTGCGCTACCTTTAACCCGGATGAGCTGACCGATCCCCGGGAGTTGAACGGAACGGACGTATCTGTGGTGGAGGGTAGTTTCGGCGTGGCGGAGAATGCCGCTGTCTGGTTACCCCGTCAGGTACGTTATAAAGGTCTGTACTTTATCTCGAACGCTTTGGTGATCTTGTTGGACAAGACTCAATTGGTTCATACGATGAATGAGGCTTACCGCCGTACTGCCACTATGGATTATGATTACGGAGTCTTCATGTCCGGTCCCTCAAAGACTGCTGATATTGAACAAGCCTTGGTATTCGGGGCGCATGGTCCGATCCAAGTAGTAGTCCTGTTAAGATAAAACCTATACCTATTTGTAGAGACGGGGCACGCCCCGTCTCTACAAGTTGTACGTTATTTACAGCTCTCCAATATTTCCCGTGCCACGCTACCCGTTACATTCTTCGCCTCCCCGAAGGCGGCGTTTCGTTCATTGAAGCGATTCTCGATCTCGGTGATTGTCGTATCGCCGATCTTCTCTTGGCTGAGGTGGGTAGATAAACCGAGGCTTTGGAAAAATTGCTCAGTCTTCTCGATGGCTTGGCTTACCCGTTCCTCTGTTGTTCCACTATTGATACCCCATACCCGTTCGCCGTATTGCAGGATCTTGCCCTCTTTCTGCTTGCGAAGGGTGCGTAAGGTTCCGGGGAAGACGATCGCTAGAGTCGCTCCATGCGTCAATCCGTGAAGGGCGGTTAGCTCGTGTCCGATCATATGGGTAGCCCAGTCCTGCGTTACGCCCATAGCGATAAAGCCGTTCAAGCCCATCGTGGCGGATAGCATGAAATCTGCCATCAGGTCGTAATTCCTCGGATCTTCCTTGATCTTCGGGGCGATCTCAACCAAGGTACTTAAAATACTTTCCGCCCAATGATCCATCAAGCGGGATTGGTCGGTCGTAGTCATATATTGCTCCATCACGTGGACGAAGGTATCGGCGATACCGCAAGACACTTGATACGGGGGGAGGCTGAAGGTCGTCTCCGGGTCCAAGATCGAGAACACGGGGAAATTGCTGTAGAACGGGAATTTCTCTTGCGTCTCTTTCCGGGAGATCACGGCCCCGCTATTCATCTCGGAACCCGTGGCGGGCAGGGTCAGTACGGTACCCATGGGCACGGTATGATAGTAATACCCTTTCTGTACCAATTCCCAAGGATCGCCGTCGTACTGGATGCCAGCGGAGATTAGCTTCGTCCCGTCTATGACGGAGCCGCCGCCTACCGCCAATAGGAAATCCACCTGCTTGCCTTTCGCTATCTGGATAGCTTCTCGCAAGGTCTCGATGGTGGGATTAGGCTCGATGCCCCAGAACTCGATATAGTCACGATCCTTTAGCGCCTTGATCACTTGGTCGTACACACCGTTTTGCTTTACGCTACCTCCTCCGAAGGTGATCATGATGCGATGCACCATCGGGATGGCCGTACTCAGTTTCTCAATCATGCCCTTACCGAATAATAAACGGGTTGGGTTGTGAAAAGTGAAGTTATTCATAGGACTATTTACTGTTTTTATATGTAAACATGAATAGGGTTCCTATTGTTTTAGGGCTTCCAGTAATTTATCGACCGCCTTGGCGGGAGTAGCTTCGCTCTTTAGTAACTGGACGAACTTGCTACCGATGATGGCACCGGAAGAGTGGGCCGCTGCCGCCTCGAAAGTAGCTTTATTGCTGATACCGAAACCTACCAAGCGGGGATTCTGTAGGTTCATGGCGTTGATACGACGGAAATAGGCCTGTTTCTGTTCGTTGAAGTCTTGTTGGGCTCCGGTCGTGGCGGCGCTGGATACCATATAGATAAATCCGCTGGTATGGGCATCGATCAGCCGGATTCGTTCCTCGGAGGTCTCTGGGGTGATCAGCATGATCATTTTTAGGTCATGGCGATCGGCGATTTCCTTGTAATCGGAGATATAATCGGCATAAGGCAGGTCGGGGATGATCATTCCGTCTACGCTGGCCTCTACGCAACTGGCGCAGAATTTCTCGAAACCGTATTGCATGATGGGATTCAGGTAGCCCATTAGGATGATCGGGATCTGTACTTCGCTCCGGATCTCTTTCAATTGCTCGAATAGGAGGTGGAGTGACATCCCGTTACGCAACGCTTGCGTGGCGGCCTCTTGGATGACGGGGCCGTCTGCCATCGGGTCGGAGAAAGGGATTCCTACTTCTACCATGTGGATACCTTTAGCCTGTAAGGCTTTTAAGATGCTTGCCGTATCGTTTAAGTTCGGATAACCGGCGGTGAAATAGACGGAGAGTATTCCGTCTTTCTGGGTCTGGAATAAGTTTGTGATGCGATTCATTACTGTTAGATGTAAAATTTGTTGGATGAAATTCTTTAGTTTGTCGATGTCTTTCAATCCCGGCTCGATCTCGAAGCCACTGTTGAGGTCGATACCTGCGAAACGGGGATGCCGGAAGTTCCGGATCGCCTCTGCGTTTTCCGGACGGATGCCTCCGCTGAGCAAGAAGGGAGTCTCTCCTTTATATCCGGTTAGGATAGACCAATCGAAACGTTTGCCTGAGCCTCCATAGCCCTCGCATCTCGTATCGAAAAGGAAATAATCCACCCGGCCCTCATACTCCCTTGTTTTTTCGAAGTCCTCTTTCGTAGCGATGGGGAAAGCCTTGATCAAGGAATAGCCCCTTTTTTGCAAGGTGTGGCAATCTTCCGGCGATTCGTTACCGTGAAGTTGGAGATAGTCTAGCTTGTAGGCGGAGGCTTTCTCCATCATGGACTCGATGGTAGCGTTGACGAAAACGCCCTCTTTCTTAGGGGACGATTGTTCACTGTCCGTTACCTGCTGCTCCGTCGGGCATCGCTCGACAAAGCGCTTGGAACGTTCGTAGAAGATAAAGCCGATCCAGTTGATGGCTAGGGCGGCTACTTCCCGGATATTCTGAGGCTCCCGCATTCCGCAAACTTTGATGATCATGCCAGTCCTCCTATAAAATCGGCTAGGGTATCGCCCGCCTCTCGGTTTTCATGAAGGTCTCTCCGATCAGGAATCCACGGAAACCGGCCTCACGCAATTGGCGTACGGTATCGGTTTCGGATATTCCGCTCTCGGACACTAAAAGAGGGGAGAAGCCTCGCATCTTATCGACCAACTTGAATGAGTTGTTTACGTCCGTATGGAAGGTGCCGAGATTGCGGTTGTTCACGCCGATGATTTCCGCCCCCGCCGCCAGTGCCATCTGCACCTCGCCTGCGGTGTGCGCCTCCACCAATGCGCTCAGCCCCAGCTCCTGCACCTGCGCAAGGTATTCGCCCAGCTGCGCTGCGCTCAGCAGGCTGCAGATGAGCAGAATAGCGTCGGCTCCGATGCATTTGGCCTCGTAAATCTGGTATTCGTCCAGTGTAAAATCCTTCCGCAGAAGCGGCAGCTCCACTCTTTGGCGTACCGCCTGCAGGTAAGCATCGCTGCCCTGAAAGAACTTCGGCTCCGTTAGGCAGGAGATGGCTGCTGCGCCGCCTGCCTCGTACTCCGCAGCCTTGCGCAGGTAGATGTCCGTAAAATCGGGAGCAATGATGCCCTTCGAGGGGGATGCCTTCTTCAGCTCGGCGATTACACTCAGGCCGGGGGCAGCAA
>ERZ857951.2670-NODE-2670-length-15050-cov-3.347783_pt1 | contig 15050 bp, 10 predicted proteins | sample MGYA00519759_ERZ857951 | MGnify/ENA primary metagenome ERZ857951 (study PRJEB31778, sample SAMEA3449377) | human gut metagenome | biome: human gut; feature: human-associated habitat; material: faeces | place: United Kingdom | collected 2010/2012 ...
TACATGAAGAGGCGGATCGAGCCGCTCTACGGACCACATGGTCCTGTGATACGATTTATCCTTATTACCAGCTCTCGACAGACAAAGATGTTCAGAACGTCACTGGTTGGCTCAAGCCCGACACAGGGAAACAAATACTTTCCATTTGCGGAGAGCGAAGTGCAGACATCATTATATGCCCGTATCTATTCCAGGCAGAAATGTTACACTATATTCCAGACAATCTGCTGAAAATCATTGATCTGAGAGAATACGATGCCGCCGTTTCAAGCCAAGATGTCAAACGTATGCGGCTTGCCGATGTGCTCATCGTCAACAAAGACAAAAAGCTTCAGATCAACGAACTGTTGGGTGAAGACATCGCCGTCGTTCTGGATGAAGATTTTGAAAAACTTCTGTCGCATCCAAAACTGCTCGCTCCAGCGCAATAAAACGGAGAGGATTCCCCTCCTCATACGGTTTATCATGCGGAGCGTGCCTGTGGCCGCTTTCTCGGGATTATATCCTGGAGAGTGCCGTCATGAGATGTACTTTGATGCTCTCTCAAGAAGAAAGAGCTTTTCGTGAAGGGAGTGTGTTCTTATGACACTCAGCCGGAATGAAAGGTGAATTTCGACACAGAGATAACCGGAGAGACACTTGTGACGGCACTCTCCGGAAACATGTTGCCCCTCTCCGTTCAATAACGGGAGAAGATGAGGAACGACGGAGAGAAAAACGAGGTGTGGTACTTTGCTGAAGGTGTGCTTCAAGCTGGAGGCGCCTATGATAATTGATTGCATCGAGAGTGAATCCGGTGCCCAAGGCGATAGCACCCAACAATCCGAAGGCCACGGACACTACGGCAAGGGGCACGCGTGTTACAAAATGTGTTGTCAGCCATTCCCCGATGACGACTGACCCACAAAGGATAGACAACACTACGCAACAGGCAGCTACAAAAGAAAAAAACACCAATGGATTGCATTGCCTGAAAATCGTAAAAATAGTGGAGAGCACTCGGAATCCATCCTTAAAAGTATTCAATTTCGAATAGCTGCCTTCCGGCCTGTCAACATACCGAATGGGAATGCCAAGAACACGTAAACGAGCCTGTGCTGCAAACAGAGTAATATCCGTTTCCAGCTGAAAACCTTCCACCAACACGGGGTAACTTTTGACAAAAGCCCGGCTGAGAGCACGGTATCCCGTCATAATATCTGTAAAATGCGTTCCTGATACGGCATTGACAAGCCCCTGTACAAGACTGTTGCCAAATCCATGAAAGGTGCGCCTGTTTTGCCGGGCGTAGTCGCCCTCGGAGAGCCTGTCACCATACACCATATCTGCCTCTCCCGCGAGGATAGGCGCGACAAGCTGAGGTAATGCTTCAGCAGGATATGTCATATCAGCGTCCACAAGAACATATACGTCTGCGTCTATTTCAAAAAACGCCCGCCTTACGGCATTCCCTTTTCCCTGTCTTGCCTCATGGAGAAGACCGCCTTGGGCGCCAAGGCTTACCAAAGTTTCTTCCGCAATATGCGCTGTGGCATCTGTTGAGTTATTATCGACTACATAGAAAAAAGCATCCGGCATGACGGCATGAAAGGCCCTCAAGGTTCCGGCTATGGTCAGTTCTTCGTTGTATGCGGGAAGAATAACAGCAATAGAGCGATTGTATTTCAACATAATTCACCTCAACGACGGGGAAGGTCCCCGTCCTTTATTGTCAGCAACAAGCCGTGTGGCGTCCTTTTCTGGATAACGAAATACCTTTGATAGAGATTTAAATCAAATCGGAATATATCCGTGTTGATGGCAAGCATTCGGCAGTTCTGCTTTTCCATCGTTTTAAGCACCTTTTTCAGGGAAATGGGCGGAGTCTCACGAAGACTATCAGAATATGTTTCAACAGAAAGATTATTCTCTATAACAGGTGGATTTTCAAGAAAATCCCGATATCTAAAACGGCCAAAGTGATCACCGAATGCTGTTCCATGAAAATAATAGATCAAATTTTCAAAGCCGAGCTGGAGGAGCTTTCCCCCATATTGTGGAGAAAGCTCATTGGCTCGGTCCATGAGTGAAATACTTTCCTTCGGATATTGGTACCGTTCCCAATCGTCAAGCTCATTTTTTCTTTCATATCCGGTGTAGACCAAAGCAATGGCGAACAAAACTATCACGAGAATCTGATATCCTTTCGGCAACTCCCTCCGTCGTACAAGCAATGTCCAGGCTGAGTAAACAATAAGAAAAACGAGCGGAGGAAGTGCGGGTTGAATATATCGTTCCACCTGTGTTACAAAAAACCAAAAAAAGAAATAGGCTATGCTGGAGAGTGCAATGAGCTTCACCCCTGTGGACAGGCTTTTCCAACGAAAGACCATCAAAGGTGTCATTGCCAATATCCCCACGCCAGCCTTTTGGAGGGCAGGCCAGATATTCATAATATTCTTTTCAACGCCGTGCATCCCTTGTTCGGCAGTCTGGAGAAGCAAATCTTGTGCGTTCCACAAAAAGTAACCTGCATATTGCCCTCCCGCAGGATGAAACGGATCACCGGAAATCAGCCATGCGCGGATATACCACCAGCTTCCCACCGTGAACGTTATCACTCCGTACCAAAAGGTACTGCGAAAATTTCGTGTAACACAAAGATAGAGCAATCCGGAAAGTCCGATGGAAACGAGGCCGAAATACTTTGTTCCCATGGCCATACCCGAAAAAAAACCGGCCAGAACAAGGAGGCAACGCCGTTCCGATTCTTCAGCACTATCAATTGACAGTGCCAAACACAACAAAGCCGACCAGCAGAATAACATCATTCCATAATCGATATAAGCAAATCCGAGAACGATTGTTATCGGTTTCAAAAAAAGAAGCATGACGGCACCCAGAAAACCAGGACAGCTAGTTCCCATATAACGGGAACTGGCGGCAATGATGCCGAACATCGTCAACAGCAGCGGGAGAGATGCCAAAAGCTGGATGAACACTTCCCCATAAACGGTATTGGCACCATACAGCAGAAAACCCAGCCCAAAAAGGATATCCATATTCTGCGGAAAGAGAGGAAAACGTAACATTTCTGCACAGGCAAACCCTGTCTGTTCCAGGTAATATCTAACCATGGGAAGATGATACATGGTATCATCCCACAAACCGACAGGGTGAATGCTCACACTGATTCCAAAACAGAGAAGTACGAAAAGGACAGCAAGCGGCTGCGCACCATTTTTCCATGAAAAACTTTCCTGTTTTGCCAAAAGCAGGATTCCCGCAGATACTAGAGTTATGAAGAGGGTTCCAGTAATAGCCCAGAAAGAAAAAAAGTTTATTGTCCCAAGGATTACCATAATAGTTATGACTACAGAAAGTCCCAGAGTCATGGCAAGGAAATATCGTATCCAGATATTTTTGATTGCCCCGTTCGGAAAAAACAGTGCCAATCCCGCATGCCCTATAAGACAGAGACTAACAGTAAAAATAAAAAATGCGGCAGAAGTTGCGGCAATGAGTACCATTCTTAAATCTCCAAAGATAGCAGTATCCAGATGAAGCGAACTTCATCAAGCGACGATTTATATCACTTTCCTAAAGTTACGCGCGGTTACTCCTACCAGATTAATACAGTCATATCAAGCATACGCAGACTGCCACATAAATAAACAATAATATAAGTACAATAGAAAAACAAAAACACATACATCGTGTATTGTCGATCCGGCATCTCGTTGAAACGACTCTTGCCAACGAGCTATTGAACATATTTATTCAATTTATTACGGTTGATTTGGCAAAAGACTGGGAGCTCAACGTCCGTTATGAAAATCCAGAATACCCAAGGGTAACCTGATCGGGCACCATTTTCCTTGACTTGACTCGTCAACAATGGATGAACTATAATATATAATTAGATATTTTTTCTTAGCCAAACAAAATCAATCAGGCTCTAAATTCGTTCGAAACAACAGATGTGGCATATAAGGATACTTTTCTGCTGCATGTTGTTACGGATCCATTTTGTCTAAGAAAATGAAGGTACACAAGGAGTCTTTTTAGTACCGTTTATGAAGTTTCATCAGTAACACAACAGCTACTGTCGGATGAAACAGTGACTCTCGTTTTTATGAATGGAATTTTATCGGGAGGCTTCATGACCCAAGACGTCATCAAGGATTTTTTGCTGAAAACGTTACATTACGCACGGTTTGAATTGGAATATGCAAGAGCTGGCTCAGATGCGTGGCTTGGGCATGTCGCTTTTGGCTATATGCTTGTTTCCGAATTTCGCCCCAACCTGCTGGTTGAACTCGGAACGCACTGGGGAAATTCCTATTTTTCATTTTGCCAAGCTGTTCGGGATCAACAGCTCAATACCAAATGTTTCGCCGTGGACAGCTGGGAAGGCGATCCTCAGGCTGGCTTTTACGATGATACTATTTTCGACGCTGTCTCTGAGCAAAATGCACAATATGAGTCGTTTTCCACACTCAAGCGTATGCTCTTTGATGACGCCGTATCCTCATTTGATGATGGCTCTATTGATCTCCTTCATATTGATGGATTTCATTCTTATGAAACGGTAAAGCATGATTTCACTGCATGGATCGACAAGGTTCGGCCCGGCGGCATCGTCCTTTTCCATGACACCAATGAACACCAAGAGGGTTTTGGTGTCAGCAGGTTTTGGGATGAGCTCTGTGAACAGAGTGCGGAATACCACCTGTTTCGGCATTCACATGGACTTGGTGTATGGCGAAAACCAGGTGGAGGCTCTCTGGAATCCACTTTACTTGGATATTTGCTGACTCCAGCATCCCCCGTTTCAAACATCATTGATGCGCTTTTTACAGTAATCAGTGAGAGAGCTTTTTTTCGTAAAAAATATTTGCTTGAACAGAAAAAAGCTGTCACAGATCGCGAACAGGCTCAACAGGCACTCCGCGAAGCTCAGGCTCTCGCCCTTCGACAGCTTGAGGAAGAACGGTTACGGAGTACACAGGCACTTGCGGATGTACAAAAACATATTGAAGAAGAAAGAGAGCGCGGTGCTACGGCACTCCATGAAGCTCAAGCTCTTGCCCTTCGACAGCTTGAAGAAGAACAAGAACGCGGCGCAGCCATACGTCACCAGCTTGAACAAAAACTTAATGAAGAACAGAATAAGTCTGTATACCTCTTTCAGGAAAAGACGCGTCTTGAGCGTGAAATTTCTGGTCTGTTCCGCTCTTCTTCCTGGCGAATGACTGCGCCCCTACGCATGCTGAAGAGTTGTCTTGCCGGGGTTCCGGTGGGAATATTGTTGATCCCCGCTTTGTTCGCAGTGTCTTCCAGTTTGGGAGATCTATTCCGCAAATTTTCTGAAATACGTATAGAAATGAGGAAGCTGCTGGAGCATCCGCAGGATGCTGCCAATGTACTAGCTTCATCTTGCAGACTCAAACGCCTCTTTGTACTCGTCCCTATGAATCTAGCTCTGCTCATTCATAGAAAGGGTGGTATTTCTTGTGTAATGAATTCAGGTTATCGCATTTTTCGTCAAGAAGGCTGGCAGGGCATTCGTAGACACCTCCTAAGACACTCCCCTGTGCCTCAAGACATCGTATCGCGTCCTGGAGGTGACCCCGCCAAAGTGCTCGTTGTTGACTACCGTATTCCTAAATACGATGTTTCTGCGGGTGAGCGCGCCACTTGGGGTATTCTTATGGATATGAAGGCATTGGGTTACAATGTTTCCTTCATGCCTTCCAATATGTATTACGATACAGAATACGCCGAGCAATTGAAAAAAAAGGGCATTGAAGTCGTAACGTCCTGCGATGGGTGCTACACCCCCAATGACTTCATCGCTCAACACGGGGCTGAATTCGGGCTGTTCTACTTGATTCGATTCGATGTTGCAGAAGAAATTCTCTCAACTATACGGCAGGCTGCTCCGAAATCCAGCGTCTTTTTCCATGCCCCGGACGTCTACTTCCTGCGCGAATCACGTGAAGCAGAACTGTTGCACGACGAACAGCGTCTGAAGCAGGCTATGGAGACCAAGGAGCGCGAACTGGATATCATGCGCCGTGTAGATCTCACAGTTGTCATCAGCGAAAACGAACGAAAGTTGCTCCGAAAGTACCTCCCTGATGCCCCGATGGGGGTTTTCCCAGGTTTATATGCACCTATTGTGGAAGAACCCGCCCCCTTTACGATACGGAAGGATATCTTTTTTCTCGGTGGATTCGCACATCGCCCCAATGTCGATGCCGCGCTCTGGTTCTCTCAGGAAATCTGGCCGCTGATCCACGCTCGGCTTCCCGAAGCGTCGTTCCACATCATTGGCAGTGAAGCGCCCGGAAAGATCAAGGCCCTCGGCTCCATTCCCGGCGTCGTAGTAGATGGATTCGTCAAAGATCTTGATCCGCTGCTCAACTCAATCCGCCTCGGCGTGGCACCGTTGCGCTTCGGAGCGGGCATCAAGGGAAAAGTCGCCATGACCTTCGGGTCCGGCGTTCCCTGTATCTGCACCGAAATCGCCGCCGAGGGCATGGGATTGAAGGATGGTGTACACACCTTCATTGCCAACGAACCTCAGGCTTTTGCCGATGCGGTTGTCAAGGCATATACCGACGAAACAGTCTGGACTCGGATGTCCGTGGAAAGTCGGGAACAGGTGCGTCGCTTGTTCAGTGAAGAGGCCAATCGTCACCGGTTGACCTGCTTGCTCTGGGAACAAAACGTGTTACCCATCACGCTCTGGGCCAGCCACTGCGCGGGATTGCCTCCCCGTCCGCTTCCTGCCATGCGTGAAGACATCGACATTTCCATCATTATCCCCGTATATAACAAGTGGCATCTGACCCGCGCCTGCATCAACTCCATTTTGGAAACCTGCGACGGTGGCATCACCTATGAAATCATTCTTGCCGACGACGGATCCAAAGACGACACGACCAAGGGCGATACCATATTCCCTGGTGTCATTATCGTCAGAACGCTTCAGAATATGGGCTTTCTCCGCAACTGCAACAACGCCGCCAAGCATGCTCGGGGACGGCATATCCTGTTGCTGAACAACGACACTATCGTCTTCCCCAACTGGCTCTCCTCGTTGTATGAGCTTATGGAATCCGACGAGAAAGCCGGGCTTGTCGGCTCGAAACTCATTTATCCCAGCGGAGAAATTCAAGAAGCCGGCGGGGTCATCTGGAACGACGCTTCCGCGCTCAACTATGGGCACGGTGATCCGTATAATTCCTGCGGGCATTGCAGCTTCATTCGTGAAGCCGACTACATCAGCGGTGCATCCATTCTTGTCCGTGGCAGATTGTGGCGCGAGATGGGTGGATTCGACCAACGCTATAAAACAGCCTATTGCGAGGACTGTGATCTGGCGATGGAAGTTCGTGCGCATGGACTGCGTGTTTTGTATCAGCCAGCGTCGACAGTCATTCATTTTGAGCACCAGAGTTACGCGGATGCAGATGCTGCCAGCCAAAGCGAGCTGCAAAAGCTCAATTCCCACATTCTCTATGAAAAGTGGAAGGACGTGCTCGCCCGGGATCACATGCCTCCAGATACTGTTTCGCACATCAATATCTGCCATGCATGCCGCTCTGTGCTGCCGTCCATGCTCGAACGGCGTCGTGACGGTCACATGCGGGTACTGTTCCTCAGCCCTTACCCGCCCAAGATGATTCGTACCGAATTGCTCGACACACTCAAGGCACGAGGACAACACGTTCATTTCGCCTTGCTGGACAGCGGGCTACATGACGAAGAGGAGCGCGCTGCTCTGCGCGAAGCCTGGCCTTGCGACATGATTTATCCTTACCGGCAATTGCCTGCCCAAAAGGATATCTTGGAAGTTCCCAGTTGGCTCAAGGCGGATACGGGCAAACAGATACTCTCCATATGCGGTGAACAGCAAACGGACATCGTCTTATGTCCCTATTTATTCCAAGCTGAAATGTTGCTGTACATCCCCAACAATCTGTTAAAAGTCATCGAACTACGGGGGCAGATGGCGGCTCCTTCTGGTAAAAATCTTGAACTCATGCGGCTGGCCGACATGCTCATCGTAGACAGCAATGAAGAGGCGAAGCTCATCAATAAGGCTTTGGGCAAAGAAACCGCCGTAGTGCTGGACTCCGAACTGCAAACGCTTCTGTCGCATCCTAAGTTGTTCTCCTCCCGATAGAGGAAAACTCCGACGAGTATACGTTATGGAAAAACTTTGTCCGGTTATTCTTTGTGGTGGAAGCGGAACGCGGCTGTGGCCACTTTCGCGCGACATGTATCCCAAGCAGTTCGTGGATATCGGGAATGGGCGAAGCTTGTTCAAGGATACCCTCAAGCGCACGGCGGATCTCCCCGGATACCATATACATCGTCTGTAATCAGGGGTACCGCTTTTATGTCGGGGCGTCGCTGCAGGAAAACGGTGAACAAGGCCGTATTTTACTGGAACCTGCACCGCGCAATACGGCCCCGGTCATTGCGCTGGCTGCTTTTTCTGCACGAGAACAGGGAGATCCGTTGCTGCTGGTGCTTCCTTCGGATCATATCTTAAAGGATGACAGCATCTTTACGAACTCCGTATACGAAACCTGCACGGTTGCGGAACAGGGGCGCATCATCACGTTCGGCATCACTCCTACCGGACCGGAAACAAGATTCGGTTATATCCGGCAAGGGGCCGCCATAGCTCCGGGCATTCTTTCCGTAGAACGATTTGTGGAAAAACCGGATGCCCCCTCGGCAGAGGCTATGCTCAAAGAGGGCGGCTATTCGTGGAACAGCGGGATGTTCCTGTTCAAGGCTTCCGTCTATCTCCATGAGCTGCAAAAATATGCCCCGGAGATATATACGGCCTGCGAGCAGGTATGGAAAAAGCCTATCATTGAGCAGGACTTCATTCGCCCGGAAGCGGAAGCGTTTGCGGGATCGCCTGTGGACTCCATTGACTACGCAGTGATGGAACATACAGACACGGCAGCCGTTATGCCGCTTGCCGTGCGCTGGAACGATATGGGATCATGGGAAGCCTTTTATGAAGAAAGCGATAAAAGTACAGAGGGCAACGTCTGCACGGGTGACGTCATCACCCAAGATGTCCACAATTGCTATCTGCACGGAACTGGCAGGCTGATTGCGGCTCTTGGCGTTGAGAACCTTGCCATTGTGGAAACACGGGACGCGGTACTTGTCGGTAAGCGGTCGCAGTTTCAAGACGTCAAGAAGATCGTGGCTGAATTAAAAGACCGGAACCGCTCCGAATACCGTCAGCACCCTCGCGTTTTCCGGCCGTGGGGCAGCTATGAAACGCTGGCTATAGGCTCACGCTTTCAGGTCAAACGGATCACGGTGAACCCCGGTGCGCAGCTTTCCCTCCAAATGTACTATCACCGTGCCGAACATTGGATCGTCGTTAGCGGAACGGCCGAAATAACCAACGGAGATATTTCTCGCCTGTATACGGAAAACCAGTCGACGTACATCCCTCTCGGAACTATCCCGCTCGTGATCATAGAAATTCAGTCCGGCTCCTATCTGGGCGAAGATGACATTGTACGGCTTGATGACATATATGGCAGAAATCAATAATGGTACAAAGTCGGAAAGGATCTTTTGATGTCATCCGAAGATGTCGCTATCAGCGTTCAGTATATCAGCAAATTTTTCGAGAGATATGAAAAGCCCTCGCATCGGCTTCTTCAGATGCTTTACCATGAGCATAAACTGCTTTTACCGGCCCTTTTGGGCCTTGCAGGATATCTCATTTGAAATGAAACGAGGAGAATGCGTTGGCATCATCGGCTAAAATAGTGCCGAAAAAAGCACACTACTCCAGATTATCAGCGAAACGCTGGCCTTCTCGTCGGAAACGGTAAAATGCAATGGGCGCGTCAATTTTTCTTGAACTGGGAAGTGGCTTCAATCCGGAATTCACGGGTAGAAAAATGTATACCTCACTGCTTCCATCCTCGGTCTTACGGATAAAGAAATCACAACGCGTTACAACGATATAGTCGCCCTTGCGGATGTAGGCGACTTCATAGATCAACCGGTAAAAAGTTATTCGAGCGGGATGGCTATGCACCTCGCTTTCGCCGTTATGCAGATGTGGATACGGATATTCTGATTGTGGATGAAGCTCTCTCCGGCGGAGATACCTTGTATATTGCCCATATCGAAGTAGTCTTTTCTTCAAGAAACAAGCATACTTTATTCAGCTGGATATGAGGATATCATAATTCAGTTCAAGATGGCAGGTCGCTGGGCTAACAGAGTTGAAAGCTCGTAAAGGAGGCATGGCCGCCATCTTGCTTGGCAAATAATCCCGAACCGTTGCTAGGGTATAAAGTCCGTATTTACAAGGAAGGGATCATATGCGGAAAGGAAGAATTGTTGTTGCGTGGATGTATCCAAAGGAACACTGGACTACACTTGGCTTCCTGATGGCGACCAGCATAAGCAAGTAAACAATACGGCAGCAGGAATAAAGAAGTCCATCAGAAATATTATGATGCTGTCGCCCGAAATTGTAGTTGTGGAAGTAACTGGAGGATATCAGGCTCCGCTTGTTAATGCTCTGCACGAGAGTTCTATCCCAGTAAAGGTAGTAAACCCTCGCCAGGTACGAGATTTTGCCCGCTCACTCAATCGTCTGGGTAAAACTGATAAGCTTGATGCTTTAACTTTGGCTGAGTTTGGTCTTTCACGGAAATTACAAGCCGATAACCCGAAGACACCGCAGCAGATTCTCTTGTCAGCTGTATTACGTCGGCGTGAACAATTGAATGAAATGCTGATTGCCGAACGAAACCACCTTGAACACGCTCCCGGAAAATACGCGGAACAAATCGTAAGTCATATTAAGATGCTGAATAAGGAACTTTATGCTTTGGAAAAAGACCTTGCAGAGATAATTTCATCTGACAAGAGCCTTTTAGAAGATAATTGTATAATTCAAAGCATTCCAGGAATAGGGCCTGTTGTGGCGGGAACAATCATTGCTGAATTGCCGGAGCTTGGAAATGTCACACGTAAAGAAGCTGCCGCACTTGTCGGAGTAGCGCCTTTCAACAAAGATAGTGGCAAGTTCCGTGGCAGACGTCACATATGGGCAGGGCGTGCCAAAATCAGAAAAGTTCTCTATAGCGCGATGCGTCCTTGCTTGCGGTATAACGGCGTAATCCGAGGTTGGTTCGACAGGTTCCGTGCTGCCGGTAAACTCTACAAAGTCGCTGTGATAGCCTGTATACGTAAAATTCTTACAGTAATCCGAGCGATGCTCATTTCACGGAAATCGTGGAATCCACACTATTTTACGGTGATACCGGGTAGCGCATAATTCTCTGCTGATGGTTTGGCAGAAGAATTCCCCGGAAGCACCGGGCAAAAGCAAGGCGGCGAACCAGCTCGGTGCCTCGGGGGACTTGTTTTTGCCCAAACTAAAAATGGAAATGATTAGTTGACAGGGAATACCGTTGCTCCTTTACCCCAAAATGTATGCGTCTGCACGCCAGTTTATGGGAAAAAATACAGTGCTGTTTGTCAGCCATGATATGGCTTCTGTGCAACCTAAATTGACACCGAAAGATGAAGACTTCAGAGATATGAGGCAAGACCTCTTCAATACGAGTGTATTGCGCAACAACTTCAAAATTTTTCGGCGTAAGAAAGAAGGAAATGTCTTTGGGAGGGTTGGCCCAGTATTAAAAATGCTTTGCTGACAAACGAGACAAGCCGTCGCTCTGGGTTGTGAAGGTGAGAAATGGTGCGCCTTGAGGTGGTTTTACGGGTGCGACAGGAGCTGTTCAGTCCTACTATCGGTTCTACCGTAAAAGACAGGCTTGGGCAGGAAATGTTCGGGGACAATACCTATCTCACCTATCGGAAATCCCTTCTCTTTGTTCCACTTTTCTGCGGAATTCGAATTCAGAATGCCCATTTCCTCCACCGGCAATTACAGTATAACAATAGTCATCGCGGAATGAACACAAGAAGAACATATGCAGCATCAATGGCGGCACGAAGCCCTTATTTTTCAGTCTCATTCCTCCAACTGTGCGACGGGGCTTATAGGCATTCCCATGCGAAAAATTCTTTACATATACTTGAATAAAGGAGCAGAGACGCCATATACAAAACTTTGATAACGGATCGAACAATTTTTTCCTGTCAGTTGGACATTAGCAATGGACATATATTGTGCCCCTCTTGTTCTATACCTTCTTCCAAGTTTTATCAGAAAAATAAAAGAAAAAATCTCTCTTAAGTCAGCTATTTTTATCGCGCTTAGAACTATTCTAGTTTTATTTCTTTTTCTGCGTATATTAGTTGTTCTTACCGGTGAACCAACATGGGATACGGATATACGGAAACAGATCCCATTTGGACTTGATGCCATATTTTTTTGGAATACTCATCGTTTGTATTAAAAATTTTATCCTCAATATTTACATCATGTTAAGATCTAATTTTTTTGCGTGTATTTATGTACTAATTTTTATTTACTCCATATTTCTTTATGAATGTCTATTATATAGCAATATAGACACTTCTTTTTTTTCATAGAATATTAGGCTTCAACATCTATAATATTTCAATGGCATTTACTTTACTATTCTTTGATCAAAATACAATTACCAACAAGCATCTGAGCCGTAATAAATTAATATCATTTTTTTATTTTTGTTAGCAAACATGTCTACTCTCTCTATCTTATACATTTCACTATTTTCTTTTTAGCTTACAATTTTTTCTGCTGCAGTTATTTTTCTTGATTCGAAAGCAAATATTATTGATTATCCATATAGCTTTTGGCTGATTACCGCATAGATTCTAACAATATTAATTGTTTTTACTGATAATTACCATCTTTTATTTACTTTTTCTTTTTATAGAGCGTCCTGTAATAAACTTAAGGCACTTTATACCACACGCATAATTATATAAAAAATCATTTCACCAAATACGCCTTGTTCATCCAAACAAAAAAGTCCTATTCAATATACAGAATTATTGAAAGGACTTCACACTATTAAAATCTTATTCTTTATTCCCTACTTTTTCTGCCTCACTCCAAATATCTCCCATGACGGAAGCCGCGCGCAAAAGGGCTTCATCGGCCAGATGTGAATACCGTTGCGTCATATACGGAGAACTGTGTGTAAGCAGCTTCTGAAGCGTATACAAATCGACCCTCCCCGAACTAGCAAGGGCCGAGGCAAACGTATGGCGCAATCCGTGCATGCAGCGAAAATCTTCAGGAAGCCCAGCAGCTTGTTTGGCTCGTCGGGCTATGCCGCGAAAGGTGACCCGATGCGTTCCTTTTTTCTTTCCCGGAAAAAGATAGGGGCTGTCCGTCCGGGGGATTTGTTCGAGAATCGCGCGTGCCGGAGGACTCATCGGGATTTTCGCCGTTCTCCCATTTTTGGCGACCTCGCCACGCAGCAGGATGAACCCATTGGAAAAATCAAGATCGTCCCAGCGCAGGGCCACAATTGCCCCATGCCTCATACCTGTTGCAAGGGCCAAGCGGACACCGGAAGCGCCTGTCTGATCCTGCTCTTCATCTAGTGCGGATAAGAAAGCGGATATCTGTTCCGACGTCATCATTTCTGTTTTTTGATTATCAACGACCGGCATTTCAAACTGCAGGTGCACGGGGGCAGGAATGAAATTTTTTTTTACGGCAAAATTCAAAATCCGTTTGATCTGCTCAAGAACATGCTTGACGGTTTGCGGGCGCAAACATAGGAGCAACTCGCTTCGTAACCTGTCAATATCCAAAGTGGCCATTTCATCGGGCGTCTTCGCGCCAAAAACAGGCGCGATGTAGTTGTTATATCGGTATATATCTCCACGGCTGCTAGCTTTGTCCCCGTTGATCTCCCTATACAGGGACCACAGCTGATCCAGGGTGTACCCCTGCTTTTTGGGTAGCTCACAAGTCACATGGCTTTCGATTCGCTCCCCCCTGATTCGGCTCGCACGAACAGGGGTCATCGCATCCCTGTACTGATGTCCGACCTTTTCTTCTACTTGCCTGCCGCCCTTCCGATAAACGACATAGTAGACACGTTCTTTTCCCCCACCTTTTTTTTGAAGCTTTTCTACAAAATAAACCCCCGGATAGCCCGTCCATTGCCTCTGGCGACTTGCCATTGTAGTACCTCCATGAGCAGTTATTGATCATGTGTGCTCATGAAGCGGCATCTTGTGTACAGCAATCTCTTTCCCTCCCTTCTCCAGAGAATGCAGACAGAGCCATTCATGCGCACCACATTTTCACCTAACCAGTTTACCACATGTAATAATTATAGAAAAAATGACACCCACGCTCTTTGGGCGATGTCATTGTAGCATATCCAAAACCTTTTTTTGGATAAAAATTATTATTCACTTTTCTATATTTCAGTATATATAGACCATAATTTCGACAACTTCCTGTCTCCTCCCCCCCGCGAACACCAGCACTGGAAAGTTGTTCCTCCCCAAAAGGCTTTTCAAGACCACTGGCCGAGTTCAGCTTCCCGGAAAATGTCCTCATAAATCCGGTCAATCGTGATGCACCACTCTGGCATGACCTGCAAAACAGGCTATGTCGCATCCGTCCGGTTTGGGAGGGCTCCTAGCCGGACTGACGGACACCCAAGTCAAATTATTTTGACAGCTCACAAACTCTGTAGTACTGGAAAGCCATTTCCGAAAAAAAGAACGGATTAAATTTTTCTCGAAAAAGATGCCAAAAAAAAGTGTTGAGAATCAAGAGATTGACAAAAACGATTTTTTTGAGAAAAAAAACAGAGCTCCGCGCCAGAGTGGAAAACCAAAAAAAATTCTGACAACCTTTATCCTATCTGCTTTAAAAAAATAGATAAAAAATGAGTAGCATCTTTTTTTCAAATCGGCTAAAATGTACTATATCTTTTGGGAACAAAGCAGACGAAAGAAGTCATCCGGGCCTGCCTCGAAACGCTTTGGTAAAATTTTTGTACCGGATTCATGGAGCTGTCACTGCTCTTCAACTCGGTACGTTTGAACCGCGTTCTAGATAAAAGGCA
>ERZ857951.2675-NODE-2675-length-15039-cov-6.242058_pt1 | contig 15039 bp, 11 predicted proteins | sample MGYA00519759_ERZ857951 | MGnify/ENA primary metagenome ERZ857951 (study PRJEB31778, sample SAMEA3449377) | human gut metagenome | biome: human gut; feature: human-associated habitat; material: faeces | place: United Kingdom | collected 2010/2012 ...
ACTTGGCTTTCGCGATATCGGCGTAATTGAGCGCCCTGGCCTTGCAATTCTTCGCCGTTCTCGCATGCCTGCTATTTTAATTGAAACTGGTTTTATCGACAATGATGCTGACAACCTAAAATTTGACGAGGAGTTTGAGGAAATAGCTGCTGCAATTTCAAATGGCATACTGGAAACACTTAAAAATGAAGGTCAACTGCCTGATTCAATCTCATCAGCATCTTATCCTCCTGAAATCTCCAACAACACTCAAAATGAACGGCCGCCTTCTCCTTTATCTGACAATACACCTGCCTCCAAACTTTATCGTGTTCAAGTCGGTGCATTTAAAAACAGGAATTATGCCTACGAATTAAATTCTCAGCTCACAGAAGAAGGTTTTCCAGCTTTTATTTTAATGGACGGCGACTTGTATAAGGTTCAAGTTGGCGCATTCTCTCGCCTCGAAAATGCAATCCGCATGGAATATCGTCTGCGTGCTGCTGGGTATGACACCTATATTACAACATGACAGTCATTGCAAGAAAGCAAAAAATGGCCCGCCAAACAGCGGGCCTTAATAATTCTAGCTATTCGTCAAATAAATATATGCATCTTCCAAAGTGATATCATTATCCAGGACACAATTCTCATTTGGCTTTCCTTTGCTTAATACTTTCATATGAATTCCATTTTCTACATACTGCTTAGATGATATAGAATAATTGGCTTCTAACAAACGGGCTTCTTCTGCATTTTGTACCGTACAATTCCAAACACAGCCCTTTGCATTTTCCAGCAACCCACTCACGCTTCCAGAATATAAAAAACTTCCCTTTTTCATAATGGCAAGCTGTGTACAGGTTGCTGCTAAATCTTCTACTACATGAGTGGAAAACAGCACAGTTCTATCCTTTGAAAAATCAACCAAAAGATTGCGGATCCTGATTCTTTCTTCCGGATCTAACCCGGTGGTAGGTTCATCAATAATCAAAAAATCCGGATTATTAAGAAGTGCCTGTATGAGTCCGACACGTCTCTTCATACCACCAGATAATTGCCGCATTTTTTTATTCTGATGCTCTGTAAGAGAAGTCTTTTCCAGATAATAGGTAATTCTTTGTTCGAGGTCATTTCTGGCTACTCCTGACAGTCCCCCCATATATACAAGACATTCTTTCACCGTAAGATTCGGATATAAGTCGATTTCCTGTGGAAGATAACCAATCTTTTTCTGTATTTTCTCATAATTTCCCTCGTTATACAGAATTCCATCAAGGGAAACCATTCCTTCCGTTTGTTTTAAAACAGTTGTAAGAACCCTCATCAAAGTGGTTTTTCCGGCACCATTCTCACCCAAAAGTCCGTAAATTCCCTTAGGTATTTCAAGAGATGCCTTATTTACTGCAACTACACCATTTTTAAATCTAACTGTTAAATCATTTATTCTAATACTCATAATCTATCCTCTTTTCTTTAAAGTCATTGGTAATACTGCAAATAAAAACAGCCCCGCTATAAAAGACACAAGCGTTCCATAAATCCAACTCTCGGACATTAATTGAGTAGGTTCACAAAAGCTGAAAGAAAACAATCCCAGATTTCCGAAAAATGAACTTCCCGCTTTTGATATAAGTCCAATGACAATTCCAAATAAACATCCAATACCTGCCCACATATTTCGAAGCAATGTACACAAAATCACAGAGCATATACTCCAAAGCCAGATAGTTCCAAACATTGCAATGAAATATAAAAGAAATATCTGAATACCCGAAATGCCTTCGTTTACACTGCCCGGTTTTTGCCAGAAAAACAAAACATATCCAACACAGGAAAGTATTAATAAATATAATATTTGAACGCCCACTCTCTGCGATATTACTTTTAACTGCTTTTTTTGATCATACAAATGAAATACATCGGCACGCTTACTTTTTACTTCCATCAAATATGTGTCACTACAAAAAATAATTGTTAAAAATGCTATTGGCGACTGAATCGCTGAACCGATTTCTTCATAGTATATAATCGGATGAATAGCACACAATATCAGTATAAATGCACATGAATAAAAAATCTTATATAACGACAGGCAGTTTTTTAGTTCCGTTTTCAATGAACCCTCCTCCTTTTCCAGATTGTAACAGAAATACATACTAATATAACTGATGAAATTACAAGAATAATCTGATTTATGTTTGACATTTTGGCTACATGTGTTTCAAAAAATCTGCCAGGGAATCGCACCATAATAGAGAACGGTCTCATATAATAAATATCATTCTTCATGGTCAGCATATTTGAATATATAATGTGTAAAAACAAGATTGGTGCTGCCGGAAGCGGATTTTTAAATATTACTGCTGTAATTGTATAGACACAACATATCATCAAAAGATTCGGAATAATATAGATCAGAGAATTCACGCAAAAATCAATTGGTGTTACTGGAAAGCCCGATTCTAAAGACGTTTTCAAACACAGCATAAAGAATATAACATTCAAAATCACTAATACTCCCAGCATACTAATGAATCCGCTTATTACTTTCCCACATATATATTGGACTGCCGTAACAGGCTTTGTATGTAATAATTCATAGGTACTTTTTCGTGTATCCTGAATAAATAAAAATGATAGCAAGACTGTTGCAAAAAAGGCCATATGCAATCCTGCAAAATCCGTAAATTTTTTGGCAAAGTACCAGGAAAAAGAATGTTCGGATAATTTCCGCTCGATATAATGATTGATTTCTTCTGCTGTCCCCTTATGAATTTCAAGGTCCTCATAAGCATATATTGCATTATAATAGCCATATTGGGATTCCAAAAACTCAGAAGCAGTCTTTACATCCATATTCTGAATTTCTTTCATTACATGATCTGCTTCCTGCCTGCTAAATCCAAAACCATTTTTGGAGGTGTCCATTAACGTCTCTTTGATCGTATCTTCCCACTCCCTTCTTCTTTCTTTATCATCAGATGTGGGAATGTACCCATCCATGACATCAGCATCTTCCAATGCTACGTCATTTTGTGTGATCTGTTCATTCTGTTTGATATAATGAATTTGCAAATACGATGACAGACATTGATACATACTGGCAACTATAATAATCAAGCCAATCCACAAAACAGGGTTCTTTAAATAATCAAGTATACTTCTTTTTATGATTGTTTTCATTGTATCTCTTCCTTTCTTTATTTCTTTAACAACATCATACAAATCAATTCTCAATAAATTCACAACAAAAAAGACTAAAACCACTTTATTTGCGATTTCAGCCTTATAAAGTATTTTTATTCAGCTTTGAAAAGAGCTTCTACATGAGCACCGCCTTGTCTGGCATTATATATTTTCAAATTTCCTCCATGCTTTTCACAGAAAATACGAGAAATATACATACCAAGGCCAAAATGCTTTAAATCATCTTGTGGATTCTTATGATAAAATGGCTCTGTTACTTTTTCCTCAGTATCCACAAATCCTATTCCATCATCTTCAACAGAAATTATAAGAAAACCATCCTTTTTCTTTATCTGCAAAGCAATACTTTTTTGTGCATATCGAACCGCATTTTCCAGTAAGTTGTCTGTCACTTCCATGACAAGTTCCTCATCCACTTTCACAATGTTTTGTTCCTGCACTCTTTCTACCTTACATAATTTACTTTCCTTCTTGGACAGCATGGCAGCTTCTGCCTCAATCTTTTTTGCCAGTTCCGATAACTCTATCTCTGAGCATTGCAGTTCCCTCTGTTCTAAATGGGACATTTTTCTCATGTTTTCCGTGAAATGCTCTATACGGTCAATCTGATACATGCCTGTTTGTAAGATATCAATAACATCCTCTGTTTTTATACTCTCGGCAGAAACAAACTCTAAGAGCATTTCCTGATACCCACGCAATATGGAAAGTGGAGAACGTATATCATGTGCAATTGCATTCCGCAAAGCCTTCTCGTCATCAATCATTCGCCACATCTTTCTGTTGTTATCTGCTAAATCACTTCGCATCATTTCAAATTCTTTACACAAAGTTCCCATCTCATCTTTATTTTCATAGGACACATGAAAATCCAGTTCATTATCTGCAATCATTTGTGAGGCATCTTTTAGTTCCTGTAGAGGTGTCTTTAACTTATTTTTATAAAAAAAGAATACCGCAACAACACTCCCAACAATCGAAAAAATCAGTACCGAATATGTTTCCATAAAGTCACACATTTCCGAAAGATGATAGTCCAAACGATTCATCTGCGATTGATTAGGTCTTGATATCTCAATCTCGTATTTCTTTCCATATTGCTGAAACACGTCCGTATAATCTGCATAATCAATATATTTTTCCCATATTTTATTCTGCATATTTCTTGCAAAATGAACTGTAAATCCAGATAACAGAAATGCTGCCGTTAAGCTGATCACAAAATAAAGCAGAATTGTTTTTTTCAGTGACAAGTTTCTTATTTTTTCCATCGGTATCCAATCCCCCATACAGTTTCTATGTATTCTTTTTCTGAATAATCCGCTATTTTTTTCCTTATACGCCGTACTAATTCCGTTATCGTTCTACTGTCCCCTTCCGCATCATATCCACAGACTTGTGCATATATACGTTCTTTATCAAACACCTGCCCTGGATGCATGGATAAGAATTCAATAATCTGATATTCAATTTTTGTGAACTCCATCCTGTGTCCAGCTATAGCTACTATTTTTTCAGAATAATCAATCAGCATTTCATCCATGAAACGGTATTCCGTTTTTTGTTGATGCCTTTCTTCTCTCTTTATGTTTGTGACAATCCTTGCTTCCAACTCCCGAAGACTAAATGGTTTCGTAATATAATCATCCCCACCTGAAAGCAACCCATTAATTTTATCATCTTCGTCAACTCTTGCTGTCAGAAATAAAATTGGACATAACACTTTACTGCGTATCAGACGACATACTTCAATCCCATCCATACGTGGCATGTTGATGTCCAATAAAATAATATCCGGTTTCATTTTTATTTTATTTAATGCTTCCATTCCATCTGTAGCCGTAATGGTTTCATATTGTTTCATATTAAAATAACTACAAAGCATTTTCACCAATTCTTTATCATCATCGACAACTAAAATCTTGTATTTCATCCAAACCACCTCCAGTATCCATATTATACGATAAAAAACAATGAAATCACAACATACCCGTTATATTCAGTCTGAATTGCTGTAAACTGACTCATTACGCCTGCACCTCCTCGTATCTGCTGTTGAAATAGCGCACAGTCTGTCGGCGCTTCTTTGCCTTCTCACTCTCAATGCTCATGCCGCGTGTGATCCTTTCGTTCAGCACCCACACCTCCTGGCATTTGCCCATAAGGACGATGTCCATGAAAATGGCATCCTCACGCTCAGCCTTATTGCTGTCATTCATAAAAGGGAACAACAGGTGTGCTGTCAGAGGGATGCAGCCGTTGCGGTATGCATACTCGGCGAACTCCGCCGCCTTTTTCTTGTTTGCTTCAATGTCCCCGGAAAACGGCGCACAGATATAGACCAGAGGACGGAAGGCAGGTTTTGACGCTGCCTTCGCCTCATGGTCAATACCTGAAAGTGCCTGGAAGGGAACGGTATCCATGTAACCCTCGGAATTTCTGATATTGACTCCCATCTCTTAATCCTCCATTTCAATCTGCGGATACACACCATCAGCTTTCAGTAATCCGTAGATAAACAGTCTGCCTTTCTGCGTCCACTTAGTATGGACCTTGGTATGCTCACGTCCGCAGCTGTCTTCATAAACATGTGTGTTCGTTTTGGTGTAGCCGCAGCCTGCGTGCTTCTGATAGAGAAGCCAGATATCGGACTGCTTGTACTGCACACCCTTCTTGTGCAGATACTCATTCATGCGCTGTGCGCTCCAGCCGTAGTCCTTGGCGATAACGGAGATGTTCACCGCATCCTTGCCTTTAAGAACCACATCGTAATAGGTTGCCTTCGGCTTAAGCTCTGCGATCTGCTGTGCCTGCACCGCTACGGCTTCCTCTAAAGCGATTCTCTTCTCACGCTCTGCCTTCAATGCCTGGAATGCTGCAATAGCGAGGTCGGGATTTGCGATAAGTTCCTCTGTTGCATACATCCCGTGTCTGCGGATCGCCGGAAGCACCTCGGATGTGACCCAACGTTTGAACTGACGAGCCTTGGGAAGCTGACTGCGGAGAATCAGGCTGTAAAGCCCGGACTCGTTGATGAATACCGGACTCTGCTCTCTGCCGATGGAGTCACGAATCGTTACCCCATCCAGCTTGTCCTCATCGTCAACATGGTCGGTCAGTGCCTTTCGAGTGTTGCTGTATCCGAGAATCTCAGCCACATCCTTGCCCACGAAGAAAGGTTCACCGTTGATTGCTGCTGTACGTACAGAGCCGAACTCTGCATTCTGAAAAACTTGTAATTCACTCATCTGAATTACCTCCTTGAATTTATTCGGAGGTCATCGCCTCCAAATGGTAGCCTTGGGAGGCGGTCAAATCTTACGGTTTCCGTAAAGTTCTTTTAATTTTTTTGCGGCACGGCTCAGCTTCTGAGTAATGCTGTTCTCAGACTCACCGACCGTGGCTGCATACTTTCGAATAGGCATGCCATCAATACGGACAGCGATAAACGCTTCTGCCCACTGCGGCTTTTTAATAAGTACAGAGCGAATCCAGGAGCATACTTCCTCATGCTCGAGGTCGGTATGATCGTCCGATGCCGTAAGCAGATAGTCCATGATGTCAAAGGAGTCATCTTCCGGGTCTCCCTGGATATAACCCTTGCGGCCGTCCATCTTCTTTGCCTTCGGGTTCGGATCGATGTATCGGTGTTCTCTGCGCCAGTCGTTGTACTCTCTCTTGTTCATCAGGTCGAACATTTCCTGCACAGTTTCACAGCGTTTGACTTCCGCTCTCTTTTCCGGCTTCGCCTCGGCAAGCCTCTGCTCATAGTCGATATCCAGCATGACGCTGTAATCTCCGTCAGGGATATCGATGGTGGTGTACTCTTTGTGACCGTTTCTGATGTTTTCCTCATACAAAATCTGAATCTTCATTAAGCATTCCTTTCCGTCCGGACTATGGGCGGTGGAATGCAAAATGAGCCTGTGCCGAAGATGGTCACAGACTCCGATAAGCCAAAAATGAGCGCACGAAAGTAAGCGGTGGACGCATCTTCGTTCCTGGTACAGCCTTGGCAGCTGTATTTGAACGGTCTATGCACCCCATCGCCCTTATAGCGCTATTCGGACTATGAGATTTATTTTTCCTTCGGGTTTCCCCTCGGTACAAGCTCATAATACTCCCCAGACCCCTGTTTTCTCGAATCTGGGCGAGTTACGCAGAAATTCCAAAAATCCCCGTATTTCAAGGACTTTTGAGATAAAAATCACTTGATACACAGGGATTTGAAGGTTGTTATATCGTTTTCAGATGTCTATAAACGGCTCATCTGTAACTCGGCGAGTTACAAAGATTTTTTCTTTCTTTCGGTAATCACTATTATACAAATAAAAGTTTACACTATTGTAATTGAAAATGTAATTACTTTGTGATAGAATAGTAAAAGTGAAAAGTTTGTCGATAAGGCACGATGAAATACAGGAGGCAAATATATGTCAGAGTCTAAAAAGAGCATTACGCCCATGGAACATTACAATATGTCTGATTTCCTTCGTGGGCAGGCATCCAAGATAATCACCACCATATCTGATGAAGATAAAGCCGGATTCGTATTGAAGAACGGAAAACCACTCGCTGTTATCATTTCTAACGACCGCTATGAACGCATGCTTAAAGCAGGCATTGATATTAACGAGTTCTAATAGGAGGAAGCAAAATGGCCGAAAAGAGAATTACCGAAGTAATGATGGATGATACTACCATTGATGCTTCCAAAGAAATCGCATTGGTATTTTCCATTGCTAATACACTGCGTGGACCGTATAAACCGGAGCGATACAAGGATGTTATCATTCCGATGATTATCCTTCGCCGCTTGGAATGCGCACTTGCAGCTACCAAGAAGGATGTAGTTGATACATATAAAAAGAATCCGAAAGCACCTGCCCAGTTACTGTGCAGAAAATCGGGTTATCAGTTCTACAACACCTGTGAATTTGATCTGAAGAAGCTTCTTACCGAGTCTCCTGCTATTGTAGAGAACCTTACTTTTTACCTGGACTCCTTCTCTCCGAATGTACAGGCAATTTTTGAAGAGCTGAAATTCAAAGAAGAAATAAAGAACCTCGATAAGAACAACCGTCTTCTTGGTGTTGTAAAGAAATTCTCAGAACTTGACCTCGACCCTAATAAGGTTGACGGGCACAAGATGGGATATATGTTTGAGGAAATTATCCGCCGCTTCTCTGAAAATGCAGAAGCAGGTGATCACTACACCCCTCGTGAAGTTATCCGTATGCTGACAAGCATTCTTCTCGCCGAAGGTTGCTCCGATGTGTTCAGCGAAGGTCGTGAAGTTACCGTCTTGGATATGGCCTGCGGAACCGGCGGTATGCTTTCAACCGCACATGACTTCATCATCCGTATGAATCCTGATGCCAACGTTCGTCTGTTTGGTCAGGAGAATAATCCGGAATCCCACGCTATCTGCCTTGCAGATATGCTGATTAAAAATCAGGCTGCCGAGAATATCCGCTTCGCAGATACTATGAAGCAGGATTGTTTTGAAGATACAGCTATGTGTTTTGTTATTGCCAATCCGCCGTTTGGCGAATCTTGGGGCGGCAAGGATGCTGGCGATGGTGTTGAAAAGGCTGTAAGAGCCGAATACAAAAAGGGAAAGAACGGTCGTTTTCCGGCAGGCCTTCCTGCAACCGGAGATATGCAGCTTCTGTTCATGCAGCATGCCGTACATAAAATGCAGGAAGGTGTCGGTCGAGCAGCCATTATCTCTAATGGCTCACCACTTTTCTCCGGCAACACCACAAGCGGTGAGAGCCAAATCAGAAGATATCTTCTTGAGAACGATCTGGTAGAAGCAATCATCGGTTTGCCTTCCCAGTTGTTCTACAATACCGACATTGCTATCTATGCCTTTATCCTTTCCAAAGGAAAGCGCCCTGAGCGTAAAGGCAAGGTTCAGTTCATTGATGCTACCGATGTCTGGACACCGCTCAAGCGTTCCCTTGGCAAAAAACGTAGAGAAATTTCCAAAGATCAGATTACTCTCATCACTGAGATGTATGCTGATTTTGCGGAATGCAAAAAGACACTGCATTGTGAAAAGAGAAAGCATGACTGCGTAATCGAAAGCCGTATTTTTGACCGTGAAGAATTCCTGTACAGAGAATGGGCTGTATACCAGCCTCTGCAGCGCCGTGGTCAGATTGATGCAGCTTCTATCGAAGCACTCCGCACCAGTGCCTATTTCACGACTAATACAAATGTTTTCAACGAAGCAAAGTATGCCGAGCTTGCAGAAACCGATCCTCGCTCTGTAGCTGATGAGAAAGCGTTCCAGAAGCAGATTAAAGGTCGTGCGTTCACCGAAGCCGTCATCGCAGCGTTGAAGGCTCATGAATCCGACAAGGTGTACATGGACTTTTCAAAGTTTGTGGCAGCCTTAAAGAAAATCTTGCATGGGATTGAAGGTATGTCCGACTCCCGCCTGAACAGTATTGCTATGGAGCTTTCTGTTATTGATAAGGCTGCAGTTGTCCAAAAGGATAAAAAGGGACGTATCCTTACTGACCCTACAACTAAAGATACAGAAATTATTCGCTTGAACCAGGATGAGAAAGCTTATATGGAGACCGAGGTCTTTCCTCACGTACCGGATGCAATGTACTTTTATGAATTTGATCCTACAAAAGCAGAAAGTGCAACAAACAAGGAGAAGCTTGGAGCAGAATTCCCATTTACACGTTATTTCTATGAGTATAAGGAACCGGAACGTGCCGATGCTCTTTTGGCTAGATTCATGGCCTACGAGAAGGCTCTTTCTACAAGAATTGCAGCCCTGCAGAAAGAGGAATAAAGATGGAAAAAATGAAACAAAGTGGTGTCCAGTGGATTGGTGAAATCCCAGCCTCTTGGAATACCAAACGAATAAAATATATGGCCACTCTCAAAGGTCGTATCGGTTGGCAAGGTCTAACATCTGATGAATACCAAGACGAAGGTGCTTTCCTTATTACTGGCGTTGATTTTTCTGACGGTGGTATCGATTGGGAAAACTGCGTACATGTTCCTATGAAACGCTGGGAAGAGGCAAAAGACATTCAAATCCAGAATGGAGATCTTCTTATCACAAAGGACGGAACTATCGGAAAGGTCGCTATCGTATCAGATATGCCAGGAGAAACATCCTTAAACAGTGGTGTTTTGCGAGTTATGTCAAATAATGGGTACAGCAATCGTTTTTTATACTGGGTGCTAAAATCCGATGTGTTTTGGGGCTGGTTTAATTACAAAAATGCAGGAAACAGTACTATACAGCACCTATATCAGGGGGATTTTGCTGAATTCTTATATGCCTTTCCTAAGATTTCCGAACAAGAAGCTATTGCAGATTTTTTAAATGCACGGTGCTCTGAACTCGATAAAAATATCAGCGATCTTGAGAGCCAAATCGAAACACTTAAAAACTATAGAAATTCTCTGATTACAGAAACCATTATTCGCGGTCTTGATGACAAGGTCGAGTTGAAAGAAAGTGGAATTAAATGGATCGGTAAAGTACCCGTTCACTACCAAGTAAAAAAGTTAAAATACTTCTGTGCATACATTACTGATGGTAGCCATTTCAGTCCTGAAACTGTAGATTATGGATATCCATATATAACAGCTGCTGATGTTAGAGGCGTTGGAATTAACTATGAAATGGCGAAAAAAATCTCGGAAGCAGATTATCAATTATTGAAGAAATCCGGTTGTCAACCTCACAAGAATGATGTCCTACTAGTAAAAGACGGAGCAACAACCGGTCGTGTTGGATTTGTTACAGATGATACTCCATGCGTTTTATTATCCTCTGTTGCAATAATCCGTGCACCTCAAGACATGCTTGGTAAATATTTGATGTATATGTTGCAAAGTAATGCCTTGCAAGAACAAATATTTGCTTCCATGGAAGGATCGGCGATGCCACGTACAATTCTCTCTAAAATCATTAATTACTACGGAATTGTATGCCCCTTAAAAGAACAACAAAATATATGCCAGTATTTGGATGATGCTTGTTCTGCTATTGACGATACCATACTACTTAAAACCGCACAGCTTAATGATATTGTAAACCATAAATCCTCACTGATTTTTGAATATGTAACAGGAAAGAAACGTGTAAAGGAGGTTCAATGATATGCCTATCAGAGCCGACCAGTTAAAAGAAAAAGAAGATTATCAGAAACTCATTCTTGATAGCCTTCATGATAATAACGGATTTTGTATCCGCCCAAATACGGAGTACAAGCCGGGACTTGCTATGGATATTGGCATGCTGTTGGAATTTCTGGAGTCTACTCAGCACGATACGATGGAGCAGCTCCGCCGTATGTACAAGGATCGTACCGAGGAAACCGTCATCAACTACATCAATGCCGAAATCAATAAGGAAAGCCGTGGCCTGATTGATGTTATCAAGCACGGTGTCGAGTTTGACAACGGTGCCAGTTTGAAACTGATGTACCGCAAGCCGGACAGCACCATCAATACAGAGGCTGTTGCCAATTATCAGAAGAATATTTTCTCTGTCATGGAGGAGGTATATCACAAGGCAGATGAGCGTGTTGACCTGGTTCTGTTCTTGAATGGTCTCGCAATTTTTGCCGTTGAACTGAAGTGCAACACATCCGGTCAGACATATAAGGATGCCATCAACCAGTACAAAACGCAGCGTGACTTTACTACCCGTCTGTTCAAGACCAAGGTGGGTGTATTTGCTGCCTTTGCAATGGATCTGAATGAGGTTTACTTCACCACCGAATTAAAAGGTGGCGATACCTTCTTCAATCCATTTAACATTGGTTATGAATACGGCAAAGGAAACCCCCACAATGATACCGGAATCAATGTGGATTATATGTGGGATTCAATCTGGACAAAAGATAAGATTCTCTTCCTGATTGAGCGTTTCATCTACATCAAGCTGAAAGAACGCAAAAATGCCGATACTGGAAAAGTAAAGAAAACCAAGGAACTCATCTTCCCTCGTTTCCATCAGCTTCGTGCTGTTGAGCGTGTTATGGAAGATGTGATGGTAAACCATACTTCCTGCAACTACCTCATTGAACATTCCGCAGGCAGCGGCAAAACCGAGACCATCTCCTGGCTATCACACATTCTTGCAACGGTACACGATTCAGCTAACGAGAATATCTTTGATACCGTTTTGGTTATTACCGACCGTATCATCGTTGACCGTCAACTGCAGGAAGCTATCCTGGGTATTGAACACAAGAGCGGTCAGGTCAAAGTTATGGACGATAAATGCTCCTCTGAAGACTTGGCTATCGCCCTTGGCGGCAACACAAAAATTATCGTTACAACGATTCACAAGTTCTACTACATTCTGAACAATAATCTTCTTGGCAATCTGAAAGCAAAGAAATTCGCCGTTCTGATTGATGAAGCACACTCTTCTACTGAAGGTGTCTTTATGCAGTCTGTTACAAATGTTCTTGCAAACGAAAGCGATGATGAAGACGATATTACCGAAGAAGATAAAATGCTCGAAGAAATCCGCAAGAGTGGCAAACAGGGCAATGTTTCTATGATTGCGTTTACTGCTACCCCTAAGCCGGATACACTTCAACTGTTTGGAACATTAAATGCAGAGGGCAAGAAGGAGTCCTTTGATCTGTATTCCATGCGTCAGGCCATTGAAGAAGGCTACATTCTCAATGTTTTAGACAACTATGTGACATGGCGTACATACTGCCATATTAACAAGGCAATCGAGAGTGATCCCGAACTGCAGTCCATTACAGCAAAACGAAAAATGGCTCGTTTCATCGACCTGCATGATACAAACATTGCTCAAAAGGTTGAAATTATTATTGAGCATTTCAGAGCCAATGTTGCTGGTTGCCTTGATGGTAAAGCGAAGGCTATGGTCATAACCTCTTCACGCCCGGCAGCAGTAAAATATCGTCAGGAGTTTGATGCCTACATTAAGGCAAAGGGTTATTCCGGTATTCAGGCTCTGGTTGCATTCTCCGGCAAGGTCAAGCTTGATGGTGACGAATACACAGAAGCAGGCATGAATGAGATTAAAGAGGAAGAACTCCGCTTTGAATTTGACAGAAGCTGTTATCAGGTTCTCATTGTTGCCGATAAATATCAGACTGGCTTCGATCAGCCAAAGTTGGTAGCCATGTACGTGGACAAGCGTCTGCGTGGAGTCTCTGCGGTGCAGACATTATCCCGTCTGAACAGAATCTGCCCTCCATACGACAAAACTACTTTTGTCCTGGATTTCAAGAATTCTTACGATGACATCAAAAAGGCCTTTGAACCATATTACAAAGATACCATCCTCTTCGAGACAATTTCTCCTTCCGACATCCGAGATCTTGATAGAGAAATTGACCGATATGAATTCCTTGATGCAGATGATATAGATGAGTTCAACAAATATCTGTATCAGCCATCCCGCTCCGCCAAAGACAAACAGCGTATGTGGGCATTGCTCGACAAGGCACTGAAGGCGGTAATGAAGCATTCCGAAAAAGAGCAGATGGAAATCCGTGTGACCATCCGCCGTTTCTTAAAAGGTTACTGCTTCCTGATTCAAGCTACTGCATATGAGAACTCGGAATTCCACAAGAGGTATAATTTTCTGTCGTATCTCATCAAGGAAATCAACCCCGGCGGTGGCGGTAACAACTTCGACATCGCTGATAAGATCACAGTCAGCGAATTCCGTCAGAAACAGATGGAAGAACATAGCGGTGAAGCAATCGAAGCAAAACCAGAAGTTAAAATTAAAAAGCCGAAGCCTGTCAGTCTGGAGGAGGAACAGAAAAAGCTGCTCTCTCAGATTATTGACGAGGTCAACGCATTATATGATAAAGATTATGAGCCTGATTTTACTACTAAGGCAGCAATGCAAATTCGTGACCTGCTGCTGAAGAATCCAGGACTCAAAGAGCGTCTTGAAAAGAGTGCCAAGAACAACACACTGAATGAGTTTAAATTCACCTACGATGACTGCGTTCAGGATGCTCTTGTTGAAGGATATGACCAGAATGTTGATTTTTACACGCTTCTTCTCAACAATGAAGAAGTCCGTGCCAAGTTCGCCAATGTATTTATGACGGAAGTCTATCGCATCCTTCGTGGAGATGGCTCAAGTCTGTAATACGCAGGAGGTACTATGGCAGGAACAAATAATCCTTTCATGCATTATGTGGATGATTTTGAAAAAGAAGCAGAGGAATTTCTTCAGAAATATGGATGTTCCGATGCGATAAATAATCCACAACCAATACCTATCAGAGACATCGCAACCAGGCTGATGTCTCTGGAAATAATCGATACTGAATATCTGTCTCTTAACGACAGCGTACAAGGTGCTATCGCATTCACAAAGGGAATCATAGAGGTTTATGATTGGTCAACGCAGGAATGCATTGGTTATGAGGTAACTCAGCCTTCCATTTTTGTGGACACAGATATTCTTAATATCGGTCGATATAACAACACGCTGGCTCATGAATGCTACCACTGGTGGCGGCATAGAAACTATTTCACCTATAAACGCACTCATGAAAACGGTACGGAATTCGCTTTCCGATGTAATAAAAGGCTTTCGCCAACCGGAAGCCTCCTCGGGGGTGAATGGTCAGATATCGACAAAATGGAATGGCAGGCCAAAACAATCGCTCCTAAAATTTTGATGCCCCGTAATGCCATGCGCATCAAGGTCGAGAAGGAATACAGACGCCTTTTGTCAGGTGACAAATCACTAAATCGCCGTGCTGTTACTCCTCTCGTAATAGAAGCTGTTTCCGATTTCTTTGAAGTCTCAAGGCAATCCGCAGCAATCAGAATGCTTGAACTTGGTTA
>ERZ857951.2690-NODE-2690-length-14982-cov-3.473571_pt1 | contig 14982 bp, 15 predicted proteins | sample MGYA00519759_ERZ857951 | MGnify/ENA primary metagenome ERZ857951 (study PRJEB31778, sample SAMEA3449377) | human gut metagenome | biome: human gut; feature: human-associated habitat; material: faeces | place: United Kingdom | collected 2010/2012 ...
CTGCTTTGAGGGAGTGTACTCTTCTGGTACTCGACCGAAAAAGCAGGTGAAATCTAACGCGGCAGGAGGGCAAAAAGGCATAGCGTTAACAGGCCCTAAAGCATGTACCACTCAAAATACTTTAGGATTGCCCGGCATCTCCCGTCCGCCCGCCGCCGTCCTGTGACAATTGCTCTTCTCCCCAGCGGTACAACTCCCGCAGGGCCGGAAGCAATCGCCTGCCCCGCTCGGTCAAGGCATACTCCACATGTCGGACTTTACCGCCGCACTCGCTCCGGCGCAGCAGGCCGTCCCCCTCCAGTTCCTTGAGACATTTGCTCAACATCATATGGGTGATGCCTCTCACCTCGCGATGCAGGGCATTGAAACGCACGGCCCCATCGGCCAGATGCCAGAGCAACGGCAATTTCCACTTGCCGCCGATGACTTCCAGAGCGCGCAGAATAGGGCACCGCACTTCATAAATATTGGCTGCGGGCAACGTTATGTCGTAACCGGCGTTTTCAGGTTCCCCCATACAATCCCTCCGCCTCTGCTGCCGTCTTGTTGTTGGCAAGCAGCAGTTGCAACCAGGTAAGAAAAAACTGCGTACTTGCTTTTTCCCGTCCGCTTCAGGATATTCAGGCACAGAAGCCCGCACAACCACAACGCGTAAGGAGAAAGACATGCGCATCTACGCCGTCAACGGCAGCCCCAGAAAAAAATGGAATACCGCCACCATACTGCAAAGCGCCCTGGACGGCGCGGCTTCGGCGGGCGCAGAAAACGTCCGGACGGAAATGATCCACCTTTACGACTACAGTTATACGGGTTGCGTGAGTTGTTTTCAATGCAAACGCAAGGGAGGGAAGCACTATGGCCGTTGCGCCGTGCGCGACGGCCTGACGCCGGTGCTGGAAAAATGCCGTGAGGCGGACGGGATCATTTTCGGTTCCCCCGTCTATTTTCACAATATAACCGGCATGATGCGCTCTTTTCTGGAACGCCTGCTGTTTCCCTGCATTGCCTATGACCGCGACTATTCCTCACTGGCTCTCAAAAAACCGGCCACGGCCTGCATCTACACCATGAATGTGACGCGCGAGGTTATGCTGGAGCAGCACTACCCGGAAAAGCTGGGGAGCACGGAATTCTTTATTGAACGAAGTTTCTCCAGGCCCGCCGTGCTCTACATCAACGACACCTATCAGTTCAGCGACTACAGCAAGTATATGGTGGAATGCTTTTCCGAACAGGAGAAGGCGCTCCAAAGGGAAACACAGTTCCCTCTGGACTGCCAAAAGGCTTTTGAGCTGGGCCGTGATCTGGCGCGGGGCTGACCGGATTTACTTCTGGCAGTGCGGACAACAGACGGTGGCGCGGCCCGCCACGCGGATCTTTTGCAGCGGGCGGCCGCAACGGACGCAGGCCGCGCCGCCCCGGCCATAGACCGCGAAACTGTTCTGAAATGCGCCCACGTCGCCGTTGGCGTCGCGGTAATCACGGATGGAGCTGCCGCACTGGGCGATGGAGCGGCGCAGCACGTCCTTGAGGGCCGCCAGCAGGCAACGGCTCTGAGCCGGGCTCAAGCTGGAAGCCTTGCGGCGCGGGTCCAGTCCCGCCTGAAAGAGGGATTCGTCGGCGTAGATGTTGCCGATGCCCGCAATGACCTTCTGGTCCAGCAACACAGCCTTGAGCGCCGCGCCCCGGCTTCGCAGCAGGGCCGCGAACTCCCGCTCGCCGATCTCCAGCGGCTCGGGTCCCAGCTCCCGCCAGAAATCCCAGGCCTGCAAAATCTCCGGCGTGGCGGCCAGCACCAGGCCGAAAGCCCGCGTGTCGTCGAAAAAGAGGCGGCGCCGGTCGCCGTCCGGAGTGCGCAGATCAAAGACACAACGGGTATGGAAACCGGGCGGCGTGCCCGGCGCGTACACCATCAGACGGCCTGTCATACGCAAATGCACGGCCAGCAGATCCGGGGCGGTCTCTTCCGGAGTGCGCCCGCTCTCCGGCGGGGCCAGATGCACCAGCAGCAGTTTGCCCCTGCGGCCCACGTCCGCGATACGACGGCCCACCAAAGTGGCCAAGGGCAGGCTCAAGGGATGCAGGCTGCCGGACCGCAGAACTTCCGCCCCCTCAATCAGGCACTCCTGTACCTGGGGGCGCAGGGTGCGGGCTACTGTTTCCACTTCGGGCAGTTCAGGCATAACGGCATTCAACCCTTTTTGCCGCTGGCGGCGTCAGGCCGCACGGTCCGGCTTGGTTACATAGGCATACTATGCGCCCGCGCCGGATCGCTTGCTTCCTTGTCAGCGAACAAAAAATCTTGAATGCCGCAAGGCCAGCAGCAACGAAGAGGGCAAAAAATCATTCCGTGGCGCTTCCGAGGTAAATTTCCAACAAACCTTCGGGCGGATCAATGGTCACGGTGCGGGCGTCCAGGTCAAAACCAACAATAAAACAGGGCTGGGCCGGAAAAAGAATTTCCTGGTCTTGTTCCGTGACGATAACCCAGATTTCCTGGTCCGCCGGATATTCCACATGGTCGAGGCGTCCCAGACGGCGGCCGCCGGGCAAGAGCACCTCGCAGCCCAGCAGATCTTCCAGATAGGCCTCATCCTCGTCCGGCGGAGGCAGGCTGTCGCGCGACACCAGAATTTTCTGTCCGCGCAGGGCTTCAGCCGCCGTACGGTCCGTCACGCCTTCCAGAAGAAGCAGGGGGCGGCCCTTGTGCCGGCGGCAGGACAGGGCCCGGACGAGCCGGGGCGGCTCATCCCCGGCCTGAAGCCAGAGCGGCGCGTCCAAAAGCAAGGGGGAGTCCGCATGCCAGTCGATGCAGATCTCCCCTTTAATACCGTGGGGCCGCGCCAGCGTGCCCATATGAATCAGCATATCCGCCATGGAAGCCGAAGCTACTCCAGAATTTCCAGAACCGTACGTTTCTTCGACTTGGTGGATGCCGCGCTCAAAATAGTGCGCATGGCGCGGGCCGTGCGCCCCTGCTTGCCGATGACCTTGCCCAAGTCTTCCTTGGAAACCTTGAGCTCCAGCACCGACGTCTGCTCGCCTTCCACTTCGCTGACCTGCACTTCTTCGGGATGATCCACCAGAGACTTGGCAATATATTCGATCAGAGCCTTCATCGCGTACCTCCCAAAGATACCTTGCTGCCCGCGGGCAGCGCGGGCAAGGATTAAATAACGCGCAACCTTCGGAGCAATCGGCAGCTATCCGTCCGTCTTTCCCGTGCCGCACTGTCCTCCGGGCTGGTCCCGCAACAGCATAACACTTGCGGCAGGCGGTTCCCCGCCTTTCCACAAGGTTTTATAGAGCATTTCAATGCTGATCTGCTCTGGAGCAATTCAACTTTTTCAAAGCTGAACCGCCCGCAAGGAGTTGCAGGCAAATCCTTGCCGCGAGATGCTTCCCGGCGGGTTCGATCCGCCGCAAGCAAGCATCGCAAGCGTAAGATTTAGGACAGATGCGCTTTGATCAGCGCCCGCACGGTGTCCGTGGGTTCGGCGCCGCGCGCGAGCCATTCCTTAATTTTATCCGCGTCAAGTTTCACTTCCGCCGGATTGGTCATCGGGTTGTAGTAACCCAGCAATTGCAGCGGACGCCCGTCACGACGGGTCTCGTCGTTGGCGGCCACCACCCGGTAGAAGGGGTGCTTTTTGCTGCCGAGACGGGTCAATTTCAACTTCACAGCCATGAGTCCAACTCCCTTTGGTTTTATGTTAGCGTCGCGCCCGTAAAAGGGCAAGAGGGAAACGCGATTTCCAAGGCCGCATAAGGCCCTGCGAAGCGTTGTTTAATGAGGATTTTTATTTTTTACCGAGGAAGGCCGATGCCGGGCGGAACGCAGTGTACCAAGACAACATAAGCTTCGCGCGGGGTGAGCCTGACGCAGGCAAAAGGCAAAAAGCCCATTAAGCAACGTTTCCCTATTTCTTTTTGCGCTTCTGGCGCTCTTTCTTTTTCCGCTTCTTGGCAGCGGCGGATTTCGCCCCTCCGGGCCGTCCGCCCGGCAGAGCCATGCCGTCCATTCCACCCATGCCCGGAAATCCGCCCATACCGGGCATGCCCATGCCGGGGGGCATCATGCCCGGCGGCATGCCGCGCGGCATTTTCGGCATGGCCGGACGGCCTCCCTTAGCGCCCTTGCCGCCCATCATGCCTTTCATCATCTGGCGCATCTGCTCAAACTGGCGCACCATCTGATTGACCTGGGCCACGGTCACGCCCGCGCCCTTGGCGATGCGCGCCCGGCGACTGCCGTTGAGGATATCCGGATTGCGGCGTTCCCGCATGGTCATGGAATTGATGATGGCCTCGGTGCGCGCCATCTCCTTTTCCGGCACCGCGCCGTTGGCCTCAGCCAGCTTTTCGCGCAGGCCGCCCAAGCCCGGAATCATTTTCAGAATGCTGTCCAGCGAACCCAATTTTTTTAGGCGGCGCATCTGGGTACGGAAATCTTCCAGGTCGAAGCTGGCCTTCTGCATCTTGCGGGCCAGGGCCTCGGCCTCTTCGGCGTCAATGGTGGACTGGGCCTTTTCCACCAGGGTGAGCACGTCGCCCATGCCCAGAATTCGCCCGGCGATGCGGTCGGGATGGAAGACCTCCATCTCCGATAATTTTTCGCCCACGCCCACGAATTTCACGGGCGCGCCGGTCACCGAACGGATGGACAGGGCCGCGCCGCCGCGGGCGTCGCCGTCCAGCTTGGTCAGCACAACGCCGGTCAGACCCAGGCGCTCATTGAAAGCCTCGGCCACGGTCACGGCGTCCTGGCCGGTCATGGCGTCGGCCACGAACAAGATTTCCTGCGGTCGCACAGCCGCCTTGATGGCCGAAAGCTCTTCCATCAGGGGTTCGTCCACGTGAAGGCGGCCGGCCGTGTCCAGCAGCAGCACAGTGGCCTGCTCCTCACGGGCCTGAGCCAGGGCCGCCGTGGCGATGTCCACGGGCTTCATCTCCGTGGTGGAGGGAAAGCAGGGCATGTCGAGCTGCTTGGCCAGCACCGTAAGCTGGTCGATGGCCGCCGGGCGGTAGACGTCCGCGGGGACCAGATAGGGCCGCATTTTCTGCCTGCGCAGCAGATTGGCTATCTTGCCCGCCGAGGTGGTCTTGCCCGAGCCCTGAAGGCCCACCAGCATGATCACCGCCGGTTCGCGGCCCTGCAGGTTGAGCCCCGTGGTTTCGCCGCCCAGCAGAGAAACCAGCTCGTCATGGACGATTTTAACCACCTGCTGGGCCGGGCTCACGCCTTTGAGCGTTTCCTGCCCCAAGCACTTTTCGCGCACGCTTTCCACAAAGTCTTTGACGACCTTGAAGTTGACGTCCGCCTCCAGGAGCGCCAGCCGCACTTCGCGCAGGCCGGCCTGCACGTTTTCCTCGGTGAGCTGGCCGCGCCCGCCGAAAGAGCGGAATACGCCGGAAAGTCTGTCGGAAAGGCTCTCGAACATGAAGACCCCGCATCCGCCGCCGCGCCCCTGTAGGGGACGGCAGCCACAAAGCGTCTGTTTTCGCGCCGCGACACGCGGACGAAGTGGAGATTCATAGGCTGTTTGCGGCGCTTCGTCAAGTCAGGGAGCGCGGCGTTGACAGCATCCGGGACCACGTCTTAAGTTTCAGGCAAAATTGCATAGTTCCGCCCCCACCAACGCTTGCACCCGCTTGATGCACGGAGACAATATGAACAAGGTAAAAATCACGGTTCTGAAAACCACCTTTGACGCGGAACTTGCCGCCCAATACGGGGCGGAAGGCCTGGACGCCTGTCCCATGCACAGGGAAGGACAGGTCTTTTACGCCGACTACGCCAAACCGGAAGGCTTCTGCGACGAAGCCTGGAAAGCCGTCTATCAGTATGCCTTCGCTTTGGCCCACGGCGCGGGCAAGGGCGTCTTTTATTACGGCGACTGGATCAAAACGCCGGGCGTGGCCGTCTGTAGCTGCAACGACGGCCTGCGCCCCGTCATCTTCAAGCTGGAAGCCACGGACGAGGTTTCGACCATTGAGTACACGCCGGTGCGGTAAGGCTCGCCAACAGCGCTGAAGCGGCAAAAACCCCGCGCGCGTCCAAGAGGAAGGAACCAGACGGGCGCGGGCGGGGCCGCCGGCTCAAAGGGACCACCCCTCTGATGGGATGCCGGCTGCCGGGGAGGGGCCACACGCCCCTCCCCGAATTTGTTGTCCGTTGCCGGACGAAACGAGGCTTAGAAGCTGTAGCCGAAGACCAGTTGCGCCTTCCACATATCCTGCTTTTCAAAGCTGGTGTCGCGCCGGCCGGCCTTCTTCCAGGTGTCGTTGTCCATGAAGTTGGCAACGTAGCCCAGATCAAGGTAAACATTGAAGTTTTCGTACATCTTGTATTCGTTGACCAGGTTGAATTCCAGCAGACCGTCGTTGGTGGTCAGATACGGGCCGTCATACTTTCCGGAACCACGATTCCAGGAATAGGCATTGCTCATGTATTTGACTGCGGAGGTGCTGTTGGTGCCGCCCCAGTAGGCTACGCGGAAAGTGTGCTTGAGGTCGTCCACAAAGCTCATGTCCCGGATCTGCAGACCCAAGCCCCAGGTACCCGCATAGCTCAGCGCGCCGAGGTCGTTAAAGGCGGAAGCTCCACCCCAGGAATAAGGGCCGCCGTCGCCCAACATGGAGGTGAAGTTGCCGTAGGGGGCAATGGACGGCATGCGCTCGGAACCGTTTTTGGGGTTGCCGTCGTCGCCCGAGCCATACCAGCCGAAGATGCCGGGCACGCCCCAGTCCATCTTGTATTCCACCAGAGCCTTGGCCAGCCAGCCCTGGCGCTCGGTGCTGCCGCGTTTGCTGGTCATGGGCACGCCGTCATAACCGCCCTTCCATGCGTCGTAACGGCCCATGCCTTCCACATAGCCATAATTGATGTCCACTTCGATGTTCAGCGGATCCCAGGCGGTGATAGCAAAAGGCAGGCCGGCCCAGAACATGGAACCATAGGCCTTGCTGGTGTCGCCGAGGCTGCCCGGATAACCATTGAGGCCCGGATAGGGCGACAGGGTGTAATAAGGATTGCCGTCGGCAAAGCCTTTCGAATAGTCTGCGAATTTTGTGGTATTCTTACCCTTCATGCCGAACATGGCCCAGGGGGTGATTTCAAAACCGTCCAGCGTCACCGGGACCATCAGGCCAAAAAGGTCCATGTTATCCAGATAATTATCAGGATCAGCCCCCCATATATGCGGCGTCCCATCGCTGTTCTTCGTCTCCTGGCTGTAGTTGTCATTAAACGGACGCATCCAGAGAGCGGTCAAACCCAGATTCTCGTTGAACTGGTAGGAGGCCACCACGCCCGCCACCGGAGCATCCATAACTGCGGTACCGCCGGCCTTGTTGGGCAGAATGACCTCATGCAGGCCCATGCGCACCTTGAGATCGGTCTGGGGCACCATCCAGTCAATATAGGCCTGACGGACCCCGATCTGATTGGGACTGTCCGCCCCGAGAGCCCCACCGGTTTCTGCGTTGCCCCATTTCTGATTGCCGATCTGGAACTGGACCGTACCGGACAGGGCTTCAGAGGCCACCGCATCCAATTGCAAGCGGATACGCTGACGCGCGCCGAACGTATCATTGTTGTTGACTTTCGTTTTTCCAGCCAAATTCCGCGTATGGCTGATGAGGTTGTTGTCGCCCACGCCGAAGCCCATCAGCCACTGCCCCTTGGCCTTGAAGTCGATGGCCGACGCGCCCGTGGCCGCGCCCAGCAGCATGCCCGCTGTCAACAGCAATGTCAGAACCTTTTTCATCTTCCGCCTTCCTTCCTGTTACAATTACCGGGATAGCCCGGAGATTCTCCGCGCCCCATGCGCGGGAGAAAAATTTTGCCTTGCCTTCCGGCGCGCCGGTACGCCGCCGAAAAACGCAAAAAGCCCGAAAACGCGCCGCACAGGACGCGTTTTCGGGCCAAATATCGTGCCGGCCGCCGCAACGGCTGGAATTTAATGCTAATTATTAGAGAGAGAGAGAGAGAGAGAGAGCAGCCGGACAGGTGAAAGAACGGGCATCAGATGCAAGAGCGGCACGGCTCAAGGCGCCGGACGCGGCATGCAGGCAGATGCTGCGGGAGGAAAAAGGCTGCCACATAGCTATGCTCATGAATGTATCCATTTTTCTGTAAAAATTTTTATACCCGACCTCGACAAAAGGCAAGAAAAAATTCAGCCCGCCGGTTGGACGGCCGGGCGCGGACCATCCCGACCGCTCAGGGCTGAAGCGCGGCCCTCATTGACAGAGACCACGCAAGCGGATAAGATAATTTGCTAAAGTTTATGCAATTATTTTAGCCCATTACGAGGAAGTCATGTTCACCAATCGCGGCAAGGCGCTGACCTTTGACGACATTCTGCTGATTCCCGGCTATTCCGAAGTAACCCCCGACGCCGTTGACATCACTACCTGGCTCACGCCCTCCATCCCCCTGCGCATCCCCCTGCTCTCCGCCGCCATGGACACCGTGACGGAATCGGCCATGGCAATTTCCATGGCCCGCATGGGCGGCATCGGCATCATCCACAAGAATATGCCCGTGGATCGCCAGCGCCTGGAAGTGGAACGGGTAAAAAAGAGTGAAAGCGGCATGATCCTGGACCCGGTGACCATTTCACCGCGCAATTCCGTGCAGGAAGCCCTGGATCTGATGTCCGACTTCCGCGTTTCGGGCCTGCCGGTGGTGGACGGCGAACGCCTGGTGGGCATCCTGACCAACCGCGACGTGCGCTTTGTGGAAGACGCCCAGGCCGTGCGCGTGGCCGACGTGATGACCAGCGACAAGCTGATCACCGTGCCCATGGGCACCTCCCTGGCCGAGGCCAAGCGCCATCTGCACGAGCACCGCATCGAAAAACTGCTGGTGGTGGATGAAAACAAACGCCTGCGCGGCCTCATCACCATGAAGGACATCGACAAGGTCCAGAAATATCCCAACGCCTGCAAGGACGCCAACGGCCGCCTGCGCGTGGGCGCGGCCATCGGCATCGGCAAGGATTCCGAAGCCAGGGCGGAACAGCTGCTGGAAGCCGGGGCCGACGTGCTGGTGCTGGACTCGGCCCACGGCCATTCGGTCAACGTGCTCAACGCCATCCGCCAGGTCAAGTCGAGCTTCCCCAACTGCCAGCTCATCGCGGGCAACGTGGCCACCTATGAAGGCGCGCGCGCCATTCTGGAAGCCGGGGCCGACAGCGTGAAAGTGGGCATCGGGCCCGGCTCCATCTGCACCACCCGCATCGTGGCGGGCGTGGGCGTGCCCCAGGTCACGGCGGTCACGGACGGCAGCCGCGCCGCGCGCGAAATGGACCGCTGCTGCGTGGCCGACGGCGGCATCAAGTTCTCCGGCGACATCGTCAAGGCCCTGGTGGTGGGCGCGCACTCGGTGATGATCGGCTCCCTCTTCGCCGGTACCGAGGAAAGCCCGGGCGAAACCATTCTCTACCAGGGCCGTACCTACAAAATTTATCGCGGCATGGGCTCCATCGACGCCATGAAGGAAGGCAGCTCCGACCGTTACTTCCAGCAGAAGAGCAAGAAGCTCGTCCCCGAAGGCATCGTGGGCCGCGTGCCCTTCCGCGGTGTGGCCAGTGAGACCATTTACCAGCTTGTGGGCGGCGTCCGCTCTGGTATGGGCTACTGCGGCGCGGCGACCATTCAGGAACTCTTCGAAAAATCCCAGATGGTGGAAATCTCCGCCGCGGGCCTGCGCGAAAGCCATGTCCACGACGTCATCATCACCAAGGAAGCTCCCAACTATCGCGTGGACAACGCGTAGGTCCCCTTTCGGCGGGGAGGGCCCTCCCCGCCACCTTCCCTGACGCCCCGGGATTCTCATTGACACTGACAGACTCTGAGACAACGCTGTCTCTCGAACAAAAGGACATACGATGCCCAGTAAAGTTATCATCATAGACTACGGCTCTCAGGTTACCCAGCTCATCGCCCGTCGGGTGCGTGAAGCCGGTGTCTATTCCGAAATCCACCCCTGCGTCGTCACCGCCGCGCAGGTGAAAGCCATGCAGCCTTCCGCAATCATCCTGTCGGGTGGCCCAGCGAGCGTGGGTGAAAAGGACGCTCCCGCGCTGGACAAGGGATTCCTTGATCTCGGCGTGCCGGTCCTCGGCATCTGCTACGGTATGCAGCTTCTGGCCTTCAACCTCGGTGGTGGGTTGGAACAGTCCGAAACCCGCGAGTATGGCCCCGCCGACTTGCGGTTCGTTCGTTCCTGCGCCCTGTGGGACGGCATTGATCTGACCAAGCTTTCCCGCGTGTGGATGTCCCACGGCGATACCGTGAAGACGCCTCCGGCGGGGTTCCTCGTTACCGGCAGCACCGACACGCTCGAAGTGGCGGCCATGGCCGACGAGGCCCGCAAGATCTACGCCGTGCAGTTCCACCCCGAAGTGCACCACTCCGTGGACGGCGACACCATGCTCCGCAACTTCCTGTTCAAGATCGCCAAGATCACCCCGGACTGGACCATGTCTTCCTTTGTGGAGCGTGTGATCAACGAAGTGCGCGAAACCGTGGGCGACGGGCATGTGGTCTGCGCGCTCTCCGGCGGTGTGGACTCCACCGTGGTCGCCGTGCTGCTGCACAAGGCCATCGGCAAGAACCTGCACTGCATCTTTGTGGATAACGGCGTGCTCCGCTCCGGTGAAGGCGACGAGGTCGTCACCTACCTGCGCGAGCACTTCGATCTGAACCTCAAGCTGGTGAACGCGCAGGATCGTTTCCTCGATCTGCTCGCCGGGGTCGAAGACCCTGAGAAGAAGCGCAAGATCATCGGCCACACCTTCATCGACGTCTTCGATGAAGAGGCGCGCGCCATCGGCAACGTGGAATGGCTGGCTCAGGGGACCCTCTATCCCGACGTGATCGAGTCCGTGTCCCACAAGGGGCCGAGCGCGGTCATCAAGAGCCACCACAACGTGGGCGGCTTGCCGGAAAAGATGAACATGAAGCTCATCGAGCCGCTGCGTGAACTGTTCAAGGATGAAGTGCGTCAGGTGGGCGCGGAACTCGGTATGCCCGAATCCGTCATCTGGCGTCAGCCGTTCCCCGGTCCCGGCCTCGCCATCCGCGTGATCGGCGAAGTGACCCGTGAGCGGTTGGATATCCTCCGCAAGGCCGACACCATCGTGCAGCAGGAACTGCGTGATGCCGGCTGGTATCGTAAGATTTGGCAGGGCTTCGCCGTGCTGCTCCCGTTGAAGACGGTGGGCGTCATGGGCGACGGGCGCACGTACGAGCATGTCATCGCCCTGCGCTGCGTGGACAGCGTGGACGCCATGACCGCCGACTGGGCACGTCTGCCGTATGATCTGCTGGAACGGATTTCCAGAAGGATCATCAACGAAGTCAAGGGAGTGAACCGTGTGGTGTACGACGTCTCCTCGAAGCCGCCGAGCACCATTGAATGGGAATAGCGAGGCATTATCATGTTTGGTATTGGCGGTACAGAACTGCTGGTGATTCTCGTCGTAGCGCTGATTGTCCTTGGTCCTAAAAGCGTTCCTCAGATCGCACGGACGCTCGGCAAGGCCATGGGCGAATTCCGCAAGGTTTCTACGGAATTCCAGCGGACACTGAATACGGAAATCGAGCTCGAAGAGCACGAAAAGCGCAAGCAGGAAGCGGAAAAGGAACTGTTCGGCACCGAACAGAAAGCCACCGCGGCTACGAAGCCCGCTGAAGCGGCTTCTCCCGCCGCCAAACCGGCCGCCGCAGCGACGGCAGCCGCCCCGACGGAAACCGACGCTTCCGTAAAGGGTTAGGCATGACAGAACGCGAAGACAAGACCCCCGTCGCGCCCTCCGGCGCGGCGGAGGAACAGGAAATCTTGCTGGATTCCCCGATTGTGGAGTCCGAGGACGAGCCCGGGGCGGTAGACGCTCCGGGCGTCTCCGGTTCGAAGGAGCCGGACGAAGCCGCCGTTGAATCCACTCCCGTGGTCGAAGAAGCCGCCGTCGAACCGGTTCCTCCGGTTGAGGAAGCCATTGCCGGGAATCCGGAAGCGGCGGCCTCCGCCGATGCCGACGCTTCGGCGGGGCTGCCCGAAATCCCCGAGGGCGCGTCGTCGGCTTGGCCGCAAGAGGAAGCATTGCCCGCGCCCGCCGCTGGCGGTGAGCCTCCGGCCCCCGTCGACCCTCCTTCCGGGGAGGAAGAAGAGCCGGAAGAAGAACGGCCCATGACCCTGCTGGAGCACCTCGGGGAGCTGCGCAAGCGCCTCGTGCGTGGTTTCTTGGCCATCCTGATCGGCTTTTTCGCCTGTTACGGCTTCGCCCAGCAGTTGTTCTATTATCTTTCCCTGCCGCTGTTGAAGGTCATGCCCGCCGACTCCAAGTTCATCTATACGGGGGTTGCGGAAGGCTTCTTCGTCGACATGAAGGTCGCGTTCGTGGCCGGCGTGTTCGTGGCGTGCCCGTTCCTGTTCTATCAGATCTGGGCGTTCATCGCGCCGGGCCTGTACGAGGAGGAAAAGAAATACATCATCCCGTTGGCCCTGTCTTCGGCGCTGTTCTTCATTTTGGGCGGGGTGTTCTGTTATTTCGGGGTATTCCCGTTCGCTTTCGAGTTTTTCATGAGCTATTCGACCGACAATATCGTGGCGATGCTGTCGATCGACGAATACTTGAGCTTTGCGCTCAAGATGGTGCTTGCCTTCGGGCTCATTTTCGAAATGCCGCTGTTCAGCTTCTTCCTGGCGCGTATGGGCCTCATTACCGCGCAGAAGATGCGCGACGTGCGCAAATACGCCATCTTGGCCATTTTTGTCGTCGCCGCCATCCTGACGCCGCCGGACGTGTTCTCGCAGCTTATGATGGCGGGCCCCATGCTTGTGCTGTATGAAGTCAGCATCTGGGTGGCCGCGCTTGTGGGCAAGAAGAAGGCGGAGCGGGAAAAGGCGGCCGAGGAAGGTGGGGCATGATCCGTACCGGACACGTCGCCAGAACTACGGCGGAGACCGATATCGATTTGACCTTGTGCCTTGAAGGCAGCGGCAAGACGTCCGTCGCCACCGGTTTTGGCCTGCTTGATCACATGCTCACCCTGACGGCGTTCTGGGCCGGGTTTGATTTGTCCCTGACCTGCAAGGGCGATACGCATATCGATGCGCATCACTCCGCCGAAGACATCGCCCTCTGCCTTGGCCAGGCGTTCGCGCTGGCCGTGGGCGACCGGAAGGGCATTGCCCGTGTGGGGTTCGCCCGTGTTCCGATGGACGAGGCGCTGGCCGAAGTGACGCTTGATATTTCCGGGCGCCCGTGGCTGGAGTGGCGGGGTGACGAGTTGCTGCCGCCCGTGCTCGCGGGTGAGGAGCGTGACGTCTGGCGTGAGTTCTATAAGAGTTTTGCCGCCGCCGCCCGCATGAACGTGCATGTCGCGTTCCTGTATGGCCGGAACGGGCATCATTTGCTGGAATCCGCGGCTAAGGGGTTGGGGCTTGCCTTGGCTCAGGCCGCTTCTCTCACAGGTAACGTGGTGCGGAGCACCAAAGGGAGTCTCGACTGATGAGCAGACTGACCCGCCGTTTTTTCTGTCTCGCGGTTTTGGCCGTATCCATATCTCTGCTTGCGGCCTGTCAGAAGACGACGCCCAGCACTCCGGACCTCCCCGATTTGAAGGTCGGTGTCGTCGGCGTGGAACAGCCCAAGGGCACGACGGATTTGCTCGCGGGATTCATTCCTGAAGATCGCGTGCTGGCCTCGGATCAGGCTATGGCCACGTTCAATGAAGAACTCATGAAGCTTTTGAAGACCACGACGCACCGCTCGTACGTGTTCATTCCCAAGGCCGGGGGCGCGGATCCTCGCGAACGCAATGGCGCGCTGGCCCATTGGGCCAAGATCGGGAAGGACATGGGCGTGGATCTGCTCATCGTCCCGCAAATCCTCGACTGGCGTGAACGGGCCGGGAGCAGCGCGGGTGTGACGACGTCCGCCGCCGTGAATATGGACTTCTATCTGATCGACGTGCGCGAACCCGGCGGCGCGCTGGTGTCCCGCTCCCACTTCAAGGAAAAGCAGGTCGGCCTGAGCGACAACCTGATGAACTTCGATACGTTCCTCAAGCGCGGCGCCAAGTGGCTCACGGCGCAGGAGCTGGCGATGGAAGGGATGCAGAAGATGATCAAGGAGTTCGGTTTATGATCCTTTTTCCCGCAGTGGATATCAAAGGGGGGCAGGCTGTGCGCCTCAGGCGCGGGCGTGCCGACGACTCCACGGTCTTTTCCGACGATCCGGTTGCGGCGGCGCTGCAATGGCAGGAGCAGGGCGCAAAGTTCCTGCATCTTGTGGATCTGGACGGTGCGTTTGAAGGCGTGTCGCCGAATACGGATCTGGTCCGCCGGATTTGTGAAGCCCTTTCCATCCCGGTACAGCTTGGCGGCGGTATCCGTGACGAGGAAACCGCCCATCGCTGGCTTGATGCGGGTGTGGCCCGTCTGATCATCGGTACGCTGGCTCTGGAAGATCCTGCCCGTTTCGCGGCGCTGTGCCATGCCTGCCCCGGTCGCATCGGCGTTTCGTTGGATGCGGAAAACGGACGCCTGAAGACCCGTGGCTGGGTGGGGGATACGCCGTATACGGTGGATGATGTGGTTCCCCGTCTGGCTGAAGACGGCGCGGCGTTCCTCGTGTATACCGACATCGAGCGTGACGGTATGCAGACCGGCGTGAACGTGCCCGCCCTGACCCATCTGGCCCGGACGAGCAAGGTGCCGGTGATTGCCGCCGGCGGCGTTGCCACGTTGGATGACGTGAAGGCGTTGTATCCGCTGTCGGTATCCGCGAACCTTGAAGGCGCGATCAGCGGACGGGCTATTTACGAAGGCACGCTGGATCTGCGCGAGGCCATGAGCTGGATCGCCGCGCAGGAGCGGTAGTTTTGACTGGGGGAAGGGAGGGGAAGCCTTTCTCCCTCACCCCCATCCTTCCCTTTCCCAAGACTTTTGACGTTATTGAATCCTTG
>ERZ857951.2705-NODE-2705-length-14892-cov-12.110130_pt1 | contig 14892 bp, 16 predicted proteins | sample MGYA00519759_ERZ857951 | MGnify/ENA primary metagenome ERZ857951 (study PRJEB31778, sample SAMEA3449377) | human gut metagenome | biome: human gut; feature: human-associated habitat; material: faeces | place: United Kingdom | collected 2010/2012 ...
GCTTTATCCTCGACGGTATGCCGCGCACGATTGCCCAGGGCGAGGCCCTGGAGCAGATGGGCGTGGAGATCGACAAGGTCGTGAACCTGATCGTTCCCGACGAGGCCATCACCCGCCGTATGTCCGGCCGCCGCGTCTGCGCAAAGTGCGGCGCCAGCTACCACATCGTCAACAAACCCAGTGCCAAAGAGGGCGTTTGTGACCGCTGCGGCGGTGAGCTTGCCATCCGCAAGGATGATGAGCCTGCCACCGTACTGGATCGCCTGAAGGCTTACCACGAGCAGACCGAGCCGCTGGTCGAGTTCTATCGCCAGCGCGGTAAGCTCGTGGAGGTGCCCGACCAGGGTTCCATTGAGGCCACTACGGCGTTCCTTCTCAAGCTTTTGGAGGCTTAATCATCCATGATCCAAATCAAAAACGCTGCCGAGCTGCAGAAAATGCGCAAGGCATGCGCGATCAGCGCTGCTGCCTTGAAGGCTGGCGGCGAAGCGATTGAACCCGGTATCACTACCGCAGAGATCGACAAAATCATCTACGACTTTATCGTGCGCCACGGTGCAAGACCCAACTTCCTGCACCTGTACGGCTTTCCGGCCACGGCGTGCATCAGCGTGAATGATACGGTCATTCACGGCATCCCCAACAAACAGCAGCAGATCCGCCCCGGCGACATCGTCTCGATCGACACCGGCTGCAAGATCGACGGCTTCAACGGCGACAATGCCTGCACCTATGCGGTGGGTAAGGTCGATCTGGAAGCACAGCGCCTGCTGGATGTGACCAAGGCTGCTCTGTATAAGGGCATTGAGCAGGCTGTGGCCGGCAACCGCATCGGCGACATTGGCTATGCCGTGCAGAGCTACTGCGAGGATGCCGGTTTCTCGGTCGTCCGCGAGTTCGTGGGCCACGGCACCGGCCGTGAGCTGCACGAGGACCCGGAAGTGCCCAACTACGGCCATCAGGGCCGCGGCCCGCGCCTTGTGCCCGGCATGACCATTGCCATTGAGCCCATGATCTGCCAGTACGACTGCAAGATCACCCAGTCCAAGGACGGCTGGACCGTCAAGACCAAGGACGGTGGTCTGGCTGCGCACTTTGAGCACTCCAATGCGATCCTGAAGGATCACACTGAGATCATGACCCGCTTCTGGGATGACCCGGATTTTGACCCGGAAAAGTTCAGCCTGAAGTAAGCAATCATAAAAAGGAGCCGCTGCGCAGATGATGTGTGGTGGCTCCTTTTGCGTATGGAGTATTCTTGTCGCAGCTGCTTTTTTGGTTAGCGGGCTCGCCCTCTCCGTCTTTGCTTTGCAAATCCACCTCTCCCAAAGGGAGAGGCCTTGGCAAAAAGATGAAGGTTGTGTGGATTGCCAAGGGCTCCCCCTTTGGGGGAGCTGGCAAATCCGTAGGATTTGACTGAGAGGGCGAGGCTGCTGCCCTTGTGCGAGATGCCTTTTTCCCTCTCCATTCCTGCTGTTTGTGCAATTATGACAACTTTTGGTGAAAAAGTTTCATCTTTGCGGTGGAGAAAAACCAAGACCGGGGAGAGAAAGGACAGCTTTTGAATTTCGAGAATTTTTTATCGGAAATACGGAAAAAACCTCTTGCAAATTGACAACAAAAGGTGTATAATCTATAAATGGCTGTGGAAGCCAGATACTTCCTCGGCGGACAGGGATTTTCTGCCCGTTTTGCGGATTTTGTGCCGCGAAAGATGAAGTATGTGGCGATCATCGCCGCCTGTCCGTCTGTGGACCGGCACTGGAACTGGAGAACGCTGAAGCGGCAAGCTGCGGTCAAACGGGCGCAGGCACGTGAAAACCGCGGCGCTTTCAGGGTTCCAAGGCAAAGGCACCGGTTCAGGTTCAACGACAAACTGAGCAGATCCAATGAGGAGGCAAATAGCTTGTCTAAGGAAGACGTTATCGAGATCGAAGGCATTGTGCGTGAAGCCATGCCCAACGCCATCTTTAAGGTGGAAATGTTGAGCGAGGATAAGAACACCGGGAAGCTCACTCCCAGCGGTCACATCCTCTTAGCGCACATCTCCGGCAAGCTGCGGACCAATTTCATCCGTATCCTGCCCGGGGACAAGGTTACCGTGGAAATGTCGCCCTATGATCTTTCTAAGGGCCGCATCACCTGGCGCTCCAAATAAGCACCAGGGTATCAACCAAAAGGAGGTTCAACATCATGAAGGTCAAGCCTTCCGTGAAACCCATCTGCGAAAAGTGCAAGGTCATCCGCCGCAAAGGCCGCGTGATGGTCATCTGCCAGAACCCCAAGCATAAGCAGCGCCAGGGCTAATTCGGGCGCCTGGGGGTCAAGTGCGTAGAGTCCCGGCGCAGACCCCGACACTGACATGGGATGATTTTTGGAGGAAACTACTATGGCACGTATTGCCGGCGTTGACCTGCCCCGCGAGAAGCGCGTTCAGGTGGGTCTCACCTACGTTTATGGTATCGGCCAGACCACTGCTAACAAGATCCTGGAAGCAACTGGCATCAACCCCGATACCCGCGTCAAGGACCTGACTCTGGAAGAAGAGGCTAAGATCCGTGACTACATCGATCAGGCTAACATCATCGTTGAAGGCGACCTGCGCCGCAACGTTGCTCTGGACATCAAGCGCCTGGTTGAGATCCAGTCCTTCCGTGGCACCCGCCATCGCAAGAATCTGCCCTGCCGCGGCCAGCGTACCAAGACCAATGCACGTACCTGCAAGGGTCCCAAGCGCACTGTCGCTAACAAGAAGAAGTAAGGAGGATTTGAGAAATGGCAAGTGCAAATAATGCCAAGAAGGGCGCTAATGTCCGCATGAAGCGCAAAGAGCGCAAGAACATTGCTGCTGGTCAGGCTCATATCCAGTCTACCTTCAACAATACTGTTGTCACCATCACCGACCTGCAGGGTAATGCAGTGTCTTGGTGCTCCTCCGGCTCCCTGAACTTCCGCGGCAGCCGTAAGAGCACTCCGTTCGCAGCCCAGTCTGCTGCTGAGACCGCAGCCAAGGTTGCTATCGAGCATGGCATGAAGACCGTTGAGGTCTACGTCAAGGGCCCCGGCGCTGGCCGTGAGTCCGCTATTCGTGCGCTGCAGGCTACCGGCCTGGAAGTCACCCTGATCAAGGACGTGACTCCCATCCCCCACAATGGCTGCCGTCCCCCGAAGCGCCGTCGTGTCTGATCGAAGGAGGAAATTGAATTATGGCAAAGAATACGCAGCCTATCGCAAAGCGTTGCAAGGCCCTGGGCATTTCTCCTGCGGTCATGGGCTATGCAAAGAAGAATACCACCCGCAACTCCAATGGCAACATGCGCAAGAAGCAGTCTGAGTACGCATCTCAGCTGAAGGAGAAGCAGAAGGTCAAGTTTATCTACGGCGTTCTGGAAAAGCAGTTCCACAATGCTTACCTGCGTGCTGAGGCCCGCCCCGGCAAGACTGGTGAGAACCTGCTGCAGATCATGGAGTGCCGTCTGGACAACGTCGTGTTCCGTCTGGGCTTTGCTCAGACCCGCCGCGACGCTCGTCAGCTGGTGTCCCACGCTCACTTCACCGTCAACGGCAAGAAGGTCAACATTCCTTCTTACCAGGTGAAGGCTGGCGACGTGATCGAAGTGCGCGAGTCCAGCCGCAGCTCTGCAAAGTTTGCAAAGCTGACCGGCCCCGAGGCTCCCGTTGTTGCTCTGCCCGCATGGCTGAACCGTGAGACCGGTTCTCTGAAGGGTGTTGTCGCAAAGCTGCCCGAGCGCAGCGATATCGACTACGAAGTCGCAGAGCACCTCATCGTCGAGCTGTACTCCAAGTAATCCATTAAGAAGGCTGGGCCTTCCCCGTGGACGGCTCACTTTCGCATTCTTTTCTTTGAAAGAATTTAATAATGGGCCGGCGGCAGCGCCGGTTTGACAAGGAGGGCATAGATATGATGGAGATTGAACGTCCCAAAATCGAAACGGCAAGCCTGTCCCCGGACGGCCGCTACGGCAAATTCGTGGCAGAACCGCTGGAGCGTGGCTTTGGCATCACACTGGGCAATAGCCTGCGTCGTGTGCTTCTTTCCTCTCTGCCCGGTGTCGCCGTGACCAGCGTCAAGATTGATGGCGTGGTTCACGAGTTCTCCACCATTGAGGGCGTCAAGGAAGACGTTACCGAAATTGTCCTGAACCTGAAGGGTATTGCTGCAAAGCTGTACACCGATGGTCCGAAGACAGTGCGTGTTGAGGCAGTCGGCCCCTGTGAGGTCACCGCTGACAACATCAAGCAGGGCGACGACATCGAAATTCTGAACCCTGAGTGGCACATCGCAACCCTGGGCGAGGGCGGCAAGCTCGTCATGGAGCTGACCTTCGATAAGGGCCGCGGCTATGTGCCCGCAGAGCGCAACAAACAGGCTATCATCGAGAAGAACGATATCAACACTCTTCCCGTTGACAGCATTTACACCCCTGTGCTCAAGGTGAACTACAACGTCGAGAGCACCCGTGTTGGCCAGGCGATCGATTATGACAAGCTGACCATTGAGGTTTGGACCGATGGCACGATCAATGCGCAGGAAGCCGTTTCTCTGGCTGCCCGTGTGCTGACCGAGCACCTGAACCTGTTCGTCAACCTGTCCGATGAGGCAGCCGGCGCTGAGATCATGGTGGAGAAGACCAACGACGACAAGGAAAAGGCTCTGGAAATGACCATTGAAGAGCTGGATCTGAGCGTGCGTTCCTTCAACTGCCTGAAGCGCGCAGGCATCAACACGGTGGAAGATCTGGTCAGCAAGAGCGAGGACGAGATGATGAAGGTCCGCAACCTCGGTCGCAAGAGCCTGGAAGAGGTCATGGCAAAGCTGGATTCTCTGGGCTTCAAGCTGAACACGGATGACGATAACTAAAAATAATTAAGGAGTGAAACGGGATGCCCGGTACCAGAAAGCTCGGTAGAACCAGCGACAGCCGCAACGCTATGATGCGCGCTATGGTTACCTACCTGTTAGAGAATGGCAAGATTGAGACCACTGTCACTCGCGCTAAGGACGTTCGTTCCATGGCCGAGAAGATGATCAGCCTTGGCAAGGCAAGCGACCTGCACACCAAGCGTCAGGTTTATGCCTACATCACCAAGGAAGATGTTGCAAAGAAGCTGTTTGATGAGATCAGCCCCAAGTACGCTGACCGCAACGGCGGCTACACCCGCATCATCAAGATCGGCGCTCGCCGCGGCGACGCTGCTGAGATGGCAGTTCTGGAGCTCGTCTGATCTGCTCTGACTGTTTGATACAGTGTTCAAAAGCCCTTTCCCAGCAATGGGAGAGGGCTTTTTTTGCGTGGCATTTTCATTGTTTCTGAATGTTCCCGGGAATATCAGGCCAAACCGTAAACATTTTAACAATTCCACTAAAAACTCGAACCTATTTTCTAGCAAAATGCCTCTTGATATGTTATATGGGGGGGTAGACTTAAAGAGCAGACGGTGCCTTTTGGGGTGGGTGCCTGCAAAATAACAAACGAAAAGAGGAAGAGAACATGAGAAAAAAGAGTACGAGACTTCTCAGTGCAGCGCTTGCGGCGTGTATGATGCTGTCGGTTCTGCCAGTGGGCGCGTTTGCGGCGGAGCCGGGGGCGGAAGAACAGGAAAATGGCGCGAGTGCGCAGGCGGATTCTGTGGATTCCGAGTTTGTTGAAATCAATGATACGAATTTCCCGGATCCGGTTTTCCAGCAGTATGTTAAGGACAATATTGATACAGCAGATACGACATCTGGTCAGAAAGATGGCAGACTCAGTAAGGCAGAAAGAGATGCAGTAACGACGATCAGTATAGACAATCAAAATTGTACGGATCTTACAGGCATTGCATACTTTGCAAATCTAACGACGCTGAGATGTCAGCAGAATGGGCTAAAAGAATTAAACCTGGAGTATAATAAGAATCTGACAAATCTGAACTGTTCCTACAATAAACTGACGACGCTGGACGTGAGCAAGAATGCGAAGTTAAGCACTCTGGAGTGCACTAATAATGGCATGGAGGAACTGAATCTGGGTGATATTACATCCCTGAAGCACCTGTTTTGCTCCGAAAACAATTTAACAGAACTGGATGTGAGCAAAAACCGGTATTTGGAACAATTGCATTGCAGATATAACAACTTGAGAAGACTGGTGATCGGTAATAATTACAGCTTAACGATGTTGTATTTGCTGGGCAACCATCTTACCTCACTGGATCTTTATCACAAATCGGAAATCTGGAATTACGATTATGCTACTCAGTCTTATACAATTGATGTGAACGACGATGGCACATTTGATTTGGATAGTTTGCCTAAAGGTTTTGACGCAAGTAAAACCACCGATTGGGAAGGTGGTACTAGGGTCGGAAACACTCTGAACGTGAATAGCCATGAGGTGCAGTATGGTGTTAAGCAAGACGACCCGACAAACATCCTGACGACCCCGGACGAGAACGACCCCACCAAGGTGACCTTTACCATGCCGGATGCTAATGTAGAGGTGACGGCAACCTTCGCGGAGGACCCCATTCCTGAACCCGACCCGGTTGGACCCAGCGATACCGGCAACATTCAGGGCGCGATCTCTGCTGTGGTGATCGGTGCTGCCGCAGGTGCGATTATCTATGAAGCCGGCACCGGCATCTACCGCGTCATCAATATGCCCGGCATCCCCATGCCCTCCAACCGTATCGAGCTGGCCGAGCTGCTGTGGGAGCACGCCGGGAAGCCTGAGCCTGTAAGCACCGCCCTCTACAGCGACATCGACGAGGGCGATACCGACGCACAAAAGGCCGCCCGCTGGGCAGTGGAGCAGGATCTGATGAAGGATGATGCGGACAACAATAAATTCCACCCGGCCTTCCCCGTCAGCAAGCTGCGCACCTGCCTGACCTGGAACGCCGCAAAAGAAAAAGGCTTGTTTGACAAGACCGAAGAATAACCGCTGAAACCCCAAAGGGGCTGCTGCACAAAAGGCTGTGCGGCGGCCTCTTTCTCATTTTCAGGTGTTGGCATTGCGCCCGGCCCGTGGTATACTGACAATAGCATGTTTTCGGCCTTTGGCCGGACAAGTTTTCCACACAGAGGAGGCGCAGCGGTTGAAACATCCGAATCATTTTGGCCGGTGGTTGGCTTGCATGCTGCTGTGCCTGCTTCTGGCAGGCTGCAGCATGCCCGGTGAACAGGTGCAGGTGGAAGAGCTTCTGCGTGCGCCCAAGCTTTCCGGCGATTACGGCGATGTGCAGACTGCCCTGAACGACTGGCTGGGGGAGAGCGCACAGCTCAAATATCCCATGCAGGGCGACCTGCTTTCGCCTTTCCTGCTGCAGGATCTGGACGGTGACGGCAGGCAGGATGCCGCCGTGCTTTACACCACCGCCCAAAGCTCCAACGTGTGCATTGCCATCCTGCAGAAGGATGATGCCGACATCTGGCATGTGCGCCAGAACGTAGAGGGCCTTGCGGACACGGTAGAGTCGGTGGGGCTGGCCCAGCTGCAGCCCGGCGATGCCACCCAACTGGTGGTGGGTTATACAGCGGCACAGGGCGACCATTATCTGGCGGTGTATTCCTACACCGACGGTGTGCTTTCCACGATCCTGGAGCAGCAGTACCAGCAGTATCTGGTGGAGGATATCACCGGCGGCGGCAATCAGGACCTGATCCTGATGTCTACGCTGGAGGACGGCGGCGTGCAGATCGAACTGCTGACCGTGGATAAAGAGGGCAGCTTCCAGCAGGTGGCTGTTATGGGCCTTTCCGCCAATCGGTTCGCCGGCTGCGCCTCGGTGGCGGCGGGTGTGGGTGCGGACGGCAAGCATTATCTGGTGCTGGATGGCTGGACCGGCATTTCCGGCAACAATCTGGCCAGCGTGCTGCTGCGTTTTGACGAGGACACGCAGCAGATGGTGCCTGCCGACCAGATCAGCACCGAAAAGCTTTACACCGCATCCCTACGCAATGTGCCCAGTCTGGTCAGTCAGGATCTGGACGGCGACGGCATCGTGGAGATCCCCACCCAGCCGGACGAAGCGGGCCTGCTGAACATGAGCCAGAGCCGCCGCATGGATTTTATCGTGTGGATGGACTATACCAGCCCGCACCCGGAAAAAAGCTTCGGGCTGCTGGACGAAGAGACCAACTGCTATATCGAGCTGCCCATGGAGTGGGAGGGCAACCTCAAACTGACCGACAGCGAACAATATGATGGTGCAGTGGAGCTGCGCACGGTGGACGAAGACCAGCTGGTAATGACCCTGCGTCTGGTGCGCACCACCTCCAGCCTGAAGGGCTGGACCCGCCTTGGCATCGTGGCATCCCGCCAGATGCAGGCGAAGCTTGCCCCGGATGTGGAGATCCGTGATAAAAATTACCGCCTGTCCAAGGCGCTGTATCTGCTCAACTAAAGAACGGAGGAACAGTTCATGGTACGAGTGCTTGTCGTTGAAGATGAAGCCAACATCCGCGAGATGATCGCGCTGAACCTGCGCCTTGCGGGCATGGAGGCTGTGGAGGCCGAAAGCGCCGAGGCGGCTCTGCCGCTGCTGGAGAAGAAGCCGGGCTGCGATGCGGCCATTCTGGATGTGATGCTGCCGGGCATGAACGGCTTCTCCCTGTGCGAGACCATCCGCCGCACCGATCAGAAGATCGGCATTATCATTCTCAGCGCCAAGGGACAGGAGCAGGACAAGATCCGCGGCCTTTCTATTGGTGCCGATGACTATATGACCAAGCCCTTCAGCGTAAGCGAACTGCTGGCCCGTGTGAAAGCGCTGTGCCGCCGCGTCGGCCGTACTGCAGGCGGGGACGAAAAAGAAAAGGAAAACCCGCTGGGGATGCTCACCAGCGGCGAATTTGTGCTGGACGAGAACCGCCGCGTGCTGCTCAAGGCAGGCCAGCCTATTGAGCTGACGCAGGTGGAATTCCAGATCATGGAGCTGTTCTTCCGCAACCCCGGCATTGCGCTGGTGCGCGAGAAGATCTTGAAGGGTGTCTGGGGCGAGAACTATTTTGGTGACGTGAAGATCGTGGATGTGAACATCCGCCGTCTGCGCATGAAGGTGGAGGATGAACCCAGCCATCCCACCCATATCCTTACTGTGTGGGGCTACGGCTACAGATGGGAAGAATGAGAAGCGGGATCACCCGCCGGTGGCTGCGGGGCAGCCTGCTCATCACCGTGCTGCTGGTGCTGCTGGCCGAAACCATGTTCCTGTACAACTACACACGCAGCTATTATAACAGCGTGCAGCAGACCATGTACCGGCGGTTCTCTTCGGTGTCCGGCCAGCTGAAAATGTACACCGGCGATACGGTGCAGAGCACGGCGGCTACCCGCAGCGTGGCCCTGCGCCGCATGGTGGAGCAGTTTGCCGATAAGGACAAATACGAGTTCATGCTGCTGGACAGCTATGGCGGGGTCATTGCGTCCTCCAGCGGCACAAATGCGGACGGCATTGTGACCGGCATCGACTTTGAGCAGGCGCAGGAGGCTTCTGACGGCCTTGGTGTGGCGGTCTACCGCACCCAGTCCGGCGAGCTGGTGATGGCGGCCTGCTATCTGGTGCCCTATGCCGCCGAGGATGTGGCGGCGATGCGTCTTGTCACCAGCCTGACCCTTGTGGGAGCGCAGATCAAGAACGCCATCGCGGTAAGTGTTGTGATCGCGGCGGTGATCCTTGCTTTCACCGTGATGTCCGGCCTGTACTTCATCCGCAGCATCGTGGTGCCGCTGGGGCAGGTGGAGCGCACCGCAGCCAGCATCGCCCGAGGTGAGCTGGATGTGCGCCTGCCGGTCACCGGCAACGAGCACGACGAGGTGGACCGCCTGCGCGGCACCATCAACCAGATGGCCGAAGGGCTGGAAGAGACCGAGAAGATGAAGAACGAGTTCATCAGTTCCGTCTCTCACGAGCTGCGCACGCCGCTCACCTCCATCCGGGGCTGGGTGGAGACCCTGCGCACACTGGACGACCCGGCAGACGAGAACTACCGCAAGGGCCTTGAGATCATCAACAACGAGACGGGCCGCCTGTACAACATGGTGGAAGAGCTGCTGGATTTCAGCCGTCTGCAGAACGGCCGCATCCGTATGGACTGCCGCCCGCTGGACCTTGTGGCAGAGCTGACCGATGCGGTGCTGTTCTGTGAAGCACGCATCCAGCGCGAGGGCCTTGTGCTCAGCTACACCGAGCCGGAGGAGATGATCCCGGTCTATGCCGACCCGGACCGTCTGCGGCAGGTGTTCATCAACATCATGGACAACGCCATCAAGTATTCGGCCCCCGGCGGGCGCATCACGGTCAAGCTGTGGGCGGGCGAATACAAGGCTTTTGCGGAGATCATCGATCAGGGCCGCGGCATCCCGCCGGAAGACCTTGAGAATGTCAAGACCAAGTTCTACAAGGGCAGCAATTCGGTGCGGGGCAGCGGCATCGGCCTTGCGCTGGTGGATTCCATCATGACTGCACTGGACGGCACCATGGACATCAAGAGCACGCTGGGCCGCGGCACAGTGGTCACACTGGGCTTGCCGCTGTACCATAAGGCGTGAAGATTTTGTCACAATTCTGTGGTAAAATAACCTGGAAAAATATGATCCGATAGGAGAACCCAATGAATCAACCCAAAAAGGAACGTTTCAAGACCAGCGTCGGCGGGCAGGCGCTGATGGAAGGCATTATGATGCGCGGCCCGAAGCTCATCTGCTGCGCGGTGCGCAAGCCGGACGGCACCATTGAGACCAAGATCGACCCTGTGAAGAACCACGGCATCTGGACAAAGATCCCGCTGGTGCGCGGTGCCATCTCCATGATCGAAAGCCTGATCGTGGGCTACCGCTACATGATGTACTCGGCTCAGGTGAGCATGGGTGACGACTACGACCCCGAAGAGGAAGAGACTGCCTTTGAAAAATGGGTGGGCGACCACTTGGGCAAAAAGGCAGAGGACGCACTGCTGGCCTGTGCCGCCGTACTGGGCGGCCTGCTGGCGATTTTGCTGTTCACCGTGCTGCCCACCCTCATCGTGGGCGGCGTGAACCACTTTGTAACATTGGGCCGCTGGGCCAAGGTGGTGCTGGAAGCGGTGCTGAAAGTTGGCATCTTCCTCACCTATATGGTGGCCATCTCCAAGATGAAGGAGATCCACCGCGTGTTTGAGTACCACGGTGCCGAGCACAAGACCATTGCCTGCTATGAGGCCGGTGATGAGCTGACCGTGGAGAATGTGCGCAAGTACACTCGGTTCCATCCGCGCTGCGGCACCAGCTTCCTCATTCTGGTGGTCATCGTCAGCGTGTTCCTCTACAGCGTGCTGCCGTGGGGCAGCATCGGCCTGCGGGTGCTGTTCAAGCTGCTGCTTCTGCCGCTGGTCATGGGCATCAGCTATGAGCTGCTCAAGTGGTGCGGCCGGTCCGATAACATTGCTACCCGTATCATCCGCCAGCCCGGCATCTGGGTGCAGCACCTGACCGTGTTTGAACCGGACGACAGCATGATCGAGGTGGCCATTGCCGCCGTGACCCCTGTGCTGCCCGAGGACCCGGAGGATGGCAGATGGTAATTGCTGGTTTGACCCCGCGCGAAGCGGTGCGGGCCGTGGAAGCCCGGCTTTCCGCTGCAGGGTGTCCGGATGCCGATTACGATGCACGGGAGCTGTTCCGCGTGGCAGCCGGGCGGGATGCCCGCCTTTCCGACCGGGTGCTGACCACGGAGGAAGCGGAAAAGCTGGAAGCCCTCTGCACGCGCCGTGAGCAGCGGGAACCGCTGCAATACCTGTGCGGGATCTGGAGCTTTCTGGATTTTGACCTTGCCGTTGGCCCCGGTGTGCTCTGCCCCCGGGCAGACACTGAGGTGGTAGCGGAAGCGGCTGCCAATACCCTGACGGGCATTGCAGCGCCCCGGGTGCTGGATCTCTGCGCGGGGACCGGCTGTTTGGGGCTGGGCGTCAAGCGCTTCTGCCCGGCGGCGCAGGTGACCTGCGTGGAAAAAAGCCCGGAAGCCTTTGTTTATCTGGAAAAGAACTGCCGCTGCGCCCTGAAAGGGCAGGGCGGGCAGACGGAGGACTTGCTGGAGCCTACCGCGTTTGAGCAGGCAGATGCCCCGGCCTTTGACTGGGGGCCGGCGCTGAACGCTCTGCGCGCAAAGGCAAAGCCAGCCTATGCGGTGCAGCCTGTGGAGGGCGACCTGTTCACATACTGGCAGGGCCTGCCGGAAGGGCAGCTTGATCTGATCGTATCCAACCCGCCCTACCTCACCGCCGAGGAGATGCGGCACCTGCAGCCGGAGGTGGCACAGGAACCGGCCATGGCGCTGGAAGCAGGAAAGGACGGCCTTGTGTTCTACCGTGCCCTTGCAGAGCATTACCAGAATGCACTGCGGCCCGGCGGAGCGCTGGTGCTGGAGATCGGCTGGCAGCAGCGGCAGGCTGTGGTGGCACTGCTGGCTGCAAACGGCTGGGCAGACATTGAGTGCCGCAAGGATTTTGGCGGCAACGACCGGTGCATGATCGCCCACAGACCCGAAAAATAAAAGTGAAAATAGAAACAACTTCTTGTTGTAATATTTTGATTTTGTGGTATACTATACTGGAAAGTATACGGACAGCCCGCGCACGGCGGGCAGCAGGAAGAAAAGGAGCAGCACGCTATGGCAAAAAATCAGAACAACAACACCGTTGCCCCGGCGACCAAAAAGACCGAGCCGGAGGCCAAAAAGGATGCGCTGGCCACTGCGCTGGCCCAGATCGAAAAGCAGTTCGGCAAGGGTGCCGTGATGAAGCTGGGTGATAACGCCTCCATGCAGGTGGATGCCATTTCCACCGGCAGTCTGGGTCTGGATCTGGCTCTGGGCGTGGGCGGTGTGCCCCGCGGCCGCATCATTGAGGTGTACGGCCCGGAATCCAGTGGTAAGACCACGCTGGCTCTGCACATTCTGGCCGAAGCCCAGAAGCAGGGCGGCGAAGTGGCCTTCATTGACGTGGAGCACGCACTGGACCCCACCTATGCCGAAGCGCTGGGCGTGGACATCAACAATCTGTTGGTCAGCCAGCCGGACACCGGCGAGCAGGCCATGGAAATCTGCGAAGCACTGGTGCGCTCCGGTGCCATCGATGCCATCGTGGTGGACTCGGTTGCCGCCATGGTGCCGAGGGCTGAGATCGAGGGCGAAATGGGCGACAGCCATGTGGGCCTGCAGGCCCGCCTGATGAGTCAGGCCATGCGCAAGCTGACTTCGGTCATCGGCAAGACCAACACGGTCTGCGTCTTCATCAACCAGCTGCGTGAAAAAGTGGGCGTGATGTACGGCAACCCGGAGGTCACCACCGGCGGCCGCGCCCTGAAATATTACGCCTCGGTGCGCATCGACATCCGCCGCGTGGAGGGCCTGAAGGACTCTTCCGGCCAGTTCATCGGCAACCACACCCGCGCCAAGATCGTCAAGAATAAGGTGGCACCTCCGTTCCGTGAGGCAGAGTTCGATATCATGTTCGGCGAGGGCATTTCCAAGATGAGCGAACTCATTGATGTGGGCGTGAAGCTGGGCATCGTGCAGAAGAGCGGCGCATGGTTCAACTATGGCGATATCCGTCTGGGTCAGGGCCGCGACAACGCAAAGCAGTTTCTGAAGGACAATCCCGAGATCGCAAACGACATCGAGGGCCAGATCCGCGCCAATGCCGATAAGCTGTACGCATCCCGCCGCCCGGCAGGCAAGGGCGCTGCGGCCAAGGCCGAGGAACCCGCCAAGGCTGCAGATGCCAAGGAGCCGGTGGTCAAGGCTCCTGCCCGCAGCAGCGAGAGCGAACTGGATATCATGGTGGAGGACTAAATGTCCTTTTATAAACGCCGCCGCCCGAAGCAGGAAGAAGAAAAGTGCGCCGACCCGGCCAAGGCCCGCGCCCGCGCACTGGATGCGCTGGCCTCGCGCGAGATGTCCTCGGCACAGCTGTATGAACGGCTGTGCTATGGCTTTACCGAGCAGGCTGCAGCGGCTGCTGTGGCTGAGATGGTGGAGCTGGATTACGTAAACGATGACCGCTATGCCGAAGCCCGGGCACACAGCCTGCTTGCCGCCCGCAAGAGCCGCCGTGCGGCGGCCCAGAACCTGCGGCAGAAGGGCCTTTCCGGCGCACAGATCGAGCAGGCGCTGGAAAGCGTCTATGCCCCGGACGCAGACGGCGAAAGCCCGGAGCTGGAAGCTGCCGCCGCTCTGGTGCGCAGCCGCTACATGAAAAAGCTGGCCGATGGCCGCCGCGACCTTGTGGTGGCCGCCCTGCAGCGCCGCGGCTTTGCGTATTCGGTCATAAAAGAAGCGATAAAAAGAGCGGAAGAAGAATAAAAAGCACCCCTCAAAAGAGAAAGAGAGTATCATCCCCTATGAAAATTGCGTGTATTTCCCTTGGCTGCCCCAAGAATCAGGTCGATCTGGATGTGATGGTGCACATCCTGCTGTCTGCCGGCCACGAGACCGTGGCCGATCTGGCCGAAGCAGATGTGATCCTTGTGAACACCTGCGGCTTCATTGAGAGCGCCAAGACCGAAGCCATTGAAAACATTCTGGAAGCCTGCTCCTACAAGCAGCAGAACCCGGAGCTGAAGGTCATCGTCACCGGCTGTCTTGCCGAGCGCTACCGCAGCCAGATCGAGGAAGAGATCCCCGAGGTGGATGCGGTGGTGGGCTGTGCCTCCAACAAGGCCATCGACACCATCGTGGCCCGCCTGTTCCATGGTGAGGACCATCTGGAAAGCTACGGTGCCAAAAAGGACTTTCCGCTGGGCGGCAAGCGTGTCATCGGCACGCCTGCCCACTATGCGTACTTAAAGATCGCTGAAGGCTGCAACAACCGCTGCCACTACTGCGCCATCCCCGGCATCCGCGGCCCGCTGC
>ERZ857951.2711-NODE-2711-length-14862-cov-12.390356_pt1 | contig 14862 bp, 14 predicted proteins | sample MGYA00519759_ERZ857951 | MGnify/ENA primary metagenome ERZ857951 (study PRJEB31778, sample SAMEA3449377) | human gut metagenome | biome: human gut; feature: human-associated habitat; material: faeces | place: United Kingdom | collected 2010/2012 ...
GAGAAAAATTAAGAGGAGAAGCCGATTACCAGTTTATTGCGGTGGAGCCTGCGTCCTGTCCTAGTTTGACAAGAGGCGTTTACGCATATGATTACTGCGATACAGGTATGGTTTGCCCGCTTTCTAAAATGTATACATTAGGCAGTGGATTTATTCCGTCTGCAAGTCATGCGGGAGGATTGAGATATCATGGTATGAGTTCTGTTTTATCGCAGCTTTACGAAGATGGATATATGGAAGCTCGTTCGGTAGAACAAACAGAGGTATTTAAAGCGGCAGAGAAGTTTGCGAGAGTAGAAGGCATTCTGCCGGCTCCTGAAAGCAGTCATGCGATTAAAGTTGCGATTGACGAAGCTCTTAAATGTAAAGAAACAGGGGAAGAAAAAACGATCTTCTTCGGACTGACAGGAACAGGATATTTTGATATGTATGCATATGAGAAATTCCATGACGGAAAGATGAGTGACTATATTCCATCTGATGAAGAGTTAAAAGAGGCTCTTGCAAAACTTCCGAAAGTGCCGGAAAACTTATAAATATAGTTTCAGCTCGGTGTTTGAAAATTGAAAAATGCAGATGTAAAAATCAGTTTGAATTGTCAATGTGATTAAGGAGGCTTTTCACAAGATTTTTACATCTGATTAAAAAAAGTGTTGACTTTTTTTGCTGATAATGATATTATATCATTCGTGGTCAGCAAAACAAAGATCACGAATCCTATATGGAATGCGGAAGTGTCGGAACTGGCAGACGAGCAAGACTAAGGATCTTGTAAGCATTGCGCTTGTGTGGGTTCAAGTCCCATCTTCCGCATTCATTAATAAAGTGGGAAGCCTGATAATTGGTATGCTACCCGTCAAGTAGACAAATTAAATAACGAAAATTTTTCTTTCCCGGTACTTTATGTACCGGGTTTCTTTATGCTACATTTTGAAGTTTCATTGTGTGATACTCCATTGGTGTCAGGATACCTAAGTTTCGCTGAACCCGTTTGTTAGCATAATAATCTAGATATTGTTCTATAGCTTTAACTAGTTCTTCTTTTGTTTTGTATTTTTTTCCATAATACATTTCTCTCTTCATTAAGCCCCAAAATCCTTCCATAGGGCCATTGTCAATGCATCTTCCAACACGCGACATACTTTGTGTCATGCCGGCATCCAAAATACGCTGTCTAAATGCTCTTGAAGTATATTGGTATCCTCTGTCACTATGAAATATCGGTGTGGCTTCAGGGTTCTCTACAACAGCTTTATCAAAAGTGTCAAATACAAGCGAATTATCATTATTACTACTGTATACAAATGCAACAGGCCTTCTGTCACATAAATCTAAAATCACACTCAGATATATTTTGCCCTTTTTATCATCCTCGCCAGTTCCATACTTGAATTCAGACACATCGGTAACCCACTTTTCATTTATTGAATCTGCCTTAAATTCTCTGTTTAAAATATTTTCCGCAACATATGCTGGATCAGATGCTGGCTTAGTGCAACAGTTGTATCTATGTTTTACATAAGATTGTATCTTTTTCTTACGGCATACACGTAGAACCCGTTTGTCATTGACATCGATATGATAATCATGAGCTAAAGTATCTCTAATTCGACGATATCCCATATCTGGATGTTCATCATGTATTTGCGAAATAGTATCAGCTATCTTTTCGTTAAGATTATCATTATCACTATTTACATGATTAAGCCATTTATAATAGGCTGCTCTTGTAATACTGGCAAAATTACATAATGCTGATATTGAGTATACTGTATTTGATTCGGATAATTCTTTAATTGCTACATAGTTTGTTATATTACGTGTTCGTGTGAATGTCACCTCCTCTCTATTTCGTCGAGTTTTTTTAGGAAATCAATCTCCATCTGTTGCTTTTTTGTTTGTGCCTTAAGCAACCGATTCTCAATCTTTAATTTTTCGATTTCAGATAATTCTTCAACAATCTTATTCTTGCCACGACGATCATATAATCCGTCAATACCTTTAGCTTGATATTTCTTAACCCAAGAATACACCTGCCCATATGAACATTCGTACTTTATAGCGATAGAAGTGTAATCACAGCCAGTGCTTATACATTCCTCAACAATTCTAACTCGTTCTTCAAATGTTGTATTTTTTCGACTGTTATTCTTAACCATGTGGTGAACACCTTCTTTTCTTGAATTTGTCAACTCTTCATGGTTATTATACTGCTTAATCCATGTCCGTACAGTACTGGGTGCTAATATTTTGTGTTTATAAGCCAAATCCTGAATTGAAATTTTGCCTTCTAAATATTCTGTTACAACCATTTGTTTAAATTCCGCTGAATAATTGCATTGGTCACTGTTGTGTTTTTCAAGACCTGCTTCACCAAATGTAGCATATGCATATCCCCATCTACGGATGATACTAGCCTCAATTCCGTACTCTTTGCCTAACTTCCAATATGAAATCCCATTTTCGTCATGTTCTTTTAATAATTTTAATTTGAATTCCTTGCTAAATTTTTTCCTAGACATAAATATGCTCCTCATATGATAGATTTTTGGATATTTCCATTGTCTACCATATGGGGAGCATACCAAATTCAAGGCTTCCTGTTTTTTTGTTTGTAGCCAGTTTTGGGTTACAGTTGGGTTAAAACTTTTTACTGCTTAAGAATCGAGTACTTTTGCAAATTCTTCGGCATATTCTGTGATATCTTTTGTCTGGCGGATATAACATTTCTGGGTCGTGGAAATATCCTTATGTCCTGCAAATGTCTTTAGTGTATCCTCAGAAATTACCATAGCTTCATGAAGCTCCGATATTTTGGTACGTCTGATGCTATGATTGCCGGATGGTCTACCATCAATGACAAAAGCATCTTTTTCATTCCTCACACCATTTAATCTGCGGATAACATTGTTGATAGCATGGTCATGAATTCTTTTTCCGGTTTTATCCAGAAAAATAAAATCATCATCCTTGTGATATGTCTTAGTTTCCTCCTGACAAATCGTAATGGTTCCATCCTCATTGGGTTCTCCTGTGGTAGGCTTGGCAATCAGTTTTTTTCCACCATCCGCAGTTGGAACTTTGGTTTTATATCTGCCATCCGATGCAAGCCATATTCCACAGAAACCTTTCTGTCGGTTCAATATTTTTTCACGTTTTGTCATATGCTCTAATTGTTCCGACACATCGTCTGAGGTAATTATATTCTCATTGAGGTCGTTAAGCAATGACATAATGGCATCTGATTTTAAGGAACATCAGATGCCATTCCAGGTATTTTTTCTATATTCTGCTTCTATTTTTCTTCCCGCTACTCTTTTATTTTTGCATACACAACCTTCAACAGCTTATTGTGTGGATTCTCAATCGGGTTTAATTCAATGCTCCTAAACTTCTTTAAGAAAGTAGAAAGTTTACTGCACTGGTAATTTCGTGGGTCAAAGCCCGGAATACGTTTGCTCAGATTGATTCCAAGCTCAGAAATATTAATCCAGCCATTTTCCTCTGCATTGCTCCGGATAATGGAGATTACCTCCTTTTCAATATCCGAAAGCTTCGGAAGGTTGTCATTGTCCCCGGCATCCTTTTCCGAAGATGCATTCGTATTTCTTCTTGTGGTGGCTGTGCGCTGTTTTTCCTCTGCTTCTTCCTTATTATAAAGTAAATCAAGATACTTGAAATTCTCGCAGGCATTTACAAAGGACTTCGGTGTCTTCTCCTCTCCCATTCCGATTACCATCATACCGGCTTCCTTTAAGCGCATGGCAAGTTTGGTAAAATCACTGTCTGACGACACCAGGCAGAAACCGCTGACTTTGCCGGAATAAAGAATATCCATGGCATCTATAATCAATGCCGAATCTGAAGCACTTTTTCCCGCAGTATAATTGCACTGCAATTCCGGTGTCAGAGCATACTCCTGCATATTTTTCATCCATGCAGATACGCTCGGATTCGAATAATCTCCATAAACCCGCTTATAAGTAGCCACCCCGTAATTGCTGACCTCATCCATAATTAGTTTCACATATTTATTGGATACATTTTCTGCATCAATCAGCACTGCTAATTTTGGTTGTTCATTCATACCATCTGCGCTCCTATTTCTTTAAGTGTCCCGTAACTACTACACGAATCAGATTGGTGGTACCGGAAATACCCAATGGAATTCCAGCTGTAATAACCGCCAGATCTCCATGCTGTACATATCCATGCTGTTCTGCGGATTCCATTGCATTATTAAACAATGCTTCTGTATCCGTCTCTTCCTGTATCATAAGTGGTGTTACGCCCCAGGAAAGATTCATCTGATAATAACTCTTTTCCGATGGGGTACAGCCGATAATTGCACATTTCGGACGATATCTTGAAATCATGCGGGCAGTCTTGCCGGATTTGGTTACCGTAACAATTGCTGCCGCATTGATGTCAATGGCAGTCATACAGGTTGCATGGGAAATGGCATCGGTTACATCCGGATTATCAATCTTCTCCAGCTGGCGGAAACGTTTCTCATAATCAATATCATTTTCTGTATATTCCGCAATCTCTGTCATGGTTTTTAATGCCTCCACCGGATATTTCCCGGCAGCAGTCTCACCAGACAGCATAATTGCACTGGTTCCATCATAAATAGCATTGGCAACATCTGTTGCTTCTGCTCTGGTCGGGCGTGGATTCTTCATCATGGAATCCAGCATCTGGGTTGCCGTAATAACAACCTTTTCTGCATGGTAAACCTTTTTTATAATTTTCTTCTGAATTGCCGGAACTTCACGAATCGGAATCTCCACTCCCATGTCTCCTCTGGCAACCATAATGCCATCTGACACTGCCAGAATCTCATCAATATTATCTACACCCTGACGGTTTTCGATTTTAGAGATAATCTTAATGTCATTGCAACCCTGCTCTGCCATAATTTTCCGTAACTGCAGCACATCATCTGCACAGCGTACAAAAGATGCTGCAATAAAATCTACACCCTGCTCAATTCCAAATAGAATATCGGAGCGGTCTTTCGGGCTGATATAAGGCATGGACAGATTTACATTCGGTACATTAATTCCTTTGCGGTCTGAAATCACACCACCATTTTCTACTTTACAGGTAATCTCAGTTTCTGTCACATTGGTTACCAGCATTTCAATCAGTCCATCATCAATCAGAATTCTGGTTCCGGCTTTGACATCATGTACCAGATTTTTGTAAGTAATAGAGACCCGCTCTTTATTTCCCATAATATCATTGGTAGTAAGCTTAAAGGTATCTCCCGGAAGCAGCTCTGCTCTGCCGCCCTCCAGCTGTCCAATCCGAATTTCCGGTCCACTGGTATCAAGGAGAATTCCAACCGGTCTGCCCAGTTCCTTACGCATCTTTTTTACACGATCCATGGTTACTTTATGTTCTGCCTGTGAGCCGTGGGAAAAGTTAATTCTCGCCACGTCCATTCCATTTTCCATCAACTGTTTTAATACTTCATCATCCTTTGTTGCCGGTCCTAATGTACATATAATTTTTGTCTTTCTCATATTCTGTCCTTTCCTGCTACAAGCCCTCTATCTTCTTTTATTCCTTTATACTTCTTTCGTCTTTTCCTGTTCCTCTTTAGAAGAAGTCTCATCTTCTCTGCCATGATGCTCATACCACCAGCATGCAGCAACTGCTGCCGCTACCATAACGCCCATAAGCGCTACTACAATATCCTGTGCCATATTTTATTATCCTCCTATCACAGTTATGACCTGATATTGTACGCAAAGAAACCTATGCTCCTCTGCGCACAGGTAAATTGCTTCTAACTTGTGATAGTCAGCCCTTCGCTCCATCCTGATGATGGATATAGCCTATAATGACACGCCTGCTGTCCAAAACATCCTTTGATTTCCGTAATTCAAAGTTCCAGCCGTCTTTTGCCTGATTTTCAGGCAATACTGCTTCCAGTGATAATGCTGCTCCTTCCAAATCGCTGTTTTTCTCCGACAGTCTGCGGTATCCCGCTGCAATCCTGCCGGTCTCCCGAGTTCCCAAAAGTTCTTCGGTACAGCTCTCTGATGGTCTGGATAAATGTGCTACCTGTGTGAAATTCTGGTTCGCAGTATCTTCACATGCAAAGGAAGAATCTATGTTGATATTTTCAACATACATTCCTGAAACCGTCATAATAACAGCCACTATGAGACTTATCAGCTTTTTCTTTAAACCTGTTATCCTCATTGTATTCTCCCTGCTTACTGCGTAACTGTAAAAAAAACTGGCAGGAGTAACTCCTGCCAGTTGCGTTGCTACCCGTCTGCTTACGCTCATTATAAGCATTTCGCTATTGAAATGCAAGAAACGAATAGACAATTATTCTTTTTTTACATAATCTTTACTTATTAACTGCCGGATACGACACCAAGTTCCAAAAGCCTTCTTTTTGCCTGCTGCTGATTCTGAAACTGTATGCCTGTAATGCCAAGCTTTTCTGCCGTCTCTATGTTTTCCGGACGGTCGTCTATGAATACACATTCCTGTGGCACTAAATGGTATCTGTCCAGCAATAGCTTATAAATTTCCGCTTCCGGCTTGATGCACTTCACCTGATAGGAAAAGATTGCTCCGGTAGTCTCCTTTTCAAAAGAAAGTTCTTCTGTTGCTTTTTCATAAGTGCTCTTTGGAAAATTAGATAATATATAGGTATGATATCCATTTTTCTCAAGGCTTCGTATCCACCGCACCGTATATGGATAAGTATGAATCGTCTCTCCTACATGGTCATAAAAGAGTCTTATTTCTCTTTCATAATCCGGTGCTTCCTTGATGCATGCAGCAATAATCTCTTCATCCGGCTTTGCTCCCCGGTCAAATTCATTCCAGGTTACGGAACGGACGGTAGCATCCGCCACACATTCAAAAGTTTCCCCCTCAAAACCGAGCTTATGAAATACTTCTTCCCAGCAAAAGTCTACCAGCACTTTTCCTACGTCAAAGATTACATTTTTTATCATCACGATCTGCCTTTATTCTTAACGATAAATGATATCATTTCTTCCCGGTCCGTTAGAAACCATGGTAATCGGATATCCAATCTGTTCTTCAATGAATTCTACATATTTACGGCAGTTTTCCGGAAGGTCTTCGTATTTCTTAATTCCACGGATATCTGTCTTCCAGCCCGGAAGTTTCTTTAATACAGGTTTTGCTTTTTCAAGCTTTGTGGTTACAGGGAAGTCTGTGGTTACTTCTCCGTCGATTTCATATCCTACGCAAACCGGAATCTCATCTAAATATCCTAAAACATCTAACACGGTAAATGCTACATCGGTAGTTCCCTGCATGCGGCAGCCATATTTACTTGCCACACAGTCAAACCATCCCATACGTCTTGGACGTCCTGTGGTTGCGCCGAATTCTCCGCCGTCTCCACCGCGTTTTCTTAATTCATCTGCTTCTTCGCCAAAGATTTCGCTGACAAATGCGCCTGCACCAACAGCAGAAGAATATGCTTTACATACAGTAACAATTTTCTTAATCTCATATGGCGGGATTCCTGCTCCGATTGCACCATATGCAGCCAATGTAGAAGAAGATGTTACCATCGGATAAATTCCGTGATCCGGGTCTTTTAAGGTTCCAAGCTGTCCCTCTAAGAGAATGTTCTTTCCTTCTTTGATTGCCTTATCAAGGTATAAAGAAACATCACAGACATACGGAGCTACCATATCACGGTACTCATGTAATGTATTTAACAGCTCTGCCTTGTCCAGTAATGGTTTGTGATACATATACTCTAACATAATATTTTTCATTTCACAGATACGGTCTACCTTTTCTGTTAAAGTATCTTCATCGAAAAGTTCACTTACCTGGAAACCGATTTTTGCATATTTATCTGAATAAAATGGTGCAATACCTGACTTGGTAGAACCAAATGATTTCTTTCCAAGACGCTCCTCTTCGTACTGATCAAAAAGCACATGATACGGCATAACAATCTGTGCACGGTCAGAAACCAAAAGCTTAGGTGCCGGTACATTACGGTCTGTAATAGACTTCATTTCATTGAAAAGCTTCGGGATATCAAGTGCAACACCATTTCCGATAATACTTGTGGTATGTCCGTAGAACACTCCTGATGGAAGGGTATGTAATGCAAATTTTCCGTAATCATTTACGATAGTATGTCCTGCATTTGCACCACCCTGGAAACGGATAATAATATCTGCTTCCTTTGCAAGCATATCAGTAATCTTGCCTTTTCCTTCATCTCCCCAGTTTGCACCAACTACTGCTGTAACCATTTTTATTTCCTCCTTATAATAAGAAATATGTTCTTCTCGCTGCTCGCGTAACTATGAGAAACACGCTTTACGAGCTACTCGCGGAGCGTTTTTTACTTTACAGGAAAGCAATTTCCTGTAAAGCAAAAAAGAACCGGTGTAAAAACCAGTTCTCTGCTTCTTACTTTCTGATTATACCGAATCAGATATTATAAGTAAAGTCAATATTCCTTATACTCGATATAAGTTTTACTTATGTTGTAATAATTTCAACAACTTTTCTGCTGCCGCAGTCAACGGAACCCTGTCATCCGAAACAATACAGAACTGTCTGGCAGGAATCTTCTTATTAAATGTAATCTGAAACAGTTCCCCCTTATCAATTTCTTCCTGGGCAAAGTCCCTGACCACATTTGCTATGCCAAGGCTCCTTTTTGCAAACTGTATCAGCATATCGCTGGTGGCAAGTTCTATCTCCGGATGAATCACAACGCCTTCTCCCAGCAGAAATTCCTCTACATATTTTCTGGTAGAGGTATTTCCCTCCAGGCACATAACCGGCAGATGTTCCAATTCTTTATAGCTTAATTTACCGCCCTTTAAATATTCAAATTTTCGTCCTGCCACAAAGACATCTTCTATCTCACGCACCGGAATCACATGCATATTCTTCGTTGTCTCCATAGGCGTGCTGACTACACCAAAATCGATTCTGCCGCTCTGCAGATATTTCAGTGTCTCCGGTGTTGGTGCATTGGTAACTGTAATCCTGATTTTCGGATACTGCTCATGAAACTGTTCCAGATAAGAAAGCAGATAAAACTGCAGTGTCATATCGCTGGCTCCGATACATACTTCTCCGCTGGTCAGCTCCTGCATTTCAAGGAATTTGCGTTCGCCTTCCCGGATGGTCTCATAGCCCCGCTGCACATAGCCGTAAAGTGTCTGCCCCTCTGCAGTCAGACGCACCCCTCTGGATGTCCGCATGAAAAGGGTGGTTCCCAGCTCCCGCTCCAAATTACGGATTGCCTGGGACACTGCCGGCTGTGAAACATTCAGTTCTTCTGCTGCCAATGTAATACTGTGAAGTTTTCCTACATAATAAAAAAATTTGTAATATTCTAAATTCGTATTCATGAGCGAATTATACCATAATTAGATTGATTTTTACATTGTCATTTTTATTTTACCAATGTATACTAATCCCGTTTCCTAAGAATATAGTACTTTTTTTCTCATATAGTGCAGAATATTTCTGCAAAATTTTTTTGAAAGGAGCTTATAATTATGACGAAAGATATGACAACCGGAAATCCACTGAAATTAATCCTTCTCTTCTCACTTCCTGTATTGTTCGGGAATCTGTTCCAGCAGTTCTACAACATGGTAGATACCATCATTGTAGGACAGTTTTTAGGAGAAGATGCCCTGGCTGCTGTAGGTGCAACCGGTTCTATTATGTTTCTGGTGCTTGGTTTTGCATCCGGACTTGCTCAGGGATTCGGTGTTATGGTATCACAGGCTTTCGGTGCAAAGGATGAAAGCCGTTTAAAGCATATTGTTGCTTTATCCTTCCTCTTAACCATAATCATTTCCGTGGTTCTTACCGCATTGACTGTTACTACTTCCCGGGAGCTTTTAATCTTTATGAACACACCGGATAATATTCTTGATATGGCAGACTCTTATATCCGGGTTATCTTCTGGGGTATCATTACCAGTATGATGTACAATGTTGTTTCCGGAATTTTAAGAGGTGTTGGTGACAGCAAGACTCCATTATACTTCCTGCTGTTTTCCTCCGCTCTTAATATTGTGCTGGATTTATTCTGTATTGTAACTTTAAAATTAAATGTTGCAGGTGCTGCATATGCCACCGTAATCTCACAGGGTATTTCCGCTGTTCTCTGTCTTATTTATATGTACCGTAAATTCACGATTCTCCGCACCAGAAAAAGTGATTACTACATCGACCGCGTGACAACCGCCCAGATGATGGGACTTGGTATCCCGATGGCTTTGAACTACTCTCTGATAGCTGTTGGTTCCATGATTCTTCAGTCTGCAGTAAATGTATTTGGTTCCAGTGCTGTTGCAGCCTTTACTGCTGCATCCAAGGTAGAACAGATTTCTACCCAGCCAATGCCGGCTCTTGGAACCACAATGTCTACTTACTGTGGTCAGAACTTAGGTGCCGGAAAATATGACCGCATCTTCGATGGCATGAAGAAGGCCTTTGGAATCGCCCTTGGAACTGTTGCAATTGCTGCATTCATCTGTACTGTATTTGGCCGTTCCATTGTTTCCCTTTTCTTAAGCGAACCGACGGAAGCCATTTACAGTTATGCCACACAGTACTTAAATACCATCAGCTGCTTTTTCTTCTTTCTTGCTCTTATTTACCTTTATCGTACTTCTTTGCAGGGACTTGGAAAAGGTATCATGCCTATGGTCAGCGGTATCTTTGAAATGATTTGCCGTGTCGGTGTCGTATGGCTCCTTTTAAATCCATATGGATACTGGTCAGTCCGTCTGGCAAGCCCGGTAGCATGGATTGGTGCCGGTGTACCACTTATGATTTCCTATCTTGTTTGGAAGAACCGGAAAAAGAAACAGCTCCACAGTCAGGCTGTATAAAATCCTGAGCCTGCAATGCTGCAGCACGCAGAAAAGAAGCCCCATCCTCTGAATAATCAGACGATGGGGCTTCTACTTATTTTATATTCCAGTTTATGCAACCGGATTTCCGCACTTGGTACAAAACTTATTTCCAGCTACAAGCGGAGCACCACATTTACTGCATACCGGCTGTACTGGCTGCTGTGGCTGTACTGGCTGGCTCTGGAACTGCCCCTGCTGTGGCGGCATTGGCTGTCCCTGGAACTGTCCCTGCTGCTGTGGCGGCATTGGCTGTCCCTGGAACTGTCCCTGCTGTGGTGGCACATTTCCATACATATTCTGCTGTGGCATTCCCTGATATCCGTTCATTATTTTCTGTCTGATTAATGGTTTCTCAGCCTGAAGTACGTTGATAATAATCAACAGATCCAACACTACAATTGCCAGAATAAACAATATATTAAATATAAATCCGGCTGTAACCTTCGCTGTACAGTAATTATCTGTTGCTTCCTTATTTACTCCGACGCAAAGTGCAATCCAGAAAATAAAGTCAACAACTGCACAGCTTCCGGATGCGATTGCAGCAATTTTGTCTTTTAATACGCTCTTTAAGCACCAGAGAGCCAGCATAGCGATTGGAAGCAGCAGCATTATGATGCAGATTATTTTCGGGTCTGTTACACTTTCGCCCTCTATCTTAATACCTGTCATAGCTTTAAAAGCGCTGATTTTAATATTTCCATATCCTGCACAGGATACCATAAATGATGGTACAAAGAAAAATACCATTAACAAAATAGATAACAGACGAATGATATTTTTCACATGAATGTGCTTTGTAAAATCATTTCCAGAATTCATTTTCTTCTCCTTTAGTTTCCAAACTGAGTTAAATTATCAGTTACTTCGTAAGTATAATCAACTTTCTGTGTTACAACCAGATCATTAAACATCTGTGCCCCATCTGTATAACCCTCAACATTATACCATCCATCATCATACTCTAATTCAGTATATCCTTCAATATCACCGTATGTATTGAAGTTCTGGCTTCCATCAGATAATGCCATTATATTTGTATATTTTACCGGGAAGTATACAACAGTTGGCTCAAATGCACTTTCCGCACTGGTTACAGTTGTTGAAAATACCAGATAAAGGACGTTCGTATCACCCCATGTATCACTGTTTTTTGCAACCAGATAATATGAACCTTCATAACTGAATCCGGAATTTCCAATATAGGAATTGTTATTTGCAAAATATGCATCTAACGCATCTGTTGCTTCATTTTTCATGGAATCCAGATTGTCTGCTGAAATATCTGCAGCAGATGTTACATAAGAATCTACTCCGGATACAATATATTCTTTTGATGTCTGTGTGAATTTGTAACCATTTGCCAATGCATTCTCTTCTGACTCATCAACTGTTAAAGTTACGGTATCACCAACATCAAGGCTGTCATAATCTTCAAAATTGAACCACAGATAACGTAAGTAATCATCATCTGAATTATTGGTCCAGTTTGGATATACATAAGGTGGTGTTCCTGAGAAGGTTACCTCGATATCTTCAAACGGATCAACTTCTTTTACTTCTTCCAGTCCTTCTACTGTAAATTCCTGTTCTTTGGAAAGAATTTTAACCCCTGCTTTTTTCTCATAATCTTCATTCCATGAAGCAGTAACGGTTACCACATCACCATTTGACAGGTCTGAATCCGGTTTCACATCAAAAGTAATACTGTCAATCAAATCCCAGTTACTACTTCCCATCAAATCTGTGAGGTCACTCCAGTCAAGGTCATCAAGAGATTTTACATTTTTAAGTTTCTTTCCCTGTGCCTTGATAACAGCTTCACTGAATCCGGTCTCGTCGAAATCAACATATGCTGTTCCTGCTGTTTCATATCCGTTATACTCTACAGAAATATAATCGTTGATATTTACTTTCTTTTTCTGATTCTTCACTACCACAAGTGCAACAATTGCAACTACTACAACTGCAATGACTGCAATAAGCAATGCCCATAACTGTTTCGTCATCTTAAATGGTTTCTTAGGCGGGCGTGCCTGCTGTGGCTGTCCCTGGAATTGTCCCTGCTGTGGTCTTCCCTGGAACTGTCCCTGCTGCGGCTGTCCCTGGAACTGTCCCTGCTGCGGCTGTCCCTGTACCGGTGCTGCCTGTTCTGCCGGCTGTTCCTGTACCGGTGTTTCCTGCTCTGCCGGCTGTTCCTGTACCGGTGTTTCATGCTCTGCCGGCTGTTCCTGTACCGGTGCTGCCTGCTCTGCCGGCTGTTCCATCTCCCCTTTTAATTTCTGGCCACAATTCGGGCAAAAATCTGCATCATCACCCACTTGTGTGCCACAATTTCCACAAAATGCCATTTTCATTTTCCTCCTTGGTTTTACCATGATATGTTACTTGCTTTTATACATTAACGAGTTAAACTATTTCAATTTTACACAATATTTTGTGGTTGGTCAATCAATTTTACCGAGAATTTGCACTTTAAATCTTATAATTTTCTTGCACAGGCAAGTGCTAATGCTCCCGGTCCAATATGGCAGGATACATTTAAAGAAAGCGGATCCATCATAATGTCTGTAATCCCAAATTCTGCTTCCACTTCTTTGTGGAATTCCATCGCTGCACTTATATCTCCAGTGTATGCAATACAAAGCTGCATCTCATCCTGACACTCCTTAAAGCGGGATGCATAGTCATCTTTTACTGCTTTTATCATAATGCTTTTTGCCTGCTTTACCGTTCTGGCTTTTGCAAAAGCATCCAGCTTTTCACCCTGAATCTGTAATACCGGTTTTAATTTCAACAATGTTCCCAGTGCTGCTGCTGCCGGTGTAATTCTTCCACCTTTTTTCAGATAGTAAAGGGTATCTACCATGATATAAATGCTGGACTGGAATTTTGCATCCTCTAAAATATCTTTAATCTCTTTTCCGCTCTTGCCACTCTCTGCCAGCCTGATTGCATCAAATACGGACTGTTTCTGTGTTACAGAAATTCTCTGATTGTTTACTACAAAAACCTTGCCCTCATACTCTTCATCTGAAGATAATGCTGTTGCTGTCTCACAGGAACTGCTCAATCCACTGGATAAAGGAATGTATACTATTTCATCATATTCTTTTAAAAGCTCATCCCAACGGTCTGTAAGGTCTCCTACTGCCGGCATGGATGTTGAAATCTCTGCTCCATCTGTCAGATGCTCATAAAATGTATCCTGTGTCAGATTGATATCCTCAAACAGTGTTTCACCATTTATAAAAAAAGGCATTGGTAATACGCTAATCCCTAACTGCTGCGCTTCTGCCTGACGAATTCCACTGGAACTGTCTGTAAGAATAACTACCTTTCCCATTTTTCTTCCTCCTGGTTTATTGGTATCAATTCGATATGAAAGACTCCCGGGAAAGGGTTATTTCATCTATCTCCTTAGGTACTTTTCTATTTCCTAGTATTTCGCTTGGATTTCTATCCCACTTTACCAGATAATAACAGTTCTGTCAAGGCACATTTACAGCATAAACTAACTAAAAGGATGAAGAGGATAGGCGGATTCTTATGTCTGACAAACTTTTTATCAAAGGAACCCTGATTCTTACTCTTACCGGCCTTGTCAGCCGCCTGATGGGTTTCTTCTATAGAATATTCTTATCTCATACTATTGGTGCACAGGGAGTGGGAATTTACCAGCTTACGCTTCCGGTTCACGCAATCGTACTGGCAGCCTGCTGTATGGGCATTCAGGCTGCTATTTCCAGGCTGTGTGCCTCTTTCACTGCCCTTGGAAAAGAAAAAGAGTCCAGAGATGCGTTGCTTCTTGGAACATTTCTTTCGATGGCACTTTGCGGACTTTTATCTTTTCTGGTCTATTGGAATGCAGATTTTGTGGCTTCTGCCTTGTTAAAAGAGCCGCGTACTGCGGTTCTGCTTCGTATTCTTGGCTTTAGTT
>ERZ857951.2722-NODE-2722-length-14805-cov-3.079932_pt1 | contig 14805 bp, 10 predicted proteins | sample MGYA00519759_ERZ857951 | MGnify/ENA primary metagenome ERZ857951 (study PRJEB31778, sample SAMEA3449377) | human gut metagenome | biome: human gut; feature: human-associated habitat; material: faeces | place: United Kingdom | collected 2010/2012 ...
TGCTCGAAGTCGAGGATCTGCCGCACCTGAAGCGCGTGTTTTTCCTTGGTACGGACAAGCACCGGGGCATGTATTCCCTGCCGGAACTTTTTTCCCTCGCCGGAGATGTCTCGGATGAGGAATACGAAAGCCGCAAGGCGTCCATTTCACCCTATGACGTGGTGAACATGCAGTACACGTCCGGGACGACGGGCTTCCCCAAGGGCGTGATGCTGACGCACGTGAACATCGTCAACAACGGCTATTGGATCGGCTACCATCAGAAATTTTCCTCGCGCGACCGGGTATGCCTGCCCGTGCCCCTGTTCCACTGCTTCGGCTGTGTCCTTGGGGTCATGGCCTGCGTGAACCACGGGGCCACCATGGTGCTGCTCGACGCCTTCTCACCCGTGCAGGTGATGACCGCCGTGGAGCAGGAGAAGTGCACCGCCCTGTACGGCGTGCCGACCATGTTCCAGGCCATTCTGGATCACCGCGTCTTCTCGCGTTTCGATTTTTCCTCGCTGCGTACGGGGATCATGGCAGGGTCCGTGTGCCCCGAGCCGCTCATGCGCCGGGTCATGGATCAGATGTGCATGAGCGAAATCACCATCTGCTACGGCCTGACCGAAGGTTCTCCGGTCATGACCCAGACCCGCACCGACGACACCGTGGAGCGCCGGGTCAAGACCGTGGGGCGGAGTATGCCCGGCATCGAAGTCACCATCCGCGATCCTGAAACCAACGAGGAAGTCCCCCGTAATGCCGTGGGCGAGGTGTGTTGCCGTGGCTACAACGTGATGCAGGGCTACTACAACATGCCCAAGGACACGGCCGAGGCCATCGACGAAGAGGGCTGGCTACACACCGGCGACATCGGTACGATGAACGAGGACAACACGCTGTTTATCAAAGGTAGGAGCAAAAGCATGATACTCAGTGCGAACGGACAAAACATATATCCGGAAGAGATCGAAAGCAAACTCAACAACATGAGTTGCGTGCTGGAATCGCTGGTCGTCGAACGGGACGGGAAGCTCGTGGCATTGGTCTATCCCGACTACGAACAGGCCGACGAGGCGGGCATTTCGTACAGTGACATCCAACGGGTCATGGACGAGAACAAGGAGGTACTCAACACGCTGGTCGCCCCTTACGAACAGGTCACGAAAATCATGCTGTGGCCCAACGAGTTCGAGAAAACCCCGAAAAAAAGCATCAAACGGTTCCTTTACAACCGTTAAACCGGTCATAACGCATATACCGGCACCCGTCAATACCGGGACAACGGGACATGCAATTATTACACACAACGCACAATCCGCAGGCAGGCCGATGCGGAATTATTGACGCATTTTATAGGTTTGCATCGGTCAGGTCAGCCGTTCCCGGCAGCGGCCACGGACGGGGTTCGTACTTCTGGTTGCGCAGCCGGGGGATGAATCCTGCCTCACGAATCGCCTGTTGAATGCCTTCGGCGTCGAAGCTATTGTGCGCACCGGCCGATGAAACGACATTTTCCTCGATCATAATCGACCCCATATCGTTCGCCCCCCCGTGCAGCGCGATCTGCGCGGTAGTCTTGCCTACCGTCAACCAGGAAGCCTGGATATTCCGGATATTGTTCAGAACGAGACGGCTCATCGCAATGATGCGCAGGTATTCGGCCGCCGATGTATCCGGAACGACACCCTCCCGCTCCAACCGCGTACCGCTGCTGCGGAATACCCACGGAATAAAAGCGATGAATCCGTAATTCCCGGATGGGCATTCGGCTTGTAAGTCCCTGATTTTAATCAGGTGTTCGATCCGTTGCCGCGGGGTTTCGAGATGGCCGTACATCATCGTCGCCGAGGTAGGCAGGTTCAGTCTGTGCGCAATGCGCATCACTGCGAGCCACGTATCGGCATCGGGCTTACCCGGCGAGATGGCGCGACGCACCCCGTTGTCGAGAATTTCGGCGCCCGCCCCCGGCAGGGAATCGAGCCCGGCAGCGATCAGCCGGAGCAGAACCGTTTCAGGATCGAGCCGGCTGATGCGTGCGATATGCGCCACTTCGGGCGCCCCGAGTGCATGGAGCCGAAGCTGCGGAAAACGGCGTTTCAGTTCCCGGAACAGCTCTTCGTAAAAAACGATGTCGAGCTTCGGGTGCAACCCGCCCTGCAACAAGAGCTGGTCGCCACCCAAAGCGAGCGTCTCCCGAATCTTGGCGTCGTACTCTTCGATCGTCGTGATATACGCCTTGTCGCTCTGATGGGGTTTACAATGGAAGTTACAGAACTTGCATCCCGAAATACAAACGTTGGTAATGTTGACGTTACGGTCGATCTGCCAGGTTACCACCTGCGGATCGCCGGCCTGTTCGCGGCGCAGCGCGTCGGCCGCGAGCATCAGTTCGGCCAGCGGAGCGGAACGGTATATCTGCAGCGCCTCCCCTTCCGTGAGCGGATCGAGGGCGAGCGCCTTGCGGTAAATATCGCTGTTGTTCATGCGTGCAAAGATAACATTTCGGCGTGAAAACGGACACACAAGAATCACCCGCAGTCATTCCTGAAAGGGAAACGGGACGGAGACCGGACAATGAAAAACCGCCTCCCCTCTCGGGAAGGCGGTTATGCTAAACCTGTCCGGGATTACTCGATCGAAATCGATTCAGTCGGGCAAACATCGGCGCAAGAGCCGCATTCGGTGCAAGCCGAAGCGTCGATCACGTAAACATCGCCCGGAGAGATAGCCCCTACAGGACATTCGTCAATACAAGTTCCGCAAGCGGTACAGGTATCTTCACTAATTTTGTAAGCCATTGTTGTAATATTTTTAAAAGTGGTTTTAAAAATCTTCCAATGCAAATGTAAAACTATTATTTGTTTCGGACAATATTAAAACGTTTTTTCTATCGTTGAAGTATTGCGGAAATGAGCCAAAAGTTCCCCGATTATCGTATATTTGTCTGCCGCCGACCGAACGGGGCGCCTACAAACCTGACTAACGATGAAAATCCGAAACCTTCCGGTCCTGTTGCTTTGCTGCACATTGCTCGCAGCCATTCCCCCAACCGTACAGGGCGCCATGCCGAAATCCGGCGAAATAAAACCTTACCGGGGACGACCCACGATCCACGTAAACGGCACCCCGATGACTCCGGACATCTATGCGCTGACACATGCCACCGGCGCACGCTGGAGTTGGGAAGAGGTACCGCAGCATAACGTCCGCAACTTCTACGACATCGGTTTCCGGCTGTTCCAACTCGATTTCTGGCTGTCGGATATCTGGCCCAAGGACGGCTCGCCGCTCGACGTTTCGCTCGCTCAAAAACAGATTCGCGGCGTACTGGACGTAGCCCCCGACGCCTGCATCATCCTCAGGGTGCACACCGACGCCCCCTACTGGTGGAACGAGGCGAACCGCGACCAGTGCACCGAATATGCGGACGGTCCCATACAGGAATACTACAAACCGGGGCCGCCGCACAACAACGAGGATTTCAGCATCATGCGTTCGCTCAGGGCCAGCCTCGCGTCACAAAAATGGAAACAAGAGGCAGGAGAGAAACTGGTCGAATTCTGCAAGAAACTCTCACAAACCGAAGAAGGCGACGCCGTAATCGGCATGCACATTTCGGGTGGCATCTACGGCGAATGGCACTACTGGGGCTTCGTCGACCACGATCCGGATACGGGAAAAGCGATGACCGCCTATTTCCGCAACTGGCTCCGCAACAAGTACGGTACGGATAAAAAGCTGCAACAGGCATGGAATTCGGCACAATGGACGTTGGAAACCGCAACGGTGCCGGGTGTGGAAGAGCGCACGAAGACGCAGTTCGGCCAGTTCAAGGACCCCAAAGCTGAGCGCCGCGTGATCGACTACATCGCCGCGCAGCAGGAGACTGTGGTCGAAGACATCGAATACTTCTGCCGGTTGGCCAAAGAGAGTTGGCCCCGCCCGCTGATCACGGGCGTCTTTTACGGCTACCTGCACATGACCTTCAACCGGCAGTCGGTCGGCGGCCACCTGCTCGTGGAGCGCATCCTCGACTGCCCCTGGATCGACTACCTGGCCGCACCGCAAACCTATTATAAGTTTTCGCGCAAACTGGGCGGCAGCGGCATGCCCCGCGGAATCGTCGAATCGGCCGCGCTGCACGGCAAACTCTGGTTCGACGAGATGGACAACGGAGAGTTGGCCCGGCGCGTCTGCCACGATGCGGTACGTTACCTGGAACGTTATGACGCCGACTATGCGCCGGTCCTGCGCCGCAGCGTCGTATTGCCACTGATGCGCGGCGGGGTATGGTATTATGACTTCGGCATCCGCGAAAGCCTCGGCTGGTTCGACGATCCGGTTTACCTGCAATCGATCGCCGACGAAAAAGCGCTGTTCGACAAGCAACTGAACGTACCCCACAAATCCGAGGCGGACGTACTCTACGTCTGGAGCCAGGAGAGTTACTATTACCTCAAGCCCCAAAGTACGCCCATCTCGTCGAACGTGATCGACCACTCGATCGAAGAGGCGCTGCGCAGCGGCACCGTGGGCGACCATATTTACGATTTCGATCTCGACAAGGTGAATCTCGACCAATACAAGGCGGTGATATTCATGAACAGTTATGTGCTGTCGCCCGAACAGCGGAAATTTATCCGGGAGAAAGTAGCACAAAACGGCAGGACCTTGATATATAACTACCTGACGGGCGTGACCGACGGCGAAACGATCGGTCTGCCGCTGACCGAGAAACTTTCGGGCGTAAAACTTGCGTTGCAAAACGCAACCGAACCGCAAACGCTCCATTTCACCGACCCGGAATCGGAGTTTACCTTCAAAGGCGTCGTAGAGCCCTTTGCGGTCATTACCGATCCGCAGGCCGAACCGTTGGCGACACTCGGGGGACGCCTGGACGTGGTCGTGGCCCGCAAAAATTTTCCGACCCACACGGCGGTATACGCCACGCTACCGGTCAACGGCACCGACGTATTCCGTAAACTGCTGCGCGATGCAGGCTGCCATGTTTACAACGACCGGAACGACTTCACTTACGTCAACAGCGGCATCATGCTGATCCACTCGCTCGACGGCGGACAGCGCACGATCCGCCTCCGCAACGGAAAAGAGTTGAACCTGACGCTGCCCGAAAAGTCGAACACGGTACTGGATGCCAATACGGGTGAAGTCCTGCTCAAAGAGATTCCGAAAACCTACCCCAAGGTAAAATAAAGCGGGACGCATCGAAACACGCCGCAAAAAAATGAAAATATAGCGGATTAAAACTTCATCCGCGTCATCCATTACAAGCAGCCACCTTGATAAGAGGTGGCTGCTTTCATCGATGCATGACAATCCGCCGAAAGGAATTTAGTATAATATTTTACTAATATCCTGCGAAATGATTACCTTTGCGGCGTTCAATACGAAACAATATGACACCGAACGGAGAAATGGCCCGCGAACTGAACCTGCAACTGCTGAAGACCCGGATGGCCTTCCGGCAGGCAGTCCAGCGCCTGCTGCGGAAATACGAAATCGGCATGACTTTCGAGATGCTCCAAATCCTGTACCAGCTCAGGACCCTGCAAGGTGTGAGCCAACAGCAACTGGCCGAAGCGACTGCACGGGACAAAGCGTGCATCACCAGCCTGATCAACAACCTCGAAAAAAAAGGATGGGTGCAACGGAAACAGTCCCCCGACGACCGCCGCGCACGGCAGATCTTCCTGACCGACGAAGGTGTCCGCATGTCGGAACAAACCAAACCGCTGCTCAAGGAGATATACGACCGTATCGGAGCGGCAACGCCCCCCAGGCAGATGCAGGAGTGCCGGAAACAATTGGGAAAACTGAATGCGATACTGGATGGGATTTAAGCTACGACACATGTTCCTGAAGGCATCGCTCTCCTTGTTGCTGGTGCCGCTCACAACCACCGCACAACCTCAGGTGCGGACGCTGAGTATCGACGAACTGTTCCGGCTCGGCATAGAAAACAGCCTGCGTATGCAGGCATCCCGTATCGGGGAGACCCTGGCCGGAGAACGCGCAAAAAGCGCCCGCAGCGAAAGGCTGCCCGGCCTGAATGTAGGATTGTCCGGCGGCTATCTCGGGCAGCCCGTCGTTTTCCAGCAAGGATTGACCCAAGCCACGCGCCCCGACACCCCGAACTGGTCGAACAACTACAACATCGACCTTTCCCAACCTCTTTACGAAGGAGGGAAAATCCGGTACAGCATCCGGCAGGCAGATCTGGAACGGCAGATCGCCTCGCTCAGCACAGAAAACGACCGGGCGGAGATCAAAATGCTGCTGTTGCAACAATATGTCGCGCTGTACAACCTTTACAAGCAGACTGAGGTCTTGCAACAAAACATCGATGAATCGACGCGCCGGCTCGAGGACATCCGCCGGATGCGCAACGAGGGGCTCGTCACGCGCAACGACGAAATCCGCAGCGAACTGCAACTGACCAACGACCGGCTCGCCCTGCGCGAGGCCCGGAACGACATCTGTATCGTCTCACAGCAGTTGGACGTAGTGCTCGGCCTCGACGAAACGCTCCTGATCGCCCCCGACACCGCATTGCTGTACACAGCAGCTCCGGTGGAGAGCTACCAGAGGTACGTCGAACGGGCCTATGCGAACTATCCGGAATTGAAAATCGCGCGGGAAAATACCTCATTGGCCCGGAATGATATCCGGATCGCACGGGCGAACTACCTCCCCACCCTGTCGCTGCACGGCGCCAACACGCTGGCACGCCCGATCACAAGGACGATGCAGGACACGTATGCGAACAACTGGAATATCGGACTCGCGCTGTCGTACAACCTCTCGTCGCTGTACCGCAACCGGCATCGCGTCGAAGAGGCGCGTCACGCGGTTTCGCTGCGTGAAAACGCAGAACAGCAGGTGATGCAGGCGATCCGGGTCAATGTGCGGCGCGCCTGCACGAAACACCAGGAAGCGCTCGAGCGCGTACAGGCACTGATGCTGGCCGTCCGCCAGGCGGACGAAAACTACCGCATCGTGCATAACCGCTACCTGAACCAACTCTCGATCCTCACCGACCTGCTCGATGCGAGCCGCGTCCGGCTCGAGGCACAAATGCAGCTGACGGTCGCACGCGCCGAAGTGATCTATACCTATTATCAACTGCTGCAAACATGCGGCAGCCTGTAAGCCACGCAAAACACAACGAAACACATATGTCGGAACTACTCAACAGGCGCCAGAGGCTCAGAAAGCGCAAAAAGCGCAACATCATCCTCAACACGGTCTGCATCCTGCTCGTGCTCTGCGCGATCGTGTGGACGGTCGATTACTTCTGGCGCTATTTCAAATACGAAACGACAAACGACGCGGTCATCGACCAGTATATCTCCCCGGTAGGCATCCGCGTGTCGGGTTACATCAAGGAGGTACGCTTTACCGAGCACCAACCGGTCAAGGCCGGGGATACGCTGCTCGTGCTCGACGACCGCGAATACCGGATCCGGCTGAAAGACGCCGAGGCGGCACTGATGGATGCCAGGGCTTCGGAAACGGTGCTCGGGTCGGGTATAGCCGCATCGGAAGCCAACGTATCGGTGCAGGAAGCCAACATAGCCGAAACCCGGGCGCGGTTGTGGCAATTGGAACAGGACTACCGGCGCTATGAAAACCTGCTGCGCGAAGAATCGGTTTCCCGGCAACAGTACGAACAGGCCAAAGCCAACTACGAAGCGATGAAAGCGCGCCTCGATGCCCTCCTTCGCCAAAAGAACACGGCCGAATCGCAATATGCCGAAACGACGAACAAACGGGCCGGGATTGAAGCCGGCATACTGCGCAAAGAGGCGGAACTGGAAATGGCGCAACTGAACCTGTCGTACACGGTCGTAACGGCCCCTTACGACGGCTACATGGGACGGCGCACCGTCGAGCCGGGGCAACTGCTCCAGGGTGGACAAACGATCAGCTACCTGATCCGCAGCGAGGACAAATGGGTCACGGCAAACTACAAAGAGACCCAGATCGCCCGCATTTTCATCGGACAAAAAGTCCGTATCCGCGTCGATGCACTCGGGGACAAAACTTTCCACGGCACCGTAACGGCCATTTCGGAAGCGACGGGATCGAAATACTCGCTGGTGCCCACGGATAATTCGGCCGGTAACTTCGTCAAGGTGCAGCAGCGTATTCCGGTGCGGATCGATTTCGACGACGTTTCCCCGGAAGAGATGCAACTGTTGCGGGCGGGCATGATGGTCGAAACCGAAGCTAAAATCCGCTGATTCCGCCATGGCAGCCGCACCGCTCAGCGTCCCGATCCGCCCGTGGGTTCCCAGATGGCTGGGAATTCTCACTGCGTTCGTGATTATGCTGCCCGTAATCCTGATCAACGGCGCCTATACGGGCAGCGCGGTCGAAATCTCCTCTACGCTCGGAGTGCTGGGCGAGGACATCCGCATGGCCTATTACGCCACAGCAGCCGGGATCGCGGTCTCCTATCCGCTGGTACCGGACGTGCGGAAGGCCGTCACGACCAAAACCGTACTGCTGATCGACCTGTTGTTGCAGGCATTGCTCAGTTTCATCTGTGCGCAAACCACGCAGATGGATATCGTGATCGTATGCAGTTTCTGGATCGGCATACTGAAAGGATTCGCGATGATCGAAGTGATTAACATGGTCAAGCCGCTGTTCAGCCCGGCCGATATCCGCAGCGAATTCTACGCCTATTTCTATCCGATCGTATTCTCCGGGGGACAGCTCTCGATCGCGCTGACCGCGCAGCTCGCTTACCACTACCAATGGCAGCACATGTACTACTTCATTATCCTGCTGCTGCTGGTCGCCGTGATGTTCGTGCTGCTCTTTTTCCGGTACAGCCGCCAGCCGCTCAGGTTCCCGGTGCACGAAATCGACGGGCGCAGTGTCCTGCTGATTTCGTCCGTACTGCTGCTCTCGATCTATGTGGCGACTTACGGCCAGATGCTCGACTGGTTCGCATCGAAGAAACTGGTCGTTTACACGGTACTGATTCCGTTTTTACTGTGGCTGTTTATCCACCGCCAGCAAACCTTGCCGAAACCCTACCTGAAACTCGACGTACTGAACGACATCAAACCATTGGTCGGCTACCTGTACATGATGCTAGCGATGTTCTTCTCCTCGACCAGCACGCTGGTTACGAACTATGTGAACACCGTCCTGCACGTGGACAATGTCCATGCGAACCTACTCTATCTGGGACTGATTCCCGGTTTTGCGGTAGGCGGGGCAATTTGCTACTGGTGGTTCCGCTACCAACGGTGGAAGTTCCGGTTCCTGATCGCCGGCGGCATGGCCTGCTTCACGACCTATCTGGCGATCCTCTACTTCGGAATTTCACCCGACGCTACCTACGAGATACTCTACCTGCCCACTTTTCTCAAAGGGCTCGGGATGATGATTATTTTCATCGCATTCGGCATCTACGTGGTCGAGGACCTTCCGCCAAGCCTGACGATCTACAACGCATTTTTCCTGATTTCGTTCCGTTCGGCGCTCGCTCCCGCCCTGTCGACCTCTTTCTTCAGCAACCTACTCTACCGGCTGCAGCAACAAGGACTGACCCGGCTGGCCGACCATACGACTGCGCTCGATCCGCTCGCCGCACAACAATACGATAATGCGCTGCACAGTGCTCTTGCGCAAGGGCACGGCATCGACGAAGCGGGTCAGATCGCGACCCAATCGCTCTACAGCACGCTGCAAACACAGACCATGCTGCTCGAACTGAAAACCATTTTCGGCTACCTGCTGATTTTTGCAATCGTCGCGACGGTGGTCTCGCGTTTCATTCCGTTCCACAAGACCGTCAAGGTCCGGATAGTCAAGACCGGCGAAGATATGGTATAGCAGAAAAATACATGATCGCATGATTTTGCAGTTTCGGTTCGTCGTTGTAATTACAGACAGATCCTCTCTCCGTCGACCTCCCTTTTTTTCGTAAAACAAAAGCAGGCGGGGTAAGATTGCCCCGCCTGCCAAATAATTCCCTTCTACTCTACGCAGATTGCGCTACATCAAACTATAGGCAACGGTCAGACCGGCTACGACGATCGAGACCATGCTCATCAGCTTGATCAGGATGTTGAGCGACGGGCCGGCGGTATCCTTGAACGGATCGCCGACGGTGTCTCCTACCACGGTAGCCTTATGGCATTCTGAACCCTTACCTCCATAGTTACCCTCTTCGATAAATTTCTTCGCATTGTCCCAGGCACCGCCCGAATTGGCCATAAAAATCGCCAGGACGAACCCGGCCCCGAGACCGCCGACCAACAATCCCATCACTCCGGCTACGCCGAAAATAAATCCGGTCAACACAGGTGCCACAATAGCCAGGATCGACGGCAGCAACATCTCTCGCTGCGCGCCTTTGGTCGAAATCTCGACACACCGCGCATAATCGGGGGTCGCCTTGCCTTCGAGAATCCCTTTGATTTCACGAAACTGGCGGCGCACCTCCTCGACCATGCTCTGCGCCGCACGGCCCACGGCATTCATCGTAAGGCCGCAGAACAGGAAGGCCATCATCGATCCGATAAACACCCCGATCAGTACGTTGGGGTTCATCATCGAAATGTGGTAATAATCGACGAAATCGAGAATATTCGCATCGGTAACCGCTTTCACCGTACCGTTCGACAGCGTAATTGACGTCTCACCGATATGTAGCAATCCGATCTTCACCTCCTCGATATAAGAGGCGAGCAGTGCAAGGGCCGTCAGGGCGGCCGAACCGATCGCAAAGCCTTTGCCCGTCGCAGCGGTCGTATTGCCAAGCGCATCGAGCGCGTCGGTACGTTTGCGTACTTCCGGGTCGAGGCCGCTCATTTCGGCGTTACCGCCCGCATTGTCGGCAATAGGCCCGTAAGCGTCGGTAGCCAACGTAATGCCCAGTGTGGAGAGCATGCCGACGGCGGCAATACCGATTCCATAGAGCCCCTGACTGAGGCTCGCAGCCGTCAGCATATGCGCGAAATCGAATCCGATCGCACACAGGTACGCAAGGATGATGGCCGCCGAAATGGTCAGCACCGGAATGGCGGTAGAGATCATCCCCATTCCGATACCGGAGATAATCACGGTTGCCGGACCGGTTTCGGCACTCTGCGCAATACGTTTCGTAGGTTTATACGAATGGGAAGTATAATATTCGGTAGACTGGCCGATGATGATGCCCGCCAGCAGGCCGACGATCACCGAAAACGAGATGCCCACCCAATTGTCGAGCTGCAACGTATAGAGAATAACAAAGGTCAGCACAGCGATCAGCACGGCACTGACGTTGACGCCGAGACCCAGCGCACTGAGCAACTGCTTCATATTGGCCCCTTCTTTGGTCCGCACCAGAAAGATGCCTATCACCGAAAGGAGAATTCCCACCGCAGCGATCAGCATCGGGGCGAGCACGGCTTTGAGCTGCATATCCCCGGCGAAAGCTGCCGTGGCGAGGATCGAGCCGCAATAGCTTTCATAGAGGTCGGCGCCCATGCCGGCCACGTCGCCCACATTGTCGCCCACGTTATCGGCGATGGTCGCCGGATTGCGCGGATCGTCTTCGGGAATACCCGCTTCGACTTTACCTACCAGGTCGGCGCCCACATCGGCCGCTTTCGTGTAAATTCCGCCGCCGACACGCGCGAACAACGCCTGCGTCGAGGCACCCATACCGAAAGTCAGCATCGTCGTGGTAATGATCATCAGTTTTTGGGAATCGGTCACCCCTTCAACAAAATGATTCAAGACCAAATACCATACGGAAATATCGAGCAGGCCCAACCCCACCACGACGAGCCCCATCACGGCGCCGCTGCGAAAAGCCACCCGCAGGCCGCTGTTAAGGGATTGTCCTGCCGCATGGGCGGTACGGGCCGAAGCATATGTTGCGGTACGCATCCCGATGTACCCGGCCAGACCCGAGAAAAGGCCGCCGGTCAGGAAGGCGAACGGCACCCAGTTGTTCTGCACCCCGAGGCCGTAAGCCAGGAAGGCAAAGAAAAGCGCTAACAGGAGAAAAACGATGGCGACCACCTTGTACTGCTGCCGCAGATAAGCCATGGCCCCCGCGCGGACATGCGCGGCAATCTGCTGCATCCGTTCGGTGCCTTCGCTCTGGCGCATCATTCCGCGGAAGAAATACCATGCGAAAAAGAGAGCGACCAGCGAAGCGAACGGTACAAGCCAGAAAAGAATCGGTGTACTCATAAAAGAAGTTTTGAAGGTTAATTTGGAAGTTTGCAGGTCAGTTGCAGTCCAAAATTATTAAAATTTTTGATTAAATAATATCTTTGCCGAAGTTTTAACAAATTTCACCTCAACCGCTGAAAAAGATGCAAAAAATCCCCAACAGCGCCCTGGGACGCCTCTCGCCCGAAGCTTTTGCCGCCACAGAAAAGTATCCGGTAGTCGTTGTACTGGACAATATCCGCAGCCTCAACAACGTCGGATCGTTCTTTCGCACCTGTGACGCATTTGCGATGGAACGCATTGTACTGTGCGGCATTACGGCAACCCCGCCCAATAAGGAGATTCACAAAACCGCGCTGGGCGCCGAACTGACCGTTCGCTGGGATTACGAAAAACTGACGACCGACGCGCTGCAGCAGCTACGCGGGGAAGGTTACACGCTGCTAGCCGTCGAACAGGTCGAAAAAGCCGCCCGATTGACCACATTTGAGGTGGAAAAAGGCAAAAAATACGCACTGGTATTCGGCAACGAGGTGGACGGCGTCGCCCAGGAGGCGGTCGATCTCTGCGACGGGGCCGTGGAAATTCCCCAACAGGGCACCAAGCATTCGCTCAACGTCGCAGTATCGGGCGGCGTGGTGCTGTGGGAGTTCTTCCGGCAGATGGTTTTGTTTTGAAATAATATATACCTTTGCCCTTGCCGTCCGGGAAACGGCACGGAAAACAAAAACCGGCAGAAGCCGGCCACGCAACACAAACCTTGCACAACCATGTCAACCGATAGCAAAACCAGGGTGGTCACCACCTACCGCCTCGCCGAAATGAAGGCCCGGGGCGAGAAAATCTCGATGCTCACCGCATACGACTATTCGATGGCCCGCATCGTCGAAAGTGCCGGCGTGGACGTTATCCTCGTCGGGGATTCGGCGGCCAACGTAATGGCCGGGCACGAAACGACGCTGCCCATCACGCTCGACCAGATGATTTACCATGCCCGCAGCGTCACCCGTGCGGTCAAACGTGCACTGGTGGTGGTCGACATGCCGTTCGGCACCTATCAGGGCAATTCGAAAGAGGCGCTCTCATCGGCCATCCGCATCATGAAGGAGACCGAAGCGGATGCGATCAAGCTCGAAGGCGGCGAGGAGGTGCTCGAATCGGTGGGCCGTATCCTATCGGCCGGAATCCCGGTCATGGGACACCTCGGGCTGACGCCGCAGTCGATCCACAAATACGGCACTTACACCGTGCGCGCCAAAGAGGAAGCCGAAGCGCAGAAGTTGCTCCGCGATGCGCACCTGCTCGAAGAGGCGGGCTGTTTCGGCATCGTACTCGAAAAAATTCCGGCGGCGCTGGGTGCGCGGGTTGCCGGCGAACTCCGGATTCCGCTGATCGGGATCGGGGCAGGAAACAGCGTAGACGGACAGGTGCTCGTGATCCACGACATGCTGGGCATCACCACCGAATTCTCACCCCGCTTCCTGCGGCGTTACGCCGACCTTCACACGCAAATGATGGCCGGCATCCAAAATTACGTCGCCGATGTCAAAAGCGGAGCATTCCCGAACGAACAGGAACAGTATTAGGTATTGTCACGACAAAATAGTATTTTTGGGTTAGAAGACATTTCTAACCCAAATTTATTTTGCCATGAAACCAATCCTTCTCCCATTGGTGGCCTGCCTGCTGACCGCATCCGGTTGCACGGACCGGGGCGCCGAATCCGCACCGCAAGCTCAGCAAGACATCATCCTGCCGGTCGATTTCAGCCGTGTCTCGATCCGGGACGGTTTCTGGTCTCCGCGACTCGAAAAACTGTCCGATTCGACACTGCCCGTCTGCATCGACCAGATCGAAAACCGGACCGGACGCATCCGCAACTTTGAAAACGCAGCCAAAGGCAGCGGCAAGCACTCAGGCATCTTTTTCGACGATTCGGACGTATACAAGGCTCTGGAAGGCATCTCGTACAGCCTGATCAACAACCCCGACCCGATGCTCAGGCGAACGGCCGACCAATGGGTCGCCAAAATCGCCGCGGCCCAGCAACCCGACGGCTATATCAATACCTACTACACGCTCACCGGACTCGACAAGCGCTGGACGGACATGGACAAGCACGAGATGTACTGTGCGGGACACATGATCGAGGCCGGCATCGCATACCTGCTGGCTACCGGCGACCGGACCCTGCTCGAAGTGAGCACCCGCATGGTCGGCCACATGATGAACGAATTCGGCCCGGGCAAACGCCACTGGGTACCGGGCCATGAAGAGATCGAACTGGCGCTCGCGAAACTTTACAGCGTGACGGGCGAACCCAAGTACCTCGAATTCGCCCGCTGGCTGCTCGAAGAGCGCGGGCACGGTTACGGCCGCAACGAAGGCACCTGGAATGCCGCTTACTAACAGGATTCGATCCCGGTCAGCCGCATGACGGACATCACGGGACACGCAGTACGCTGCATGTACCTCTTCTGCGGCATGGCCGACATGTCGATGCTGTCGGGCGACACGGTCTACCGTGCAGCGCTCGACCGTGTCTGGGACGATGTCGTACAGCGGAACATGTATATCACGGGCGGGATCGGCTCGTCGCACCAGAACGAA
>ERZ857951.2723-NODE-2723-length-14802-cov-12.567234_pt1 | contig 14802 bp, 10 predicted proteins | sample MGYA00519759_ERZ857951 | MGnify/ENA primary metagenome ERZ857951 (study PRJEB31778, sample SAMEA3449377) | human gut metagenome | biome: human gut; feature: human-associated habitat; material: faeces | place: United Kingdom | collected 2010/2012 ...
CTAAACCCGAAAAAAATACATGACTAAACACGAAACACCGACTTGACGAAATACAGCCCTTGCGTTCCTATTGAGTTTCACTTGAGTTTCAGGGGCGTTTTTGGGGTGGTGGGACAAACTACTGGGACAGTTCACTCTCCGAAAAATCCTTTACTCTTCGTCCGCTGCGTGTCGCCATGTCCGTGGTGTACGCGCTTTTAGAGTAAAAATGACTGAAACTGCAGGTCAAAAGGCATAAAGAGACCCCCTGAAAACGTTGTTTCCAGAGGGTCTCAATAGTTTTTACTCACCCAAAATCACAGGTGGCTTTACGCTTTTTCGTACGTGGCGGCACACTGCGACACTCTACGGACGGAATTTCGATTGCGCAAAATCCGCTCCAGTTTACTCCCACTCGCCAAAGTAAAACTGGTTCTAAACAATACTGTTTAGGGGATTTGACTCTTAGTTGCTCAATTTGATACCAATTATCCAACTTATACGGCGTTGTCGGACTCCTGTTATCAAAAGATTATCAAGCCCAATGTTATCAGCAGAAAAGCAATGGTTTGGATCATCTGTATTATACCACAAGCAGAGTGCTATTTCAATCAAATAAGGGACTGCTTCAACTGTAGAATCCGTTTTTCAATCTCTCGAATGATCTCGACAAAGACTTGATCTTCGCTTCCGGTCGGATCTTCTAATCCCCAGTTATCGTCAAATGCTCTACCAATGAAAGGACAGCCCACATTGCACCCCATGGAGATTGCAATATCAGGGGCAGGAATATCCGAGATCAGTTTGGAATACTGGGTTTTCTCCATGTCAATCCCGTACAGTTCTTTCATAATGCGGACAGCATCCTGATTGATTTGCGGTTTTGTTTCCGTTCCTGCGGAATAGCTTTCAAACACATCGGAAGCCAAGTGCTTTCCCAAGGCCTCGGCAATCTGACTGCGGCAGGAATTATGGACGCAGATAAATGCCACCTTTTTCTTACTCATATTTGAACCAGTCTTTCGTTTTATTTGCGTTTTTTACAAGGAACAGCATCACGGGAACTTCTGTCAGCACACCCACAGTCGTTGCCAGTGCCGCAGGGGAAGTCGTTCCAAACAAGGCGATTGCAACAGCAACAGCCAGTTCAAAGAAGTTGGAAGCACAAATCATTCCGGCGGGAGCAGCAATCTTGTAGGGCAGCTTCAAAACCCGGCAAGCGATATACGCAATCGCAAAAATCAGGAAGGTCTGTAAAATCAGCGGTACCGCAATCAAAACAATGTGCAGAGGTTTTTCCAGAATGGTATTGCCTTGGAACGAGAAAATCATCACCAGCGTCAGCAATAAGCCAATGGTAGTTACACTGTCAAACATATGGATGAAAGTCTCCTCAAAGTACACTGCCCCTTCCGCTTGATGACAGCCGAACGGGTCAGCATACCGCCAGCCAGAGGAAACACCACAAACAGTACCACAGAGAGAATCAGGGTATCCCACGGAACGGGAACATTGGAACGCCCAGCAAAAAATGCCCGTTGAGTTCGATTTGAGTTTCACGGGCCCCGAAACGGCCCCGTTTCGCCCTCGGGGACAAAAACCGCGCGTCAACTCACTTGGGATAAATCCTTACTCCCATTCCCTCGAATACCTCCCCGTGCCTTGTTGTCTTGAAACACGGGGAGTAAATGGCGAAATCGCAGGTGAAAGGGAGTAAAACGGCAAAGAAAAAGCCTCCGTTCCAACGAGGGAACGGAGGCTAGGAAATCGTTTTTACTCACTGCCGTCGCTGGCGGTTTTGCCATGACTCTCGTACGAAACGAAACTCAGCGGTACACCACGGCACTCAAAAGAGCAGGTCAAAGCCCTATCGGCTTACTCCCATTCGATGGTCGCCGGCGGCTTGGAGGTGCAATCGAGGACGACGCGGTTGATCTGGCGGCATTCGTTGGTGATGCGCGTGGAGATCGTGGCGAGCACATCGTAGGGGACACGGGACCAGTCGGCGGTCATGGCGTCTTCCGAGCTGACCGGGCGCAGGACGATCGGCGAGCCGTAGGTGCGCTCGTCGCCTTGGACGCCGACAGAGTGAACGTCAGCCAGAAGCACGACCGGGCACTGCCAGATGTCGCGGTCGAGACCGGCCTTGGAGAGTTCCTCGCGGGCGATGGCGTCGGCCTCGCGCAGCAGGTCGAGGCGCTCCTTGGTGATCTCGCCGATGATGCGGATGCCCAGACCCGGGCCCGGGAAGGGCTGACGCCAGACGATTTCGTCGGGCAGACCGAGCTCGGTGCCGATGGCGCGCACCTCATCCTTGAACAGAGTGCGCAGCGGTTCGATGAGCTGGAACTTGATGTCCTCGGGCAGGCCGCCGACGTTGTGGTGGCTCTTGATGTTGGCCGCGCCGTCGCCGCCGCCGGATTCGACGACGTCGGGGTAGAGCGTGCCCTGCACGAGGAACTTGACCTCCTTGCCGCGGGCGCCGGCCTCTTCGAGGACCTGGCGCTGGGCCTTCTCGAAGGTGCGGATGAACTTCTCGCCGATGATCTTGCGCTTGCGCTCCGGCTCGGAGACGCCTGCGAGGGCGTCGAGGAAGTCGTCGGCGGCGTCGACGGTGATGAGGCGGATGCCGGTCGCGGCGACGAAGTCGTGCTTGACCTGCTCGACTTCGCCCTTGCGCAGCAGGCCGTGGTCCACGAACACGCAGGTGAGCTGGTCGCCGATGGCCTTGTGTACCAGAGCGGCGGCCACGGCGGAATCAACGCCGCCGGACAGGCCGCAGATCACCTCGGCGTCGCCGACCTGCTCGCGGATCTTCTTGACTTGATCCTCGATAATCGAGGAGGCATCCCAGTCGTTGGGCAGCGCGGCGCAACGGTGCAGGAAGTTTTCGATAAGCTTCTGGCCAAGCGGGGAGTGCTTGACTTCCGGGTGCCACTGCACACCATAGAGCTTGCGGGATTCGTCCGCCATGGCGGCCACGGGCGCGCCTTCGGTGTGGGCCAGCACTTCGAAGCCGGCCGGGGCCTGTTCGACCGCCACACCGTGGCTCATCCACGTGGTCTGCTCGGCGGGGGAGTCGGCGAGGATGCCGGCGGCGTCGTCGATGGTGGCTGAGGTCTTGCCGTATTCGCCGAGCGCGGCCTTATCCACCTTGCCGCCGAGCTCATAGGCCATGACCTGGAAGCCGTAGCAGATACCAAGCACCGGAACACCGGATTCGAATACCTTGGTGTCTATGGTCGGCGCGCCGGGCTCGAACACGGAGGCCGGGCCGCCAGACAGAATAATCGCCTTCGGATCCTTGGCCAGGATCTCGTCGACCGGCATGGAATGAGGGACCAGCTCGGAGTACACGCCTGCTTCGCGCACGCGGCGGGCGATGAGCTGGGCGTACTGGGCGCCGAAGTCGACGACAAGCACAGGACCGTTTGCCATTGATATTCCCCTAACGTTCATTGGAATTTTACGTGGGCTGAACACCCCTGATTATCACTGGTCAAGGCGACAAGGCCGACACGCAGAGACTATGTGCGCAAATCGAACAAACTACATGCCTGTAGACGGACAACACGCCGATTTCGAACATGGGAAATCGAACGTGCGCTGTTCTAGCCAAATGCTGGATTTCCGCATGCTTCCGCCGTTTTGAAAAAGTATGTTGAAAAAACTAATGTTGACAAACGGTCAGTCGAACCGCACAAATACTGAAATATCCGCAACAATTTCGAACACACCCGCAAGAAATCGTTCAAAAGTCGCGTTGTCCTCGTACCATGACGATTGATTGGGAACGGAAAACCTTGGCACCGCAAGGGTCAGGGACCGTGACCGAACAGAAATAATCAATCGCACGATCACGTGCAGGAGTACAGGAGTACACATGACGAGTCCTGTTATTGGCACCCCTTGGAAGAAGCTCAACGCTCCGGTTTCCGAGGAAGCCCTCGAAGGCGTTGACAAGTACTGGCGCGTTGCCAACTACCTTTCCATCGGCCAGATTTATCTGCGTTCCAACCCGCTGATGAAGGAGCCCTTCACCCGCGAAGATGTGAAGCACCGTCTGGTGGGCCACTGGGGCACTACCCCTGGCCTGAACTTCCTCATCGGCCACATCAACCGTTTCATTGCTGACCACGGCCAGAACACCGTGATCATCATGGGCCCGGGCCACGGTGGCCCGGCCGGTACCTCCCAGTCCTACCTGGACGGCACCTACACCGAGACCTTCCCGAAGATCACCAAGGACGAAGCTGGTCTGCAGAAGTTCTTCCGTCAGTTCTCTTACCCGGGCGGCATTCCGTCCCACTTCGCTCCGGAGACCCCGGGCTCCATCCACGAGGGTGGTGAGCTGGGTTACGCTCTGTCCCACGCTTACGGCGCCATCATGGACAACCCGAGCCTGTTTGTCCCGGCCATCGTCGGCGACGGCGAGGCTGAGACCGGCCCGCTGGCTACCGGCTGGCAGTCCAACAAGCTCGTGAACCCGCGCACCGACGGTATCGTGCTGCCGATCCTGCACCTCAACGGCTACAAGATCGCCAACCCGACCATCCTGTCCCGCATCTCCGACGAAGAGCTCCACGAGTTCTTCCACGGCATGGGTTACGAGCCCTACGAGTTCGTCGCTGGCTTCGATGATGAGGACCACATGTCCATCCACCGTCGCTTCGCCGAGCTGTGGGAGACCATCTGGGACGAGATCTGCGACATCAAGGCCACCGCTCAGACCGACAACGTGCACCGTCCGTTCTACCCGATGCTGATCTTCCGCACCCCGAAGGGCTGGACCTGCCCGAAGTACATCGACGGCAAGAAGACCGAGGGCTCCTGGCGTTCCCACCAGGTGCCGCTGGCTTCCGCCCGCGACACCGAGGCCCACTTCGAGGTTCTCAAGAACTGGCTCGAGTCCTACAAGCCGGAAGAGCTGTTCGACGCCAACGGTGCTGTCAAGGACGACGTCCTTGCCTTCATGCCGAAGGGCGAGCTGCGTATCGGTGCCAACCCGAACGCCAACGGTGGTGTGATCCGCAACGACCTGAAGCTGCCGAACCTCGAGGACTACGAGGTCAAGGAAGTGGCTGAGTACGGCCACGGCTGGGGCCAGCTCGAGGCCACCCGTACCCTGGGTGCCTACACTCGCGACATCATCAAGAACAACCCGCGCGACTTCCGCATCTTCGGACCGGATGAGACCGCTTCCAACCGTCTGCAGGCTTCCTACGAAGTCACCAACAAGCAGTGGGATGCCGGCTACATCTCCGACGAGGTCGACGAGCACATGCACGTCTCCGGCCAGGTCGTTGAGCAGCTGTCCGAGCACCAGATGGAAGGCTTCCTCGAGGCCTACCTGCTGACCGGTCGTCACGGCATCTGGAGCTCCTACGAGTCCTTCGTCCACGTGATCGACTCCATGCTGAACCAGCACGCCAAGTGGCTTGAGGCTACCGTCCGCGAGATTCCGTGGCGCAAGCCGATCGCCTCCATGAACCTGCTGGTCTCCTCCCATGTTTGGCGTCAGGACCACAACGGCTTCTCCCACCAGGATCCGGGTGTCACCTCCGTCCTGCTGAACAAGTGCTTCCACAACGACCACGTCATCGGCATCTACTTCGCCACCGATGCGAACATGCTGCTGGCCATCGCCGAGAAGTGCTACAAGTCCACCAACAAGATCAACGCCATCATCGCTGGTAAGCAGCCTGCTGCCACCTGGCTGACCCTGGACGAGGCTCGTGCCGAGCTCGAGAAGGGTGCCGCCGCTTGGGATTGGGCTTCCACCGCCAAGAACAACGATGAGGCCGAGGTCGTGCTTGCCGCCGCCGGCGATGTCCCGACTCAGGAGATCATGGCTGCTTCCGACAAGCTGAAGGAACTGGGCGTCAAGTTCAAGGTTGTGAACGTTGCCGACCTGCTCTCCCTGCAGTCCGCCAAGGAGAACGACGAGGCTCTGACCGACGAGGAGTTCGCCGACATCTTCACCGCCGACAAGCCGGTGCTGTTCGCGTACCACTCCTACGCTCACGACGTGCGTGGCCTGATCTACGACCGTCCGAACCACGACAACTTCAACGTCCACGGCTACGAGGAGGAGGGCTCCACCACCACCCCGTACGACATGGTTCGTGTCAACCGCATCGACCGCTACGAGCTGACCGCTGAGGCTCTGCGCATGATCGACGCCGACAAGTACGCCGACAAGATCGACGAGCTCGAGAAGTTCCGTGATGAGGCCTTCCAGTTCGCCGTCGACAACGGCTACGACCACCCGGACTACACCGACTGGGTGTACTCCGGCGTGAACACCGACAAGAAGGGTGCCGTCACCGCTACCGCCGCTACCGCTGGCGACAACGAGTGATAACACCTCCACGGTGTTGTTAGTTCGCTAACACCAAAGGGCTCGGGATTCGTCCCGAGCCCTTTGCTTATTCATAAGCCCTGTCACGGCGGGGCAGAACAAAGCGAACTGTTGTGATGTTTTAATCGCGTAGCACCCTGAAATGCAGCAGGGCATTGCGCACACCGTCGTGGTCCACATCGTCAGTGATGTAGTCGGCGGCGGCCTTGGGCTCGGCGGTCGCATTGCCCATCGCGACCCCGATGCCGGCGTAGGCGAGCATATCCGTGTCATTGCCGCCATCGCCGAAGGCCATGGTCTGCTCGCGCGTGATGCCGTAATGCGCCATGAACCGCTGGATGCCGCGCGGCTTGCCGCCATCGGCCGGAATCAGATCCGTGAAATCCGGATGCCAACGCACCCCGCGCACATTGCTGCACAGTCCCACCAGTTCGGCCTCCAGCTCGGGCCCGACAAAGGGACCGATCTGGAAAGTCTCATGATCCAGCGCGCGGGTGCGCGGGTCCTCGAAATACCGGGTCGGTGCGGTTTTGCCCAGTTTGCTCCACGTGGCGCGAAGCAGATCATTGGACTGGTTGAAGTACACGTAATCCTTCTCGCCGAAATTGCACACCACATCGGGGTGACGGTCCAGCCAGTCGAGAATCACCTCAATATCAGCAGTATCCAAGGCCTGCGAGGCAAAGAAGCCGGTGTCATCAAAACAATACTGCCCATTGAACGCCACCACGCCATCGAACGTCACCGGCATGGTATCCAGCACCACGTGCATCTGTGAAGGCGCGCGGCCCGTGCAAATCAGCACCTTGACGCCTGCGGCCTGCAGCCGGTGAATCGCCTCGATTGTGGAATCCGGCACCGTATGGGTCGTGAAACTGGTGAGCGTGCCATCGATATCGAAGAATACGGCTCGGATATCGGCATTGGCAGTATCGGTAGTCATAGCTTCCATTGTCAAAGCCCCTCTCGACGTGCTTTCCGGCGTGTTCGGCACGCCTATAGCGGGTTATCAAACGCACGAATCCCGGACATTGCATGCGCGCCATAAAAGACACCTATATGGCAATCGGCCATTTTCCGTCACTTTCGCGGTTCAAGCGCGTTATGGTGTTACCCGACATCAATTTTGGAGAGAGGAAATCCAATGACAGCAGCAACCCAGCCGGCAACCCCGGCCGCTCCTAACAATAACGAGCCGGTGCGTGTGAACCACACCGCCCGCAACGTCATCATCACCATCGTGGTCGTGGCGATTATCGCCGTGGCCTCGTTCTTCGGCTACCGCGCGTTTGCCGGTGCCAACGAGTCGTCCGCCAAGGGCAGCAAGGGCAACCCGGTCAAGATCGGCGTGGTCGGCGCTACCAACCCCGAATGGGTCAAGTTCAAGCAGGACGCCGAGAAGGCCGGCATCTACGTCGACATCGTCGACTTCCAGGACTACACCTCCGAAAACCCGGCCCTTGACTCCGGCGAGCTGGACCTCAACGAATTCCAGCACCTGCTCTACTTGGCCAACTACAACGTGAGCAACAAGAAGGACCTGCAGCCCATCGGCGGCACCGCCATCTACCCGCTCGGCGTGTACTCCACCAAGGTCAAGGACATCAAGGACCTGAAGCAGGGCGACACCGTCACCATTCCGAACGACGAAACCAACCAGGCCCGCGCTATCGGCGTGCTCAAGGCCGCCGGTCTCGTGACGCTCAAGGGCGACTGGACCGCCTTCTCCACCCCGGCCTACATCGACGAAGCCAAGAGCAAGGTCAAGGTCACCCCGCTCAAGGCCGAACAGGTGGCCACCACCCTGAAGGACCCGACCATCGCCGCTGGTGTGATCAACAACGACTACGTGGCCGATGCCGGTCTCGACCCGAAGGACGCCATCTACCAGGATGACGCCGAATCCGAAGAGGCTCGCCCCTACATCAACGTGTGGGTGGCCCGCAAGGCGGACGTGAACAACGAGACCTACAAGAAGCTCGTTTCCATCTACCAGCAGAAGGATGTGCTCGACGCCCTGCAGGAGAACTCCGGCGGTACCGCGGTGTTCGCCGACAAGTTCAGCGCCAGCGAGCTGCAAGGCTTCCTGTCCGACATTGAGAAGGATGCCAAGGCCCAGCAGTGAGCCGCGGCTGATACGAGCGCACGACTAGCCTGTCCATAGCCATTACCACCAAGCGGAGCGAGTACCCGAGCCAACAATCGGGATTCGCTCCGCTTCCGTGACCGGACACCAACAACCAGCATCAGGGAGCACTATGAGCGACCCCATCATCACCTTCGACCATGTCGTGAAGGAATTCAAAACACGCGGACGCGGCGCGAACATCGCACGAGCCGTGGATGACGTCAGCCTGACCATCGATCGCGGTGACATCTTCGGCATCATCGGCTATTCCGGTGCAGGCAAATCCACACTGGTCCGGCTTATCAACGCGCTCGAACGACCCACCTCCGGCACTGTGACCGTGCTTGGTACTGATATCACCTCTCTGAGTGAGACCAAGCTGCGGCCCATCCGCCAGAAAATCGGCATGATTTTCCAGCAGTTCAACCTGTTCTCCACCAAAACCGTGGCCCAGAACATCGCCTACCCACTGCAACTCGATCACTGGCGCAAGGACTATCAGGATCGTCGTGTCAACGAACTCCTTGAATTCGTGGGCCTCAGTGAGCACGCAAACAAATACCCTTCGCAGCTGTCCGGCGGCCAGAAGCAGCGCGTCGGCATCGCCCGCGCACTGGCCACTAATCCGGAGATTCTGCTCGCCGACGAAGCCACCAGCGCGCTCGACCCGGAAACCACCACCGAAGTGCTGGCCTTGCTCAAGCGTGTGAACGAGGAATTCGGCATCACCATTGTGCTTATCACCCATCAGATGAACGTGGTCCAGCAGATTGCCGGCCGCGTGGCCGTAATGAGCGCCGGACGCGTGGTCGAATCCGGCGACGTATACGACGTGTTCGCCGCACCCCAGCAGCCGGTGACCAAGCGATTCATCGCCACCGCATTGTCTGGCCTGCCCGAGGAAGACCGGGTCGAGCGATTGCATCACGAATGGTCGGGCCGCATTGTCACCGTGCTTATCCGCCAAAAGGACGTTTCCGGCACCCAAGGCCATGAACTCAAGGCATCCGGACAGAATATCTCCGAACTCATCGCCAAATACGGCGTCGAATCCAGCCTGCTCTACGGCGGCATCGACACGGTCAAGGGGACCGCCATCGGTGCCATCACCTACGAATTCAACGGGCCCGGCTGGCATGTGGACGAATTCCTGCGCGAGCTCGCCGCCAATAGCGACGTCATCGACTTCGGCACCGCCGCAAAGCCTGTGGCCTACGCCGACGCAGTCGCCGGACATGCCTCCTACGCCGAAGACCGCGCCCATGACCCACTGGCGGCCGATACTGCCACCGCGCCCGCCGCGTCCGCCGCCGCACATGAAGGAGCCAACGCATGATCATCCTCGCCAACCCGCGTAGCGACTGGAACGTGCTGCGTCCACTACTGTTCGAATCCATTGGCCAGACCCTGACCATGGTGCTCGTCACCCTCGTCATCGGCGGATTCCTCGGCCTGATCCTCGGCGTGGTGCTCTATGGCACCCGCCCCGGCAACCTGTTCGAGAACGCGGTCGTCTACCGCATCCTTGACATCATCGTCAACATCGTGCGCCCGATTCCGTTCATCATCTTCCTGGCAGCCATGCAGCCGCTCACCATCGTCGTGGTCGGCACGTCCATCGGCACCGTGGCCGCCATCTTCCCGATGGTGGTGATGTGCACCTTCGCCACCTCGCGTCTGGTCGAACAGAATCTCGTGCCGGTCGACCCGGGAGTAATCGAGGCCTCGCGTTCGATGGGTGCCGGCAAGCTCACCATCATCCGCACCGTGCTCATCCCCGAAGCCCTGGCACCGCTGATCCTGGCCTACGCCTTCCTGTTCATTGGCGTGCTCGACATGTCTGCCATGGCCGGCTACATCGGCGGTGGCGGTCTCGGTAACTTCGCCATCGCCTACGGCTACCAGAAGTTCGACCAGACCGTCACCTGGACGGCCGTGATCATCATGATCGTACTGGTCCAGGTGGTGCAGGGCATCGCCAACGCCATCGCCAAACGACTGCTCAAACGCCAGCAATAACAAGGCATACTGACCCCATAGATCGCGGCCCTCGCCAATATGGAGCGAGGGCCGCAATATATTCTTCGCGCTACTAGAATCGGGAACCATGAGTGAACATATCGACATCGACCACGAACTCATCACTATCCGCCACTACCTGCACGCCCATCCGGAGCGTAGTTTCCGTGAATTCGGCACCAGCATCTATCTGACCGACCAGCTCAAGGCGCACGGCATCGAGATTCTGCACAACCCGCTGGAGACTGGTGTTGTGGGGCTCATTCAGGGCGAGGCCGGTCCCGGGCCGCGTATCGGGCTGCGCGCTGACATCGACGGCCTGCCCATCGTGGAAGACTCCGGACTGGAGTTCAGCTCCGTCAATGAAGGCGTGATGCACGGCTGCGGCCACGACCTGCACATGACCGGTCTGCTCGGTGCCGCCTTCTGGCTCGCCGAGCACCGTGACAAGTTCGCCGGCTCGATCAAGATTCTGTTCCAGCCGAGTGAGGAGACCGGCCAAGGCGCTCGCGCCATGATCGACGCCGGACTCGTGGATGACGTCGAAGCCATTATCGGCACGCACAACAACCCCAACTATGCGCCCGGCCAGCTGGCCATCGGCGTTGAGCCGATGATGGCCGGCTGCGTGAAATTCCGCGTGACCCTCCACGCCCAAGGCACCCACGCCGGTTACCCGTACAAGGGCACCGGGCCCATCGAAGCGCTCGCCAGTATTATTCTGAGCCTGCAGACCATCGTGAGCCGCAACGTCACGCCCTTCCACCCGCTGGTGCTGTCCGTTACCGAAGTGCACGGCGGCCATGTGTGGAACGTGGTGCCCGCCGAAGCCGGATTCCAAGGGACTGTGCGCTATTTCCACAAGTCGGATGGCAATCTGGTCGGCCGCCGATTCAAGGAAGTGGTGGAACACACCGCCGAGGCATACGGCATCAGCGCCGACGTGGTCTGGGATGACTTTCAAGACCCGCTGGTCTCCGATCCAGGTCTCGCCAAGGCCGTGGCGGCGGATGTCAACGACTACGCGCAGCTCGAACCGATACGTCAGCCGATGGCGGGGGAGGACTTCTGCGAATTCGCCAAGGTGACGTTGCCGGTGTTCGCGTTCGTCGGGTCAAACGGCCAGGAAGGTTGCGCCGACTGGCATAGCCCGCATTTCGTGGGTCTCGACGAATCCATTCCCACCTTCGTCAACTTCTACGTCAACACCGCTCTGCGCGTGCTCAACGAGCTGAAGTAAATCCTTTTCTGGCTCGCCTCCGGAGGCTGAGGCGTTAGGCAGACAGCCCAGTGGGCTGTCTGTAGCCGAAGGTGAGGCGACAGCCGAACCAGATATGCGCGGGCCTCGCCCGTCCATAAGTGCAGGACGAGCTATCAGCGAAGCTGACTGAGGGGAGTGGCATTCGTTCATTAGGTCGATTCATCGTCCATTAGGTCGGTGAACGGCGATACTGGTTGTTGGAATCGCGCCATTGCAACGACTGATATCGCATTGCAGTGACCTAATGAACGCAAAAACGACCTAATGAATGACGCCAAGCCGGAAGAACAGGCAATCCGACGTCATACGCGGCTACACTAAGAATCTATGACACAGCTTCGCTTCGCACTCGCCCAGATCGACACCTGCGTCGGCGCGCTTGACGCCAACGCCGCCAAGGTGCTCGACTACTCCCGTAAAGCCGCCGCAGGAAACGCCCAAGTGGTTGTTTTCCCGGAAATGACCCTCACCGGATACCCCATCGAGGATCTGGCCCTGCGCCGCACCTTCCGCCAAGCCGCATGGGACAAGGCCAACGAACTCGCCACCCAGCTCAACGACGACGGCCTCGGCGATCTGTTCGTGGTGGTCGGCACCGTGGGCACCGACCGCAAGACCTCCAAGCCGCGCAACCGACTGGTGGTCTTGCACCAAGGCGTGGTCTGGGCTGGCTACGACAAGCACTTCCTGCCCAACTACGGCGTGTTCGACGAATTCCGCATCTTCTCCGCCGGCGACCGCTCCGTGACCCTCGACGTGGACGGCGCCACCATTGGCGTGGCCATCTGCGAGGACATCTGGCAGGACGGCGGCCCGGTGGCCGACCTGGCCACCAAGAACATCGACCTGCTGCTCACCATCAACGGCTCGCCGTATGAGGAAGGCAAGACCAACACCCGTTTCGAGCTCGCCCAGCGTCGTGCCGCCGAGGTTAATGCCCCGGTCATCTACCTGAATCAGGTCGGCGGTCAGGACGACCTCGTCTTCGACGGCGGCAGCTTCGTGGTCGACGCCGACGGCACGCTTATCGAACGCGGCCCGATGTTCATGGAAAACCTGACGTTCTGGGACTTCGATTCCGCCGCCGAACATCAGGCCAAGGCCGAGATCGTTCCGGAACTCGACCCGGACGAAGAGGTATACACCGCCTGCGTGCTCGGCCTCAAGGACTACATGGCCAAGAACCACTTCACCGGCGTGACGCTGGGCCTCTCAGGAGGCATCGACTCCGCACTGGTAGCCGCCATGGCGGCCGACGCATGCGGCGGCGAGAACGTCTGGGGCATCTCCATGCCCTCCATGTACTCCTCCGACGGTTCCAAAGACGACGCCGCCGATTTGGCCTCCAACATTGGCGCCCATTACGAGGTCCAGCCCATTGAGCCATTGTTCAACGCCTACCAACAGCAACTTGACCTTGATGGCGTCTCCGCCGAGAACCTGCAGGCCCGCATCCGCGGTGTGATCGTGATGGCCAGCTCCAATTCGCGCGGTCTGCTCGCCGTGGCCACCGGCAACAAGTCAGAGCTCGCCTGCGGCTACTCGACCATCTACGGCGATGCGGTAGGCGGCTACGCACCCATCAAGGACCTGCTCAAGACCCGTGTCTGGGAGATCAGCCGTTGGCGTAACAAGGCCGCGGCCGCAGGCGTCGGCATCGGCGGTCTCAAGATCGTGGGCAACGAGGACGGCAACACCGGCATCCCGTTGAAGGACGGCGTGATGATTCCGGTCTCCTCCATCGAGAAGGCACCCTCGGCCGAGTTGCGCCCCGGGCAGAAGGACTCCGACTCCCTGCCCGAATACGCGCTGCTCGACAAGGTGCTCGCCGCATACATCGAGCACGCGCACGGCCGCGCCGACCTGTTAGCCGACGGCTTCGACCAGGTCACCGTAGACACCGTGATGCGATTGGTGGACCGCGCCGAATGGAAGCGCCGCCAATACCCGCTGGGTCCCAAGGTCACGGCCCTCGCGTTCGGCCGCGACCGCCGCCTGCCCGTCACCAACGCATTCAGGGAATAAACATATATTGCTCCCGCCAGCGGGAGCAAGTAATACCGTTGAGGAGGTACCAATGACAGACGATAACAAGAAGCAGTGGTATTTCAACACCGTCAAGAAGCAGGCCGAGCTGGGCATGATCTCACCGATCGAACAGCGCATGGGTCCGTACAAGACCAAGGAAGACGCCGAACATGCGTGGGACATCGTGGTGGACCGCAATGCCAGATGGGAGGAGGAGAACCGGCGCTGGAAGAACTACGGCGTGAAACCCGCACAGGCTCACCCCGAGGATTGACGGTCGAAAACTGACTGATACGGTTCTGCTGTCAATCTCAAGACCGAACCGCTCATCAAACCGCTCATACGAACATCACAGTATGAGCGGTTTCCCATATCTGGAGACGTGCAATAGTCCCATCAATACCTAGAAGCCATTGGAATGGTAGCGTTCACAAAAACAATGTGAGATAGCTCACTCCCAATTTCAGCTTTTCTCAAGCAAGTGCCAACTACACTGTTGAACCAAGGGTTCCGTGAAGATGCGAAACCTACAACCCCATTTAAGGAGTGACATGACCGCAGTGGAAAATGCAGCTGTCTCCCAGGAGGAGCTCGACGCCAAGGCGTGGGCCGGCTTCACCGAGGGCAACTGGCAGAAGGATATTGACGTCCGCGACTTCATCCAGAAGAACTACACCCCGTACGAGGGCGACGAGACATTCCTGGCTCCTGCCACCGAGAAGACCAAGCACCTGTGGAAGTACCTCGACGACAACTACCTGGCCGTGGAGCGCAAGCAGCGCGTCTACGACGTGGACACCCATACCCCGGCCGACGTCGACGCCTTCCCGGCCGGCTACATCGACTCCCCGGAAGTCGATAACGTGGTCGTTGGCCTCCAGACCGACGTTCCCTGCAAGCGCGCGATGATGCCGAACGGTGGCTGGCGCATGGTCGAGCAGGCCATCAAGGAAGCCGGCAAGGAACCGGATCCGGAGATCAAGAAGATCTTCACCAAGTACCGCAAGACCCACAACGACGGCGTCT
>ERZ857951.2727-NODE-2727-length-14786-cov-3.989953_pt1 | contig 14786 bp, 9 predicted proteins | sample MGYA00519759_ERZ857951 | MGnify/ENA primary metagenome ERZ857951 (study PRJEB31778, sample SAMEA3449377) | human gut metagenome | biome: human gut; feature: human-associated habitat; material: faeces | place: United Kingdom | collected 2010/2012 ...
GCTTGGAACAGCGTGCCGGCCTGTTCCCTGGTCAGGCCGATGCCCGTGTCGCGCACCTCCACCCGCAGGCGCGCCTGATGCGCGTCTTTGGACTCCAGGTATACGCTGACGGTCACCGATCCCTGATGGGTGAACTTGAGAGCGTTGTTGGCGAGATTGGTCAGCACCTGCGAAAAGCGCAGCCTGTCGCCCTCCAGAGCGTAGGGCACGTCCGGCCCCACGTAGAAGAGCAGCTCAAGGCCCTTCTCCGCGGCGCTGAAAACGAGCAGGTCCGCAAGATTTTCCAACACTTCCGAAAGGAGAAAAGGCGCGTTTTCCATGGTCATGCGCCCGGCTTCGATTTTGGAAAAGTCGAGAATGTCGTTGAGCAGGCCCAGCAGATTGCGCGCGGCTTGCCGGGTGCTTTCCAGATAGTGGCGCTGGCGTTCGTCCACGCGGGTCTGGAGCAGCAGGTGGGTCATGCCCAGAATGGCGTTCATGGGCGTGCGGATTTCGTGGCTCATGCGCGCCAGAAAGTCGCTTTTGGCGCGGGTGGAGGCCTCCGCCGCCAAGCGCGCGGCCCTGAGTTCGGTGATGTCTTGAAGCCAGATCAGCTGAGCCGGATTGCCCCGGTAATTGATGGTGCTGATGCCGGCGAGGGTTTCCCGGCACGGGCCGTCCGGAGCGTCCAGCCGCCGGACGGCCATGGGAACGTTGACCGCCGGGAGGCCTTGCTCTGCTCCGGCGCAGAGATCGAGATAGCCCTGATAATCCGCCCAGATGCCCGAGCAGTTTTCCCCCGCGGCCAAGCCTGTCAGGCGCGCGGCCGAAGGGTTGAGCATGCGCGCCTTGCCCTCGCCGGTACAGATCAGCATGGCCGAGGGCGCGGCCTCTACCACGTCGCTCAAGAGGCGGCGCTCGTTTTGCAGCGTCGCCTCATAGGCGCGGATTTCCCGCAGGTCGTGCACCGAGGCGAAGTAGCCCCGGCCCAGGGATGAGGTCAGCCGCACCATCACCCCTTCGCAGGGCAGCGGACTGCCGTCGGCGTGGCGGAACATCCAGCATGCGTGCACCATGCCTTTTCGATCGCAGAGAGAGAAAACACGCGCCAGGGCCCGGGCGGTGGGCGTGCCGTCCTCCTGCAGGGGCGGCTGCAGTTCCTTGATGCGCGCCAGCGCCTCCTCCTTGGAGCCCACGCCCAGCCACTTGACTGCGGCCGCGTTGCAGTCCCGGAGCTTGTGGTTTTCATCCCAGATGAAGAACGTCTCCCCGGCGCTGTCGAAAATGAGGCGCTGCCAGAGTTCGGTTTTGTAGGCGGCGCCCACGTCGTGAAAAGCCAGAATGGAGCCCGTGGCCGCGCCGTCTTCCAGAATGGGGGCGATGCTGCCGTCCACCAGCACGATGGAGCCGTTTTTGTGCAGAAAGGATTTCAGGCTGAAACGCATGCTCTCCGACCCCAGCCGCGCCCGGCAGAGCGTGCAGCTCTCCTTGGGATTGAGCGAGCCGTCAGGGAGGATGGGATGCAGGGTTTCATGCAGGTTTCTGCCGATCAGCTCGTTTTCCGCATAGCCCAGCATGGCCTGGGCGGCGCTGTTGGCAAAACTGATGGCGCCGTCTCTGTCCGTGCCGATGATGCCGTCGCTGGTGGCGTTGAGCAGGCGCAGGCTGTGCGCCTGGGAGGCTCTCAACTGGCGGGTGCGTTCCTCCACGCGTCGTTCCAGGCTGTCGGCCAGATGCTGGAGCGCGTCGCGCGCGGCGTTGCGCTGGTCAACGCGCCGCAGCAGCCGCATGCAGAACCAGGCCACGCCCAGAATGCAGAACAGAGCGAAGAGAACGTGCAGCAGGGTGATTTTGCCGCTCAGCGCCTCTTGCATCCGGGCCATTTCCGCCAGCGGCGGACTGACGCTGAGCCCGCCGATCACCTCGCCTTCCCTGTATCCCTGAACCGCATGGCAGGTCAGACAACTCTTTTCGGCCCGCAGGACATGGATCAGGCGGACGCGCTGTTGCCCGCCCGTATCGTCCCGGCCGAGCTTTTCCTCGCCGCCGTTGCGGATCAATTCCTCCAGGGCGGCGGTTTCCCACGGGTCGGCCTGATTCGCGGGCCTGATGGGCCTGAGGCTCACCAGCCGTCCCTGGCCGGTGGAGGCCTTCATCCAGCGTTCCTGCACCAGGCGGAAGGCATAGGCCGGGTTGATGCGGGTGACGGCCATGCCGTTGCTCAGGGTGAAATCGCGGTTTTCAGGGGCCAGCCAGGGATTGGGGGGCGTGCCCGGGGTCACCGGCGCGTAAAGCCCGCCGAGATCGGCCACCCAGGCGCGCAGGGCCAGATCCTTGCTGATGGACAAACGGGCGAGCTTGACCGCGTGGTCGCTGGTCTGGCTTGCGAGCAGGCTGGAAAAACTCCAGCAGGAAAAGGCGGACAGGACCAGAATGCCCAGGCAGAGAAGGCTCGCGCCCAGCAGGACACGGCGGCGTTCCATCTGTATGCATGTCTTGCCCGGGGAAGTAACGGCCATGGCATCCTCACCGACAGGGGATTCCAAACGGGGCGCATCCGTTGTGGAATTGAATAAGTATGAAAGAGGACAGCGCGATTACTTTAGCCCCTGGTGGAGCTTCAGGCAAGGCCGCCGCGCGCGGGGCTAAAAAATATACCGGCTCGGGCCGCTGCGGAGCCTCCCGGACGGATTCGCCCCAGAGGCGGGCCTTTTCCGTCTCCCGGAAGCCCGCCCGCGCCGGAAGCCCCAGGGGCCTGCATGCGTAAAGCCTCCGGGCCCGAAGGGCTGGACCCGCTTCGGCGCGGGCGGCGCGCCTTGCAATCCCCCCACGCCTGGAATACACCACTGCAATGCAGTGCAAGCGTTTGTTCAGCCCTCTTACCTGGCCGGTCTTCTCCTTTCTGGGAGCCATCGCCCTGGGCACCGTGCTGCTCTGCCTGCCGCCGAGCTGGCATCCGGGCCGGGAACTGCAGACCCTGGACGCCTGCTTTCTGGCGACCTCGGCGGTCTGCGTCACCGGGCTCACGCCCGTGGACATCAGTTCGGTGCTCAGCCCCTTCGGCCAGGGCGTGCTGCTCTTCCTGATCCAGTTGGGCGGCCTGGGCGTCATGACCTATACGAGCATCATCTTTCTGCTCTGGCGCAACAACGTGCCTTTTACCAACCGCGAGGCGGTCAGCCAGGCCCTGCTGGGCGGCGATTTCAATCTGGCGGCTTTTGTGCGCCAGGTGCTGGCCCTGGTTTTCAGTATCGAAGCCCTTGCCGCCATGCTGCTCTATCTGCATGATCCCCGCTTTTTTCACCCCTTCAGCGCGGTTTTCCACGCTGTTTCCTCCTTCTGCAACGCGGGCTTCGCCCTGAGCCCCGACAATCTGATGCCCTTCCGCGATGATCCGGTGGTCAACCTGGTGATCGCGGGCAGCGTCATTCTGGGCGGCATCGGCTTCGGCGTGCTGCGGGAATTCCTGGGCCTGCTCAGCGGCGGCAGGTTCGGCGCCCCTGTGCATCGCTTGAGCCGTTTCAGCCGCCTAGTGGTCAAGACCAGCCTGTTTCTGATCGTGGCGGGCACCGTGCTGATTTTCTGCATCGAATTTTTCCGGGCGGGCAACGAGCAGAGCGTGGGCGACGGCTTCGACCTGGCGATTACCTCCTTTTTCCAGTCCGTGATCGCGCGCACCGCCGGTTTCAACAGCGTGGACATGGCCGCTCTGAGCGAGGCGAGCCTCATGGTGCTCATGGCCCTGATGTTCATCGGCGCCGGGCCCGGCTCCTGCGCGGGCGGCATCAAGGTGGTCACCTTCCGGGTGCTCACGGGCTACGTGGCCGCCCAGTTTCGCGGCGACCGGCAGATCGTGCTGGAAGGACGCGGCGTGACCAGGGGCAACGTCACCCGCGCCCTGACCCTCTTTTTTCTCTATTCCATGCTCATCGCGGTTTCGACTTTTCTGCTGAGCATTACGGAAAACGGCATTCTGCACCGCACCGGGCGCGAGGGCGTCTCCATGCTGCGCCTGCTTTTCGAAACCGTGTCCGCGCTGGGCACGGTGGGCCTTTCCGTGAACCTGACCCCGGATTTGAGCGCGGAAGGCAAAATGATTATCATCTTCAACATGTTCGCCGGACGCGTGGGCCTGCTCAGCCTGCTCATGGCCGTGCAGAGTTTGCAGCCGAAGAAGGCGTATACCGTAGCCGAAGCCCAGCTCCCCATCGGCTAAACAGGCGGCCTTTTCGCCGCTGACCGCGTCAGGCCTCGTTTTTTATTCCGGTTGTGAACCGAAGAGTTCACGCCCTTCATAAAAAATTTGCCTTCCTTGTCAGCGACGAAAAATCCACCTGTTTCAAATGTGGAAGAAAGGAAATCACATGCCTGAAAAAAAACTGGAGATCGGGATCATCGGCCTCGGCAAGTTCGGCCTGCGCATGGCTACCACCCTGGTTTCCCTGGGGCATACCGTGGTGGGCATCGACATGTCCGAAACCCGCGTGCAACTGGCCGAAGAGACCCTGAACTCGGTCTATCGGGCCGACGCCACCAATATCAGCGTGCTGCGTTCCCTGCACATCCAGGATCTGGACTGGGTGGTGATCAGCGTGGGGCAGAGCGTGGAGCAGTCCCTGAACGTCACGCTCAACGTGCAGGAACTGGGCGGCCCCAAAATCCTGGTCAAGGCCTCCAACGAGGAACACCGCAAGATTCTCCAGCGCCTGGGCGTGGACCGCGCCCTGGTGCCGGAAACCGACGCGGCGGTCATGGCAGCCCATCAGCTTACTTATCCGGGCATGCTGGACCTGATCCCCAAATACGGGGGCATCGCTATCCAGGAATTGCGCGTGGACCACTGGGACGGCAAAACCCTGGTGGACCTCAACCTCATGCAGCGTTTCAATGTGATGGTCATGGGCATTCGCCCGGTGGGCGAGCGTTCTTTCATTTTCGTGCCCCCGGCGCGCACGGTGCTGCATCGCGGCGACACCCTGGTGGTGGCCGGGCGGGCGGATTCCATGGGCGATCTGCAGCCGTAGGTGTAATGTTTCAACTATTTCGAGCCGATGAAGCAGCGTCCCGCGAATTTTCGCGGGACGCTGCCGTTGGGGGAGGCCGCGGTCTTCTTTCAGGACCGGAGGATGCGTCCGGAATACGGCGGCTTCAGCGCCGCATGCCGGCGGTGGGCAGATCCTCCCACAGCACGGCGGCCACATGCTCCTCGGGATGGTGCCGGGTGGCCAGGCTCACGCCGAACACGCCCAGCGCGCTGAAAAGAAAGCCGAACAGGGTCTGGTCGAAGTCCAGGCCCAGATAGGGCCAGAGCACTGTGGAGACCAGGCCGCCCAGCATGCCCGCCATAACCCCGGCGCGGGTCAGGCCGCGCCAGAGCATGGTGGCGAGGAAAGGCAGCACGATGGTGGTGGCCGTCAGGCGCAGGGCCCACTGGTAGATGGCGATGATGCCCGTGAAGTTGAAGGCCACCCACAGCGCGGCCAGGGCCACCAGGGCCACGGTGAGCCGCGAAACCAGCATGAGCCGCCGGTTGTCGGCCTTGGGATTGATGAGCTGGCGGTAGAAATCATGGGTCAGGTTGGACGAGCCCTGCAGGATGAAGGAGTCTGCCCCGGTCACCAGCGCGGCCAGCAGGGCGCAGTAGATCAGGCCGCCCACGTAGGGGGGCAGCAGATCGCGCGTCACGGTGGAAAAGATCAGGTCCGGGTTGATGTCCGGGGGCAGGAACTGCCGGGCGGCCAGGCCGATGAGAATGGGGCAGACAAAGACCCCGCAGCAGATCAGCACGCCCAGGGTATTGGCGTTGAGCGAGACCTTTTCGGACTTGGCGGCGAAGATGCGCTGCCAGGAGGATTGCCAGACCAGATAAAAAGGCCCCACGGAGATGAAGAACAGGGCCGCCTCCTTGGCCCCGTATGGTCCCGAGGGCGAGAGAAATTCCGGCGGGGTGGCGGCCAGCATGGGCCCCATGCCCCCGGCCAGGCTCACGGAGGCCACGGCCAGGATGACGATGCCCGTGATGATCAGTACGGCCTGGAGGGCGTCGGTGACGATGGTGCCGGGCAGGCCGCCCAGCACGGTGAAGGCCAGCACCAGCACGGCCGAGAGAACCAGCGCGTTGCCCACGTCCATGCCGAAGCAGGCCGACCAGATGGTGGACATGGCAAGATACTGCATGGCCGTGGTGGGAATGGCGTAGACCACGGCCGAGAGCAGGGAGGGAATGATGCCCGCGCGCACGCCGAAACGCTGCCCGAAAAGGTCGGCCAGGGTGTAGAGGCGCTGGCGGCGCAGGGCGCGGCCGAAGGCCAGGATCAGAATCAGGGTGAAGATGACGCTGGCAAGGCTGAAACGGATATAGCCCGAAGCCCCCACCTGGAAGCCCAGGCCCACGGTGCCGATAAAGACCGAAGCCCCGCACCAGGTGCTGATGACCGTGCCCACAATGGGCCAGAAGCCCATGCTCCAGCCGCCGATAAGATAGTCGTCGGCGTTCTTGACCTTCAGGAAATAGTAAAAGCCGATGCCGAACATGATCAGGAAATAGACGATGATGTAGCCGAGATACCAGCCCATGGAATCCTCCTCGTGCTGTGGTGCCGCCCGTCCGGGCGGCTTTTCATGTGGGGAGCGGAAACCGTCAGTCCTTCAGAGCGCCCCAAACCGGGCGGCCCATGCTGATCACGGAGACGATGTTGACTTTGTTGATGTCTTCCGGCGCAACGGCGCGCGGGTCGGCATCCAGAAGGGTGAAGTCGGCCAGCTTGCCGGGTTCGATGCTGCCTCGCCGGTCTTCCTCGAAGCACATGGCCGCCGCATGGGTGGTGTAGGCGCGCAGGGCGTCCAAAACACGCACGCGCTGGTCCGGGCCCAGCAGGCGGCCCGCGCGCGTGCGCCGGTTCACGGCGGTGTGGATGGATTGCATGGTCATCTGCGGCAGCACCGGGGTGTCGGCGTGCAGGGAGAAGGGCAGGCCCAGGCGCGCCGCGCCGCCGCAGGGGTCAATGCGCGCGGCGCGCTCCGGTCCGAGAAAGATGTCGTGGTGGCGGTCGCCCCAGTTCCAGACGTGCAGGCCGAAAAAGGAGGGCCACAGGCCCACGGCCTTCATCCGCGCCAGTTGTTCGTCCGACGCCATCTGGCAGTGGATGAGCAGGTGGCGGGGGTCCCTGCGGGGACAGCGGGCCTGGGCTTTTTCCACGGCGCGGACGGCGGCTTCGACAGCGCCGTTGCCGTTGCCGTGGATGACGGCCTGCTGGCCCGCGCTGTGGGCTTTGAAGACGGCGTTCTCCAGTTCTTCCTGGGGAATGATGGGGGCGGGCCGCGTTTCGGGGCGGCTGTGATAGCCCTCGGGCACGGCAGCGGTGTAGGCCTGGATGGAGCCGTCCACGAGCAGCTTGATGCCGTGGAAGCGCAGCAGGGGCGAACCTGTTCCGGCCAGCAGGCCCGTTTCCAGCACCCGCTCAAACCAGTCCGCGAACACGGGCATGTGCACATGGAGGTGCAGGCGGCCCTCAATCTCCAGCCCGGCCAGAGCCTCGTAAACCATCCAGGGCGTGAGCCCGCCCAGGCCCGCGCCGCCGCCGATGCAGGCCGTGAAGCCCTGGGCGTTGTAGCTTTCCACGGCGCGGAGCAGACCCTGTTTCAGGGCTGTGGTTGTCACGGGCGGCAGCTTGCCCAGGGCTTCCAGGGCCAAAGTTTCGGTGATCAGGCCGTTGGGGCGGCCGTTTTCACAGACCGCGTCCGGATTGTCCGAAGGCCGGTCCGGGGGAATGCCCAGCAGGCCGTACATGCGGCTGTTGACGTAGGCCGCGTGGATGGAGATGTGCAGCAGCAGCGCGGGCCTGTCCGGAAAAAGGGCGTCCATTTCGGCCAGGTTCGGGCCGCGCTGTTCGGCAACGGCCGTGTCGTCGAAACCGTAACCCATGGGAGCGGGCTGATCCTGCTCCCGGTCGTGCCGTTGCAGAACGTCCAGGGCCGAGGCCAGGTCGGCCGTGCCGCCGCAGTAGGCATAGGGAGCCCAGGCGGCAAGCATGTCCGGGTGGCTGTGGGTGTCGATGAAGCCGGGATAGACGACCAGCCCGTCCAGATCCGTTTCTTTCAGGCGCGGGCCGCCCAGGCGGCGCAGCTCCGCCGCCCCGCCCACGGCTTCAATGCGGCCGCCCGCCGCCAGAACGGCTTCAGCCGTGCGGTCCCCGGCGTCCAGCGTGACGATGCGGCCATTGTGGTACAGGGTCTTTTCGCAACATTGCATACGGCACCTCGTGCGGAGCGGAATTTCGGACCGCGCGGAGGGCGGCCCGTACTCCGTATGGAGCAAGGGAGGTGCCAGAAATTGTTCTGAAAAATACTTTTATAAAACAGAGAGTTATTATGAAGAAAGGAGAAGGGTGGCGCTGCTTTGTATGAAAATTTATTCAAAACTTGTCTTTGATTTTGAATAAATATAGCTTTGTATACAAAGCCGTGGAGGCGCGTATCCGCGCCTGATGAAGGAGTCCCGCCATGCTGTCGCCCGGCCAAGCGGCCCATGTTCTGGCCCTGTATCTTGCCCCCCGTCCCCTGAACGCCGATGAGCTCCGCTGGCTTACGGGCGAGGCAGCGCGGCCCGGCGATGCGGCCCGAAAACAGGACCTGGACGCACTGGAGCGCCTGCGCATGGCGGAGCGCGTGCCCGGCGGCATGCCATGCTGGCGGGCGGGCCCCGCAGCCGGGGCTTTTGTCCGGGCGCGGCTCTTCGCGGGCCTCTGGCCGCCGGAACATCGGGCCGGAGCCCTTCTGAGCCTGCTCGACGAGGGGGCCGGACCGCGCCGGTGCGCGGACATCCTGCGCGGCGGCTGGACAGGCGGCCACGCGGACGTGGAACTGGTGCCCCTGCTGGAAGTGCTGGTGGCTTTTCTGATGCGCTGGTGCGCGCGCCGCGCCGCCGACCCGGCGGCTCTGGACGGCGACTTTCTGAACCTGCTCTTCGCGCTGCAGGGCTTCCCGCTGAGTTCTCTCTCCCTGCTGCGCAAAATTCTGCGCCTGACGGCGCGCGCCTATCACATGGCCCGCAACAGCGGCAATGAGCGCTTCATGGCCATGCTGCTGCTTTCCCGCCTTTATCTGCACGTTTTTGTGGGCAATAACTCCAGCCGTCTGGCCGACAGGCTGGAAGCGGCCCTGAATACGGTCAAGGCTTTCCTGGGGCCGGAAGAGGACAGCCTTCTGCCCCTGTTCGAGGGGCAACTGGCCTATATGCGCGGGGATCTCAAAGAAATCATCGCCTGTTTCAACCGCTGTCCCGAAGACATGGCCTGGTGCCACCGCCGCTTTTACGACACCCTGGGGGTCTGCGCCCTGTTCAGCGCGGGCTACCTGCATCAGTTCCATTTCGCGCTCGGCAGCGTGGAGCACTTTCAGCGCAAGGCCGTGCTGGCCGGGGACGAGCTTACGGCGGCCATGTTCCGGAGCAATTCCTGCTTTCTGCTCCTGCGCAAGGGCGACAGGCAGCGCATGCGCGCCGTGCTGCGCGGCCTGGAGGCCTCGCCGCTCTATGCGGAACACGCCATCGTGCATTCCCACGTCACCAGGGCGCATGCCCTGCTGCTTTTCATGGAGGGGGACGCGCGCGGTGCGCACACCTTGCTGGATGTCCGGACCCGGCATCTGCTGGCGCGGGGCGACAAGCCCGTGACGTTCAAGGACCCTCTGGTGCTGGACATGCTGTACGTCTTTTTGCGCAACGGCTGGCCGGCCATTCCCGGCTATGAAGCCGATCCCCTGCTGCGGAGCTTTCTGCAGGGGGCCAACCGGCATCTGAAAGGCACGGCCATGCGCATCCGGGCCCTGCAACTGCTGGATGCGGCAGCATCGCCGCGCGACGCTGTGGCCCTGCTGCGGCAAAGTCTGGATATTTTCCGCGTTCTGGGCGATCCGCACGCCCTGACCCTTACGGTCCACGCTCTGGCCCGGGCCCGGGAACGCGACGGCGACGCCGGGGAGGCCAGGCTGCTGCATGATATGGTGCGCGAGGCCACGGGGCGGGACCTGCGCGGCGTGGAGTACCACGAGGCCTGCCGGGCCTGCATGGAGGTGCGCCCGGCGGCTTTCGAGCTTTTCGGGGCGGCCTTCTCCGAAGCGGGAATGGCGGGCAAGAGCGTGTCCGGGCGCTGTCATGCCATTTTCAGCGCGCTCGACATGCCCGATACCCGCGAGGAGGCCCTGCAGCACTTTGTGCGGGCGGCCATGGACGCCTTCCGCCAGGAGCGCGGCGGGCTTTTCCGGCCCGGCGAGGGAGGGGAGCCGCGCTTTGCGCATATCGCCAACGTGTCCGCCCTGGAACTGCGCTCCCCGGCCATGCGTCCCTGCCTGGACTGGCTGGCCGAGGCCGCGCGGCGGAGCCGCCGCCTGCTGCGGCACGAGCGCCACGGCCTGGTGCTGCGCCTGGCCGAGAGCGACGGCCGTCCCTGGCTGTTGTGGATGAGCAGCCTGTACGCGGCGGGCCCGCCTTCGGAGACTGTCCCGGCGGAAGAGCTCTTGCGGGGAGGCCGCCTGCTGGCCGCGGAACTGCGCGCGATCCTGCGCCTGGAAGCCTTCAGGGAGCGGGAAATAGCCCAGCAGCATGACAAATTACGCACGATTTTTCTGCGGGAAGACCGCGACGACTGCCTGGTGCTGCGCGAAGGCCTGCATGACCTTCTGCTTCAGGCCGCCAGCGGGGCCGTCACGGACGTGCCCATCCTGATCTGCGGCGAGACGGGCACGGGCAAGGAGCTCATGGCCCGGCACATCCACACGGCCAGCGGGCGGCCGGGGCCGTTCATCCCCGTGCACCCGGCGGGCATGGTCGAGAGTCTTTTTGAGAGCGAATTTTTCGGGCATGAGCGGGGCGCGTTCACCGGCGCGCTCAAACAGAAGATCGGCCTGTTTGAAATGGCCGATCAGGGCACGCTGTTCATTGACGAGATCGGCGAAATGTCGCCCCTGGTGCAGACCAAACTGTTGCGCGTTCTGCAGGAGCGGCGCTTCATGCGCGTGGGCGGCACCAGGGAGCTGCATTCGCGCTTCCGGCTCATCGCGGCCACCAACCGCGATCTCTGGCAGGAGGTGCGCGAGCGGCGTTTCCGGCAGGACCTTCTCTACCGCATTGCCGTGTTCCCGCTGACCCTGCCGCCCCTGCGCAGGCGCAAGCAGGACATCCTGCCGCTGACCAACGCCTTCATCCGCCACTTCGCCCGCCGCTACGGCAAAACCGTTCCCCCGCTCAGCGAGACGCAGGCCGGGGAACTGCTGGCGTATGCCTGGCCCGGCAACATCCGGGAACTGCGCAGTCTTGTGGAAAGGGCCGTGATCCTGCACCGGGGCGGCGGATTGCCCTTGCTGTTCGGTCTGCACGGCGGCCCGGCGGCAGCCGCCGGGGGCAAGGAAGGCGGACAGGCGGAGCCGCCTCTCCCGGAAGGCCCGGTTGCGCCGGAAAACCTGCCGACCCTGGAGGAGGCCGAGGCGCTCTATCTGCGCCGGGTCATGCGGCTGGCCAAAGGCAGGGTGCGGGGCGAAGGCGGGGCGGCGGCGCTGCTGCGCATGAAGATTCCCACCCTTTACGCCAAACTGCGCAGGCACGGCATAGCCTGCGGGCGGGATGGAATGGGTGCCGGTTACCGGTAGCCTTCAGCGGTTCCGCGCGTCCGGGACGGTTCCGGGCAGGGCCCACCAGGGCAGGTCGCGCCAGGCGCGGTTGAGCTCTTTTTCCATGTCCGGCCAGTGCGGTGAAAAGCGCGCCAGTTCGGCCCTGTAGGCCGGGGAGTGGTTCATCTGGCGCAGATGGCAGAGCTCGTGCCAGCAAAGGTGCTCCAGCAGGGGGACAGGCAGGAGCAGAGCCCGCCAGTTCAGGTTGATGTGCCCCGCCGCGTTCTGTACGGCAGCGCCGTCGTCCGGCTCATTTTCACTCTTCCCGCCCAGCAGCCTGCCCAGAAAATCCTTGAAGCTGACGCTGCGGCGCGGACGGGCCGCGCGTTGTTCCCGCGCGTCCGGCCGGGTCCGCGAACAACTGCCCCAGCGGCTCCGCTGGTCCCGCACGCTCACGCCGGACACGGCAAAACCTTCCCTGGCGGCCAGGTGCAGCAGATAGGGCGGCAGCAGACGGGCGGCCTGCTCCCGGCACCAGCGGCGCAGGGCCAGAGCGCCAAGGGCCGCGTCCTCCGGCGGGCCGAACAGACGTAGCAGGCCCGGCGTTTCCAGCAGCAGAAGACGGCGCGTCCCTTGGCTGACCAACAGGGAATGCGCGCGGGCCTGGCTGTGCCGCCGTCCCTCGGCCAGATCTCCGGCCGTTTCCACCCGGAACTCCAGGCCCGGCAGGGGCAGGACCACGGCGTTCGGCAGGCCTTTTTCCGGCGCGCGGCGCTGATATCGCTGCCATGCCCGTTCCAGCCAGGGCAGAAAGCGGGGCAGGGCCTGGTCCACGGCGGAGGGGGACCAGTGGCCGGGCACCGTCAGTAACAAGCCGCCGTCCGGGGCCAGGCTCAGGCGCGCCCGCCGGGCGCGGGCCGAACGGCGCACGCGGGCCGTGAGCCGCGTGCCGTCGGCAAGCGTGAAGTCCGCCGTGGCGTCCGGCGCGGGGGCGGCAATTTTTGCAGGCATGGGGGCAGGCTGCCACAGGCCGGGGAGGCTGTAAAGCGGTGTACCGACAGCCCGGACGTTCTTGGCGCGAAACTTGCTTTGTAGAGGCCGGGGACAACCAGTGGGAGCAATATTTTCCCAGAGGCTGTCGCCATGAGTGTCTTTTCGGTTATCTCCGCGTCGAACATCGCCTTTTATTTCGGTCGAGTACCAGAAGAGTACACTCCCTGCATAAAAGGCTCGTTCTCCTTGACATAACACGAAAATCCATCTCATGACGGCACCCTCCAGCCAGCACAGGAGCGTAACCATGGAAATCGGATCCGCCTACAGCGCAAGCGGCCTTTGGGATCTCAACGCCCTCAACGGCGTGGATTCGTCTTCACAAAAATCCTCGTCCACGGGGCAGAGCGGTTCTTCCGGCGATACGGTGGACATTTCCGATGAGGCCCGAAAGCTCTTTTCGGAAAAAATCCACCAGTACGACAAGGGAAGCTCCACAACGACAACCGCGGACGCGAACCAGAACAGCGGCGGAGAAGAAACCGAGGCGTCCGAAGCTCAGGGCGGCGGGGCCAGCGGCGGATCGGGCGGCGCGTCCGCTTCGGGCAGCGACAGCACGGAAGCCATCAAGAAGCAGCTTGAGTCGCTCAAGAGCCAGCTTATGAGCTTGGCTTCCCAATTGAGCGGCGGCGGGGCGGATGCGGGCGTCACCAGCAAGATGAACGCCCTGCAATCCCAGATCGCGGCCCTGGAGGCCCAGCTCAACGCCGCCGAGCAGGCCTGAGGCCATAAAGCGGGCGCGGGCATGCCTTGACAGGCAAATTGATAAAGGTTACGAAAAAGAAACAGGGGATAGCGGGTCTAGTGAGATGTACGCTTGAAATGCTCGTTTGCGGCGAGCAAAGCCCGCCTACTTGCATTTCGTGGCACGGATTTGCAGACAAATCCTTGTAGAGCGGTTGACGCATTTCATGCGTGAACGGCTCTATCCCCTTGTCTTTTCAACTGTTCAACCATGCCAGGCATGTTCAGAGTTGAGGTGGTTATGAAATCGCTGAAAGGCACCCAGACCGAAAAAAATATTCTGACCGCGTTCGCCGGTGAGTCCCAGGCCCGTAACCGTTATGATTACTTCGCCTCCAAGGCCAAGAAAGACGGTTACGTGTTCGTGAGCGACATCTTTACGGAAACGGCCCTGCAGGAAAAAGAACACGCCAAGCGCCTGTTCAAGTTCCTGGAAGGCGGCGAAGTGGAAATTCAGGCCGCCTATCCCGCCGGCGTCATCGCGGGCAGCGAGGCCAACCTGATCGAGGCCGCCAGCGGTGAGAACTACGAACACACCCAGATGTACCCTTCTTTCGCTGATGTGGCCGCCAAGGAAGGCTTTTCCGAAATCGCCTCGGTCATGCGCAACATCGCCGTGGCCGAAGCCTATCATGAAAAGCGTTTCCTGAAACTGGCCGGCGACATCAAGGAAGGCCGCATGTTCATGCGCTCCAAACCTACCGTGTGGCGCTGCCTCAATTGCGGCTGTCTGGTGGAAGGCACCGGCGCGCCGGACGTCTGCCCCGCCTGTGCCCATCCCAAAGCCTATTTTGAAGAGCTGAATTACACGTTCTAAAGCTGTTCCACGCCCGCCCGCGCGGCCCTCTTTCGCAAGAGGCGCGCGGGCTTTTTTTGCGTGGCGCGTCGGACGTCGCCATACCGTTATTACCGGAGATTGTGCTATGTGGGATACATTGGTTCTTTGGGTGCATCCGGCCATGCAGAGCCTGGCGGTGCTGATCGGCCTGCTTGCCATGTGGCAGGGCTGGAAGCGCATTGAAATGCTGCGGGGCCGCAAGGTCATTTTTCCCTGGCGGACCCACGTGCGCCTGGGCACTGTGGGGCTGCTGCTCTGGACGGCCGGGGCCTTCGGCTTTTATGTGACGCACAGCCTGTTCGGGGCCACCCATATTACCGGCATCCACGCCACCCTGGCCTGGCCGATCATCGTTCTGTCCATTCTGGGACTGATCACCGGCGGGATCATGAACAAATACAAGAAAAAACGCTTCTGGCTGCCGTTGATTCACGGGGTGGGCAATACCATTCTGATGATTCTGGTGCTCTATGAGTGCTGGACCGGCATTGATCTGTACGACGCGTTCATGGCTTGAGCTTATTTCCCTCAGACGGCAAGGCCCCCGCATCCATCGGAATGCGGGGGC